>OLYM01000526.1_pt1 | contig 15533 bp, 12 predicted proteins | sample 1673691 | NCBI WGS metagenome assembly OLYM01 (sample SAMEA103958123, study PRJEB25191) | human gut metagenome | reverse complement strand
GCAGAAGACGTCTGCACGGCAGACGCCGCAGATCAGAACGAATAATAAATAAATAAATGGGAGGTACCCTGCGTTTATGAATTATGATGCTATCAAGAAGGCTGCCGAAGGCTACCAGGCCGACATGGCAAAGTTCCTCCGCGACATGATCGCGATCCCGTCCGAGTCCTGCGAGGAAGAGGGCGTCGTCAAGCGCATCGCCGCTGAGATGGAAAAGCTGGGCTATGACAAGGTCGAGTTCGACAAGCTTGGCAACGTCATCGGCTGGATGGGCACTGGCGACAAGATCATCGCCATCGACTCCCATATCGATACCGTCGGCATCGGCAACCGCGAGAACTGGACCGCTGATCCCTACACCGGCTACGAGACCGACGAGATCATCTACGGCCGCGGCGGCTCCGACCAGGAGGGCGGCATGGCTTCTGCTACCTACGCTGCCAAGATGATGAAGGACATGGGCCTCATCCCCGAGGGCTACAAGATCATGGTCGTCGGCACCGTCCAGGAAGAGGACTGCGACGGCATGTGCTGGCAGTACATCTACAACAAGGACGGCATTAAGCCCGAGTTCGTCATTTCCACCGAGCCCACCGACGGCGGCATCTATCGCGGTCACCGCGGCCGTATGGAGATCCGCGTCGACGTTCACGGTACCTCCTGCCACGGCTCTGCTCCCGACCGCGGCGACAACGCCATCTACAAGATGGCTGACATCATCGCTGACGTCCGCGCTCTCAACAACAACGGCTGCGACGAGTCGACCGACATCAAGGGCCTCGTCAAGATGCTCGACCCCAAGTACAACCCCGAGCACTTCGAGGACGCCCGCTTCCTGGGCCGCGGCACCTGCACCGTCAGCCAGATCTTCTACACCAGCCCCAGCCGCTGCGCCGTGGCCGATTCCTGCGCCATCTCCATCGACCGTCGCATGACCGCCGGCGAGACCTGGGAGTCCTGCCTGGACGAGATCCGCAACCTGCCGGCCGCCAAGAAGTACGGCGACGACGTGAAGGTCTCCATGTACATGTACGACCGTCCGTCCTGGACCGGCGAGGTCTACGAGACCGAGGCTTACTTCCCCACGTGGATCAACAAGGAGACCGCTCCGCACGTCAAGGCTCTCGTCGACGCCCACAAGGCCATGTTCGGTGACGAGCGCATCGGCTGCGAGCCCAGCATGGACAAGCGCACCGGTCGCCCGCTGTGCGACAAGTGGACCTTCTCCACGAACTGTGTCTCCATCCAGGGCCGCTACGGCATCCCCTGCGTGGGCTTTGGCCCGGGTGCCGAGTCTCAGGCTCACGCTCCCAACGAGGTCACCTACAAGGACGACCTGGTCACCGCTGCTGCCATGTACGTGGCTGCCCTGAACCTCTACGATCCGAGCAAGGCCGATGGCGACGCCACCGTGTTCCGCGCCGGTCTGACCAACAACAAGATCGATTAGTCCCATTCCTCGATTTTGTTGAGCCGGGGGCTGCTCGTGTCCCCGGCACCCCCTGTTGACTTGGGGCCCGCGGTCGTTATCTCCCATGCTTCCTCAACGGTGGCGGGTCCTCGTCATGGTGCTCTGCATGTTCTAGCCACACGCGCATGCCGGAGCACATCTACTCATTGCGATCGTTTCATCTTTAGAAAGGACATTTCCATGGACGCTAAGTTTACCGAGCTCGTCGAGCAGCTGAACGGCCTCGATTTTAAGGGTATGTACGGTAGCGACTTCCTGCACACTTGGGACAAGACCACCGACGAGCTCAAGGCGCTCTACATCGTCGCCGACGCCCTGCGCGAGTTGCGTGAGAACAACGTTTCGTCCAAGATCTTCGACTCGGGCCTGGCCGTCTCCCTGTTCCGCGACAACTCCACCCGTACGCGCTTCTCTTTCTCTAAGGCCGCCAACCTGCTCGGCCTTGAGCTGCAGGACCTGGACGAGAAGAAGTCCCAGATCGCCCACGGCGAGACCGTCCGCGAGACCGCTACCATGATCTCCTTTATGGCCGACGTCATCGGCATCCGCGATGACATGTACATCGGCAAGGGCGACGCCTACATGGCCGAGGTCTCCGAGTCCGTGCAGCAGGCCTACGAGGACGGCGTTCTGGATCACCGTCCCACGCTCATCTCCCTGCAGTCCGACTCCGACCACCCCACGCAGTCTTCTGCCGACATGCTCTACCTCATCAACGAGTTTGGCGGCCTTGAGAACCTCAAGGGCAAGAAGGTTGCCGTTACCTGGGCCTATTCGCCCTCTTACGGCAAGCCGCTGTCCTGCCCGCAGTCGCTGATTAGCCTGCTGCCCCGTTTTGGCATGGACGTCACCCTGGCTCACCCCGAGGGCTACGACCTCATGCCTGAGGTCGTCGAGCGCGCCAAGGGCTATGCCGCCGAGTCCGGCACCACCTTTAAGCAGGTCAACACCATGGCCGAGGCCTTCGAGGGCGCCGACATCGTGATCCCCAAGAGCTGGGCTCCGTTTGCCGCCATGGAGAAGCGTACCAACCTGTACGCCGAGGGCGACGACGCCGGCATCGCAGCGCTCGAGAAGGAGCTGCTCGCCCAGAACGCTACGCATCAGGACTGGTGCTCCACGACCGAGCTCATGGAGAAGACCGCCAACGGCCAGGACACCATCTTTATGCACCCGCTGCCCGCCGACATCTCCGGTGTCTCTTGCGAGCACGGCGAGGTCAACGCCGACGTCTTCGATATGCACCGCGTGGGCATGTACAAGGAGGCCAGCTACAAGCCGTACGCCATCGCAGCCATGATGTTCCTGCAAAAGGTTGCCGATCCCGCCGCTACCCTCAAGGCCCTCGACGAGCGCAACACCGCCCGTTGGCTCCAGGCCTAAAGCCGGGTTGAGGTAAGCCATGTAAAGGGGGCGCTCTGCCAACCGGCGGGGTGCCCCCTTTTTGCATCGCGGGCGTGCGGGATAAGCGCTTTCGATGTAGATGCCCGCGGCGCGAGTTATGGGTACGATGGTTTCAGGGGAGGTATCACCATGAAACTTGGATGCGTCATTATGGCTTCGGGCGAGGGCAAGCGGTTTGGCTCTAACAAGATGCTTGCCGATATCTATGGCGAGCCGCTGATTGCCCGGACCATCGATTCGGTTCCCCGGGGCTTTGACGTCGTGGTTTCGACGCGTTGGCCCGAGGTCGCTCAGATTTGCGAGGACAAGCATTGCCCGTGCGTGCTGCACGATGACGAGCTGCGCAGCGAAAGCGTCCGTGCGGGCCTTTCGTGGGGAGTCGAACGCAACTGGAAAGGTTGCCTCTTTTTGCCGGGCGACCAGCCGCTCGTGAGTTCGGATTCTTTTGAGGCTATGGTTCGTGCATTTGACGAGCGTGGCCGCAAACATCCGGTGCGTCTTGCGTGCAACGGTGAGCCTTCGAGCCCGGTGCTCTTTCCGGCGGAACTGTTCGATGCACTTATGTGTCTTGAGGGCAAAGACGGCGGGGGCTCGATTCTCAAAGGTCGCGTCGACGTTGCGCTGGTCGAAGCGCGTGCCTACGAGCTGTGGGACGTCGATACCGTCAAGGGACAGCGACGCATAACGGAGCATATTGCCGCCTGCTCGTATTTTGATCACGTGGCCAACTGCATCAATCAATAAGGAGCAATTATGATCATCATCAAAAACGGCGCGCTCGTGACGCCCCAGGGGCTTCGCCGCGCCGATCTTGCCATGGAGGGCGATAAGATCGTGCGGATCGCCGCAGCGATTGAGCCGGGCGCCGACGATACCGTCGAGGACGCCGCGGGCTGCTGGGTGTTTCCCGGCTTTATCGACGGCCACACGCACATGCAGTGCTGGACTGGCATGGATTGGACAGCCGATAGCTTTGAGACCGGCACGCGCGCGGCTGCCTGCGGCGGCACGACGACCATTGTGGACTACGCGACGGCCGATCGCGGCGTGACCATGCCCGATGCCTTGGCCGAGTGGCATCGCCGCGCCGACGGAACCTGCACGGCCAACTACGCTTTTCATATGGCACTCGCCGAGTGGAATGAGCGCAACCGCGCCGATCTTTCGGCCATGCGCGAGGCGGGCGTGTCGTCGTTCAAGACCTACTTTGCCTATGACCACCTTCGCTTGGACGATGCCGAGACGCTCGAGGTGCTCGAGGAGCTCAAGCGTATTGGCGGCATACTGTGCGTGCATTGCGAGAACGGCACGCTGGTGAATGAGCTGCAGAAGCGCGTGTACGAGCAGGGGATTCATGGGCCCGAGGGGCATGCACTCAGCCGTCCGGACGTGTGCGAGGCCGAGGCCGTGAGTCGTCTGCTGTATCTGGCGCACTTAGCCGGGGACGCCCCAGTCAACGTGGTGCACCTTTCGACCAAGCTGGGGCTCGAGGCCATTCGCGCTGCCAAAGCGCGCGGGCAGAAGAACATCTATGTCGAGACCTGCCCTCAGTATCTGATGCTCGACGATACTTGCTACTTGGAGCAGGGCGAGGACGGCTTTGCGGGCGCCAAGTACGTGATGAGCCCGCCGCTGCGCCATGCCGGTGACCGTGCCGCGCTACGCGAGGCGCTTGTGGCCGGCGAGATCGATACGATTGCGACCGATCATTGCAGCTTTAACCTGCACGGGCAAAAGGACCGCGGGCGCGACGATTTCCGCGCGATTCCCAACGGCGGGCCCGGCGTGGAACATCGTCCCGTCGCGATTGCCACGAGCTTTGAGGGCCAGCTGGGCCCCGAGGATCTGTGCCGCTTGATGAGCGAGAACCCGGCGCGCGTTTTTGGCATGTATCCGCGCAAGGGCTGTCTTGCCGAGGGTGCCGATGCCGATGTGTGCGTGTGGGATCCCAAGGCACGCTGGACGATCAGTGCCGCGACGCAGCATCAGGCCGTGGACTACACGCCGCTCGAGGGTTTTGAGGCACATGGCCGCGCCAAGGCTGTGTTTGTGAACGGCGTGCTGGCTGCGCGCGACGGCGAGCCCACCGGAGCCCAACCCGGTCGCTACGTCCCTCGCTAGCAGCAAAGATGCCGTGTCCCCTCCGCAGTTGCGGTGAAATACGGACTGTTTGCGGCCGTTTGGCGGCCAAACAGTCCGTATTTCACCGCAACTGACGAGATGGGGCCGGCTACTTGAGGCTGCTGGCGATGAGGGGGCGGCCGAGGGCTGCCTCGAAGCGGTCGGCCATCGTGGGGTCGGCAAGCGTGTCGACTTGGTTGAGCATGACGCGTGCGGTGCTGAGCTTCATCTCTTGCATCTCGGCATTGAGCACCTGGGCGACGCGCTCGGGCGTGGCGATGTCGGTGAGCTCGCAGCCGCAACGCTCGCAAAAGAGCTCGGGGCGGTGGACGGCTTCGTTGATGGGCTTGCTGAGTCCCGAGGCGCCGACGAGCCAGATGACGTTGGCCGTGCCGGCGGGAATTACCGGCTCCCAGGCGGCATGCGCCTTGAGCGGGAGTCGCTTGCTACCGTCTGCCTCGGCCAACACATAGTCAAAGCGCTGTGCCAGCCCGCCGAGTGGCTCGGCGGGGGCGGAGAGCTTGCCTGTCTCCGGGTCCAAGACGCCTGCCTGGCAGATGCCTCCGCGTGCAAGGCCCGCGCAGGCCTCGCAGGTGCAACCGGGGACATGCGAGGCGCCCGGCTTCCAAGGCGCGGCGTCCAGGCGACGATTCGACCCGTCCCATGGCACGCCGGCAACGGGAAGCATATGCGTGGTGGTGCAGAGGAGCACGCGGCCGCCAGCGCGCATGAGCTCAAGACCCAGCGTTTTGAGCAACGTCGACTTGCCGCCGCTGCCGATAATCGCGGTAATGCCCGGCTCGATCCTGAGCGCCGAGGCAAGATTGCCGCTAACCGTTTCCATCTGTTCACCGCCGTATAATACTGTGATAATAAATAATCATCAGAGTAGCGGTCGAACCGCTTTTGCTCTGCTCAAACCGTAGCACAGGGAGGTGTCCCGGGAATGCTCGTTTATGTTCGCGGCGCCGGCGATATCGCCACGGGCGTCGCCGCTCGCTTGGTACGCGCCGGCGTGTCGGTCGTTATGGCCGATATCGCGGTTCCCACGTGCATCCGCCGCACAATCAGTTTTTGCGAGGCCATTCGCCTGGGCGAGGTCCAGGTCGAGGGCATTCGCGCTCGCTTGGCGCAGACGCCGGCAGAGGCGCTTGCAATTACCGAGGCCGGAGACGTCGCCGTCGTGGTAGACCCCCAGGCCAAGATGCTCGATGAGCTTAAACCCGCTGCCGTGGTCGACGCGATTTTGGCCAAGCGCAACCTGGGTACCACGCGCGATATGGCGCCTGTCGTTATTGCCGTGGGACCGGGCTTCACCGCGCCGGTCGATTGCGATGCCGTGGTCGAGACCATGCGCGGTCATTTTCTCGGCCGCGCCATCACCCAGGGCTCGCCCCAGCCCAATACGGGCGTGCCGGGTGTCATCGCCGGCTATGGCAAGGAGCGCGTTTTCGAGCATGCCCTTTGTCATTTGCGGTACTTCGAAATAGTATTCGTCGCCGCCTTCAATGCACATGTCGATTGCCGCGAAGTCGTTTTCGATGTCGGAAACGGCGTATCTGAAAACGAGGTCCGCCTTGAATTCGGGGGCATCGGCGGGGGCGACTATCGCCTTTTTGCATTTAAGCTCGTCAAACGCCTTCCAGCCGAGCAGGTTGTGGTGCATCAGACACCAGCCGCCGTCTGCGGCGTGCGCGGGCAGAACCGCCTTTTCCTTGGCGACGTTCCCGACCTGCTCGAACCTTTCGAGGTGCGAAAGCCCGACGTTTGTGATTATTGCGATGTCGGGTTCAATCATGGTGGCAAGCTCGCGCATTTGGTCGGGCGCGCCCACGCCCGCCTCGACGATTGCAAGCTGATTTTGGCGCAGGTCTATGCGGGTGAGCGTAAGCGGCACGCCGATTTCGTTGTTGAAATTCTTTTCGGTTATGAGCGGGTTTTTCCACGCCGTGAGCTTTGCGAGCATTTCCTTTGTGGAGGTCTTGCCGCACGAGCCCGTTATTCCAACGACGGGGTGTTCGAAGCGCAGTCTGTGCATTTTTGCTATGCGCTGAAAGGCTTTGAGGGAGTCCTTTACGACGAGCGTCGGAATTTCGACGTCAAGCTCGCGCTCGGCGATGATTGCTGTTGCGCCGTTGGCGGCGGCGTCGGCGGTTTCGGCGTCAATGAGATCAATGACGGCCTCTGCCTGAGTCAGGTCCATCTGGCCGTTGAGAAAGGCGCGGCGGGTGAACTCGCCTCCCTTGGCCTGCCGGCATCCGGCGGCGAACAGCGCGGTAAGACCGGCGTTCAGCACCACCGGCGAGCCGTGACAGTGCAGCTCGGCGCAGTCCTCGCCGGTATAGCTGTCCGGGCCGGGGAACCGGACGCACAGCACGTTGTCGATGACGCTGCCATCCGCGTCCAGCAGGTCGCCGTACACCATACGGCGCGGCGTCTGCGCCCCGGCGGAACGCCCGTTTTTGGCGCGGAATACCCGGTCCAGCGCGGTCAGCGTACCCGGCCCGGACAGGCGCAGGATACCGATGGCACTGGGCAGCTGGGGCGTGGCGATGGCGGCGATGGTATCGGACATAGGCGGAGCCTCCTTGCGGTGATTTTCTCCAGTATAGCACGGAAGGCGGGGAAAAAACAAGAGACACGCCAGTTGGCGTGTCTCTTGTTTTGTTGTGTGGTTACTCGGCCTTGGGAGCCTCGGCAGCAGCCTTGGCGGCAGCGGCCTTCTTCTCGGCCATGGCCTTCTGCGCGGCCTTGAACTTCTCCTTCTCCTCGGGAGTAGGAATGGGTTCGATGGCGTTCTTCGGGCAGGCCTTGGCGCACATGGTGCAGTTGCGGCACTTGGTGTAGTCGATCACGGCCACGTTGTTCACAACATGGATGGCGTCGAACTTGCAGGTGCGCTCGCACATACCGCAGGCGATGCAGGAGTTGGCGCAGACCTTGGTGACGGCGGGCCCCTTGTTCTTGTTCGCGCAGTTGACGAACACCTTCTGCTTGTAGGGGACCTCGACGATCAGCTTGCGCGGGCAGGCCTCACGGCAGGCGCCGCAGTTGGTGCACTTTTCCTTGTCGACCTCGGCAACGCCCTTGTCGTTGATGTGCAGAGCGTCGAACTGGCAGGCGGCAACGCAGGAGCCGAAGCCCAGGCAGCCGAAGGAGCAGGCGGTCGGGCCGCCGGCGACCTTGAGCGCGCCCACGCAGTCGGCAATGCCGACGTACTCGAAGTTTTTCACAGCGGCATCGCCGCCGTTGCAGATGACGTGAGCGACCATCTTCTCACCGCTGGGCGCTTCCATGCCCATGATCGCGGCGATCTTGGCAGCGCCCTCCGCGCCGGCGGGCGCGCAGGCGGTGACGGGAGCCTTGCCGGCGAGGATCGCTTCCGCGCAGCCGGCGCAGCCGGGGTAGCCGCAGCCGCCGCAGTTCGCGCCGGCCAGGCACTCCTGGATCTTGGGCAGACGCTCGTCGACCTTGACCTCAAAGACCTTTGCGGCGACCGAGAGGATCAGGCCGAACACGATCGCGATCGCGCCCAGAACGAGGACAGCAAAAATGATATTTTCCATATTCCATTACCCTCCTTACACGGGCCAGACCTGCAGGCCGGAGAAGCCCATGAATGCCAGGGCGATCAGACCTGCGGTGATCAGCGCGATGGGGAAGCCTTCAAAGCACTTGGGATAGTCGGCGAACTGCACGCGCTCACGGATGGTGGAGAACAGGTAGATCGCCAGCAGGAAGCCGAGGCCGCCGGTGATGCCGTAGACCACAGATGCGATGAAGGTGTAGTCGTTCTGCACGTTCAGCAGCACCACGCCGAGCACGGCGCAGTTGGTGGTGATGAGCGGCAGATACACGCCCAGAGCCGTGTACAGAGACGGCATGGACTTCTTGAGGAACATCTCGATGAACTGCACGAGACCGGCGATGACGAGAATGAACGCCACGGTCTGCATATAGCCGAGGTCCAGCGCGATGAGCAGCTTGTTCACGCCGAAGCAGACGGCGGAGGCGATGCCCATGACGAAGGTGACCGCGAGACCCATGCCGATGGCGGTGTCACTCTTCTTGGAGACGCCGAGGAACGGGCAGATACCGAGGAACTGCGCGAAGATGAAGTTATTGGTCAGGATCGCGCCGAGGGAAATGGCAAGCAAGGACGTGATACTCATTTAGTTGCCCTCCTTTTCGTTCTTTTCCGCGGCCTTCTTCTCGCCCTTGGCGAGCGCCCACTGCATCACGGCAATGAGCGTGCCGAGGCACAGGAAGCCGCCGACGGGCAGCACGAGCATCAGAGCCGGCGTGTAGGACGCGGGCATGATCTGAATGCCCATCAGGGTGCCGGCGCCGAGCAGCTCGCGCACCGTGCACATGATGACCAGAACGACGGTGTAGCCGATGCCCTGGCAGATGCCGTCCACTGCGGAGGCGGCGACGGAGTTCTTGCTGGCGAAGGCCTCGGCACGGCCGAGCACGATGCAGTTGACGACGATCAGCGGAATGAACACGCCGAGGCTCTTGGCGATGTCGGGGAAGAACGCCTGCAGGCACAGGTCAACGATGGTGACAAAGCCCGCGATGACGACGATGTAGCACGCGATACGCACTTCATTGGGGATGATCTTGCGCAGGAGCGAAATAAAGATGTTGGAGAGCGTCAGGATGATGAGGACGGAAATGCCCATGCCGACGCCGTTGGAGATGCTGGTGGTGATGGCCATGGTGGAGCACATACCGAGGACCTGCACCAGAACGGGGTTTTGATAGATAAGACCGTCTTTGAGCTGTTTCTTAAAATTCATTGATCTCGTCCCCCTTTCTTAAGCCATGGCTTCCGCGGCGGCCAAAGCGGCATTCGCGCCCTTGGTGATGCCCTTGGTGGTCACGGTCGCGCCGGAAACGGCGTCGATGTTGGTCTTGACGACGAGCGAGCCCGCGCCGGACTTGCCGACGAACTGATCGAGCGCGCCGGTGCCGGCGGTGGTCGCCTCATTGGCGATGACCTTCGTGCCGATGCCGCTCGTTTCGGCGGCGTCGACCACGGAGATGCCCGTGATGGCCAGGTCGGCGTCCACGCCGACGATCATTTCGATGTCGCCCTGCGAGCCGCCGGCGACGATCTTGAACGCATAGCCGGCATCCTCGCCGTTCACGACGACGCGGTAGGCCTCGGTGAGCTTGCCGCTCTGCGTCTTGGCGGCGTCGATGGCGGCCTGCGGGATCTCCTCGATGGGCGGGAACTCGCAGTCGGGCGAGCTGACGACCGCCGCGAGAGCGACCTCGGTGTTCGCCTTGTTGATGGCTGCGATCTTATCCTCGGTGAGCGCATTGGTCGCGCCGAGCAGCGCCGCGACGACCAGAGAAATGGCGGTCAGCGTGCCGGCGACCTTGAGAATGAATTTACCTTCGATCTTCATTATTTTGCCGCCTCCTTCTTGGCTTTCTTGTCAACGCCGAAGCGGGTGGGCTTGGTGTATTTGTCGATGATCCAGGTGCAGCAGTTCATGATCAGGATGGAGTAGCACACGCCCTCGGGATAGGAGCCGAAGTAGCGGATGAACACCGTGATCAGGCCGCAGCCGAGACCGAAGATGAGCTGGCCCTTCTTGGTGACAGGGGAGGTCACATAGTCGGTCGCCATGAAGAAGGCACCGAGGAACAGACCGCCGCCGAGCACGTTGTAGAGCATGAAGGTCATGGGGTCGTTGCCGCGCGGGAACAGGAAGGTGACGACCGCGACGGTGGCGATGTAGGCGACCGGAGTCTGCCAGGAGATGACCTTGCGGACGATGAGGTAAACGCCGCCGATGAGCAGCATCAGCGCGGAGACCTCACCGGCGGAACCGCTGATGAAGCCGATGGCCATATCCTTGATGGGATAGGCGGCGGTCAGCGCCTCCATGTCGCCGGCCTTGAGCAGAGCCATCGGGGTCGCGCCGGTGGCGGCGTCGACCTTGCTCCAGCTGGTCATGGCGGAGGCGTAGCACGCGACGAGCGCGGCACGCGCGGCGAGCGCGGGGTTGAGGAAGTTTTTGCCCAAGCCGCCGTAGAGCTGCTTGACGACGAAGATGGCGAAGAAGTTGCCGACCACGAGCATCCACACGGGAAGCTCCGGCGGGCAGACCATGCTCAGCAGCAGGCCCGTGACGGCGGCGGACAGGTCGCCGATCATCTGGGGCTTGTGCAGCAGCTTGCGGTAGAGCCACTCAAAGAAGATGGCGGAGGCGACGGAAACGACCGCGGAGATCGCCACGCGGACGCCGAAGTGCCACACGCCGAAGAGCAGGGCGGGCATCAGGGCGATGATGACGTCGAGCATCAGCCCGCGCGTGTCCTCGCCGTTGCGGATGTGGGGGTTGGAGGAAGCTCTGAGCTTCAGATTCTTATAATCAGTCATTTCTCTTATGCCTCCTTCTTCGCAGCCTCGGCAGCCTTAGCGGCCTCAGCGGCGGCTTTTCTCTTGGCGGCAGCGTCCTTGACCTTCTGCTTGCCGGTCTTGAAGGTCTGCGTCAGGTGCAGACGGCCCGGGCAGATGTAGGCGCAGGCGCCGCATTCCATGCAGTCCATGATGTTGGCGGCCTCCAGCTCCTCGATCATGCCCTTCTGCTCATACATATACATATAAAGGGGCTCGAGATGCACGGGGCAGGCCTCCACGCAGCGGCCGCAGCGGATGCAGGTGGGGTTCTCAACGGTCTTGTCCTCGTCGGCGGCAAAGGCGAGCATCGCGCCGGTGCCCTTGGCGACGGGAATATCGCAGGTGTACTGCGCCATACCCATCATCGGGCCGCCCGCGATGATCTTGAAGGTCTCGTCCTTCAGACCGCCGCAGTAATCAAACAGGCAGGAAACGGGGGTGCCGATGGGGCACTCGACGTTCTTCGGCTCGATCACGCCGGAGCCGGACACGGTGACGACCTTGCTCACAACGGGCATACCGGTCGTGATGGCGCGGAAGATGGCGATGGTCGTGTTGATGTTGAACACGGCGCAGCCGATGGCGCTGGGCAGGCCGCCGGGGGGCACCTGCTTGCCGGTGATGGCCTGGCAGAGCTGCTTTTCACCGCCCTGCGGGTAACGGCAGTGCAGAGGCACGACGATGACGGGCGCCTTGGTCTCCGCAATGACCCTGTTGAGCGCGTCGATGCCGTTCTTCTTGTTGTCCTCCACGCCGATGATGGCTTTATCCACGCCGAACATCTTGACGAGATAGCTCGCGCCGCCGATGATCTCCTCGGTGCGCTCGAGCATCGCGCGATGGTCGCCGGTGATGTAGGGCTCGCACTCCGCGCCGTTGATGATCACGGTCGTGACCTGGCCGATGCCGCCGGAGATCTTGACGTGGGTCGGGAACGTCGCGCCGCCCATACCGACGATACCGGCGTTCTTGACGATCTCGATCATCTCCTCCGTGGTCAGAGCGTTCGGGTCGGCCGGAGCCTTGACCTCTTCGCTGACGGTGTTCTGATAATCGTTCTCGATCACGACGGAGGTCATGTTGCCGCCCATGGAATACGGGCGCGGCTCGATCGCGACCACCTTGCCGGAAACGCTGGCATGGATGGGAGCGCCGAGACCCTTGAACTCGCCGATCTTCTGACCGACCTTCACATAGTCACCGACAGACACGATGGGGGTACACGGTGCACCGAAGTGCATCGACATGGGAATAACCACCTGAGCGGGCGGGGGAGAGAGCTGCTCGATGGCCTTCTCATTCGTTGCGGCCTTCATGTCGTTGGGATGAACGCCGCCAAAGAAAGCTTGTGCCATTGTCTTCACCTCATCTTTTACTGCTTGGAGCAATGCGCACACTACTCCATAATCGTTGAGATTATACATCAACTGCAAAGCGTTGTCCAGTCATAACTTTTCGCCAAAACGCATATTTTCCGGCAATTTATCGAATTTTGTTGAATTTTTACGCTTCCTGTATGCGAAGCGGCTTCCGATTTTGCCTCTTCCGCCGAACCATGCTATGTCCCCGCACCGCCGGCTATGCCCGCTTGACGCGCCGGAGAGCGGGTGCTATACTTTTTCTACAAAGAATAAGGAGGACCGTATCATGCCCATCCGTCAGCTCGACCGCGCTGCGATCAGGCGCGAGGCCAGAGAACTGATCCGCACGGCGAGGGTCTCGCCCATCAAATTCACGCTGCTGTTTCTTGCTGTTTCGCTCGCGCTGAGCCTGCTCGACACGGCGCTCACGAGCCTGACCGGCCGCATCGTCGGCGTGGCCTTTGTGTCCGTTTCCTTCGCCAGCATCCTCATCGGCCTCATTACGCAGGTGCTCGACGCGGGCTATAAGTGCTACTGTCTCGGCGTCCACCGCCGCGAGGAGATGCCCTACGAGAGCCTGTTCGACGGCTTCACCTTTGCCGGCAAGGTCATCGCCCTGTACATCGTCGAGGGCTTTTTCGTCGCCCTGTGGTCGATGCTTTTCGTGATCCCCGGAATCATTGCGGTCTACCGCTACTCCTTCGCCATCTGGAACCTCTGCCAGAATCCGGAGCTTGGCGTGATGGAGGCGCTTAACCGCAGCAAGCGGCAGACGATCGGCTACAAGGGCCAGCTGTTCGGTCTGCATCTGAGCTTCATCGGCTGGTACCTCATCGTTTTTGTGATCGTCGGCGTTTACGAGGGCGTTATCCTCGCACTCATGCCGGACAGCTTCCTCGGCATCATGCTCGGCTCGCTGATCCTCACGGTGCTCACCGGAGTTGTGGACATTTACCTCACGCCCTACTTCGCCCTCTCGGAATGCGGGTTCTACCTGCGCGCCACCGCGCCGGAGGAGCCGCCGCGGCAGGATCGCAGCAGCTACACGCCGGAGTTCTAAAAAATCATTTACAAGCTGTATAAAACCTGCTATACTCTACGAGCTGTAATTGCAATCTGTAGAAATGAGGAAGAAAAACGCGCATGAACGCTGATTTTTCGCGCACCCTGGCCCTGCTGCGGCAGGAGAAAGAGATCTCCCAGCGCAAGGCGGCTGCCGACCTCGGCATCTCGCAGGCGCTTTTGAGCCACTATGAAAACGGCATCCGCGAGCCGGGACTCGCCTTTGTGAAGAAGGCGTGCGACTACTATCACGTCTCTGCGGACTATCTGCTCGGCCGCACGCTCGACCGCGACGGCGGCATGATCGACTCCGACGAGCTGTACGACTCGAGCGACGAGAAGGGCACCCTGCGCGGCAGCATCGCCGCTACGCTGCAAAAGAAGCTGCTGGTGAACACCGTCAACCTGCTCTTCGAGCTGCTCGGCAAGACGAATTGCCGTGAGGCCGTCACCGCGGCGGGACAGTATCTCGGCGCGGCGATCTATCCGCTCTACCGTGCGCTGCACCGCGCCGCGGGCGGGAAGGACGCCTTCTTCGCGCTCGACGCGGCGGCCTTCTCCGCCGGCGCAAGCGACGCCGCGATGCTGCAAAGCCGCGCGCTCTACCGCCTTGCGCTCGAGCGGCACGCCGCCGGGGACGGCGCGTTTCCCGCGATGGACGCCGAGACGCTGACCGGCAGCTACCCCGGCCTCGCGCAGAGCATGACGCAGGTGCTGCACGCCGCCGACGAGCAGGCTAATAAATGGATCGCGCAGATGCCATCTTCCCATTAACACCATGCAGGAGCAACCGCTATGAACGAAAAAAACATCCGCAACTTCAGCATCATCGCGCATATCGACCATGGCAAGTCCACGCTGGCGGACCGCCTGCTGGAAAAGTGCAACGCCGTCTCCGCGCGCGAGATGGAGGATCAGATCCTCGACAATATGGACCTCGAGCGCGAGCGCGGCATCACCATCAAGGCCCGTGCCGTCACCTTCGACTACACCGCGCAGGACGGGCAGGTCTACACGCTCAACCTCATCGACACCCCGGGTCATGTGGACTTCAACTACGAGGTCTCGCGCTCTCTCGCCGCCTGCGAGGGCGCGCTGCTCATCGTGGACGCCTCACAGGGCATCGAGGCGCAGACGCTCGCGAACACCTATCTTGCGATGGAGCACGATCTGGAGATCCGCCCCGTCATCAACAAGATCGACCTGCCTGCCGCCGATCCCAAGCGTGTGAAGGAGGAGATCGAGAACATCCTTGCCATCCCCGCCGAGGACGCGCCGGAGATCTCCGCCAAGCTCGGCATCAACATCGACGCGGTGCTTGAGGACATCGTCCACAACCTCCCCGCACCCAAGGGCGACCCGAACGCCCCGCTCAAGGCGCTGATCTTCGACAGCTATTATGACGCCTACCGCGGCGTGATCGTCTATATGCGCCTCAAGGACGGCACCATCAGGCCCGGCATGGAGATTAGGATGATGGCGACCGGCGCGACCTTCAAGGTGCTCGAATGCGGCCTGATGCGCCCGCTGGGGCTGGAGCCGGCGAAGCAGCTCGAGGCCGGTCAGGTCGGCTACTTCACCGCCAGCATCAAGGACGTCCACGAAACGCAGATCGGCGACACCGTGACCGGCGCGGAGAACCCCGCGAGCGAGCCGCTGCCCGGCTACCGCAAGGTGCGCTCGATGGTCTACTGCG
>OLYM01000520.1_pt1 | contig 15640 bp, 14 predicted proteins | sample 1673691 | NCBI WGS metagenome assembly OLYM01 (sample SAMEA103958123, study PRJEB25191) | human gut metagenome | reverse complement strand
GTGTTTCGGGGCTGTGGAGTGCTTCGCACTGTCCTCGCCCCTTCAGCCCTCCACTTCGCGTCGGGCCTCCGGAATACGGCAAAAATGGCTTTTTCGAAGGAGCAAATCTTTGATTTCCTGTTCAGTATGATGTTTAAAATAAACCATAGAAAGTATATTGGATGCGGGTACTGTACCGGATTGCTGCAGTCCGAAAGCTCCATAACCGAGATATGCCTGGTTGACATCGACGACTACACCTTCTTTATGAGCGGCGACAGACACCGTTTTATCATCGACATGACAAATGACAAGATTGAGTTTCTTATAATCCGAATGTATTGACAATGAATATAGATATCCAAGATATTTATGTATCATGGCGTGAAAGAGCGATTTTTTTCGCAAGGCAGAATGAGAAACAAAACGTGCCACATCGCTACGTTCATCGATAGAGGCAGGATCAACAACAAAAGACTTAACACCTAAGATATTAGCAACACCGAAAGCTACGAGTCCTCCAAGATTTACGACATCTACACCATTCATTCCGTCGAGCAAATCTTCCACCAAAGGCTTATTAATAGAATAAATTCCGGATACACAAGGGTTCAATAAACCACCTTCAGCAATAACATAACGTATGTCTGCAAGATTGACGCCGTCATTTTTCAGTTGTGAAAGTACTGCATTACGACGTACTGCCATTTGTTCTACCATAGCCATATCTACAGTAACTGCGTCATTATCATGTATTATATCACATTGATATATAATATTTTCAGATTCACATACCGCTATTTTTGTCACCGAATCATCTGTAATGACAACAAGATAAGTATCGCTCATGTCAATTTTTTATAAATAACGAGCGACACAATTAAAATGTTCGTTGAAAATGCAGAGGAAAAAACGAGTCACTCCGACGGCATGACCGTCGAAGGAAACTCGTCAACACAAATCAAAATATTATGCTAATTAAAAATTACACGCATAATGTCAATCCACATTGTCATGCAGATATGAATTATTGGAACTCAACTCTCCATTTTGTTGGGAATAATAGTTACGTGAGAACGTCTGAATCTCCTTAAAAGAGACATTGACGCCGGCACGTTTATAAGCAGGCTGTTTCTCCAACTGTGAAATAGTATATTCCATTTTGTCAAAAGTACTATTATCACTCAGCAAAGAAAGTCTTTTCCTACGTTCGTCCATTTCAATGGCAACATCTTCCTTATCTACCACGGCAAATTCTTTATCTTCGTATGAATCAAACAGTTTAAGGTCGACGCTGTCTTCGGTTTTAACTTTCTTTTCTGCAACAGTGCGAATTTCTATTCCGGACGTGCTATTTTCATAAACACTTTCGAATTCCACCTTATCCTTAGATTCATTCTGTTTAGGAATTTCTTCACCGAGAGTATGGACAACCACCTTATCCACATTATTGTCCTCAACAATTTTATCTTTCAGAGGCACTGTTTCTTTCACAGGAGAAGTAATATCAACGACTTTCTTTTCCGGTTGTTGTCGTTCATTATTCATGTTAACGATATTGTCATCGCCGAATCCTGTTGCTATGATAGTAACACTGATACTTTCATCCAAGTTACTATCTTCGCCATTGCCCCATATCATATCGGAGTTCAAGCCGGCAGCATCCTGAACATATTCAGTTATCGTCATCACCTCATCGAGTGTAACCTCTTTACTGCCAGAAGTGATATATACGAGCAAATTCTTAGCGCCTTTAATATCGGAATCATTAAGCAGAGGAGAATTCAAAGCATCCTGTACAGCTTTCAATGCCCTATCCTCGCCGGAAGCTATACCAGAACCCATTATTGCTTTGCCACTATTACGCATCACGGTACTGACATCTTCGAAGTCAATATTGACATAACCTGTTACTGTAATTATCTCAGCTATACCTTTAGCTGCGATTTTAAGTACATCGTCAGCTTTTCTAAAAGCCTCAGTCAATTTCATGTCGCCGTATTCCTCTCTAAGTTTATCATTACTAATGACAAGAAGAGTATCGACATTTTGCCTCAATTCTTCAATACCTTTCAGAGCCTGTTTTTCGCGTTTCTTTCCCTCAACGGAAAACGGGATAGTCACAATACCAACAGTAAGAATACCCAACTCTTTAGCTACAGAAGCTATTACCGGGGCAGCACCGGTTCCCGTACCGCCACCCATTCCGGCAGTGATAAACAACATCTTAGTATTATTACTAAGATATTCCCTTATTTCATCTTTTGTTTCTTCGGCAGCCATACGCCCCACATCAGGGACATTACCGGCACCAAGTTCACGTTTTCCAAGATGCACCTTATTGACGACAGGACTTCTCTGCAACGCCTGACTGTCAGTATTACACAAAATAAAATCCACACCACAAATACCTTCGGTAAACATGTGTGTGACAGCATTACTACCGCCGCCTCCGACGCCTATAACTTTAATGATGTTAGGCTTTTCTTCCGGATGTTCAAACTCTATTATGTTACTCATAGTTAATTAAATATTTTGATTTGTATCATTATCATTTTTTTCATCAATACTTTCATCCTTAAACAGGATAGATCCAAAACCTGTTATTATTGCCTTGAGGTGACCTATTCCTCTTTTAGGTCCATTAGATTTACTTTCTTTCTTATTGACAATAACGCTTTCCTCTTCCTCAATATCGTCATTTAGAATAGATAGTTTTTGTCTGTTAAAAGACTCCAATATCAAGCCTATACATGTAGCAAACACAGGACTTTTCAATTCATCAGGATTATCGTTATCAATATGTTCATTAGGGTAACCTATTCTCACATCAAGACTAGTCTTAAAAGCCGCAAGTTGTTGAATATGTTTCATCAAGGCACCGCCACCGGTAAGAACAAGACCACCGGTAAGAGCACATTCGTTAGGACATTTATCTATTTCATTTTTAACCATGTCGAATATTTCGCTAAGACGAGCATGAATTATTTCTGAAAGATTTTTAAACGTTATCTCTTTAGGCTCTCTTCCATGAATACCCGGTATTGATATCACATGATGTTCGTTGTTTTCGTTAGGCAAGGCAGATCCATATCTCACTTTCATCTCTTCGGCATATTTTCTGAGAACAGAACAGCCAATGCGGATATCATCGGTTATGACATTACCGCCGAAAGGTATCACGGCAGTATGATAAATTATAGAATCGGAAAATATTGCAATATCTGTTGTACCGCCACCAATATCGACCAACACCACGCCCGCCTCTTTCTCATCTTCTCCGAGCACAGCCACAGCAGAAGCGATAGGTTCCAATATCAACTTATCCAACACAAGTCCTGCATTTTCCACACATGACACTATGTTTTCCACTGCAGATTTCATACCAATAATGACATGGAAATTAGCCTCTATAGTATTACCCAGCATACCTTTAGGATTACTTATACCGGCTTCATTATCAACAATATACTCTTGTGGTATAGCATCAATGATTTCTTCTCCCGGTTGCATTCCCAATTTAAAAACATTGGAACGCAGTTCATCCAATTCATCTTGTGTGATATATGTTTTGGCATTTTTACGTGTTAAAGAGCCCCTATGCTGTATGCTTTTGATATGATGCCCGGCAATACCGACATTGACATTCGTTATCTCAACTCCGGCCATCTCCGAAGCTTCATCGACAGCTTTCTTAATAGAATCTACGGTTTGCTGAATATTGAAAACCATACCTCTTTTCACACCGTACGATTCTGCTTTACCATAACCAATGACTTTAATCTTATTGTTCTCCGTCAATTCTCCCACGACACATGCTATCTTCGTGGTTCCTATATCCAATCCTGTAATGTAAACCGATTCTTTCATAAGCCTTAATATTTAGTACAAACAACTTGATTGACAAAATTAAAATTCACCTTTTTAAACTGTTTCAACTCTTCACTGCCCAACATCTCATCAAAAAAACGTTGCATATTGGACAACTTGATTTCCATATCATTAATATCTCCGAGTACCACATTGACATCAGTGCTATTAAGCACCAATTCAATATCGCCTTCATTTTCAAAATACACCTGTTTAACGCAACATGAAGTGTATGGATCTTTCAATATTTTCTTCATTACATCATACATCATCAACAATTTTGTATGCGAATATACAGGATCGTCGATATTGCCGGAACTGTTCCTCACCACGGGAAATTTAAGATTTCCATTACCAACCAGGACATGTGGAACATATTCATTTTCGACAGGGAATAATCTTCCCAAAGTATCTGCATAAACCGATTCTCCGTTTTCATTATATATGCGCATGAGAGGTTTGCCTTCTTCCACATGAACCACAAGGATATTATCCAATGTTATCTCGACCTTAACATCAGTAATCCAAGGATTGCCAATCAAATAACTATGGACACTATCCAACGGAACATCTCTTATTGTTTTGTTAGTCAGTGTATCACAAATATCCCATACAGTATGCAATTCTCTGTCATAATCTATAAAACCATCTTTTGTGCCATTGTTATTCAACAACTTCACATCAACAAGTGAATGTCTGAAATGATGTTGATACGATACCCACCACAGAGTTGCCAAAGCAGCCACAGTAAACACCAAAACCAATATTTTCAACACCTTTTTCATTTCAGCATCTCCTCTATTTCAGGAACAAGACGATCAATATCGCCGGCACCCATTGTCACTATCAACTCAGGATGTATTTTTTTCAATACATTCAATAATTCACTTTTATGGCAAAGCATCTTTTCTGCACAACAAATCCTGTCGAGCAATACTGAAGAAGTAATACCTTGAATAGGTTTCTCACGGGCAGGATAAATGTCGAGCAATATCACTCTGTCGGCGATAGAAAGGCTTTCTGCAAAACCATCAAGAAAGTCACGTGTACGGCTAAACAGATGCGGCTGAAATACCACAGTCATCATTCTGTCCGGGAATACCGTACGCACCGTTTTCAATGTTGCCTTAATTTCTTCAGGATGATGAGCATAGTCGTCAATATAGACAGTATCATTCTTATTCACCCTGATGTCGAACCGACGCCATACACCTTTAAAAGAAGACAAAGCCTCACGAATAACATCTGCACCTACACCCATTTCCATAGCAGCAGTCATAGAAGCGAGAGCATTTAAAATGTTGTGTTCCCCGAATAAAGGCATTCGGAAGACACCCAGATCCAAAGCGCAGCGAGTTACATGAAACTCCGTCATACCATCAACAATTCTTATCGAATCCGCCTTGATGTCAGCATTTTCAAAACCGTAAACTATCATTTTCCTCTCGGTAACGACAGGAAGATTGGTACGGCAAATCACGACACCGTCAACAGCAGTCTTATTTACAAACTCATTAAAACTATCAATAAGATGTTGATTATCATAATATATATCAAGATGATCTGCATCTATGGAAGTTACTATACTGATATATGGCGACAACTGCAGGAAAGAATGGTCATATTCGTCAGCTTCTACAACCATCACCTTGTCATCAGCATCGCCAATGACGACATTACTGTTGAAGTTATTGGCTATACCACCTATGAAGGCAGAAATTTTCATTTTATCGCAGTGCAGGATATGTGTTATCAACGAAGTTGTCGTCGTTTTACCATGAGTACCGCTCACACATATTGCATTACATTTACGAGACAACATTCCGAGTATTTCAGCTCTTTTATAAATCTTCACGCCACGTTGTTTCAATGCCAACAGTTCAATCGAGTCCGCAGGTATAGCAGCTGTCATGACGACAAATGCTATTTCATCCGGAATAACATTAATATCCTCATGATAATGTATCATTGCACCTTCTTTTTCGAGGTTGCAAGTGATGTTGGAAGATGTACGGTCATAACCGGCAACTCTATAACCCTTTTTAAGGAAATAGCGTGCCAAGGCACTCATTCCTATGCCTCCAATACCAAGAAAATAGACCATATCATTTTTCAACATTTCCATAATCATTTATTATTCAGCACATTATCAATTTCATCAACCACAAGTTCGGCAGCATTAGCCTTAGCGAATCCATAAATATTACGACTCATAGCAGCACATCTGTCTTTGTCAGCGAGCAATGCAAACACTGTTGGTATCAATTGTTGCTCAGTAGCATCATTAGGCACGAGCAAAGCAGCGTCGGCATCAACGAGGCGGCGAGCATTTTTCGTCTGATGGTCTTCAGCCGCTGTCGGCAAAGGCACGAATACGACAGTTTTGCGCATGAGTGAAAGTTCAGATATAGAGATAGCACCGGCTCTTGATATGACGACATCAGCAAGAGAATATGCCATATCCATTCTATCAATAAACACAACACATTTTATCTTATATGACAGGTTCATTTCATCCACTGCCTGAGATGCTTTCTCAAAATAAGGTTTGCCAGTCTGCCATATCAACTGCACATCATTATCTTTGAATGAAGACAAAGCAGCAAAAACACCTCTATTGATACCCAAGGCACCCTGACTGCCTCCCACCAACAATATCACAGGTTTTTCAGGGTTAAGATTGAAAAACGCAGCAGATTCCGCTCTGTCAACATTAACATTCATTATATTGTTTCTCAACGGATTACCGGTCAATACAATTTTTTCTGCGGGGAACCACTTATCCATTGCATCATAAGCCACGCAGATTCGTGATGCCTTGTTTGCCATCATTCTATTGGTAACACCCGGAAAAGAATTCTGTTCCTGTATGATGACAGGTATTTTCATGGAAGCGGCGCGGCGCATTGTTGGACCACTGGCAAAACCGCCAACCCCGACGACTAAATCCGGATTAAAACGACGAATAATCTTTCCGGCTTTCACCAGGCTGCACAACAACTTCAACGGGAACAAAAGATTATCGAGAGAAAGACTTCTTTTAAATCCGCTAATCCACAGGCCTTCAATAGGATAACCTGCCTTAGGCACCATATCCATCTCCATCCTGCCTTTTGCTCCAATAAACATTATCTCCGCATCAGGATGGCGTTTTTTAAAGGCATCTGCAATGGCAATGGCCGGAAAGATATGACCTCCCGTACCACCACCGCTAATCAGCAGCCTGCACCTGTTCGAGTTCTTTTCTCTTTTCATCGTTTTTATTTATATCTCTTGTCACACTCAATATTATTCCAAAGGATATACCCGTACATATCATAGAAGTACCGCCTCTACTCACGAAAGGCAGATTTTGTCCTGTAGTAGGCAACAATCCCACTGAGACGCCCATATTGATAAAAGCCTGCATGACAATACACAATATCAGACCAAATGACAAAATAGCTCCGAAAGAGTCGGGACGTTTCACCATTATCATTACCACACGATACAACAAGATAAGATACAAAGACAGCACAATTACACCACCTACAAGTCCATATTCTTCGACAACTATAGCATAGATACAGTCGTTTTCCACCTTAGGGAGGGAATTACGTTCTGTACTCTTGCCGGGCAGTTTACCAAAAATGCCACCGGTAGCGATAGCCGCCTTAGCATAATCCTTTTGATAATTATCCGTATTTGTAATACGGGCTTTCCATGTCGTCTGACGACCGCTACTGCCTGTCATAAACTTTATACATATAAACAATGCAAGGAATAATACGGCAATTCCGACGAAAGACAAAATATACTTCATCTTTATCTTTCCCACAAACATCATGGCAATACATGTAGCAAAAAGCAGCACAGCTGTAGAAAGGTTCTCTGTTGCTATCAGGCCTACAACAAATATCACCGGAAGCATAATATTAAGACAAATATCCTTCCAACCAGGGTCAGGATTATCTTTTCTCAATGCTATTTTTCTGGCAATAAACCCAATAAGAATTATTTTGACAAACTCATTTGGCATAAACGAAGCATTAGGACCCATGAAGGGCAATATTTTTGATAATGACAATGACCTTCTGGCATCATCGCTTTCCGTACCAAACAGTTGAGTAAGTATCAACAAGACAATGGCAACAAAAAACAGCAGATTGAAGATATTAGAATAATATGTATATTTCACACGAGAAGCTCCAAACATAAGAACAAGAGCGGCGACAACAAATACAGCATGTTTCATGAGAACGAAAGTATTATTACCTCCGTAATCTTTAATAGCGACTACACTTGTTGCACTATAGACGCACAACAAAGATATCAGTGCCAATATCCATGCAACCATCCAGATACCTCTATCGCCTTGGAATATCCTGTCAAAGAGTCTCATTTTCCATATAAAATATTAAGGTTTCTTACAATATTCTGAAACATATCTCCACGTTGAGAGCTATCAACAAATGAGTCATCGACATCTGTAGAAGGAGAAAAAAGCACCTTTTCTGAGGGAGAAGCCAATTCTGAAGCCATTATGACAGCCTCGTCAAGTGTCTTAGCATGTAATATTCTATCATTCAGCACATCTCCAAAAGTATCATTAACTATTGTCATATCGTCTCCTACAAAGATAAGATATTTCACATAACGGTGTACCATAGTGACGAGGTCCTCATAGTCAAGACATTTTTCTCCACAACCCGTAATCCAAACCAGAGGAGCGTTTATATTCTCCATGGTAAACCATGTCGCCACGGGGCTGACAGCTCCGGAATCGTCTATATAATCCACTGCATTATGAGAATACACGAGTTCGCTTCTATGTCTCCAATGTTGCAAATCCACGAAAGCGTCTTTTATACTTTGTTTTTTAATCTGCCCCATCTGCGATGATATGGATGCTGCCCTTGTCATCGAGTTTCTTTTTCCCTGTTTTGCCAATTGTTCTAATGTCATGATATATTATTTATCTAATTTTCAATGTTAAAATAGCAAAAGCCGCCAAAATGATGCTTATAATCCAGAAGCGCAATGTTATCTTGCTTTCATGAAGTTTCTCGTCTGAACCCTTAAAAAGCACCTTACATCCCGGAGTTACCTGTTCCACCCAACTGAGATCTGTTCTATAATGGTCATGTATGGGCGTTCTTTTCCATATACGTTGTGGATGTCCTTTTCTCTTACCTTTTTTAAAATACAGTCTCTGCAAGATCACGGAAAGACTTTCTATTAGGAAGACGCCGCAAATTATCGGAAGCAACAATTCTTTATGAATTATTATTGCCGACACGGCGATGATTCCACCTATCGTAAGACTTCCGGTATCACCCATAAAAATCTGTGCCGGGAAAGCGTTATACCACAGGAAGCCTATCAAAGCTCCCACGAAAGCACATAGAAATACCACTACCTCTTCTGAACCTGGAATAAACATGATATTGAGATAATCCGCCATGATGACATTACTTGACACATAAGCCAATATACAAAGTGCCACTCCCATAATTGCAGAGTTACCTGCCGCCATGCCATCCATTCCATCGTTGAGGTTAGAGCCATTAGACACTGCTGTCACAACAAATACCACCACTAAGGTAAAAAATATCCAAGTAACCCAATATTTCCATGGACTCTTAATAAAATTGAATAAATCTGAATAATTAAGATTGTGATTTTTGAAGAACGGAATAGTGGTACGTGTAGATTTAACATCAGGTGATTTCACGACCACTTCTTTATTATCTTCTATTCTAACATCCACTGTCTCATTCATCACCACTGCCGGACTAAAGCGCAATGTCATTGCGACTATGAGACCCAACAGCACCTGAGCAAAGATCTTGTACCACCCTTTCAAACCATCTTTTTTCTTCTTAAAAGTCTTGATATAATCATCTGCAAAACCTGTCAACCCGAGTATTACCGTAGTAATTATCATCAATATCATATAAACATTCAAGATTTTACCCACCAACAAGCAAGGAATAAGAATAGAAGTTATTATTACAAGTCCACCCATAGTAGGAACACCCACTTTATTCACGTTAAACGGGTCTATTTTGACATCACGTTGCACCTCGCTAATCTGGTACTTTTTCAACATTCTGATAAAGGATTTACCCAACCATATCGACAATATCAATGACAGTATTATTGCCAACATGGCTCTGACAGTCACATATTCAAACAATCTCGACCCAGGCAAATCGAATTTATCTTGCAAATAATTAAACAGATAGTACAACATAGTGTCTTATATTACTCATTGTTCCTCAAATGCCTTTTTTAATTCTTCCACATCATCGAAATGATGTTTCACACCTTTTATTTCCTGATAATTCTCATGACCTTTCCCTGCCACGAGTATAATATCATTTTTTTTCGACAAAGCCACGGCAGTACGTATAGCCTCACGGCGGTCAGTGATACACAACAGTTTTTTACAAAAAGCCGTCTCAACACCTTTTTTCATATCATTTATTATGGTGTCAGGTTCCTCAAAACGGGGGTTGTCGCTTGTAAGTATCAGTTTATCGCTATTTTTTACAGCCACATCAGCCATCTCAGGGCGTTTTGTAGTATCACGATTACCTCCGGCACCTGCCACCGTGATAAGCATCTCATTATGGGTACGTATCTCGTTGATGGCTGCAAGTATGTTTTTCAAAGCATCAGGAGTATGAGCATAATCCACTATACCGATTATGCCACTGTTGGAACGCACCACCTGAAAACGTCCCGGAGCGCCATGCAACTTACTTATACCCAAGAGTATCTCTTCATCATCCATGCCAAGCAAAGAAGCAGCACCATAAATAGCAAGGATGTTAGAAGCGTTATAATTACCGACAAGACGTGTAAACACATAGCTGCCGTTTATTTTCATCTGCATTCCTTCGAAACAACTCTCCAACACAAGTCCTTTAAAGTCTGCCATTGTTTTCAAAGAATACGACATCTTACGTGCTTTGGTATTCTGCAACATGAAGAGACCGTTTTTATCATCAAGATTTGTAAGAGCAAAAGCAGTCTCCGGTAAATTATCGAAAAACATTTTTTTTGCATCACGATAAGCAGTCACCGTTTTATGATAATCAAGATGATCGTGTGTCAAATTAGTAAATATGCCACCTTCAAAATGTAGTCCGGCAATACGGTTTTGTGCCACTGCATGAGAACTCACCTCCATGAAAACATATTCGCAACCTGCATCCACCATCTTGCTCATCAAGGCATTAAGTTCTATCTGGTCGCCTGTAGTATGAGTAGAAGGCACGACTTTGCCATTGATAAGATTCTCAATTGTTGACAACAAACCACATGGATAGCCGGCATCGGTAAACAAACGGTACAACAAAGTTGCTATTGTTGTCTTGCCATTAGTACCGGTAACACCCACCAAATGCATTTTATATGACGGATTATCATAAAACTCGGAAGCTGCAAAACCAAGAGCCACAGAACAATCATCAACAAGAACATAGACGACATCATCTCTACATTCTACAGGAAGTTTCTCACAGACCACGACGACAGCTCCATTACATATAGCTTTATCTATATAGTCATGTCCATCGACCTGAGTACCTCTTACCGCAAAAAACATACATTTCGTTGTACAGCATCTCGAATCGAAAGCAATATAATCGACCACAACCTCGCCTGAGCCTATGATACTTATTGTTTTATAATTTCTAAATATATCTTTAACGCTTTTTCCCATAGCCCAAAACAAGTTTTATCGTCTTTCCTTTTTCAAGTTCTTCATCAGGTTCAACAGACTGCTTCAACACTCTGCCATGTCCTTCAAACTGTGCTTTCCAACCCAATGATTCTATAAGGAACACAGCATCAGTGACATTCATGCCGGTAAAATCCGGGACCAAAGAATAGTTAACATTGACAGGTTCCACATAATAACCATTGATATTTCTTTTCACTTTCACCCATTCCGTACCAATATCGGTATCATACAAATCGATATTCATCAAGTCGCAATATTTGTCAACATCATCAAGATATGCCATTGAAGTCTCTGTATAGACCTCACAATCAGGGTCAGACTGCATAAACACATTGTCAGTATCAGGTATCTTATTGGCATACACTCTTTTAGCAACTTCTTTAAACACAGGAGCCGACACCATTGAGCCATAATACGCACCACCTTTAGGATTACTTACCATGACGATACAAGAATATTTTGGATTCTCATAAGGAAAGAATCCAACAAAAGTGGCAGTATATCTTTTATTGGCATATCCGCTTTTACCCTGAGCTATCTGAGCCGTACCGGTTTTTCCTGCCACAGAGAAAGGAAGGTCATTCAACGACTTGGCTGTACCTTCTTTCACCACACCACGGAGCAGTTCCTGTATCATTCTGATATTCTTAGGTGAGGCAATGCTGTCACTAATCACAACTGGCGGGAATGTCTCAATGACATCTTTGCCGTCGCGAATTTCTCTAACAAATTGAGGTTTCATCATGACACCGTCATTAGCGATAGCATTATAAAAGGTAAGAATGTGCAGAGGTGTCAGTTGCAATTCATAACCCATTGCCATCCAGGGCAATGACAATTTGCTCCAACTTCGACTATCTGTTGTTTTAATATAAGCCTTGCCGCCACCTTTCAAAGAAAGATTCAATGGCACGTTGATACAACTCTTGTAAAGCAAGTCAATAAAACGCTGAGGGTTATCAATGAAAGCCTCTTCCACAAGTTGAGCCATTGCTATATTGGACGAATGTTCAAAAGCCTGTCGTATTGTCGGATTACCTTTATTTACGACATGAGAGTCTTTCAAAGCATGACCATGGAAATATTTAACCCCGGCAGCGCCGGTATTGATTACACGATTCACATCGAAGTTGGGATCATTCTCAAGAAGGGCGAGCATGGTAGCTGCCTTAAAAGTAGAACCAGGCTCCACCAACTCAGCAATGGCAAAATTATATTTCTCGTCATATTCACCTGTTTTCTCATCATATTTCAACGAAGAGATAGCCTCGATATAGCCGGTTTTTACATCCATTATTATCACGCATCCCTGTTCCGCCTTATTATCTGCCAGACACTGAGCAAGAGATTTTTCCACAATATCCTGAACATCGACATCTATTGTCGTACATATATCACATCCATCCTTAGCCGGTATATTATATGAAGATTCTACAGGAATAAATGTACCACCGTTAAGACGACGGCGATATTCCACTCCGTCAACACCTGTAAGATATTTATTATAAGCACCTTCTAAACCTACATATATGCTGTCTTTACCTTCTCTTACATAGCCAATCGTCCTCTTGGCAAGAGTGCCGTAAGGCAACTCCCTTGTATATCTTTTCTCAGCGATAAAACCACCTTTGAACTTATCCAATTTGAAAATAGGGAACTTTGATATTCTTCTATATTCATCCAATGTCAGTTTACCGGCAATTTTATAATATCTGTTTTTTTGTGCCTTTGCCTTTTTCAACTCTCTCAGATATGTCCTGCTATCATATTTTCCTATCATGACGGCAAGGCTGTCAGCGAGTTTTTTATATTCATTTTCAAGTATATACTGTTTACCTTTATACTTAAAAGTATCCTGTGCCACCTGAGTATCGAAGAAAATGTCGTATGTAGGAATAGTAATGGCGAGCGGACTGTCATCTTTTGACAAGACATTACCTCTTGCCGCCATCACGACAAATTTTTTCTGTTCATTTTTCTCAATAAATTCCTGTAAATCCTCTTTTTCATAAATCTGAATATACACTATTTTACCTATCACAAAGAGAGCAAAAAGTAAAAAGGCGAAATATATAAGAAAGACACGCCATAAACCACTTTTATCCATAATCACTCCTTTCCTATAATATCATCAAAATAGTCATTCACAAATACTCGCACCGATTCTTCAGAATCCGCAATACCTTTCGAAGCGAGACGTTCGCCCAAAGATGTACGTTTTGACAACTCCACTATTCTCGACGCATTAGCAGAATACTCATAATGATACACTTGTATCAATTCTTTAGTTTTGACTATCTCGGCGCTCATATCTTCCGCAATAAAAGTATTGGTAATATAAAGCATTCCCAAGAAAACCAGATATATAAGAAACGGAAACCATTTCAGGAATCTGTCACTCGACAACATGCCGCCGCCGAAAAAGGCAAAGAAGAAGTTATTAAGCCTGAATTTCTTCTTTTTCTCCCTAACAGCAGTTTTTGAATCATCCCGTTGTTGGGACTCAATATCGTTAGCAAACATCACCTTCATAATGCCCTCCTTTCCGCCACTCTCAATTTTGCACTTCTCGCTCTGTTATTGGCAGCAATCTCATCATCGTCAGGCACTATAGGTTTACGTGTAACAAGAGAATATGGAGATAAATTATTACCGAAAAAGTCCTTTTCCATCTTACCCTCTGCATTACCTGTTTTCATAAAATTTTTCACCATACGGTCTTCAAGAGAATGATACGAAAGCACCACAAGTCGCCCTCCAACATTAAGGATTTCAGCACATTGCGACAAAAACATCTCCAAAGTCTCCATCTCTCTGTTGACTTCTATTCTAAGAGCCTGGAAAAGTTGCGCCAACATTTTGTTTTCAGAACCTTTTGAAAGATGTGAAGAGACTATATCTTTCAAATCGGATGTTGTCTCTACAGGTTTATACTGTCTGGCATCGACGATAGCAGAAGCCAATATTTTTGCGTTTTTCAGTTCTCCATAACGCCATATCACATCAGCAAGAGATGCCTCGTCATAAGTATTTACCACGGCAGCGGCGTCAAGCGGAGATTTACGGCTCATACGCATGTCGAGTCGCCCTTCGAAGCGTGTAGAAAAGCCTTTTTCCGGAGTATCGAACTGATACGAAGAAACCCCGAGGTCGGCTAAAATACCGTCCACTTTACCGCCATAATACAGACGAATGAAGTTCTTCATATAACAGAAGTTCTGCGGTATGAAAGTGAAACGCTCATCATCAATAATATTGGCAGCAGCATCTTCATCCTGGTCAAATGCATACAAATGACCTTTGTCGAGACATTCCAATATACGACGAGAATGACCGCCTCCGCCGAAAGTAACATCGACATATACGCCATCAGGATTGATATTCAACCCATCGACACTCTCATTCAATAATACCGGAATGTGATACATAATATAAAATTTCCTAAATCAATCTATCTGTCATTAAAATCGATATCACCCAACTTGGCATCAAGCAGTTCGGCAAATTGCTCATCCGACATCAATCCATCTTCTTTCTCTGCAAGTTCCTTATCCCAGATTTGCATTCTGTCTGTCAATGCCGTAATGACAACATCTCTTGTTATTCCGCTTTTCTCAAGAAGATCTTTCGGCAACTGAAGACGCCCGTTACCGTCAATTTTAACCAAACGGGCACCGGCATTGAATCTACGGATCAACATGATATTTTCTCGTTTAAAAGAATTGAGTTTCCCTAATTTGGATTGAATATCACGCCAGTCCGCCATACTATATAATTCCAAACACTGTACAGAGATACCCTGACGCAACACAAACCCCTCTTCTATCGCCTCTCCGAGTTGTTCTTTAAAACTGCTCGGCAGCAACAAACGGCCCTTTGCGTCTAATTTACAATAATATTCACCTATCGGGTACTCCATTTATCCTTAATTGTTTCAAGTTGTAAAAATAATACATTTTTTCCCACTTCTTACCACTTTTACACAATATTTTTAAAAAAGTTATCAACATATTAATCAACATATTGTATTTTATCACAAAATCAGTCATATACTAATGC
>OLYM01000515.1_pt1 | contig 15733 bp, 15 predicted proteins | sample 1673691 | NCBI WGS metagenome assembly OLYM01 (sample SAMEA103958123, study PRJEB25191) | human gut metagenome | reverse complement strand
TTATTTTTCAAAAATCCAAACAAAGGAGAACTTCCTTATGAAAATGATCTGTGACCGCACCCTGCTGGCCAACGCCGTGGCAGGCGTGTCCAAAGCCGTCACCCAGCGCAGCTCCATTCCGGTGCTGGAAGGCATCCTGATGAAAGCCGAGGGCTTCAGCCTGACGCTTACCGGCTACGACCTGGAAATGGGCATCACCACAAGCATCGAGGCAAACGTACTGGAGCCGGGCGAGGTCGTGCTTTCAGCCAAACTGCTGGGCGACATGGTGCGCCGCCTGTCCAGCAGCGAAGTGGAGATAACCGCCACCGAAACAAACGCCACCACCATCAAGGGCGGCATTACGGAATTCGATATCATGGGTATGAACCCCGGCGACTTCCCCGAGCTGCCCAGCCCCGGCGCGGACCATACGCTGGACCTGGAAACACCCACTTTCCGCGAAATGGTGGAGACCACGCTGTTCGCCGTTTCCCAAGACGACAAAAAACCCGCCCACACCGGCGAACTGTTCGCCATAGAACCGGATAAGCTGACCGTCGTCGCGCTGGACGGCTACCGGCTGGCCATCATCGAAAAACCCGTAAAGGCCGCAAAAGACATCAACATCATCATCCCGGCCAAAACGCTGGCGGAAGCCATCAAGCTGTTCACCGACGACGACGAGGTGGTCCACATTGCGGCCAACCGCCGTTTTGTGGTGTTTTCTTCCCGCACCTACACGGTCATCAGCCGACTGATCGAAGGGGATTTTCTCGATTACAAGCGCGTCATCCCCGAGGGCTATCACACCCGTGTTACCGTGGACGTGCGTGATTTTTCAAATTCCATCGAGCGCGCAAGCCTCATCATCACCGAGCGTCTGAAAAACCCGCTGCGCATCACCTTCGACGGCAACATCACCGTGCGCTGTCAGACAACGCTGGGCAAGGTTGTCGACGAACTGGATGCAGAAATTGAGGGTGAACCTGTGGAGATCGGCTTCAACAACCGTTACCTGCTGGATGCACTGCGGTATTCCCGCTGCGACAAGCTGGTGTTTGAGGTGAGCGGTCCGCTCTCGCCTGTAAAAGTACTGCCCAAGGACGGCGGCGACTTTTTGTTCCTCGTTCTGCCTGTGAGGTTCAAAAATGACTGACCGTATCGTCATCCATACCGAGTTCATCAAGCTGGACGCGCTGCTGAAATACGCGGGCCTGTGTGAAACGGGCGGCGAAGCCAAGTCCGTGGTACAGGAGGGGCTCGTCTGTGTGAACGGCGAGGCCTGCACCATGCGCGGCAAAAAAATACGCCCGGGCGACCGCGTCTCCTTCGGCGGAAGTGAAATCGAGGTAGCTGGCGCGTGATCCTGAAAGCTCTGGAGGTCGAAAATTACCGCAACATTCCGGCGGCGTGTTTTGAGCCGGGCCGGGAGCTGACCGTCATCTGCGGAAAAAACGGCCAAGGCAAGACGAACCTGCTGGAGGCCGTGTGGCTGCTGACCGGAGGCAAAAGCTTCCGCGGCGCAAAGGATGCGGAACTAATTCGCGAAAATGCCGGATACGCCGTAGCGGAGGGCGAAACGCAGGGCTTTGGCAAAGAGAGCCGCATCCGCGTTTTTGTGGGCGGGCAGCCGGGCGCGCGCAAGGCGCGCACTGTGCGCGTCAACGGCGTGGATTACGGGCGCGCGGCCAACGCGGCGGGAACATTCACGGCCGTTGTGTTCGACCCCGGCCACCTGAGCCTCGTGAAGGGAAGTCCGGAGGGACGGCGGCGTTTTCTGGATGCAGCGTTATGTCAGCTTTATCCGGGCTATGTGACGCTTCTGCGCCGGTATTCCCGGCTGGTGACGCAAAAGAACGCCCTTTTGAAAAGCTACTGGCAGACGCCGGATGCGAACGGTCTGCTGGATGTGTTCGACGAAAAGCTGGCCGAGAGCGGTGCGGCTGTCAGCGCAAAAAGACAGGAATATCTTGCGCTCATCGAGCCGGAGATCACGGGGACATACCGGGACATCGCCAGCGGCAGCGAAACGCTGGCCATTCAGTACGAGCCGTCTTTCGAGCCGGAAAAGGGCCTTGCGCCCGTGCTGCGGGAAAGCCGGGCGCGGGACATCGCGGCAGGCTTCTGTACGGCGGGACCTCACCGGGAGGATTTTTCCATTTCCATCGACGGCCGGGCGGCAAAGGTTTTCGCCAGCCAGGGGCAGCAGCGCAGCGCTGTGCTCAGCCTGAAGCTGGCCGAGGCTGCGGGCGCGCAAAAAATCACGGGCGAGCATCCTGTGATGCTGCTGGACGACGTGCTTTCCGAGCTGGATGAAACGCGGCAGTCTTACCTGCTCAGCCGAATGGAGCACCGCCAGACCATCGTTACCGCCTGTGATCCGGATCTGTTCCGCAGAACCAGCGGCCGGGTATACCGCATGGAGGGCGGCATACTGCACGCGCTGTAAAAGCGCGGCTGCAGCACAAAACGCATCACCCAAAAACGGAGGTTTTTATGTATCTTCATCTCGGACAGGAGAGCATTGTGCGCACCCGGGAAATCCTCGGGATATTCGATTTGGACACTGCTTCGCTTTCCCGGCACACCCGCGATTATCTTGCGGCCGCCGAGAAAGCGGGCCGCGTGGTAACTGTGACGGGCGAGCTGCCCAAAAGCTTTATCGTAACTACGGGAGAATCGCCCGCCGTATACATCAGCCAGATCTCCGCGGGCACGCTGAAAAAGCGCAGCGGGTATGTGGACGGCATCAGCAACATCGAAAAATAGGGAGCCGCCGGAAAATAGAGCGGCTCCCAGGTTCCGCGCCGCCGCGGCTTTCTTCGTGTAAAGCCCGCGCCGCGTTTGAAATACCACCTCTTTCCCCCCCCGCCCCCTGTGGCGGACGGCGGAAAAATTATAAGTTTGGAGAATGTGTCATGTCAGAACAGCAACATCCGCAGCATGAATACGACGGCAGCCAGATCCAGGTGCTGGAGGGCCTGGAGGCCGTCCGCAAGCGCCCGGGCATGTATATCGGCTCCACCGGGCCGCGCGGCCTGCACCATCTGGTGTACGAAATCGTGGACAACGCCATCGACGAGGCGCTCGCCGGCTTCTGCGACCATATCGAGGTCAATATCCGGGAGGGCAATATCATCCGCGTAACGGACAACGGCCGCGGCATCCCTGTGGATATCCAGCCGAAATTGGGCATCCCGGCCGTTACCGTGGTATTCACCATCCTGCACGCGGGCGGCAAATTTGGCGGTGACAATTCCGGGTACAAGGTCGCCGGCGGTCTGCACGGCGTGGGCGCCAGCGTCGTTAACGCGCTGAGCGAATGGCTCAATGTCGTGGTGCGCAAGGACGGCGTGGCATACAAACAGAGTTTTAAGCGCGGTGTGGCTGACGCCGACCTGCAGAATCTGGGCCCCACGGACGAACCGGACGGAACGACGGTCACGTTCAAGCCGGACCCTGAGATGTTCGAGGTGCTGGACTACGATTATGACACTCTGAACACACGCCTGCGCGAAGAGGCGTTTTTGAATGCCGGCGTGCGCATCACGCTGACGGACGAGCGCGCCGGGCAGGAAAAGCAGGAGAGCATGTGCTACGAGGGCGGCATCCGCAGCTTTGTGGACCACATCCACCAAAAGCGGCAGCTTGAGGTGCTGCACCCGGACGTAATATATCTGAAGGGGCAGCTTAACGACTCCATCGCCGAAGTGGCGCTTCAGTATAACAACAGCTACAACGAGCTGATCCTTTCCTTTGCAAACAATGTAAACACTCCGGACGGCGGTACCCATGAGGAGGGCTTTAAATCCGCGCTCACCCGTGTGTTCAACGATTTCGGCCGTGAAAAGGGTTATATCAAGGAGAAGGACGACAACCTTTCCGGCTCGGACGTGCGCGAAGGCCTGACAGCCGTCATCAGCGTGAAGCTGACGGAGGCGCAGTTCGAAGGACAGACAAAGGCGAAGCTGGGCAATACCGAGATAAGGGGCCTTGTCTCCGGCATCGTGTACGACAAGCTGAAGGAATTTTTTGAAGAAAATCCGGCGGTGGCAAAGGCCATTTATGAAAAAGCCATGCAGGCCGCCCGTGCCCGCGAGGCCGCCAAAAAAGCGCGCGAGCTGGTGCGCCGCAAGTCTGCGCTGGAAAACAGCCGTATGCCCGGCAAGCTGGCGGACTGCCGTGAGAAGGACCCCACGAAAACAGAAATCTACATCGTGGAGGGCGATTCCGCCGGCGGCAGCGCCAAGATGGGGCGCGATTCCAAAATACAGGCTATCCTTCCGCTGTGGGGTAAGATGCTCAACGTGGAAAAGGCGCGCATTGACAAAATTTACGGCAACGATAAGCTTACTCCTGTTGTGACGGCGCTGGGCTGCGGCTTGGGCGAGGAGTTCGACGTCTCCAAGCTGCGCTACCACAAGGTATTCATCATGGCCGATGCCGACGTGGACGGCAGCCATATCTGCACGCTGCTGCTCACGTTCTTCTTCCGGTATATGCGTCCGCTCATTGAAGGAGGTTATGTGTATATCGCACAGCCGCCGCTGTTCAAGCTGCAGAAGGGCAAGCAGGTACGCTACGCGTACAACGAGCCTGAAATGAGCCAGATCTCCGCCGAGATGGGCCAGGGCACCAAGGTGAGCCGTTACAAAGGCCTTGGCGAAATGAATCCCGAGCAGCTTTGGGAGACCACGATGGACCCGGAGCACCGTGTGATCGTGCAGATCACCATCGAGGACGCGATGGCCGCCGACGAGGCGTTCACAATCCTGATGGGCGACAAGGTGGAGCCGCGCAAAGAGTTCATTGAAAGGAACGCCCAGTACGCGAATCTGGATGTCTGACGGCGCGGCCCGTCGGACAATGCCGTATAAAAAGCGCACGGCTGCAGGGCAGCACGGCGCACAAGTGCCTTTGAAAGATAGGAAGATAACATGATTGATAACACGATAACTGAAGGGACGAGGCTCATCGTCCGGGACATCAAGGAGGAAATGGAGTCCGCCTTCATCGACTATTCGATGTCCGTCATCACGGCCCGCGCGCTGCCTGACGTGCGCGACGGCCTGAAGCCCGTGCACCGGCGTATTCTGTACACGATGCACGAGCGCGGCAACGACCCGTCTCATCCCACCAAAAAGTCCGCCGATACGGTCGGCGCGGTGCTGGGCTCGTACCATCCCCACGGCGACGCATCCGTATATGACGCGATGGTGCGTCTGGCGCAGGATTTCTCCATGCGGTACCCGCTTGTGGAGGGACAGGGAAACTTCGGTTCTGTGGACGGCGACCCCCCTGCCGCCTACCGTTACACTGAGGCCCGCATGAGCAAGATGAGCGTGGACCTCATGCGCGATATCGAAAAGGATACCGTGGATTTCGTGCCGAACTTTGACGAGTCCAAGCAGGAACCCAGCGTGCTGCCCTGCCGCGTGCCGAACCTGCTCATCAACGGCTCCAGCGGCATTGCCGTGGGTATGGCCACCAATATTCCGCCCCACAACATGCGGGAGGTCATCGACGGCATCGTCGCGCTGATCCATGACCCGGACATCGACCTGGCCGGCCTGATGGAGCACATCAAGGGGCCGGACTTCCCCACCGGCGGCGTCATTATGGGCCGCAGCGGCATCCGTGCCGCATATGCCACGGGCCGCGGCAAAATCACGCTGCGCGGCCGTGCTGCCATCGAAGAAAAATCCAACGGGCGTTTTCAGATCATCATCACCGAGATCCCCTATATGGTGAACAAAGCGCGCATGATCGAAAACATCGCGGACCTTGTGAAAGAAAAGCGGATCGACGGCATTTCCGACCTGAACGACGAATCCAACCGCGAAGGCATGCGCGTGGTGGTGGAACTCAAGCGCGAGGCGAACCCCCAGGTGGTGCTCAACCAATTGTACCGCTTTACTCAATTGCAGGACACCGTTGGCGTTATCATGCTGGCGCTGGACAAGGGCGTGCCCAAGGTAATGACGCTCAAAGAGATGCTTCAGAAATATCTGGCGTTTCAGGATGAGGTCATCCGCAAGCGCACCCAGTTCGACCTGAAGAAGGCCGAGGAGCGCGCTCATATTCTGGAGGGCCTGCGCCGTGCCGTGGACATCGTGGATGAGATCATCGCCGCGATTCGCGCGTGCAAGGGCGGCAAGCCCGAGGCAAAAGCCGCCATCATGGAAAAATTCGGTTTTGACGACCCGCAGGCAACAGCCATCGTCAATTTCCAACTGGGCCAGTTGGCGGGCCTTGAGATTTTGAAAATAGAGAACGAATTGGGCGACCTGCATACGAAGATCGACGACTGGCGCGGCATTCTGGCCGACGATGCAAAGGTGCTGCAGGTGGTGGAGGATGAGCTGAACGCCATGCGTGAAAAGTACGGCGATGACCGCCGTACCGAGATTGCCCATGTCTCCGGCGAAGTGGATATTGAGGATCTCATCCCCGAGGAGGAAAGCGTGTTCACGTTGACGCACGCAGGCTACATCAAGCGGCAGCCGTCGGATACGTATCAGGCGCAGCGCCGCGGCGGCCGCGGCATCACAGCCTTGTCCCGCAAGGATGAAGATTTTGTGGAAGAGCTGTTCCTTGCCTCTACGCATGACTATATCCTGTTTGTAACGGATATGGGCCGCGTGTACCGGCTGAAAGGATACCAGGTGTACGAGGGCAGCCGTACCAGCCGCGGCGTGAACATTGTGAACCTGCTGCCTCTGCAGGACGGCGAACAGGTGACAAGCATGCTGCGCGTGCCCGGCGGCGACAACGCCGAAGGCTATTTGACGATGGTCACAAAAGCGGGCGTCATCAAGCGCACGGCTCTGGCAAATTACAGCAACATCCGCAAAAACGGACTTATCGCCATCAACCTGAACGAGGGAGACTCCCTTGCGTGGACTCGTATCACCAGCGGCGAAGACGAGCTGATCGTTGCGACGCGGAACGGCATGGCCATCCGCATCAGTGAGAACGATGCCCGTCCGCTGGGCCGCACGGCCACAGGCGTCCGCGCCATCCGCCTGAAAGAGGGCGACAGCGTTGTGGGCGTGGGTGTTGTACGCGAGGGCGCAACGGTGCTCACCGTTACGGAAGAAGGCAAGGGGCGGCGCACGGACGTGCGGGATTACCGAACCCAGTACCGCGGCGGCCTGGGAATCCGGAACTACGGCAGCAAAGGCCACGTCGCGGGGCTTAAGGTCATCGACGACACCGACGATATCATTCTCATCAGCCTGGAGGGCATCATCATCCGCATGCATGTGGAGGATATCAACGTGCAGAGCCGCTATGGTTCGGGTGTGCGCGTAATGCGCCTGGGCGAGGGCGACCGCGTGGTGACGGTTGCCCGCACCGAGCATTCCGACGAGGAGGAGACCGCAAAGCCCGAGGACGACGGCGCCGAGGAGGAGCTTTCCGCCGAAGAGCTGGCGGCTCTGGAGGCTGAGGAAGCGCAGAATGCCGCCGGCGAAGAGGACGCGGCGCCGGAGGACGGCGAGTAAGCTTTCCGCTCCGGCAGAAAAGAGCCCGGCTGAAAAGCAGCCGCAGCAAGGAACCGTCCCCCGGCCGGGGAAAAAATAAGGATGGAAGGGTTGCTTTTTGAAACAGGGAAAACAGATCTCAGCGGTGCTGTTCGGAGTTTTGGCCGTATTTCAGATGTTCATTGTGCGGTACATGATGAACAATGCCGCGCTCACGGGCGTGCCCATTATGGTTTTGGCGGAGATCGCGGCCGCACCCGTTTTTGCGGCCGCGTGCGTGTGGCTGTTCAGCCGGGACGGCGTGCTTTCTCCCGTGGGCAAAAAGGTGCTTGCGGGCAGCGCGCTGTTCTATCTGCTGTTTATTGCGGTGTACTATGATCTGGAGGTCAATCTGATCCTTTCCGGCCTGTCCACCCTCGAGCAGGAATTGGCGAATGGTTTGACGCCGGGCTATCTCGGCATGGCGGCGAAGGTGGTGCTGCTGGTGCTGGCCGTCGGGTTTGCCGTAACGGCGCCGAAAAAGCCCGGCGAGCCGTCGGAGCTGAAGGAAGTGCTCCAGGAGGCGGCCGAGGCGATGAGCCTGGACAAGGAAACCATGGAAAAAGAAGTGGAACAGGCGGTTTCCGCCTTTGAAGAAAACATCGGCGCCGAAGAACTGGACGGCGGCGAGAAACAGTAAAAGGAGAAGCGTCCTATGGATATGAAAAACTGGAATGTAGACAAAACACAGATCGCCGCCCAGCAGGAGGCACTGAAAAAAAGCATGAATTTTGCTTATGTGGGCCACGGCCCAAAGCCACGGGCTTTATGGCAAAGCAGTTTAAACGTAAGCCGGGCCTGTATGCGCGCTGTGTGCAGTGCGGCTATTACATGCCTCTGGATGCCAAGGGCGAGGAGACCTGCCTTTGCGGAAACCTGCGCCGCGACGAGCACAGCTTTAAAAGCGATCTGCCCGCCACTGAAGTGGAAATCTTCAAGGGCACGAAGCGGTAAGAGGGCGCAAAAAAGCGACATACGGCCGCCCGTGCGCGGAGAGGAGCGCTTCTCTCCCGCCCGGACGGCTTTCCCTGTTTTATTCGGATCAAAGGAGGCCGTATCGTGACAGCGGCGGAGTACCTTGCCTCGGAGCCTGTGGGCAATGCAGATCTTTTGGAGATGCTGCGCCGGGGCACGGCGGATGTTTTATACTGCACACAGCACGCGCTGGCCATGCATGAGCGTGTCAGCGGCGCGGCGGTGCTTTGCGCCGAAACAGAGCGGGAGGCGCGCGCGGCGCTGGAACATCTGCCCCACACCGGGCTTTATGTGGCCCACGGTGCGTTGTGTGCCCGCCTTCTTCGGGAGGAAACAGGCTGTACAGGCGGACAAAAGTGCCGTCAGGCACGGTATTTGCGGCCTGTGCCGCCCGCGCCCGTGCCGGGCGTGGAACTGCGCATTCTGGATGAAAGCCATACAGACCTTGTGTTTGAACACTATCACATGGCGCCGGGCCGGGATTATGTAGCGGAACGCCTTGCCGCGGGCGCAATGACGGGCGCATTTTTGGATGGCGTGCTGGCGGGCTTCATTGGCATCCACGAGGAAGGCAGCATCGGTATGCTGGAGGTCCTGCCGGCTTATCGGCGGCGCGGCCTTGGCTACGCCCTGGAGGCGGGAGCCATCCGCCGCGCACTGAAGGAGGGCGCTATCCCCTATTGTCAAGTCATTGAGGGCAATACGGCTTCTATGGAGCTGCAGAAAAAGCTGGGTCTGGAATTTTCAGATGGGTTTGTGTATTGGCTGTTCTAAAATATTTGAGCTGCCTGAAGATATGTTCTATCTTGAGAACCATTCACATTTGTGCTACAATTAAACGAATTTGAAAAGAAAGGGGCATGCGGGCTTTGGTGCAGCAGAATGGGACCATCGCGGCCATTGCTACGCCGCCGGGCGTGGGGGGCATCGCCGTCGTGCGTATTTCCGGCAGCGGGGCTTACAGCGTGGCCGAAGCGGTATTCCGGCCCAAAAATCCGAATAAAAGCCTGCGTGCCGCGTCGGGTTATACAGCGCTGTTCGGCCATTTTGTGGAGGACGGGGCGCTGTGCGACGAGGTGGTAGCGCTTTGCTTCCGCGCGCCTCACAGCTATACGGGCGAGGATGTGGTGGAGCTTTCCTGCCACGGCGGCAGCGCCGTGAGCGCGCGCCTGCTGCGCGCCTGCTGTGCGGCTGGCGCAGCTCCGGCCGGGCCGGGCGAATTTACAAAACGCGCGTTTTTGTCCGGGCGTATCTCGCTCACACAGGCGGAAGCTGTAATGGATCTGATCAACGCTACCTCCCGGCAGGCCGCCGCTGCCGCCGCTGCCGCCATGGAAGGAGCGCTGTACGCAAAGATAAAATCTGTGCAGGAAAACCTTGTGTCGCTCGCCGGACATATCGCTGCCTATACGGATTATCCGGAGGAAGATGTACCGGAGCTTTCGATGGGGGCGCTGGAAGCTTCCCTCGGGTGCGCGAAGGCAGCGCTGGATAAGCTGATTGCGGGCTATGATGCGGGCGCGGTGCTGCGCCGCGGCGTGGACACAGCCATCATCGGCAGCCCAAACGTGGGCAAAAGCACGCTGCTGAACCTGCTCTCCGGTTTTGAGCGTGCCATCGTTACGCCCGTGGCGGGTACCACACGGGACGTGGTGGAGCAGGAGATCCAGCTGGCCGGGGTTCGTCTGCTTCTGGCGGATACGGCGGGTATCCGGGACACCGACGATCTGGTGGAGGCGGAAGGCATCCGCCGCAGCTACCGCCACTTGGAACGCGCCGGCCTGGTCCTTGCAGTGTTCGACGGCTCCGCGCCTCTCTCCCCCGCCGATCTTTCGCTGGCGGAAAAGTGCGCGGGCCGGCCGGCCGTGGCGATCCTCAATAAAACGGACCTGCCGCAGCAGGCGGATGAAGAAAGTTTGCGGCCTTATTTCAGCACGGTGGTGAACATCAGCGCGAAGGACGCGGCGTTTCTTCCGGCGGTGGAGCAGGCGGTCACAGACGCGCTTCATTTGGCGGAAGCGGACCCCGACGCAGGGCTTCTGGCAAATGAGCGCCAGCTCGCTGCCGCCCGCACAGCACAGGCTGCGCTTGCGGACGCGCTGGAGGCTGTAAACGGCGGATACACGCTGGACGCAGCGGGCGTATGCGTGGATGACGCTCTGCGTGCGCTGTACGAATTGACTGGGGAAAATGCCGGGGATGATGTGATCGACGAAGTATTTTCCAGGTTTTGTGTCGGTAAATAAAGTACAATAATTGAAATTATATTATAATATTACAAATTGTATTATATTTTGGTCGTTTCTTTACAAGAAAACAAAGCGCACGGAAAGACGACCTTTCGGAAAGGAATGGAAAAATGGATTCTGCTGCGTTGGCACAGGCATTGTGGGCGGATATCGGCGCGCAGCGGTGGGATGCGCTGGCCGCATATTTCCTGCCTGGTGCGCTGATTTTCTGGCATAACACCGACGAGTGCTTCACCGCAGAGGAATTTGTGCGGGCCAACCGTGAATATCCCGGGAACTGGCGGATAGAGATAGAACGTGTCCATGCACTGGCGGATGCGGCGGCAACAGCCGTGCGGGTATACGGTCCGGATGGAACTTCTTTCCACGCCGCGTCATTTTTTACGTTCCGGCACGGAAAAATCGTCCGCTTGGATGAATATTGGGGCGATGACGGCCCCGCGCCGGAGTGGCGGCGCGCGCTGGGCATCGGCAGGCCCATCCAAAGGGAGGACCGGTATGGCGGCGAATGATTATCTGATGCGTCAGATCGAGGATATGGCCCGTTTTTTGGGGAAAGTGCTGTTCGTCAAAACCGAAGAGACGATTCCGTTGTTCGACGAACAGGGCAATGTACTGGAGAGCGGTTTGCTTTATAAGCGCCTGTGTTCCATGCTGGAGGAGGGCGATGCAAACAGCGCGGAAAATCTGCTGTTTGACGAAGTGGAAGCTCATCCCGACCCGGCATATTTGCAGGTGGCTGTGCAGTTCTATGCCGATTTGCAGCATTGGACGGACGCGGCGCTGGAAGCGGCTGATTTTTCCCGTCAGGAGGTTTTGGACGGCCTTGCAGCCGTGAAAGAGCTGTATGAGAAAAGGGCCGGCGGGCAGAAAGCGAAAAAATAAAACAGGAGAGCTGCAGTATGACGGAATTTCGGTATGACACACAGCTCCTGATCGAGGGCGAAAACCTGGATGAGGACACGGTGCACGACCATTTCACCCGGCACTTTAAAGGCGACTGCCTGCTGGCCGTGGGGGATGAAAATCTCATCAAAATACATTTTCACACAAACGAACCCTGGCAGGTACTGGAATATTGTGCGGGACTGGGGGAAATTTTCGATATCGTGGTGGAGGATATGGACCGGCAGGCGCGCGGCTTAAAGGGCTGAGCGGCAGGCCGGACAAAGAAACGGGGCAAACGGACATTGGATATTTTAGGCGGTTATGAAGTTGTGGTCATCGGTGCAGGGCACGCGGGAATAGAAGCCGCCTGCGCCGCGGCGAAGCTGGGTGCGAAGACGGCGCTGTTCACGCTCACGCTGGACGGCATCGGGAATCTGCCCTGCAATCCGTCCATCGGAGGCACGGCCAAGGGACATCTTGTGCGGGAGATCGACGCGCTGGGCGGTGTGATGGGGATTGCGGCGGACGCCACTTTTTTGCAGAGCCGCATGCTGAACATGGGAAAAGGGCCGGCCGTCCATTCCCTGCGCGTGCAAACGGACAGGCGCAAATACCACGCCTATATGAAGCAGCTGCTGGAAAAGACGCAGAATCTGGAAGTCAAGCAGGCCGAGATCACGGCTGTGGACATCCGGGACGGCGCGGTGTGCGGAGTGTGCACGCATCTGGGCGGATATTACAGGGCTGACGCCGTGATCGTTGCGACAGGAACTTATCTGGGCGGCCGTATTTTTGTGGGCGAGGCCAGCTATGCCAGCGGGCCGGACGGCCAGCATGCCGCCTGCGCGCTGACAGAGAGCCTGCGCGCCGCGGGCGTGCCGCTGCGCCGTTTCAAGACCGGAACGCCGGCCCGGGTACACCGGCGCAGCATCGATTTTTCAAAGCTCACCCGCCAGCCCGGGGACGAGAGCATCCAGCCTTTTTCCTTTCTGACAAAGAGCGAGATGAAAAATAAGGTGGATTGCTATATAGCCTTCACCAATGAGGAGACGCATCGTGTTATCCATGCGAACCTGCACCGCAGCCCGTTGTACGGCGGAAAGATCGAGGGCGTCGGCCCGCGATATTGTCCGTCTATTGAGGACAAGGTGGTGCGCTTTGCGGAAAAGCCGCGGCACCAGATATTTGTGGAGCCGTGCGGGCTGGACACCGAGGAAATGTACCTGCAGGGTATGAGCTCCAGCCTGCCCGAGGCTGTGCAGAATGAAATGTACCGTACCATAGAGGGCTTCGAGCATTTGGAGATCATGCGCCCGGCTTACGCTATCGAGTATGATTGTGCTGACCCTACGGCGCTTGCACCCACGCTGGAGTTCAAGGAGATACGCGGCCTGTACGGTGCGGGCCAGTTCAACGGCACATCCGGCTACGAGGAAGCGGCGGCTCAGGGCCTGCTGGCGGGCCTCAACGCGGCGCGCGCGGTACAGGGCAGGCCGGGCATTGTGCTTAAACGGCAGGAAAGCTATATCGGCACGCTGGTGGACGACCTTGTGACGAAGGGCGTGCTGGACCCTTACCGCATGATGACGAGCCGCAGCGAATACCGCCTGTATCTCCGGCAGGACAACGCCGACGAGCGGCTCACGCCGCTGGGCCGGGAGATTGGTTTGGTGGACGACGCGCGCTGGGCGGAGTTCAACCATCGCCGGGCCGTGCGCCGGGAGGAAGCTGCCCGCCTGACAAAAGTGGTTGTGCGTCCTGCGGATGCGAACCCGGTCCTTGCGGAAAAAGGCGAGCCGCTTCTCACAAGCGGGGCCTCGGCCGCAGAGCTTCTGCGACGTCCCGCGTTGCGTTATACCGACATTGCACGGATGCTGCCGGAAAACCCGGACGTCACGCCCTTTATCGCCTATTGCCTGGAAACGGAGATCAAATATGAGGGCTATATCAAACGCCAGCAGAGCCAGATCGGCGCGGTGAAACGGCAGGAAGAAACGCCGATTCCCGAGGATTTTGATTACGCGCCGTTAACGGGCTTGCGTCTGGAGGCTCGGGAGAAGCTGGCGAAGATACGTCCCCGTTCCGTGGGGCAGGCGGCGCGGATTCCGGGCGTCGGCCCGGCGGATGTTGCCTGCCTTGCGGTGGAGCTGGCGAAACGGCGCAGAAGTGAGGGAAAGGAATAAAAGCTATGATTGATACAGAGCGCCTCATCCGGAAGGCGGCGGCTTACGGCATCGACGTAGCTCCCGTGGTACGGAAGCTGGACGAATATGCCGCGCTGCTGGTGGAATACAATCAAAAAGTAAACCTTACCGCCATTACGGATGCCGAAGGCATTGAGGACCGTCATTTCATCGACAGCCTGCTGCTGGCCGCGCGCCCGGAGGTGTGCGGGCGTATGGTGGATGTTGGCACGGGCGCAGGGTTTCCCGGCATTGTGGCGAAGCTGTTTCGCCCGGAGCTGGATCTGACGCTGATGGAGCCGACGGGCAAGCGGGTCGATTTTTTGAAATATGCCTGCAGTGCGCTGGGCGTGGAAGCCGAATTCGCCAAGGAGCGCGCAGAGGAAGCCGCCCGCAAAATCTGGCGTGAACAGTTTGATGTTGCCAGCGCCCGTGCGGTAGCCGCCCTGCCGGTGCTGTGCGAATACTGCCTTCCGCTTGTGCGGGTTGGCGGGGTGTTCATTGCAATGAAAGGCCCTGATGCGGATGCTGAGTTGGGCGGTTCCGCTGCCGCCCTGAAAAAGCTGGGCGGTGCCTACGGCGATACCCGCGCGTTCACCCTGCCGGACGGCAGCGAGCGGCGGCTGGTGGTTTGCAAAAAGATTTCGCAAACGCCGACAGCTTACCCTCGCAACGGCGGAAAAATTGCAAAAAAGCCTCTTTAATTTAACAAAACTCTGGGTTTTACCTCGAATTGCGGCGAACGAATTTTCTTTCTAACCGGTTTGGCCTGTGCTATGCTTTTGATAAAAGGCAAGCACAGGCTTTTTTATTGCCTGTGCGGGGGAGGGAGAAGCCATATGTCCAAACCGGATAAAAAAGCCGCCAATCAGAAACCCGGCAAAATTGTTTTACTGCCGGTGGAGCAGATCGAGCCATCGCCGTTCCAGGCGCGCACCGCCTTTGATGAAACCGAGATTGCGGCGCTGGCTGTCAGCATTTTACAGAACGGGCTGCTGCAGCCCATCAGCGTGCGCAAGACAGGCTACCACAAGTACCAGCTTGTGGCGGGGGAGCGGCGGCTGCGGGCCTGCCGCCTGGCGAAGCTGGAACGCATCCCGGCCATCATTCAGGACTTTGACGACAGCGAAACCGCTGCGCTGGGGCTTCTGGAAAATTTACAGCGCGCCCAACTGGATGCCTTTGATACGGCAAGGGGCATCCGGGAGGTGATCCGGCTTTGGAACTGCACCCAGGCCGAAGCTGCACGCCGCCTGGGGTTAAGCCAGCCCGCGCTGGCCAACAAGCTGCGCTTACTTACCCTGACCACCGCCCAGCAGCAGCTCTGCACCGCTGCCGGTCTGACCGAGCGCCACGCCCGCGCTGTACTGCGCCTGCCGGAAAGCCGCCGCACCGCCGCGCTGGAAAAGATCGCACGGGACAAGCTGAGTGTGCGGGAAGCCGACCGTCTGGTGGACGCCATGCTGGCTGCCCCAAAAGACACCCCCGGCCCCTGCCGCAGCACGGTGCCGATGGTGGGGGATGTGCGGCTGTTTGTAAACACCTTACAGCACGCGGTTGACCTGATGACCCAGCGGGGCATTCCCGCCGTGACCAGCTGTGAGCAAGCGGATGGATTTTTGGAATACACGGTACGCATCCCCACCGCTACCCCTGCACCGCTGCCCGTGCCCAACACGCTGCCGGCGTGCCATGAGCCAGAGATGCCGAGCGGGGAAGGAAGCAGCCTTGGGGAAGAGGATGAGTTAGTTAGGAGTTAGGAGGGAGGAGTTAGGAGTTTGGGCGAATGCGAAATTAGGAATTAGAAATGAGGAATTGGAGGTAGGGTGGGGGCATAAGATTAGGGCAATACCGCATAATTCTAAGTGCCGATACGGTGAGCGAGGTACGGCAGATGCTAAGCCAAAAGCGCAGATAATACTGGATGCTGCAA
>OLYM01000513.1_pt1 | contig 15740 bp, 14 predicted proteins | sample 1673691 | NCBI WGS metagenome assembly OLYM01 (sample SAMEA103958123, study PRJEB25191) | human gut metagenome | reverse complement strand
GTTGCCCATTTTAAAAACAAACAGAAATACAAATCGGAATTTGAGAAGGTAAGTGAATGGGATACCATGGAGGAATATGATAATGTCGAAAGATGAGTATTTGATAACCGATACGCCCCTCAAAGCGTTGACGGTTTTTGCAATGCCGATGATTCTTGGGAGTTTTTTTCAGCAAATATATAACATGGCCGACTCCATTATTGTCGGTCAGTTTGTTGGTTCTTCTGCACTTGCAGCTGTCGGTGCCTGTGCAGCATTGACCAATGTGTTCATTTGTGTGGCACTGGGAGCCGGCGTAGGTGCCGGTGTGCTGGTGAGCCGCTATTTCGGTGCCAAAGAATATGGCAAAATGAAAACCATTGTGTCAACGTCCTTGCTCAGCTTTTTGATTCTGAGCATTGTCCTTGGCGTTTTTGGCTTATGCTTTTCCCTCCCGATGATGCGGGGCTTGCAAACCCCTCCCGACATTCTGGATGAGGCGGTGCTGTATCTGCGGGTCTATTTTGCGGGCTTTCCGTTCTTGTTTATGTATAACATTCTCTCCAACATGTTCACCTCCATCGGTGAATCCAAAATTCCACTAGGACTGCTGATTTTTTCTTCTGTCCTGAATATTTTTATGGACCTTTGGATGGTTGCCGGGCTTGGTCTGGGCGTGTTCGGTGCCGCTCTTGCAACCTTGATTGCCCAAGGCATTTCCGCCGTATTTTCCCTTCTGATTTTTCTTCATCGGATGCGGCGATACGAGAGCCCATTTCAACGATTTGACTGGCAGGGGCTGCAATCCATGCTGCAAATTGCCGTGCCGTCGATTCTTCAGCAGTCTACGGTGTCCATCGGTATGCTGATTGTGCAGGCAGTTGTAAATCCATTCGGCACACAGGCGCTGGCAGGCTATTCGGCGACGATGCGAGTAGAGAATGTGTTCTCTTTGATTTTTGTCTCCATCGGCAATGCGGTTTCGCCGTTTGTTTCCCAAAACCTTGGCGCAGGCAAGCCCCAACGCATCAAAAAAGGGTACCACGCTGCACTGGTGCTGGATCTGTGCTTTGCAGCCATTGCGTTTGTGGTCATTGAAGCGCTGCACACGCAGATTTCCTCGCTGTTCTTGGGAAAAGACGGAACGGCGTTGGCCTATCAGGTGTCTGGTGACTATATGAGGTGGCTTGGTTACTTTTTCATCTTCATGGGTATCAAGATGGCAACCGATGGAGTCCTTCGCGGTCTCGGAATTATGCGTCCGTTCCTCGTTGCAAACATGGTGAACCTTGCGATTCGTCTGTCCGTTGCCCTGATCTGTGCACCGCGTTTCGGCATTGCCTTTGTCTGGCTTGCTGTACCAGCTGGTTGGCTTGCGAACTTCTTAATCTCCTATGGGGCTCTCAGGAGATCATGGCCGACTGATAAAATGGCATCCATTAGTTGACTTCGCGTTTGTGGAGCGAAGCGGAACAATAAAAGAGCAGTGCTTCCGGTGGGGGAACCCATTGGAGAGCACTGCTCTTTCTTTGTGGGGAAATTCAGCTGGCAGGAACGTTACAGCGTGCCGTAGGGTGCAATGCCGATCATGTACTCAACGCCAATGGCGACCAGAACGACCAATGTGGAGATGATGAAGCCGTGCAGCATGGGCTTTGCGCCGGAACGGCAGAGCGATTTGAAGTTCGTGTTCAGACCAATGGCCGCCAGGGCCGCGACCATCAGAAACTTGCTGATGGTCTTCAGGCCGGAAACCAGCCCGGCGGGCAGAAGGCCCAGACTGGTCAGCAGGGACATGGCAAGGAACGCAAGGATGAACCAGGGGAAAATGGAACGGATGCGCACCTTGACACCGTTGGCCTGGGCACTCTCTTTCTTTTTTAGGTGCAGGTTGATGGCGGCAAAGACCAGAACAGCCGGAATGATCGCCAGCGTGCGGGTCAGCTTGACCATCGTTGCAAAGTCACCGGCTGCTTCACTGAAAGCGTAGCCGGTGGCTACAACGCTGGAGGTATCGTTGACCGCGGTACCGGCCCAGAGACCGAATGCGGCATCGGAAAGTCCAAGCCACCGGCCAAGGAGCGGGAACACAACGATCATCACCGTATCGAACAGGAAGGTGGCGGACATACCGTAGGCGATGTCCATGTCATCGGCCTCGATCACCGGTGCAATGGCGGCAATGGCAGAGCCGCCGCAGATGCCGGTTCCAGCGTTGATCAGGCTGCTGGTTTTCCAGTTGAGCCCGAGCGCTTTGCCGATCAGCGCGCCCAGTCCAAAGCAGGTGGCCAGGGTGAAGAGCATGACCGTCAGCGAAAAACGGCCCACGGTCAGCACGGTGCGGATGTTCAGGCTGGCACCCAGAAGGACGATGGCGAATTTCAGGACCTTCTTAGAGGTGAATTTGATGCCCGGCGCGGTTGTTTTGTTGGGCTGGAAAAACGCATTGATGGCCATGCCGATAAACAGGGCGATGACCGATGCGCCAATGAGGTGGAGCCCGGCGCTGCTTTCCAGCGTTTCCAGCCACTTGGCGATGCAGGCGATGCCCAGTGCCAGCGCGGCTCCGGGGATCAGGGCGGTGATCTTCTTTGACATTCGTTGGGGTTCCTTTCTTTTGCATGTTATACGGAAATAAAAACAAGCGAAAACCACCGGCAGAACCGGTGGTTTATTGCTGGAGAAAAGGGTGCTCAGAACGAGCCGCCGGAGGAGCCGCCAAAGCCGTCGCTGTCCACGGAGGAGCCGCCGGAGCTGCTGCTCTCCTCGTGGGGCGGGTCGTAGACCTGCACACGGTCGGTGTGGGTGTAGTTGTCCACCTGCACCCGCAGCTTTAAGCCTGCGCCGATGTAATCGTTGGCCTCGGTCTTGAGCCGGGCTGTTTTCATCTGGCTGTACAGCACGCCGCAGACGATACCGGCAATGATCATGGGCACACCGATGACGATGAGGAGCAGGATGGGCCAACCGCTGGTGTCGTTGTCAACATCCAGAGGTTCGCCGTGCTCGGCGTAGAAATCCAGCGTGTCGGCGCACATGGAGAGGTACTCGGAGGCGGCCTCGGCCCAGTCGTCGTCCGAGAGATAGGGGACAACAGTATCTTCGATCTGCTCGATGCGGTAATCGGTAAAGGCTGTCACGCCGCCGCCGTAGGTGATGGTGACATACTTGCGGGAGCCGACTGCCAGCAGGAAAAGGATGCCGCTCTGTTCAGGGCCGCTGCCCAGACCGTTGGCAAGGTAGTAATCTTTGGCGTACTGGCGCTGGTCGGTGTCGCCGATGCTGTCCACCACCAGAAAATACACGTCGCAGTCGTGGCCGTCGCTGGCGGCTTCGGCGGAAGCTTCCAGCTGGCTGTAAGTATCCGCATCGAACAGGCCCATCTCGTCCCGCACCAGCGGTGCGGCGGCAAAGGCGGGGATGCTCAGGCAGAGCGCCAGCACCAGTGCGGCCAGCAGGGCGGCAAAGCGTTTTGCAGTGTGTTTCATTCTGCCACCCCCTTATAACAACAGCAGGAACGCCAGCACTGCCATCAGGGGCAGGCTGATGCCCGCAAACCACGCGGCCACCCGGCTCTTGTCCACCGGCAGGTCGCCGATGAGCCGCCCGGTCTGCCCGTTCATGGCGAACAGGAAGTCCTTGTCCTTCCACCGGGTGTGGAGCATCCAGACCGGCAGCAGGGCGTAGTGGGCGTGGGTCATATCCACGTTGATGTTCTCGGAAATGGGGTGGATCTCGCTGTAGCCGCCGGTGGTGGCGTGGAGCGCATCGGCCGTGGAGTTGTACATCCGGCGGTAGGCGCGCTCGGCGCAGGCATCGGCATCCTCGTCATACCGGTCGGCCAGATAGCCGGGCAGGTAGGCCGTGGAGAAGGGCTTCAGGTCACCGTAATCAAAGGGCTCAATGGCATCCATGTGGGTGTTGGGCATCTTGCTGGAGCCATCCACCGGCACCTTGGCAAAGGCGGCCGAGCCCTCGCGGCGCACATCGTAGTGCTGGGTGGTGGTCACCATGTAATCACCCTCGCGGTGGCTCTCGGAGTTCTGGCCTTCGTACCGGCCGCGCGCGTCGGCCTTGGCATCGTAGAGCCAGAAGGGGACATATACGCCCTGGATCTCTGCGATGTGGTTCTGGCTCTTGAACGCCTTGGGCAGGAAGGCCTTGCCCTTGTAATATCTGGTCAGCTGGGCGATGGCGGCCTTTTTGTCCAGCTTGAAGGGCAGGATGTATTCCGGCTTCAGCTTGCCGGAGAGCTTGCCGCCCAGCACTGTGGGGTTGCCGCAGTAGGGGCAGGTGGTGGCGGCGGTGGTCTCATCACAGACCAGCTCGGCTCCGCAGGTGGGGCAGGAGTAGCTGTTCAGGCCCTCCGCCTCGGCCTCGCTCCACACCGGACTGTCCTGCCGGGGCAGGCGGGCGGCTTTTTTGGCATCGCCCTCGGCGGCAGTGTCGGCAGCGGCCTGCTTTTTGGCGTAGCGGGCCTCGATGTCCTTTACGTCGTAGGCCGAGCCGCAGTAATCGCAGACCAGCTTGCCGCTGGCACCATCGTAGTGCAGGGGGCCGGTACAGGCCGGGCACTGATAATTCGTTGTCTTTTCAGCCATGCGTCAGACCCCTCTCAGGCCCCAAAGGGCTTGCCGCACTCGGGGCAGAACTTGGGCGGGTTGGCCGGGTCGGCAGGCACAAAGCCGCAGTTGGCGCACTTGGCGGCGGGCCGGGGTCTGCCGCACTCCGAGCAGAATTTGCCGCTGTTCTTTGCACCGCAGCTGCACACCCAGACAGCCGGGGCTTCGAGCCGGGGCTTGCCGCATTCGGCACAGAACTTGCCCGTGTTGCCGGTGTGGCCGCAGCTGCAGATCCAGCCCGCGGCCGGTGCGGCCTGAGGCTGCGCGGCGGTCTGCTGGCCGCCCATCTGGTAGAGATCCCGGGCGTTGACACCGCCCGCTGCAGCGGCCTGGTTCATCCCCATAAAGGCCATGGCGGGGCCGGCGGCGGTGTTGGAGGCGGCAGCCTGCATGGCGGAGGCCTGTGCACCCACCAGATGCGCGGCGGCGCGGGTGGGGTCCATAAAGGCCGCACTGCGCTGCAGCTCCTTGATCATCTGCTCGTCCTCTTCGCTGGCCTTGACACCGGAAACGCCCAGAGAGACGATCTCGATGCCGCGCAGCCTGCTCCACTTGGCGCTCAGCTCCTGATTCAGGGCCTCGGCCAGCTCGGCGGTGTGGCCGGGCAGGGCGGAGTAGCGGATGCCCTGCTCGCTGATCCGGGCAAAGGCGGGCTGCAGGGCGGTCATCAGCTCGGTCTTGAGCTGGCTGTCCAGCGCGTCGCGGGTGTAGGCGTTTTCCACATTGCCGCAGACGTTGGTGTAAAACAGGATGGGGTTGACCACCCGGTAGCTGTATTCGCCGAAGCACCGGATGCCGATGTCGATATCGATGCCGGCGCGCTGGTCCACCACCCGGAAAGGCACCGGGTTGGGGGTGCCGTACTTGTTGCCGGTGAGCTCCCGGGTATTGATATAGTAGATGCGCTGGTCGGAACCGGCCTGCCCGCCAAAGCTGAACCGCTTGCCCAGCTCGGCAAACACGCTGTCGATGTTCTTCAGCCCGCCGCTGAGCAGGGAGGGCTGGGTGCCGGTGCTGTAGGTGTACTCGCCGGGCTCAGCGCAGAGGTCCACCACCTTGCCCTGCTCCACGATCAGCACGCACTGGCCGTCGGCCACAGCGATCACAGAGCCGTCCGAGATGACGTTCTCGCTGCCGTGCCGGTTGGCAGAGCGGCCATTGGTCCGCTTCTGGCCCTTGACGGCCAGCACCTCCGCAGGCAGAGCGTCACAATAAAAATATTCCTTCCACTGGTCGCCCATCACGCCGGATGCCGCGCCCATGGCTGCTTTGATGAGACCCATAACTTCAATCTCCTTTTGTGCCGGGCAGTGCCCCAAAGCGGGGAATGGCTCCCCCGGGCGCTGCGAAATTTGGGACAAGTATAACATAATCCGGGAAATTGTAAAAGCGATTTGGCAAAAAGGCGGCAAAAAGGCGAAAGAAAAACTTGTTCTTGCTTTTTTGCCCCGGCGGGTGTACAATACCCTACGAAAAACAAAACACAGGGGAGCTCGTGAGGCGGGCTGAGAGGAAGTAACCAAACTTCGACCCTTGACCTGATGCGGATAATGCCGCCGTAGGAAGTCATAGGAAAATGATTTTTTGCAGGAGGCACCGCTGTGGTGTCTCCTGTTTTTTGTTGCCGCAAGCCGCCGCAACGGGCGGCTCCGGGCTGAGGGGGAGCGCCCTGAGCCTTGAAATAACTGCGATGGGAAGCCGTGTTCCGGCGTGAGAGGAGGCCAGCAAGCCTCGACCGCTTTTTGAGAAAGAGGAGTTTCCAATGAAAAAATTCTCTGTGAAAAAGCTGGCTCTCGCTGGAATGTTCTGCGCCCTGTGCGTGGTGGGCAGTGTGTTCAGCTTCCCGATGTTCGGCAGCAAGTGCGCCCCCGTGCAGCACATGGTCAATGTGCTCTGCGCCGTGCTGCTGGGCCCCTGGTGGGGCGTGGGCGTGGCCTTTGTGGCCTCGCTGCTCCGCAATATCCTGGGTCTGGGCAGCCTGATGGCCTTCCCGGGCAGCATGTTCGGTGCCCTGCTCTGCGGCCTGGTCTACGCAAAGACCAAAAACCTGATCGCCACCCTGGTGGGCGAGGTGTTCGGCACCAGCATTCTGGGCGGCCTGTGCGCTTACCCGGTGGCCATCTGCCTGATGGGCAAGAGCGCCGGTGACATCGCGTTCTATGCCTACATCGTGCCCTTCCTCATCTCCACCGCTGTGGGTGCGGTCATTGCGGGCGTGCTGGTGTACAGCCTGCAGCATTCCGGTGCCCTGCGTTCCATGCAGAGCAGCCTTTCCTGACGGGGGTGCGTCATGTTCGCAGAGCAGTTTGCCAATGTCCGCACCAAAAGCCCCCTGATCCATAATATCACCAACTACGTCACCGTGAACGACTGCGCCAACATGGTGCTGGCCTGCGGTGCTTCGCCCATTATGGCCGACGATGCCGCCGAGGTGGAGGACATCACCACCATCTGCGGCGGGCTGAACATCAACATCGGCACCCTGAACAGCCGCACCATTGAATCCATGCTCAAGGCGGGCAAAAAGGCCAATGCACTGGGCCACCCCGTGGTGCTGGACCCCGTGGGCGCGGGCGCTTCCGCCCTGCGCACCGAGACGGCCTACCGCCTGCTGGACGAGGTGCGGTTCACGGTCATCCGGGGCAACATCTCCGAGGTAAAGACACTGGCTTCCGGTGCGGGCACCACCAAGGGCGTGGATGCCGATGTGGCCGACAGGGTCACCGAGGAAAATCTGGACGGCGCGGTGGCCTTTGCCAAGGCATTTGCCGCAAAGACCGGTGCCGTTGTGGCCATCACCGGTGCCATTGACATCGTGGCCGATGGGGAAAAAGCCTACTGCATCCGCAACGGCCACCCGATGATGAGCGCCATCACCGGCACGGGCTGCCAGCTCTCTGCCCTGACGGCGGCCTTTATCACCGCCAACCCCGGCCAGCCGCTGGAGGCTGCGGCTGCCGCCGTCTGCGCCATGGGCCTTGCGGGCGAGATCGCCCATGCACGGCTGACCCCGCTGGACGGCAACGCTACCTACCGCAATTACATCATTGATGCCATTTACAATATGACTCCGGCTCAGCTGGAAGAGGGTGCCAAGTATGAAGTGCGCTGAAGAATATATGCGGCTCTACGCCGTCACCGACCGTGCCTGGGTGGGCGGTCAGACCCTCTATCAGCAGGTGGAGAGCGCCCTGAAGGGCGGTGTGACCTGTGTTCAGCTGCGGGAAAAGGAGCTGGACGAGGAAGCCTTCCTGAAGGAGGCGTTTGAGCTCCACGACCTGTGCAAAAAGTACAACGTGCCTTTTTTCATCAACGATAACGTGGACATTGCCATCCGCTGCCACGCCGAGGGCATCCATGTGGGGCAGGAGGATATGGCCGCTGCTCAGGTGCGCCAGCGCGTGGGCGATGAGATGATGATCGGCGTATCCGTCCACAGCGTGGAGGAGGCCCTGGAGGCCGTCCGGCATGGTGCCGACTGTCTGGGCGTGGGTGCAGCTTTCTCTACCCACACCAAGGCAGACGTGGACGTTCTGCCCGAGGGCATGATGAAAGCCATCTGCGATGCCGTGGACATCCCCGTTGTGGCCATCGGCGGCATCCACAAGGAGAACCTGCTCCGGCTCAGGGGCACCGGCGTGAACGGTGTGGCCCTTGTCAGTGCGATCTTCGGCGCGGAGGACATCGAGGCCGAGTGCAGGGAGCTGAAGGCACTGGCGGAGCAGCTGTAAGGCGGCTCGCCCTCTCAGTCATCGCTGGCGCGATGCCAGCTCCCCCAAAGGGGGAGCCAATTGCGCACAGAGGAAAGGCTGCGCAAAAACCTATTTCCGGTACGTTCAGCGCGCAAAGCGCTGTTCAAGATAAAAGAAACATTTGGAGGAAAGTACCATGCAGAACTACACCACACAGATGGACGCTGCCCGCAAGGGCATCGTCACGCCGGAAATGGAGATCGTGGCCAAAAAGGAATACCGCACCACGGAGGAGATCCGTCAGCTGGTGGCTGAGGGCAAGGTGGCCATTCCCGCCAACAAGCACCACACCTGCCTGAACCCCGAGGGCATCGGCTCCATGCTGCGCACCAAGATCAACGTGAACCTGGGCGTTTCCCGCGACTGCAAGGATTACAACGTGGAGATGGAAAAGGTGATGAGCGCTGTCAATATGGGCGCGGAAGCCATCATGGACCTGTCCAGCCATGGCAACACCCAGCCCTTCCGCCAGAAGCTGACCCACGAGTGCCCCGTGATGATCGGCACTGTGCCCGTGTACGATTCCGTCATCCACTATCAGCGCGACCTTGCCACCCTGACCGCGCAGGACTTCATCGATGTGGTGCGCCTGCACGCTGAGGACGGCGTGGATTTTGTCACCCTGCACTGCGGCATCACCCGCAAGACCATCGACCAGATCCGCACCCACAAGCGGAAGATGAACATCGTCAGCCGCGGCGGCTCTCTGGTGTTCGCCTGGATGAGCATGACCGGCAACGAGAACCCCTTCTACGAGCACTTTGACGAGATCTGCGAGATCTGCGCTGAGCACGACGTGACCATCTCGCTGGGCGATGCCTGCCGCCCCGGCTGCCTGGCCGATGCCACCGATGTCTGCCAGATCGAAGAGCTGGTGCGTCTGGGCGAGCTGACCAAGCGCGCCTGGGCACACAACGTGCAGGTCATGGTGGAGGGCCCGGGCCATGTGCCCCTGAATCAGGTGGCCGCCAACATGGAGGTGCAGAAGAGCATCTGCATGGGCGCTCCCTTCTATGTGCTGGGACCCCTCGTCACCGACATTGCCCCCGGCTATGACCACATCACGGCTGCCATCGGCGGTGCCGTTGCTGCCATGAGCGGTGCGGCCTTCCTGTGCTATGTCACCCCCGCCGAGCATCTGGCTCTGCCCAACGTGGACGATGTGAAGCAGGGCATCGTGGCCTCCAAGATCGCCGCCCATGCGGCCGATATCGCCAAGGGCATCCCTCATGCCCGGGATATCGACGACAAGATGGGCGATGCCCGCCGCGTGCTGGACTGGGATGCCCAGTTCGCCTGCGCTCTCGACCCCGAGACCGCCAAGGCCATCCGGGATGCCCGCCTGCCTGAGGATGACCACAGCGACACCTGCTCCATGTGCGGCAAGTTCTGCGCCGTCCGCAGTATGAACAAGGCACTGGCCGGGGAATACATCGACATCCTGTAACACAGCGTTTTCTTCCTTCTCAGCCGTCCGGTTTTGCTCGCCGGGCGGCTTTTTTGCGTGTTCTAGGGCGGGCCTAGCGCCGGTGAATTCCCCCGCAAGTGATACGGGGCATTCCATCCCCCGCCCAGCTGCCTGCGGCAGCCGGGTCCCACCCTCCGGACACTTGCTTGGGGAACACCCCGGCGCTCTCCCGCCCGGTAAACGGCGGCGGAACCGTGAGTTTCCTGCTTTACAGAAAAGGGAAAGCATTGTAAAATAGATGGGTAAGTAATAAAATATCCGGCGGGAAGCCCCTGCCTGAGAACGAGGAATAAAAATCATGGCAAGATCGAATATCCGGGTGCTGGCTCTGGACTTGGACGGCACCCTGACCAATGACGAAAAGATCGTTACCCCCCGCACCCGCGCGGCGCTGGATGCCGCCGCCGCACAGGGCGTGACCATCGTGCTGGCCTCCGGCCGCCCCACAGCGGGCATTCTGCCGCTGGCAAAGGAGCTGGGGCTGGACAAAAAGGGCGGCTGTGTGCTGGCCTACAACGGCGGCAAAATCGTGGACTGCGTGACCAGCGAGGCTTTGTATCAGGTGCAGCTGGGAGCGGAGTTCGTTCCGGAGCTCTGCGAATTTGCAGCCCGGCAGGACGTGGCCATCCTGACCTATAACAGCGAGGGCATCGTGTGTGAGCGGGATCAGGACGTGTGGGCAAACAAGGAGTGCTTTACCACAAAGCTGCCGATGATCCATGTGGATGATCTTGCCTCCTATGTGGACTATCCGATCTGCAAAATGCTCATCACCCTTGACCCTGCCCGGCGGGATGCTGTCTGTGCCGCCGGAAAGGAGCAGTTTGCGGGCCGGATCGACCTGTACCCCTCCAGCCCCTTCTTCATCGAGGCCGTGCCGCTGGGCGTGGCAAAGGACAGGAGCCTTGCCGCCCTGCTGGAGCGGATGGGCCTGACCCGGGAGAACCTGATGGCCTGCGGCGACGGCCTGAACGACCGCTCCATGATCTCCTATGCCGGGGTGGGCGTTGCCATGCAGAATGCCGAGGATGCCGTCAAGGCTGTGGCCGATTACGTCACCGCCGCCGACAACAACCACGACGGCGTGGCCGAGGCCATCGAAAAATTTATCCTGAACTGAGAGGAACACAAACAACAATGCCACGCAATCTGGTTTTATTTGATCTGGAATGGAACATCGGCTATAAGCCGTACACCTTTAATTATCATGGCGTGCAGCAGACCTTCCGGGGCGAGATCATCGAGATCGGCGCGGTGAAGATCGACGAGGATGCCAACGTGCTGGATACCTTTTCCATCCACCTGCGGCCCCGCATTTTCCGCACCCTGCAGCACCACATCGCCAAGGTGACGGGCCTGACCCAGGCCGACCTGGACCGGGGCGAGCCCATCGTGCAGGGGCTGCGCCGCTTTATGCAGTGGTGCGGCCCGGATGCCGAGTTTGCCGAGTGGGGCATGGATGACGTGCCGGTGCTCAAGCAGAACCTTTTCCTCTGCAATCTGGACGAGAGCCGCCCCACCCAGTGGTATGATCTGCAGCAGATCTTCCTGCGGGAGCACCCCCGCAAGGAGGGCGAGGGCATGACGCTGGAAAGCGTTGTGACCCGGATGGGCATCCCGATGGAGCGCCCGTTCCACGATGCCCTGTCCGATACCCTTTACACCGCCGATGTCTGCCGCAAGCTTGACCTGCGGGCGGGTCTGGCGGCCTACCCCACCGAGGAGGAATCCCTGCGGGCAAGCCTCTGCCCCGCCCCCGGCGATTACCGGGACTTCCGGGTGTTCCGCGGCTATGTGGAGCAGTCCACCTGGCGCAGCGACCCAAAGATCATCACTGCCAGCTGCCCGGTGTGCGGCGGGGATCTGCAGCCGGACGATATCTGGCTGAAAAAGGGCAACAGCGGCTGGTATACTCTGTCTGTCTGCCCTGCCTGCGCCGGTACCGGCAATGAGGCCGGAAAGGGCGTATTCCAGCGCTATAAGCTGGCCCGGCGGGACGGCCTGCACTGGAGCTTTGCCCGCTGCGTCCAGATCCCGGACGAAGCCGGGCTTGCCCGCTGGGAGCGGATGCGCGCCCAGCAGATCGAGCGGATGCAGGCCCGGGCTGAGAAGGCCGCCGCTGAAGCCGCCGGAAAAGCATAAAGATCCCCGCCCTGTGCAGGAAAGGCCCCCGCAGTCTCGTAGTATAGGTGATATGACAAAAAAAGCTCGTATTTTGTTCACGGGCGTGTCATAGAAACCGGATATACTAAAGAAAAATGAGAGGGAAGGAACACGCGGGATGGAAATGACGATGATAGGCTGGCTCCACCAGCTGGGAACGCTGGAATTCTGGAAGGCCCTGCTGGAAGGCTTTGGCGGCCTTGGCCCCATTGCGCCCGTGATCCTTGCGATGGTGGAATCCTTTTTTCCGCCGCTGCCGCTCATTGCCATTGTGGCGCTGAATGTTGCGGCCCACGGGGGCCTTCTGGGCTTTGTGTACAGCTGGGCCGGGGTGATGCTGGGCGGCACTGTGATGTTCCTGCTCTGGCGGCGTGTCGTCAAGCGTTTTTTCTGGAAATTTGCCCGCCGCTCGGCCAAGCTGCAAAAGGCGGAGCAATGGGTCAGCAGGTTCGACACCGCGTCCCTGTTCATGCTGTCGCTCCTGCCCTTTACGCCCTCGTCCTTTATGCACTTTGCCTTTGGCATCTCTGATTTTGACGAGAAGCGCTACCTTGTCACCATGCTGCTGGGCAAGGGCGTGATGGTGGCCATGATGGCCCTTTTCGGGCAGTCGCTGGTGTCTGCCATGAAGAACCCGTTCTACCTCGTGCTTGCCATCGCCATCTGGGCGGGAATGTACTTTGCCAGCAAGCACTTCTGTAAAAAGCACGAGATCGATTGAATCGGCGCAGAGCTGCCGCTGAAATGCCGGCGCCTGCGTTCTGCTTGACTTCTCCCCCCGGCCCGGCTATAATACAGATGTATCAGGAAAAATGCGTATACCCGGGCAGAGTAGCGCAAAGGTGAGCTGGACAGAGAGAACGGGCCGTTGGCTGGGAGCCTGTTTGCAGCAGCGTGTGTGAAGTGCGCCCGGACAGCACGCCGCGGGAAACCTGCTGGGGAGTATCGCGGCGCGGCAGCCGCCGTTATCGGCTTTGAGCGACAAACAGAAGTGGAACCGCGATTTTGAAAACCGCCTTCGATGTGATATGGCAGATTGTATCACATCGGGGGCTTTTTTACTTCTCTGTTTTCGTAAGTCAGCGAAGCGAGACGGAGAGGTTCTGCTGCGGCTTTTGTTTGCCCTACAAGAAGGAGAGTTCTTATGCAGATTTTCAACACCCTGACCCGCCAGAAGGAAGAGTTTGTGCCGCAGGTGCCCGGCGAATACCGCATCTATGTCTGCGGCCCCACCGTTTACAACTATATCCACATCGGCAATGCCCGCCCGCTGATCGTGTTCGATACCCTGCGCCGCTATCTGGAATACCGCGGCAACAAGGTTATCTATGTCTCCAACATCACCGATATTGATGACAAGCTCATCAAGAAGGGCCAGGAGGAGGGTACCTCCATGAAGGAAGTGGCTCAGCGCTTTGAGGCCGAGTACCTCAAGGATGCCGCCGGTCTGAACTGCAAAAAGCCCACCGTCCAGCCCCGTGCAACGGAGCACATCCAGCAGATCCTGGACATCGTCAAGGACCTGATCGATTCCGGCCATGCCTACGTCGCCAAGAACGGGGATGTCTACTTCCGCGTCAAGAGCGACCCGGAGTACGGTAAGCTGAGCCACCTCAAGCTGGACGATCTGGAGAGCGGCAACCGCGAGCTGCGCAGCCAGATGGAGGATGACCTGAAGGAAGACCCCGCCGATTTTGCCGTCTGGAAGGCTGCCAAGCCCGGCGAGCCCGCCTGGGAAAGCCCCTATGGCATGGGCCGCCCCGGCTGGCATATCGAGTGCAGCGCCATGAGCCGCACCCATCTGGGCAAGACCATCGACCTGCACTGCGGCGGTCAGGATCTGATCTTCCCCCACCACGAGAACGAGATCGCCCAGAGCGAGTGCGCCAACGGCTGCGAGTTTGCCCACTACTGGATGCACAACGGCTTCATCAACGTGGATAACCAGAAGATGTCCAAGAGCCTGCACAACTTCTTCACCGTCCGCGATGTGGCAGACCTCTACGGCTACGAGCCCATCCGCTACTTCATGCTGACCGCAGGCTACCGGATGCCCCTGAACTACACCGTGGACCTCATCGAGAGCTGCAAGAACAGCCTGGAGCGCCTTTACACCTGCCGTGAGAACCTCGATTTTGCCCTGAGCAAGACCGCGTTCGGCACCGATGAGACCCTGACCGCCAAGGCAGACGAGGCCCGCGCCAAGTTCTGCAAGGCCATGGACGATGACCTGAACACCCCCGATGCGCTGGCTGCCGTGTTCGATCTGGTCAAGGAGATCAACACCCTGTCCGCTGCCTCCTCCAAGGCTGCGCTGGAGGCTGCCGCCAAGGCGTTCGATGAGATCACCGGCGTGCTGGGCCTGATGTACAACCGCAAGAAGGACGAGGTGCCCGCTGAGGTGACGGAGCTGGTGGAAAAGCGCGCCGCCGCCAAGAAGGCCAAGGACTGGGCCGCTGCGGATGCCATCCGTGCGCAGCTCACCGAGATGGGCTGGGCTGTCAAAGATACCGCCCAGGGCCCGCAGCTGAGCAAAATTTAACTTGAATCCCGTTATTGACCTGTACGGTACAATGCGGTAAAATGAGGGTGCGGGAACACTGTGCTGTGTGTTCCACGCACCCTTATTTTTGCATGATACAAGAACCTATATAAAAGGAGGTCTTTGGCTGATGAAAATCAAACGGCTGATCTCATTGCTGCTGGCGGCAGTGTTTGCCCTGAGTGCGGCGGCCACACCGGCGCTGGCGGCTTCGGCGGGCAGCGAACTGCCTGGCCTGACCACCGCAGGCGTGGATGAGAACAACAGCGTTGTCTCGATCCGCCTGACCGCAGACGGGGATCTGACCTATGGCTCCCCCTTTACCCTGAGCGTCCAGACCACCCCGGCAGATACCCAGTATATCGGCGTGGTGATGGGCACCAGCGGCGAAGCGCAGGGCTATGTGACCCTGATCCTTTCGGGCAAGATCCGCACCCTGCTCAAAATGATCCCCCTGCCGAAAAAGATGTCGGCGAACCCTGAGCAGGAAGAGGAGTTCAACATCTACGCCTACATCAAGCAGCTGATCGACGGCAACGACGTGAGCGTGCTGCTGCGGGTGGCTGATGAAGTGGTCTCTGTGATGGATGTCCTGAAATTCTACATCCCCACGCTGAAGGATGTCTCCACCGGCATGAAGCTGGCGCTGGAGCTCATCCGCAAATATCTGCCCGAGGGCGTGTTCAGCCGCATCTATCTGGACGAGCAGCCCACGGAAGCCGGCAGCTATGTGGGCGGTGCTGTGGCGCTGGAATCCGGTGATGTGAACACCGCCGGTATGGCGTTCTTCCGCATCAAGCCCAAGAGTGCGGGGGTGCGTGTCTACTGGGCACAGGAGCTCCCCGCCAGTATGACTGCGGCAGAGGCCCAGAACTACAACGTCACCGCAGTGGTCGAAAGCGACGGCCAGGTGGTCGAGGGCGGCAAGGTGACCTACACCTATAAAAAGAAGAGCGGTCTCTTCGATTTCCTGGGTACGACCCAGAGCGGGTTCCCCACCGAGCCCGGCGAGTATGTCCAGACGGCCAAGGCCGCCGGAAACTACTCCAGCAGTGAGATCAGCCGCACCATCGTGATCCAGTAATCAAACAGCAAAAATCCCTCCCTGCCACGCCAGCAGGGAGGGATTTTTTAATTGTCCTTATATCATTTTTTACGCTTACATCCGGAACCGCCAGCCCCAGCCGCCGCCACAGCAGCAGTTGCACAGCAGG
>OLYM01000498.1_pt1 | contig 15924 bp, 14 predicted proteins | sample 1673691 | NCBI WGS metagenome assembly OLYM01 (sample SAMEA103958123, study PRJEB25191) | human gut metagenome | reverse complement strand
AATTTCTCAAAAACATGGTCACCGGCGCTTCCCGCGCCGAGGCCGCGCTCATGGTGATCGACGCCGCGCGCGGCGTGGAGGAAAACACCCGCCGTCACGGGTACTTTCTCTCCATGCTCGGCATCCGCCAGGTGGCGGTGCTCGTGAACAAAATGGATCTCGTCGGCTATTCCGAGGAGGTCTACCGCTCCATCGTCACGGAATTCACCGAATTTCTCGCCAAAATCAACATCTCGCCCGCGGCGTTCATCCCCGTGAGCGGCATGGAGGGCGACAACATCGCCATCCGCAGCGAGCGCACGCCGTGGTACTTCGGCCCCACGGTGCTCGAGCAGATGGACGCTTTTGTCCCCGTGCCGAGCCCGGAAAACCGCCCGCTGCGCATGCCGGTGCAGGGCGTTTACAAATTCACCGAGGGCGGCGACGAGCGCCGCATCGTGGCCGGAACGCTCGAGGCCGGAAGTCTCCGCGCAGGCGATAAGATCGTATTCTACCCCTCCGGGAAGAAAACGACGGTCGCCTCGCTCGAGGTATTTTCCGCGCCCACGCCGGAGAAATTCATCGCCGGGGACGCCGCCGGCTTTACGATGACCGAGCAGATCTTCGTCCGCCGCGGCGAGATCGCGTGCTTGGAGAGCGAAGAAGCCCCCTTCGTCGGCGTGCGGCTGCGCGCGAACGTGTTCTGGCTCGGCAAGGAGCCGCTGCGCCCAGGCAAGCGCTATTTCTTCAAGTGCGGCACTGCCAAGGTGGAAGCGCGGCTCGAGAGCATCCTCCGCGTCGTAGACGCCTCGGAGCTGGACAGTCTGGAGCGCAGCGAGGTGCAGAAAAACGAAGTCGCCGAGGTGATCCTCCGGCTCGACCGTCCGACAGCGTTCGACACCGCCGACTCCGGCTGCGACGGCACGCGCCGGTTCGTCATCGTGGACGATTACGAGATCGCGGGCGGCGGCATCGTCACTGAGGCGCTGCTCTCCGAGGATTACGATAAGCGCAACATCCGCTGGTCGGCCGAGGCCATGACCGGCGCCGAGCGCGAGCAGCTCACCGGGCGGCGCGGGCTCGTCGTATGGATGACCGGGCTTTCCGGCTCCGGCAAAACGACGATCGCGCAGGAGGTCGAGCGGCGGCTCTGCGAAAAGGGCGTTGCCGCCTACATGCTCGACGGCGACAAGCTGCGCCGCGGTCTCTGCGGCGATCTCGGCTTCTCGGACGACGACCGGATCGAAAACATCCGCCGCGCCGCCGAGGTCGCGGGGCTCTTCCGCGACGCGGGGCTCGTGACGCTCTGCACGTTCATCTCCCCGTTCGCCGCCGGGCGCGCCGAGGCGCGCCGCATCGCCGACGGGCGCTTTCTCGAAGTCTGGGTGCGGGCCGGTCTGGAGACCTGCAAGGCGCGCGACCCGAAAAAGCTCTATCAGAAAGCTCTCGAGGGAAAGATCCGTTCGTTCACGGGCATAGACTCTCCGTATGAGGAGCCGACCGACGCCGAGCTTGTGCTGGATACCGAGGTTCTCAGCGAAGAAGAATGCGTCAACCGGCTCACCGATGCCGTTTTTGACTATCTGGAAGGCGGAGACACACTGTGAACTGGGGTAAATTTCTTCTTTTCATCGTCATCGGCTTCGCCGCGCAGATCATCGACGGCACGCTCGGCATGGCCTACGGCGTGAGCTGCCGGACGTTTCTCAAAACCGTAGCGGGGCTTCCCTCCGCGCTCGCGAGCGCGGTCGTCCATGTGGCGGAGGTCCCGACGACGCTCGCGTCCGGTCTCTCCCATATCAAGCTCAAGAACGTGGATAAGTCGCTCTTTTTCCATCTGGCCATCCCCGGTGTGATCGGCGGCGTGGCGGGCGCGTGGTTCCTCTCGAGCGCCGGCGACGCGCTCGAGCCGTTCATCGACGCCTATCTCATCATCATGGGCGTCGTTATTCTGCGCAAGGCGTTCCTGAAAAGCCAGAAGGAGCGCCACATCGGAAAGGGCATTTACCCGCTCGGTCTCGCCGGAGGCTTTCTTGACGCCACCGGCGGCGGAGGCTGGGGCCCGGTCGTAACGTCTACGATGCTCGCCGTCGGCCACGACGTGAAAAAGACGATCGGCACGGTGAATACCGCCGAATTTCTCGTAACGCTCGCGGAGACAACCACGTTCGTCGTTCTCATCCGCGATTTTACGTCCTACTGGCAGACGATCCTCGGTCTCATCATCGGCGGGGTGTGCGCAGCTCCCCTCGCGGCGTGGATCTGCAAGAAGATCCCCGTCCGCCCGCTGCTCGCCGTCGTCGGCATCCTCATCATCGTGCTCAATTTTTACAGTCTCCTTCACTATCTGGCTGTATTTTAAAAAGGCGGTATCACCATGACACAGATCTCCGCGCAGCAGCGCTTCGCCTCCGTCCGCGCCCGGCTCATGGAGCTTGGGCTTTGGGACGCTGATTCGCTCGTGATGACCGCGCCCGGCGCCGTATGCAGCGCCGCCGGAGAGCCGGTCGAAGCGGCGCTGTTCTCCGCCGTTTCCGCGCCCATGGCGGTTTTGACCGCCGGGCGGTACGCCCGCGAATTTTCCAAAGCTCCTCACGCGCTTTGCGCCGAGACCGACGACGCCGCGCAGATGTTCGGCGTGTGCGTGCCGGTAAGAAGTGCGCCGCGGCGCGGCGATACCGCGTGCATCGTTCCGAACCGCGGCTTTGTCGTGACGGCGCGGTTTGAAAACGAGCTCATCGCCGCGTGTATCCTGCTCGAAAAGCTGTGCATGACGGCGCGGCTCTCCCCTCGCATCGGGACGCCGAAGCCGCTCGCCGCGCCGCTCTGCCTTATAGAGCACGCGGTCTATACGAAAAAATACTCCCGTCCGTCGCTCGCCGCGGCGCAGGGGGAAGAAGCCGCGCCGGTGGCACTGGACGTTTCCGATCTCGCGCTGCGCGAGTCGGTCATTGCCTACGGGAAAAAGCTCGTGGAAAACCGCCTCATTCAGGCGACGTGGGGGAACGTTTCGGCGCGTATCGATGCCGATCGCTTTCTCATCACGCCGTCCGGCGTGGACTATGACCGCATCCGTCCGGAGGATATTGTGGAGATCCGCATTGCCGACGGCAGCTTTGCCGCTGGGCAGCGCCCTTCCAGCGAGCGGGAGATGCACCGGCGCATCTATGCCGCGCGCGGCGACGTGCGCGCCGTGATCCACACGCACTCCGCGGCGCTGCAGACGTTCGCCGCGTGCCGGGAGAGCCTGCGCACGCCGGAGATCGATGCCCCCTGCGCCGCCTACGGCGTGAGCGGCTCGAAGAAGCTCGCGGAGAGCGCGTCCGAGGTGCTGCGCTCTCACGATCTCTGCATCATGGCAAATCACGGCTTTACTGCGGTGGCAGCGGATCTTGAAACGGCGCTCTCTCGCGCCGTCGCCGCCGAAGAGGCCGCAAAGCGGATACTGGAATCGGAATAAAAATCGGCAGCGCTGCATTCTGCGGCGCTGCCGAAAATATAGGAGGGCGGAACATGGGAGAACATTTTGCGCGGGGCCGGTCGGCGGAGATATTCCGCACGGAGGACGGGAAGATCTTAAAGCTATTTTTCCCCGACTATCCGAGGGAGTATGCCGAAAAGGAATACAAAAACACGAAGATCGCCGCATCTCTCGGCTGCACGGGGATGCAGGTCTACGATATGGTCGAGCGCGGCGGACGCTTCGGCTTTGTGATGGACTGCATCGACGGCGTTTCGCAAAACGACATGCCGGGGAAAAAGCCGGCGTATCTTTTTGAGGCCGGCAGAGACCTTGCCCGCTGTCACGTCCGCGTGCAGAAGGCGCACACGCGCGAGCTTGACGACGTGCGCGAGGTATGTCTCGGTATTCTCGGCGAGGACTGCATGGCGTTTCTGACACCGGAGGAAAAATCGCGCGCCGCCGGATATCTCCGCTCTCTCCCGGATGACGACACGGTGCTCCATCTCGACTTTCACACCGGCAATGTTCTCGTGGACAAGTCCGGCGAGTGCAAGATCATCGACTGGATGACCGCCGCGCGCGGCAGTCGCGCCGTGGAGGAAGCGCTCATGGAGTTCTTTTTCTCGGAGGCCGAACTGTTCCCGGAGGCGAGCAAAGCAAAAATTGCCCTCTTTTCCGCCATCCGCGGCTCCATCGGGAAGGGCTTTTTCAAGGAGTATCAGAAGCTCTCGCCGCTTTCCGCGGAGGAGATCGACCGCTACCGTCTCGCGGCGCTCATCCTTCGCCGTCACTGGAACATCGCGTTTGAAGAGGCGTATCTCACAAAAACCATCCGCGCGCTGATCGAAAAATACGGCGCGGAAGAAAAGGAGACGATCGAATGAAAGTCGTATGCATCTGTGACGCCGGTGTGCCGGAAATGCTCATGCAGTACATGAAAAAGCTCCCCGGGTGCGACGTGACGCTCTATACCGAAAAGACGCTCACGGACATCAAGTCCCTCACGACGTGCGAGCGTACCGCCGAGCTTCGCGGCGCGGAGGCGTGCCCTGTGAGCGCGGAAATGCTGGAAGCCGTGCGCGAGGCGGAGATCCTTATAACGCACGTTGCGCCCGTGAACCGTGCGGTGCTCGACGCCGCGCCGAACGTAAAGATCGTCGGCGTGCTGCGCACCGGCACGGAAAATGTCAATCTCGACCTCTGCCGCGAGCGCGGCATCGCCGTATACAACGCCGAGGGGCGCAACTCCACTGCCGTCGCCGATCTCGTCGTGGCGCTCATGCTCTGCGAAATGCGCAACATTGCCCGCGCCCACGGCGCGCTCGTGCAGGGCAAATGGGTCAAAATGTTCCCGAATATCATGATGAACCGCGATATGTGCCGCTGCACCGTCGGCATCATCGGCGTCGGCAAGATCGGCACGATGGTCGCCGCGCGGCTCAAGGGCTTCGGCTGCCGCATTCTCGGCTGCGACATTTTCCTCTCCCCCGAGGAGATCGAAAAGCGCGGCTGCGAGCCGGTATCAAAGGAAGAGCTGCTGCGGCAGTCCGACTTCGTCACCATCCACATGCGCCACGAGGCCGGGCAGAGCGCCCTCATCGGCGCGGACGAGCTTGCCATGATGAAGAAGAACGCCATTCTCGTCAACTGCGCCCGCGCAGGGCTCGTGGACACGGCGGCGCTCGTCGAGGCGCTGCGCGCCCACCGCATCGGCGGCGCGGCGATCGACGTGTTCGACGAAGAGCCGCTCTCGCCGGACTCTCCCCTGCTCACACTCGACAACGTCACGCTCACGCCGCACATTGCCGGCACGACCGTAGACGCCTTTGCCAATTCCGTGGAGATCATGCTCCGCCAGCTCTCACTCATTCTCGCCGGCAAGGACGCGCCCAACCGCGTCGTCTGACCGCCGCCCATACGCAAAACCGCCGAAGGAAAAATCCTTCGGCGGTTTTGCGTATGCGGTTTTCAGCTGTTTATGATCCGCTCCGTGGCGGCGCGGGCATGGGCGACGATGTCCTCCGGCGATTCGCCGACGTGGTAAACGCCGTTCTCATAGAGGATCTTGCCGTTTACCATCGTGAGGAGCACGTTCGAGTTCGAGCCGCTGTAAACAAGGTTTTTCACGGTGTTGTGCTCGGGCTGCATGTTTGCCTGGTGCAGGTCGATCACGACGAGATCGGCGAGCTTGCCGGGGGCGATGCAGTCGGCGTCGATGCGCATGGCGCGCGCGCCCGTGGAGCACGCGGCGCGGAGAATTTCGCGCGCGTCGCACGAGGCGGCGTCCTCCTCCCGGAGCTTCTGCAGCACCGCGGCGAGATACATTTCGCGGAACATGTTGAGCGCGTTGTTGCTCGCCGGACCGTCCGTGCCGATGGCAAGGGGGATCTTCCGGCGGAGAAATTCGCTCACCGGCGCGATCCCGCTCGCGAGCTTCGCGTTCGAGGCCGGACACGTCACGGCGTACAGCCCGCGGCGGGCAAAAATGTCCATGTCGGTCTCATCGAGCCACACGCAGTGGAACCCGCCGCCGCCGTGCTCAAAGAGGCCGTTCTCCTCGAAAAGCTGCGTCGGCGTGAGGCCGTGGCGCTCGATGCATTCCTCCACCTCGCGCTTCGTCTCCGAATTGTGGGTGAAAAACGGCATTTTGTACTCGTCCAGCAGCATTTTCATAAACATGAGCAGATCGAGATTGGCCGTATACTCGGCGTGGATGCCGGGGATGTAGGAGATGAGCGGGTGGAGATTGTTGAACTTGATCGTGTCCATCTCGCCGACCGTCCAGTCGTCCCCCGCGGCGAGCGCGCCGCAGAGCACCATGCGGAAGCCGCAGTCAATGGACGCCTGCGCGAAAGCGTCGCGCTTATAGTACATGTCGAACGCGCTCGTGATGCCGCCCTTGAGATATTCGAGAATCGCGAGCTTCGTGAGAGCGTAAATATCGTCCGGCGTGAGCTTGGCCTCCAGCGGGAACACCTTGTCGAAAAGCCAGCTCTGCAGCGGCAGATCGTCGGCGTAGGAGCGCAGGAACGTCATCGCGCTGTGCGCGTGGGCGTTCTTGAAGCCGGGCATCAGGAGGTTGCCCTTGAGGTCGATCTCGCGCTCAAACAGCGGGTGCGCGCCGATGGCAGGCCCGACATAGAGGATCATCGTTTCCTCGACCCAGACCTCCCAGTCGGAGATCTCAAATCCGCCGCTGAGCGAAAGGAGCTTGCCGTTATAAAAGCGGATCATGCCTTCTCCTCCGCATGCATGGCGGCGATGGAATCCCACATGAGCTTTTTGAACTTCGGCGCGGCGGCGTTGGCCGCTTCGATGACCTCGTCGCCGTCAAGCGGGCGGTCGGAGAGACCGGCGGCGAGATTTGCCACGCACGAAACGCCGCACACGCGCATACCGGCGTGGTTGGCCGCGATGACCTCCACGACCGTGGACATGCCCACGGCGTCCGCGCCCATCGCGCGGGAGGCGCGGATATCGGCGGGCGACTCGTAGCTCGGGCCGGTGAACTGGATGTACACGCCCTCCTTGAGATCGATGCCGTCCTTCTTCGCCGTTTCGCGCAGAATGGCGCGCAGGCCCTTATCGTAGGCGTTCGACATATCCGGGAAGCGGACGCCGAGCTCGTCGATGTTCGCGCCGATGAGCGGGTTGGGGATGAGCGCGCTGATGTGATCGCTGATGCTCATAAGCGTTCCGGCGGTGAGATCGCCGCGGATGCCGCCCGAGGCGTTCGTGACGAAAAGGATCTTCGCGCCCATGGCCTTCATAAGGCGCACGGGCAGCACAACGTCGTGCGGCGTGTAGCCTTCGTAGAGGTGCACGCGCCCCTGCATGACGACGACGGGCGTTTCCTCCACATAGCCGAACACGAACCGTCCGGCGTGGCCGGGCGCGGTGGACACCGGGAAGCCGGGGATCTCGCTGTACGGCACAACGGCGGTCTGCTTCACCATGTCGGCAAAGCCGCCGAGACCGGAGCCGAGCACGACGGCGACCTCCGGGACAAAGTCGGTGTGGCGCCGCACCGCGGCGAGACAGTTCTGGATGCGTTCCATTTCGGGATGCATAAAAGAGCCTCCTTATGTTGTTATTCTCTGTTGTTTATTCTTCGGTGAGATCGGCGAACTGCGCGCCGATATAGCCTGCCAGAGTTTCGGGATCGATCCCGATCTGCGCGCCGAGCCGTCCGGCGCTGCAGAAAAAGGCGTCCGTCAAAAGCGCCGTTTCGTCGATCCATGTGGGAAACGGTTTTTTCATCCCCACCGGGGAGCAGCCGCCGTGGACATAGCCGGTGAGCGGCAGCAGCTTTTTCTGCGGCAGCATGGCGATGCTCTTCACGCCCGCCACCTTCGCCGCCTTTTTGAGCGAGAGCGTTTCCGGCGCGGGGATGACGAACACGAAGTGTTCGCCGGTATTTGCCTCCGCCACAAGCGTTTTGAAAACGCACTCCGCGCTCTGGCCGAGCGCGGCGGCCACCTCCGTGCCGGAGGCGAGCGAGGCGTCGTAATAACGCGGCGTATACGCAATGCCCGCCTGATCGAGCAGGCGCATCACGTTCGTTTTTTCGTTTGCCTTATCCGATTTTGCCATGAAAGTATTCCTCGATTTGTTCACGGGAAGCAAGAAGGCTCCCCTGGATCATGCCCGACGCGCCGCCGCCCCGTCCGGAGAGCGCGGCGTTGATGCTTCGCGCCGCGGCGCGAAGGTCGACCGTTTCCGACGCCATCACATACCGGTATCCCCCGTCCTCCGCGCAGAGCGCGGCGCAGACGCCCGTGCAGCGCGTCTTTCCTCCCTCGGCAAGAGCGCGCAGCGCGGCGGGCGAAAGGCTCTCTTCAAAAAAGAGCAGATCTCCCTCGCACGGTTCCATTGCGGCAAGCCGCGCCTCGACATACCGCCGCTCCGCGGCGGCACGGGCATACTTCTCCGCCTCCAGCTCGCCGAGCACGCGCTCGGCGGCGGCGCAAAGGGCGTTCTGCGGCGCGGAAAAGAGACGGGAGAGCGCTTCGGTCTCGGCGGCGCAGAGCGCGGCGTCCTCATAGGCCGCGCGCCCGGCGAGCATCGTAAAGCGCACGCCGCCGCGGTGACGCATCCGGTCTTTCAAGCGGATGAGGCCGATCTCGCCGGTGAAGCTCACATGCGGCGCGCAGCACGCGCAAAGATCCACGCCCGGCACCTCCACGATGCGCACCGGCATCGCGAGCGCCTTTTTCTGCCGGAACGGCATCGCCGCAAGCTCTTCCTCCGCCGGCCAGAGGATGTTTATCGGAAGGTTTTTCCACACGTCCTCGTTTGCAAGACGCTCGAGCCGCAAAAGCTGCTCCGCGTCGATCTCGCGGTCAAAGTCGATCGTCGCGCCGTGCTCGTCCATGTGGAAGCCGATGTTCTCGCAGCCCCAGAGCGTGTGCGCATGGCCGGACACCAGATGCTCGGCCGAGTGGATCTGCATGCGCGCGAAGCGCGTTTCCCCGTCAAGCTCGCCCGTCACTTCCGCGCCGGGGACGAGCGGAGCGTCGCAGAAATGGACGATCTCGCCCTTTTCCTCGCGCGTATCCGTCACGCGCACGCCGCCGAGCGCGCCGGTATCGCCGCCCTGTCCGCCGCCCTCAGGGAAGAAGGCGGTGCGGTCGAGCGTTACGGCAAAGCGGCCGCCGCGCTCTTCGCACGAGAGGACGCGCGCGGTGAATTTTCGCATATGCGCGTCGGCGTAAAACAGTTTTTCGGTCATGGGATCAGAACTTGAAGAGATTCAGCCCGGTCACATCGTCCTTGAAGCGGTCCACCGCGCCGTCGATCACGCGGATGACCATCTCGCACGTCGCGCTCACGCGCGCGGCGTTGAGATGCCCGCCGACGACCGCGCCGGACTCGTTCGCGGCGCTCATGTGCAGATGGCTGTAGTATTCGCCGTTCATCGTGTTCACCGTGCCGGTCAGCGACACGATCTCGTGCGCGCCGGTAAACGTGAGCGCGTGGTACTGATGCTCGTCCACGTTGTACACGCCGACGGTGAACTCGTCCGTCGCGCCAAGCGCCTCAACGCTCGCCAGACGGATATTTTCCTTTTCGCACAGCGCGCGAAGCTGCGCCGTGATCTCCTCGCCGCGGTCGAAGCGCGCAACGATCGTATTTTCAAAACGCCGGTAGTCCATAGTTTGTATCTCCTTTGCATGGGATGTATCTGTATTATAGCCGCTCGGCGAGCGTAAATCAAGGTTGTCAAGGCCCGGCCCATCGCGTATAATATCCGGAGAAACGAAAGGATCGGCCTATGGAAAACTTTTCCCGTCCGCTGGTGGACTGGTACAAAAAAGAGGCGCGCCCTCTCCCCTGGCGGGAGGAGCCGACGCCGTACCGCGTGTGGGTCTCGGAGATCATGCTGCAGCAGACGCGCATCGAGGCCGCGCGCGAATACTTCAACCGCTTCACGCGCGCGTTCCCGACCGTGGAAGCGCTCGCCGCGGCGGAGCTTGACGATGTGCTCAAGCTTTGGGAAGGGCTGGGGTACTACTCCCGCGCGCGGAATCTCCACAAATGCGCCAAAACCGTGTGCGAGACTTACGGCGGCGTATTTCCCCCGGACGCCGCGGCGCTGCGCGCGCTGCCCGGCATCGGGGACTATACCGCCGGGGCGATCGCCTCGATCGCCTACGGACTGCCGGAACCGGCGGTGGACGGAAACGTGCTGCGCGTGCTCGCGCGCATGGAGTGCTTCGGCGAGAGCATCGGCAGCGACAAGGTGAAAAAGCGCTTCCGCGAAGCGCTCCGGGATATCTATCCAACGGGCGAATGCGGCGCTTTTACGAGCGCGCTCATGGAGCTGGGCGAGACGGTGTGCACCGTCGGAACGCCAAGCTGCGCGCGCTGCCCGGTCGCGGCGTACTGCGCGGCGCACCGCTGCGGTGAGGAAGTGCTCTACCCCGTGCTGCCGGAGAAAAAACCGCGCCGGATCGAAAACCGGCGGGTGCTGCTTTTGCTCTGCGGCGATATGTGCGCCGTGCAGCGGCGTGCGGATACGGGGCTTCTCGCCTCGATGTGGGAGCTGCCGAACGACCTTTTGCCGGACGCGCCGGAAACCGGCGAGCCCTGCGGCGAGGCGGTGCACATTTTCAGCCATGTAGAATGGCATATGCGCGGGTACATCGTTCGCTGCAAGGAGAAGCTTCCGGGCTATGTCTGGGTGACGCGAGCCGAGCGCGAAGCGCTCGCCATGCCCACGGCGTTCCGGTATTACCGAAAAAAACTGGAGGAGATGGGATATTGAATATCTGTGTATTCGGCGCGGCGCGCGATGAGATCGGCGAAAACTTTATGGCTCTCGGCACGGCGCTCGGCCGCGAGATCGCGGCGCGCGGGCATACGCTCGTGTTCGGCGCAGGCGGCCACGGCATGATGGGCGCCGCGGCGCGCGGGGCCTACGAAATGGGCGGGGAGATCATCGGCGTCGTGCCGTACTTTTTCAACACTCCCGGCATCCTCTTTGAGCACTGCACGGAGCTTATCCGCATGGAAACGATGGCGGAGCGCAAAACGATCATGGAAGAGCGCTCGGACGCTTTCATCGCCCTGCCCGGCGGCATCGGCACGATGGAGGAGATCTTCGAGGTCATCACGCTCTCATCCCTTGGGCGGATGCAGAAAAAGAGCGCGTTTCTCGATGCGGAAAGCTATTGGGAACCCGCGGTCGAGCTGCTGCGCGGCGCGGTGGAAAAGGGCTTTGCCGGCAGAGAGCTGAATGAGCACTATGCGCGCTTCACGGATGTGAAAGCGTGCCTCGATTATCTGGAAAAATAATGCAGCAGGCGGAGCAGAGCCCCGCCTCTGCAGAAATTTCCAAAGAACGCCCGTAGGGTTGGGGCTCTGCCCCAACCGCATACAGTTCTCCCTCTTTCACGGCGCTGCCGCGGATGGAGGGAGTTTTTTTATGCCAGCCTCTGCTGCATATACGCAAGCAGCGTCTGCGCCACGACGGAATTTGTCGTGCGCGCGAACGCCAGCCCGATCGTCCGGCAGCTCGTCGGCGAGAGCAGCGGCGCGGCGTTCCGCCGCAAGCGGCTGTACGCGGTCATGGTGCGCTTCGTCGTGCCGGTAATGATGCTCATTCTCTTCCTCCAGTCCACCGGCATCATGGCATAAGAAGCTCTGATATATACAAGTATCCCCCATTTGCCAAGCAAATGGGGGATACTAATCTTTATCTGTGAACTGCCGTGCGGCGGGATTTGGCGAAAAGCGTCGTCAGCACCGCGAGCCAGAGGAATGCCAGCGCCGCTGCTGCGGCGGTGATATAGGAAACGGTTCTCACCGTTTTCCCCTCCTGCGCGCTGAACACCGCGCCCGCCTCCACGCTCTCGCCGTTCGAGAGCGTCACGGTGAGCATGCCGTTTTCCCCCACCTGCACGGAGGAAATGCCGACGCCGGGCGCGCCGTCCTCTCCCGTGATCTTGCCAAGATTCGTTTCCGTTCCGTCCGTGAGGGCGACGATCAGCTCCCCGGAGTCGTTCAGCGATACCTCCCGGATGCCGACGCCGTCTTTTCCGTCTTTGCCGTCTTTGCCGTCCGTGCCGTTTCGTCCGGCGGCGCCGGTCGCGCCTGTGGCTCCGGTCGCACCCGCAGCGCCCGTGGCTCCGGTCGTTCCGGCGGCCCGCACACCGGTGTCTGTATTGCCCAGCCACCAGTTGCCGTTGCCGCCGATGGAGGGCGTCAGGCCGGGCGCGCCCTGCGCGCCGTCCGTGCCGTCTTTTCCGTTTGCTCCGTCCTTCCCATCGACACCGTCTTTACCGTCAGCGCCGTCTCTGCCGTCCGCAGCGGCAGCTTTTACGCCGGTGTCCGTGTCACCGATCCACCAGTTCCCGTTTTCGCCGATGGTCGGCGTCAAGCCGTCCGTGCCATCCTTGCCGTCCGCACCTCCGGCCTTTACGCCGGTGTCGGTATCACCGATCCACCAGTTCCCATTCTCGCCGATGGCAGGCGTCAGACCGTCCGCGCCATTCTTACCGTCGACGCCGTCCCGTCCGTCTGTACCGACCGCTTTCACGCCGGTGTCCATACTGCCGATCCACCAGTTGCCGTTCAGGCCGACGGAAGGCGTCCGGCCGTCCCGCCCGTCCTTTCCGTCCTCTCCGGTGGCTTTCACACCGAGAGATTTCCACGTGGTCCCGCTGTCGTAGGATACCTCCCACTCGTTCGTAGCGGGATTGACGCGCAGCTTTGAACGGAACGGATCGTCCATCTGAACAAGGCTCAGCGGCATTCCGCCCGGATAGGGACACGTCTCAAAGATAGACGGCATATAATCCCTGCTGAGATCTGTTTTCCAGCGGTAGAACTCCGCGCCGATATACAGCCCCATCTGGCCGCCAAAATGCTTATTGGCAGTAAAGCGCCCGCCGTTAAAATAAAGCCCTCTTCCCTCTGCAGAGGTGCTTGACGGCCGGAGATCGTCGGTGATGAACGGATAGTACGAGGTGTTCACGCTGAAGCGGTTTTCTCCCGTCAGATCTATAACAAGCGGGATAAAGACCGAGAGTAAAGAGGAGCCCATCGGCTGATTCCCCGTTCCCTTAAGATCGGCGTTTCGCAAAAACAGCGTCGTGCCGTCAAAATAGAAATTGTAATCATCCGCCGTTGCTTCGGAAAAGCCGCGGTTATCCGACGGATCGTTTTTATAATAGGTACCAACTTCGAGGAACACGCCGTTGATCTTCGGATCGTTCCAGTTCGCCCGAACACTCGGAACGTTTGCCGCTCCCAGCGGCTGAGCGGTCATCTCTTCGACCGACGCTCCAACCGTCTCTTCCACAGGCTCCATGACCGGCGCGGGCGTTGTTTCCGCCGGCGCGGGCGTTGTTTCCGCCGGCGCGGGCGTTGCTTCCACGGGTACGGGTGTTTCCGCTTCCGTATCGTCGGCCAACGCCGGAACGCAGAGGCTCGTCAGCGCAGCGCAGACGCAGATCATGGCGGCAAGAATACGATGCTTCATAGTTTTGTTCCTCCCTGTTTCTGTCTCTCGGGCGGGTCTCCCTGTATTTACTTTGTATTATGCAGGAACAGCGCACGCTTTGCAAGACATTTTGGTCTGTGTGCCAGAACAGGTAAAAAATCGGCTGTTTTTCTTCGAAACAGCCGATTTTCGCGCTTATTCGATTTCCGCCGGAGGCAGCAGGCGCGTCATGCTCCGGAGACTCACGGTGAGCGTATACGCATTGTGCAGCAGCGCCGAGGTCGCCGGGGGCAGGATGCCTGCCACGCCGAGACAGATCAGCATAAAGTTGAAGCCGATGATGTTTCGGTAATTCGTGTGGATCCGGTCCATGAGCGCGCAGCTGAGCCGCCGCAGTGTCAAAAGCGAATAGAGGTCGTTCGCGCCGATGGTGATGTCCGCCACCTCGCGGGCGATGGCCGCGCCGTCGCGGATGGCGATGCCGGCGTCCGCCTCGGAGAGCGCCGGGGAGTCGTTTACGCCGTCGCCGAGCATGATTACGCGCCGTCCGGCCTCGTGTTCGCGGCGGATGAAGTTGGCCTTATCCTCCGGAAGGACCTCGGAGTAGTACTCGTCCACGCCGACCGCCGCCGCTACGGACTTCGCCGTGCGGTCGCTGTCGCCGGTCATCATAACAAGCTTCGTAAAGCCGAGAGAGCGCAGACCGCGGACAACGTCGGCAGCCTCCGCGCGCAGCGGGTCCTCAATGCAGATGACCGCCGCGAGCACACCGCCCGCGGCGAGATAGAGATGCGAATACTCTGCCGGGAGCGATTCAAACTTTTCCTCTTCCCCCGCGGGGATGACGCACTTCTCGTCCTCAAACACGAAGTGGTGGCTGCCGATGATGACCTTTTCGCCGTCCACGCTGCTTGCGATGCCGTGCGCGACGATATAGCTCACGCTCGAATGGCGTTCCTCATGGGAGATGTGGCGGTTTTCCGCCTCGGCCACGACGGCCTTGGCCATGGAGTGCGGGTAGTGCTCTTCAAGACACGCAGCGAGCGCGAGCATGTCGTTTTCTTCCTTGCCGCCGAACGGCACGACTGCCGCCACGCGCGGAGCGGCATGGGTCAGCGTGCCGGTCTTATCAAAGACGATGGTGTCCGCCTGCGCCACCGCCTCCATGAAGCGGCCTCCTTTGACGGAGATGTGATGGATGCCGGCTTCCTTCATGCCGGAGAGCACCGCGATCGGCATGGAGAGCTTGAGCGCGCACGAGAAATCGACCATCAGCACGGCGAGCGCGCGGTTGACGTTGCGCGTCAGCAGCCAGATAAGCCCCGTCGCGCCGAGACTGTACGGCACGAGCCTGTCCGCCAGATGCGAGGCCTGCGCCTCGGTGTCGGACTTGAGCTTTTCGGATTCCTCGATCATATGGACGATGCGGTCGTAGCGTCCCGAGCCCATGCTCTTATCGACGCGGATCGTGCATTCGCCCTCTTCCACGACCGTCCCGGCATAGACGTAGCTGCCCGCCGTGCGGCGCACGGCCAGCCCCTCGCCGGTGATGGACGCCTGATTCACCATCGCTTCCCCCGCGACGACATGGCCGTCGAGCGGGATCATGCCGCCGGTGCGGACGATGATCCGGTCGCCGGGGCGCACGTCGCCGACCGGCACGGCCACGCTGCCGTCCGTCGTTTCGAGCCAGACCTTGTCCACCTGCAGCGCCATCGTCCCGGCAAGGTCGGCGACGGACTTTTTGTGCGTCCATTCGTCGAGCAGCTCGCCGATGCCGAGCAGGAAGATGACCGAACCCGCCGTTTCAAAGTCTCCGCGCAGGATCGATACGGCAATGGCTGTCGCGTCGAGCACCGGCACTTCGATCTTCCCGTGCAGTAGACAGCGGATGCCGTCGCGCAGGAAACGGAGCGAGCGGATCACGGTACGGATCGCGCGCAATGGCGCGGGCAGGATGAGCTTCAATGTATACCGGCGGACGATGCGGAAAATGAGCTTTCCCTCGTACTCGCGGTTGATCACGCGGACGCTGTGCTCCGGCGCGAGCGCCGCCGACTTCTCATAGGAAAACGCGGCGAGCGCCGCGACGATGGGCGCGCGCTGACCGGTATAAAGAATCGTAGCGTTGCCGGTGCGGTCGTGGACCGTCACATCGGCAACGCCGGGAGTATTTCGCAGATACGCCTCCAGAATGTCCGCTTGGAGCAGCGACATGCGCGGCTGCTCCATATGGACACGGATGCGTCCCGCCGTATCGTGCAGGATCGTGCATTTCATGGCGAATTACTCCGCGGCGTCCTCAATCGTCTCGGGCGCGTCCTCCGCGGCATACTTCTCGTTGAGCGCCTTTGCGTCGGCGAGAATGTCGTCCGCGCCCTCGCGGATATTCGTCGCGGTTGTCATGACGGCTTCCTTGGCGCGCAGCGCCGCCGCGGTCGTGAAAGCGTAGACCTTCTTCGCATCACGGCTGGTGAGGATCTTGATGCCTGCCGTGCCGAACAGCACGCCGCCCGCGAAAAGACCAACTTTACCC
>OLYM01000482.1_pt1 | contig 16054 bp, 12 predicted proteins | sample 1673691 | NCBI WGS metagenome assembly OLYM01 (sample SAMEA103958123, study PRJEB25191) | human gut metagenome | reverse complement strand
TGTTCGATTTTTGTAATTTTACGCGATATTTTGAAATTATGTTGACACGCTTTTTTGGTCTGTCTTTCCGGTATCTTTTCTACATGTATGTTTATTTCAGGCATATCCACAACATTGTTTGAATTTACCTGATTTGATAACCGATCTTGAAGTAAACCCATCTATTACTCTCCTTCACCATAACCGTCACCATAACCGTCTCCATATTCATCCATTGAACCTGTCAACCAGTTATTATCACTCAGATTCTCAAAATCAAAGTCGCCTGATTCAAGATATTCTGCCTCTAAATAATTATCTTCTTCATTTTGTTCATACATATCTTCTACTTCTTGTACTGACAACTTTCCATTATCATTGATATCAATTTCATCATCTGGTGTTTTTTCAATTTCTTCCTTTTTAGGCTCAGGAATATTACATTCATAACCGTATTCTATGCTATATGGCACTATCTCCATAGTCGCACCCTGAGCAATAAATTCCTCTCCACAATTCTGGCACTGTTTTAACATTTCAATTTCACGTGCCTGCACTGCTCCATTTATAAATATTTCAGATCCTACCTGCAACACCTGTGAATACTCCAAAGAGCTTTTTCCATAGCATTTTACGAAAGGAAAATCTGTCGTTTTATCTGGTCCATCTTCAATAATTCTTCTTTTTCAGCACAAATACGACCCATATTATCAAAGCGATAAACAACAGCGTCATACAAAGAATTCCGGCCCTTGAGTTCTGAAAAAATATACCTATCACAAGAATAACAGAACATATAATATCGACAAGTTTTGTCCTTGCAGACTTTACAGTAAAAATCTCTACAAAAAGAAACACTATGGCAAGACAAATATACATTGATGTATATGTATGATGAGAATCAAATATTTTTGCCTTAGCAACTACATAGGAATACATAGTCTTTTCATTAAATATATGATTAAAAGAAGCTATGGAAAAATCAACAAGAAAAACAGCTACGAGAGAAAATGTCAGCACATAAAGCAAATAACGCAATCTGTTTTGTGTAATAAATGACAAAGCAGAAAATAAAAAATAAAGAGGCAAAAGCAGAAAAAACAGTTTCTTGCCAATTTGTTCCCAAGCTGAAGAAACATCTGATGAATAAAATACACCTATAAGATAAATCAACCAAGTAGCTGCAAAAACAATATATGCAAAAGTATATTTAAGTTGTTGTTTGTTAAACTTGAATTTTTGAATAAATACAATTTTAAAAAATCCGAACAACAGTAATATCATTACCATATATGACGCAACTCTCCAATAAAACGGAATCACTATCACCAACAATGTCAAAAGCGATAATTCTATTTTCTGTATTACATCGAGATCTTTAAAATATTTCATCATCAAATAATTGCAAATCATATAAAATGTATTCAATTCAAAACATAAATCAATACATTTATTTTCAAAGATATTTTTACATATACATCATTTTGAAAACAATCGTCATCTAAATTTCGGCAAAGATAAGATTAATTCAGAAAATACCGAATTATTACCAACTTTTAATTCATTTACAAACTCACAATGCAACTAAAACATAGCAATGTTTATCGAAACATCACCTAAAGATTTATACTTACAACAGAACAAGAAAAACCAAAAGATTTCACACCTATCATTTATCCAAAGAAGCGAAAACAGAATTGTTTGATTTAAATTCAGGAACTATATCTTTCATTTTAGCAACGATTTTAAAATCATCGCTTGTAAGTAACATTTCATAAAGTTCTTTCAATTTAGAATCCACATCTTCTTTAGGATACTGCCGTACTTTGGCACGCATAATTTTTGGATGTTGTGTTTTCAAAGTATTTTCTTTAGTAGCGAGCAATTCTTCATAAAGTTTCTCTCCCGGACGAAGTCCTGTTATTTTAATCTCGACATTTTGCAAACCGGAAAGTTTTATCATTTTACTTGCCATATCATAAATCTTAACCGGTTCTCCCATGTCGAACACAAAAATATCATCATCTTCGCCTATTGCACCAGCTTCCAATACAAGGCTACAAGCTTCCGGTATCGTCATAAAATAACGTATAATGTTTTTATCTGTCACAGTTAGAGGACCACCTTTTGCCAACTGTTTCTTAAACAAAGGTATAACAGAGCCATTGGAGCCCAACACATTGCCAAAGCGAGTAGTGACAAATTTAATACCTTCCACCCGTCTGCTTTGAGTATAAATCTCGGCTATACGTTTTGTGGCACCCATGACATTAGTAGGATTAACAGCTTTATCAGTTGAAATCATCACAAATTTTTCAACACCGCATCTAATAGCCAAATCTGCAACTATTTTTGTACCAAAGACATTGACAAAAACCGCTTCATACGGAAAATCCTCCATAAGAGGTACATGTTTATATGCAGCAGCATGATATAATACCTGTGGATGAAACTTCTCGAACACTTCTGTCATTTTAATCTCATCTTTAACATTACCAACAATAAATTCCATAGGAATACCGAGAGATTTATAAGGCTCATTGTTTTTCAGTTCAAACTGCAAATCATATATTGGGGATTCAGCCTGGTCGAGTAGAACAAGACATTTAGGATGATATTGCAACACCTGTCTGCATATCTCGCTTCCAATAGAACCTGCCGCACCGGTCACCATGACTACTTTACCCTGTATTTCGTTGGAAACATTTTCTTTACCAAGAACAATAGGTTCTCTTTCAAGAAGATCTTCTATTTTAATATCCTCAATCTGATTGACTTTCAATTCTCCATTTATCCAATTATTAATATGAGGAACCGATTTCACTTTCAAATTAAGATCGAGTCCTAAATTGATAAGACGCTGTCTATCATTAACATTAAGACTCGGCATTGCCATAATCATGGTGCTGATATTGTTTTTCTGAAGAAACTCCTTATTTAAAACAGCGGACGGTTTTTTTATAGGTATTCCATTAATAGTTTTACCTATTTTAGCCGAAGAATCATCTATAAAAGATTTAATTAAATATTGATGTGATGTATCCTGATATAAAGCATTAAATGTTATCAATCCGGCATCACCTGCACCATAGATGACGGCATTAATTATATTAGGGTGTTGTCTAAAATATTCATTATATATTCTACGTATAATCAAACGAGAGAATGCCATGACTATCAACACCATTAAAGTAATAAAAAACGATTCAAAATATGATGGAAACAAAAAATTATAATTAGGCAGAAACTTATATAATATCATCTTGCAAACAAAAAGCACAATGAAAGCACTAAAACAAGTCCATGCCAGCCTCGTGATGTCATTGAAACCGGTATATCTTATCAACCCTTTAAATGAACCGGTAAGAATAAAACAGACAGCAAATACGCAATTTGAGATTACTGAAGGATACCTTCTCTGCTTTATTCAGCTTAACCAAGAGCTTTCAGATATGTTGCATGATTTGAGAGGATATTGAAGATATAGAAAAAGAGCTATCTGACTTCTCTAACAGAAATCAGATAGCTCTTTATTCTTGGATAATCTAAAATGTTGTCATTTTGTTGTCACGGGGCAATTCCGTAACGCAAAAGTCCAGCATTTTCAAGGCTTTTTGGCCTTTCGGGTATTATTCCCACTCGATCGTTGCCGGGGGTTTGCTGGTGATATCGTACACGATGCGGTTGATGTGGGCCACCTCATTGATGATGCGGCTCGAGACCTTTTCCAGCACGTCATAGGGGATGCGCGCCCAGTCCGCCGTCATAAAGTCGGTGGTGGTCACGCCCCGCAGCGCCAGCGTGTAATCGTAGGTGCGGAAGTCCCCCATCACGCCGACGGAACGGTTATTGGTGAGCACCGCAAAGTACTGGTGCACCTTGCGGGAAAGCCCCGCCTGCGCCAGCTCCTCGCGGAAAATGGCGTCCGCATCCCGCAGGATATCCAGCCGCTCCTTGGTCACCTCGCCGATGACCCGAATGGCCAGTCCCGGCCCCGGGAAGGGCTGCCGCCACACCAGATACTCCGGCAGGCCCAGCTCCAGTCCCAGTCGCCGCACCTCGTCCTTAAAGAGCAGCCGCAGCGGCTCCACGATCTCCTTAAAGTCCACATAATCCGGCAGGCCGCCCACATTGTGGTGGCTCTTGATGACCGCCGCATCGCCGGCGCCGGACTCGATGACATCGGGGTAGATGGTGCCCTGCGCCAGGAAATCCACCTTGCCGATCTTCTTCGCTTCCTCCTCAAATACGCGGATGAATTCCTCGCCGATGATCTTGCGCTTTCTCTCCGGCTCGGTCACGCCGGCCAGCTTTGCCAAAAACCGCTGCTCGGCATTGACCCGGATGAACCGCATCCCGTGGCCGGCAAAGGCCGCCTCCACCTCGTCGCCCTCGTTTTTACGCATCAGGCCGTGGTCCACAAAGATGCAGGTCAGCTTATCGCCCACGGCACGGTCCAGCAGGGCGGCAGCCACGCTGCTGTCCACGCCGCCGGAAAGCGCCAGCAGCACCTTGCCGTCGCCGATCTGCTCCCGCAGGGCCTCCACCGTGGTGCGGGCGTAGTCCTTCATGCTCCAGTCGCCCTTCGCATGGCAAACCTCATACAGGAAGTTTTTGAGGATATCGTTGCCGAACTGGGTATGCTCCACCTCCGGGTGGAACTGCACCCCGTACAGCCCCTTTTCCTCGCACTGGATGCCCGCATTGGCGGTGGCTGCCGTATGGCAGATGGCGGTAAAGCCCTCCGGCAGGCGGCTGACGTAGTCCACATGGCTCATCCAGCAGATGGCCTCCTCCGGCATCCCCTTAAAGAGCAGGCTTTCGGTATTATAGTGCACCGGCGTCTTGCCGAATTCCCTCGTCGGGGCGCTTTGCACCTCGCCGCCCAGTACATGGCACATCATCTGCAGGCCGTAGCACAGCCCCAGCACCGGCAGCCCCTGCCGGAACACCGCCGGGTCTACCATGGGGGCGCCCTCTGCGTAAACGCTGTTCGGCCCGCCGGTAAAAATAATGCCGATGGGCGAAAGCTCCTTGATCTTATCCAGCGCCTTCCCGTAGGGGTGTACCTCGCAGTAGACCCCCAGATCACGCACCCGGCGGGCGATCAGCTCATTATACTGCCCGCCGAAATCCAGTACCAATACCGTTTCGTGTTTCATGTTCCACCTCGTCTGTTATCCGGCCCTTCGGCCCTGTTATTTCCGTTTATGCCCGGTGCCACTTGACCCCTTCGGGGGTATCGGTCAGCACGATGCCCCGTGCCGCCAGCTCATCCCGGATGCGGTCCGCCGCCGCAAAATCCTTATTCTTGCGGGCCGCCTGCCGCTCGGCAATCAAAGCGTCGATCTCGGGGTCGCTCTCCCCCGCCTCGGCGGGCTTTTTCTCGGCGGCCTTCGCCGCCTCCTCAAAGAGCCCCAGCCCCAGCACCGTTTCAAACTCCCGCAGCAGCATGGCCTTGGTCTTATCGTTCACCTTGGCCTTCAGGACGTCATACACCGCCGTTATCGCCAGCGAGGTATTGAGGTCGTTATCCAAGGCGTCGGTAAACTCCTTGCGCAGTGCGGCTGCCGCTTCCTCATCGATGGCATCCTGCTCATCGGGGCGCAGCGCCGCCACCCGTGCCACCAGCTTATCATAGGCCTGCTCGGCATTATCCAGGTTCTCATAGCTGAACACCAGTGCCTTGCGGTAGTGGCTTTGCAGGCAGAAGAACCGGTAGGCCAGCGGGCGGTAGCCCTTTTGCTCCAGCAGCGAAACGGTCAAGAATTCGCCCTTGCTTTTGCTCATCTTGCCGGTATTGGTATTGAGGTGCAGCACATGGAACCAGTAATTGCACCACTTGTGGCCCAGATAGGCTTCGCTTTGCGCGATCTCATTGGTATGGTGCGGGAAGGCATTATCGATGCCGCCGCAATGGATGTCGAGATCCTCCCCGAGATGCTTCATCGAAATGCCGCTGCACTCGATGTGCCAGCCGGGGTAGCCCATCCCCCACGGGGAGTCCCACTTGAGCTCCTGATCCTCGAATTTACTTTTGGTGAACCACAGCACGAAGTCCGCCTTATTGCGCTTATTCTGGTCTTCCTCCACGCCCTCCCGGACGCCGACGGCAAGGTCGTCCTCCTTGTGGTCGTTAAAGACATAGTACTTTTCCAGCCGGGAGGTATCAAAATAGACATTCCCGCCGGCCACATAGGCATAGCCCTTTTCCAACAGCCCCTCCACCAGCTTGATGAATTCCGGGATGCAGGCGGTGGCGGGCTCCACCACGTCGGGGGTTTTGATATTCAGCTTGCGGCAGTCCTCAAAAAAGGCGTCGGTGTAGTATTTTGCGATCTCCATCACCGTTTTATGCTCCCGCTTTGCGCCCTTCAGCATCTTATCCTCGCCGGTATCGGCATCGCTGGAAAGGTGCCCCACATCGGTGATATTCATGACCCGCTTCACCCGGTAGCCGCTGTACCGCAGGTATTTTTCCAGCACGTCCTCCATGATGTAGGTGCGCAGATTACCAATATGGGCAAAGTGATACACCGTGGGGCCGCAGGTATACATCTTCACCAAACCGGGATGGTTGGGCACAAATTCCTCTTTTTTGTGGCTCAAGCTGTTATATAACTGCATAATATTACTCCTCGTATTAAAAATCGACACTTACCGGTCGCTGTAAAGCGCCTTGTTTTTCAGCATATAGTTGGCGCCGGAAAGTACCGTTGTCGCTACCACGATGCCCATCAGCACCACAAAGAGGATATGCGCCCAGCCCGCCTCGGGGAACAGCCACAGCATCAGCAGGGTGTAGTTGAGCCACACCATCTGGCTGATGGTCTTGACCTTGCCCCACTTATCGGCGGCAATGACCACCCCTTTTCCGGCCGCGATGAGCCGCAGACTGGTCACCATGAATTCCCGGCCGAGGATGACCACGACCACCCAAACCGGCACACCGGCCACCGGGATGAAAGCAACGAGGGCGCTCATCACCAGCAGCTTATCAGCCAGGGGGTCCATCAGCTTGCCGAAGTCGGTGACGAGGTTTCTCTTGCGGGCAATATTGCCGTCCAGCGTATCGGTGATGCAGGCCGCCAAAAAGACGATGAGCGACCACAGGTAGTGCATCGGGATGCGATCCACCAGCACCAGCACCAGAAATACCGGGATGAGAATGATGCGAAGCATGGTCAGTTTGTTGGGTAAATTCATTTTGCTTCCTCCTTTTGTTGCGCTATGCCGATGAGGTCATAGTCGCAGGTATCGGTGATCAGTACCGGCAGATAGCTGCCGGGCTCTATTTCATTTTCACTGGTAAAATACACCTTGGTATCGATATCGGGGGCATCCATATAGCTGCGGCCGTAGTATTGGCCGTCCTCGCAGCCCTCCGCCAGCACCTCCAGCGTGCGGCCGATGCAGCGGTCGGCAAAGTCAAAGGCGGCGCTCATCTGCAGCTCCATGATGATCTCCGCCCGGCGCTGCCGCAGCTCCTCGGGAAGCTGCTCCAGCTCGCCGGCGGGGGTGTCCTCCTCCTGACTGTACGCAAAGCAGCCCAGCCGGTCAAACCGTGCCTCCTGAACAAGCTCGCACAGCTCGGCAAAGTCCTCCTCGGTTTCGGTGGGGAACCCGGCGATGAGGGTGGTACGCAGCACCACATCCGGGATCTTTTCCCGGATCCTGCGGCACATCTCCAGGATGCTTTCCTTATCCCCCCGGCGGTTCATATCCCGCAGCACATGGCCGCTGGCGTGCTGCACCGGGATATCAAAGTAATGCACCGCCTTGGGCTGCCGTGCAATGGTTTCGATGAGCCGGTCGGAGACGCGGTCGGGGTAGCAGTACAGCACCCGCACCCAATGGACCCCATCGATCTCACACACCGCATCGATGAGCTCCGGCAGGCGGCTTTCCCCGTAAAGGTCCTCGCCGTAACGGGTGGTATCCTGCGCCACAAGATTGATCTCGGTGACGCCGCGGGCGGCAAGGGCTTTGCACTCCTCCACCACATTTTCCATGGGTCTGCTGCGGAAGCGCCCCCGGATGAGGGGGATGGCGCAGTAGCTGCACCGGTTATCGCAGCCCTCCGCCACCTTCACATAGGCAAACCACGGCTCATTGGCCAGCATCCGTTCCCCCTCCATCGAAAGGGACTCCTTCTCGCCGTAGGCCGTAAAGTGTTCGCCCTTTACTGCTTTCGTGATGGCTTCCGCGATCTTTTCATTACTGCCGATGCCCAGTACCACATCCGCTTCGGGGATCTCCCGGGCCAGCTCCTCGCGGTAGCGCTCCGCCAGGCAGCCGGTGACCGCCACACACTTGAGGTTCCCCTCGCCCTTGGCGGCGCAGCATTCCAGTATCGTATCGATGGACTCCTTTTTGGCGTCCTCGATGAACCCGCAGGTATTGACGATGACCGCATCGCATTCGGTCATGTCATTGCAGATCGCAAAGCCCTCCTTGGCCAGCTTCGCCAGCAGGCGCTCGGCGTCCACCTGGTTTTTGCTGCACCCCAGCGAGATCATTCCCACTTTAATCGTCACAGCCGTTTTCCTCCTGCTCCAGTATCATTTTCATCGCTGTCCTTATCTCATCCAGCGGATAGCCCCGCCGGTATAATGCCGCTGTCGTCTTTTCGATGCCGGGGCGGTCGGTCAGGTTTTTGCGGTACTTCTTCCGGATGAGGGTGAGCAGCTCTTCGGTCCTGTCCTCCCACTCCGGCGGCTCCTCGGCCTCCGGCTGTGCCTGCGGCAGCTTTTCCAGCACCTGCGCCGCTGCCGCCCGGATGACCTCGTACCCGAAGCCCCGCCGCTGCAATGCGGCCTTGGCCTTTTCCCGTTCCCGACGGTCCCGCAGCTTTTCCCGGTACTGCTTTTCCAGCAGGCGGCAGGCTGTCTCGATCTCGGTTTCCTCGGTCACATCGGCCAGCGCTTCGGCGATGACGTCCTCGGCCACGCCCTTTTTTTGCAGCTCCGCCGCAATGCGCCGCCGGGGCCAGCTACGCAGGTTCACCGCATCCGCCGCAAACCGCCGGCTGTACTCCCGGTCATTGATGAGCCCCAGCTCCTCCATCCGCAGGACTGCGGCCTCCGCTGCCTCCTCGCCGTAGCGGCGCAGCAGCTTTTGCCGCAGCATCCCGCCGGTCTGCTCCGCCGCTGTCAGGCAGTCCATGGCCTGTTCCCTGGCGCTGCGGAATTCATCCTCCCGCCGCAGCTGCTCCAGCTGTCCGGGGGTTACCTCGGCATCCTTTTGCAGCCACCGGTTCAGCAGGAAGCTGTCCCTATGCACCGAAAAGGCAAATTCGCCGTCCACCATCAGGGCATAGCGGCCCCTTTTGGTGGTTTCTATCCCGGTGATCCGCATCGCCTGCGCCCCCTTTGCTAATAGTTTAGTATATCATAATCCCGTCCGGGTGACAATGTATATTTCGCATAAAATCCGGGGCTTTCCCCTCCCGACGGGGCGCCCGCAGGGCAGCCCGCCTGCGGCGGGCTCGGCGGCCGGAGGCCGCCGGTTCCGGCGGAGCCGGAACGCCCTGCGGGCGCCCCTGCCGCTGCCGGCTTCTCCCCCGTGCCGCAGTTTCATTTTTCGAGCAAAAGACCTCCCGTGCGCACGCGGCGCCGGGAGGCGGGAATTCAGTTTTGCGGGCAGCCCGCAGCCGACCCTCGGGGCGGCGGCAGGCAGCGTTCCACTTGGTGGGGTTATTCGTCGTCCACCTCGGCGGTCAGATTCACCTGGCCCAGCTTTTTGGGGGCGGCGGCAGCGGTACGGCCCATCAGCTTATCGGCATTTTCCATCACCTTGGCGGCGATCTCCTCGGCAAGCTCTGGGTTCTGCCGCAGGTATTCCTTGGCATTATCACGGCCCTGCCCTAGACGGACATCGCCGTAATTGAACCACGCACCGGATTTCTGCACGATATCCAGCTTGCTGCCAAGATCGAGAATTTCGCCGAGGCGGGAAACGCCCTGGCCGTACATGATGTCAAATTCGGCCTCCTTGAAGGGCGGGGCGACCTTATTTTTGACCACCTTCACCCGCACACGGTTGCCGATGACCTCGCCGCCGGCTTTGAGCTGCTCGGTGCGGCGGACATCCAGCCGGACAGAGGAATAGAACTTGAGGGCGCGGCCGCCGGGGGTGGTTTCGGGGTTGCCGTACATCACGCCGATCTTCTCACGAAGCTGGTTGATGAAGATGACGATGGCGTTACTTTTGCCGATGGCGCCGGTCAGCTTGCGGAGGGCCTGGCTCATCAATCTTGCCTGCAGGCCGACATGGGTATCCCCCATTTCGCCCTCGATTTCGGCCTTGGTGACCATAGCGGCGACCGAGTCCACGACCACCACATCCACCGCACCGGAGCGGACCAGCGCTTCGCAGATCTCCAGCGCCTGCTCTCCGGTATCGGGCTGGGAGACCAGCAGCTCATCGATATCCACGCCGAGATTTTTGGCATAGACGGGGTCCAAAGCGTGCTCTACATCGATGAAAACCGCAGAGCCGCCCCGTTTCTGGGCTTCGGCAACGACGTGCAGCGCCACGGTGGTTTTACCGCTGGATTCCGGCCCGTAGATCTCGACGATTCTGCCGCGGGGCAGGCCGCCGATGCCAAGCGCCATATCCAGCGAAAGGGAGCCGGTGGGAATGGCTTCGACATTCATGGTGGCGTTCTGGCCGAGGCGCATCACTGCCCCCTTGCCAAACTGCTTTTCGATTTGACTGATGGCGGTTTCCAGTGCCTTCTGCTTATCGCCGGGGGCGGGGGCTGCGTCTTTTGCTTTTTTCTCGATGGCCATGCTGTATCCTCCCGATCATTCTTTTTCTGCCTTTCATTGTACACGATTTTTCGGGGGAATGCAAGAGGGATGCGAAAATTTGTTCGTGCCTTTTGCGAAAAATAAGCCCGTGGGGGCGGCTGCCCCCTTACAGGCTCATTTTGGCCATCAGCCGCTCCACACGGCAGGCAAGGGCCGGTAGGGTATGCAGGGTGGGGTCCCGTTCGGTGAGGGTGTCGGCGGCCTCCCTTGCTTTTTGCAGCAGGCGGCTGTCGGCGGCCAGGTCGGCGATCTTCATCTCCGGCAGGCCGTGCTGACGCTCCCCGAAGAAATCACCGGGGCCACGCTGCTTCAGGTCCTCCTCGGCGATCTTAAAGCCGTCATTGGTGCCGCACAGCACCCGCAGGCGCTCCAGCGTATCGGGGTTTTCGGTATCGGAAAGGAGGATGCAATGGGACTGCACCTGCCCGCGCCCCACCCGTCCCCGCAGCTGGTGCAGCTGGGAAAGTCCGAAGCGTTCGGCATTTTCCACCATCATTATCACGGCATTGGGGACATCCACCCCGACCTCCACCACGGTGGTGGCCACCAGCAGCTGTATCTCCCCTGCGGCGAATTCCGCCATGACCTCTTCCTTTTGGGCGGGACGCATTTTGCCGTGCAGCAGCCCCACCCGGTAATCCCCGAAGGCGCCGTGCGCCAGCTCCTCGGCATATTCCACGGCGGATTTGAGGGATGCGGCGGCGGTGTCCTCGTCCTCGCTTTGCACCGCAGGGCAGACAAGATACGCCTGATATCCCTCATCCAGATGCTTTTTGATATAACCGAAGGCCCGCTGCCGGATGCTGCTGTCGATGAGATAGGTGCGGATGGGACGGCGGCCGGCGGGCAGCTCATCGATGACGGAGATCTCCAGGTCGCCGTAGACGATCATGGCCAGGGTGCGGGGGATGGGGGTGGCGGACATGACCAGCACATGGGCGTCCTTTCCCTTTTGCCGCAGGGCGGCCCGCTGCTGCACCCCGAACCGGTGCTGCTCATCGGTGACGACCAGCCCTAAATTCGCAAAGGCGGTGTCATCGGTGAGGAGGGCGTGGGTGCCGATGCAGAGATCGATCTCCCCGGCGGCAAGGGCGGCCTTCATCGTTTCCTTCTTTTTGGGGGAAAGGGAACCGGTCAGCAGCGCCACCTGCATCCCCAGGCTGCCCAGCAGCGGGGCCAGGCTGTTATAGTGCTGCTGCGCCAAAATCTCGGTGGGGGCCATCAGGGTGCTTTGATACCCATTGAGGCAGGCAAAATAGCACAATGCGGCGGCGACCGCCGTTTTGCCACTGCCCACGTCCCCCTGCACCAGGCGGTTCATGGGGGTGCCGCTGCACATATCGCTCATTGCCTCCGCAATGGCACGCTGCTGCGCCCCGGTCAGCTCATAGGGCAGGGCACGGTAATACTCGGTCAGGGGCTGCATCTGCATGGGGGGAATGTGCAGCCGGTGCCGCCCCTCCCGCATCCGCGCAAAGCAAAGGGACAGGCACAGCAGCTCATCAAAGACCATACGGTTTCGTCCCGTTTCGATGGCCTGCCAATCGGGCGGGAAATGGACGGCGAGCAGCGCCTGCGAATAGGATAACAGCCCATACTGCTGCGGCAGGCCGCTGCCCTCCAGCGGGTCGGGGAGCTGCTCCACCCGGTACAGCGCCTCGGTCACCTGCCGGCTCACCATTTTATTGGAAAGCCCCTGCGTGAGAGAATAGACCGGCAGCAGGGTGCCGGCCTTCTCCGGGCGGAATACCTGCGGGGAGTCCATCTGACGGGAATAAAAACCGCCGGTAACGCTACCGTAGAAGATGTATTCCTCCCCCTCACGCAGCGCTTCTACCGTATATTTCGCATTAAAAAAGGTGATGTGCAGCGTGACGGGGCCATCCACGGCGGTGAGCTTAAAAAGGGAAAGCCCCCGGCGGATGCGCTGCTCCCGTCCCTTGGCGGCCAGCAGCGCCCGGACGGCGCACTTCTGCCCCGGGACGGCGGCGGCCAGCGGGGTGGGACGGGTGAGGTCGATATACCGGCGGGGGATGTGATAGAGAAGGTCCTCCACCGTTTCGATGCCGAGCTTCTGGTAAAGCGCCGCGCGGCTCTCCCCCACCCCCTTGAGATAGCGGATATCGGTTTGCAGTTCCAGCGCCATGGGGCGGCCTCCTTCCTTTCCTTGCCTTTTCTTACAGCTTCATTATAACTGAATCCGGGCAAAAAAGAAAGCCCCCAAGGGGCGGTGCGTGCGGCTGCGCCTGACGGCGGGATATACGCGGGAGAGTCTGCTATCACCTCCGGCGGGGAGAGCCTTTTACAAGGTTTGAGTAAGTACGCCTGCCCGGCGGGGGCATCCTTTTGTGCCGACAAAAGGATGCAAAAACGGTTCAGGGCGCAGCCCTGAATCGCTTTTGGGCACTTTTGGCGAGTCAAAAGTGCCCCCCGGCGGCGAGCCGTACAGATTATGATGACTAAAAGACCTGCCCCGCCGTTAGGCGATAACAGACTATGCCATGCCCATCTGCCGAAAGGCAAAAACCGCCCCGCCGCAGGCCGGGATTTAAGACGTCACCCCGAAGCGGCCGGTCCACACCAGAATATTGATGGTAAGCACAAAAAGCAGGATAGCAGTGGCTATAAAAATCAGCGCAATTCCGAGCTTTTTCAGCCCCTCGTCCCCATCGCCGCGTTTGGCGGCAACCCGCGCGATGATCCCGCCGATCAGCAGGACGCCCAATCCGATCCAGAAAAGCATAAATAATCCTCCCGAAAAGTTTGATAACGGAATTATTATAGCGGACGGGGCGGCAAAATGCAATGCGGCAGCGGGGAATGTCGGCATCCGTTGCGGGGCGGCAAAACGGGACGGGGCTCCGGGGGGGAATTTTGAGCCGCACGGGACGATAAAAGGCTTGACAAGCCCATCGGTCGCCATTATAATATATCTGTTGTCATGCGGCAATATGAACCATTAGCTCAGCCGGCAGAGCATTTGACTTTTAATCAAAGGGCCCGGGGTTCGAATCCCCGATGGTTCACCAAATAAAAAGGACGCCTTCGGCGTCCTTTTTATTTGGTGAACCTTTAGGAACGCTGACCCTGTACAGAGTGGAAAGATGCTGCCCTGTTTTAACGCGAAGGGGGCACCCGCAAACGGTTCCCCCTTCACACAACCCCCTCCCTGCGTGGGGGCGGGTCTGCACCTTCGGCGTCCTTTTTATTTGGTGAACCTTTCGTTTTTTTGCGGGGGCGGGGCGATGCCGCCACGGGGACATCCGCCGAAAACTACTGGATTTTTGGGGCGATGTTCATTATAATAGGGATATATGACTGGTAAAGGAGCCTTTTATGACGACCAAGGACTTTCAAAGCAGATCGGAGCTTTCGATCTTTCTCTCCTATTTCAAGCCGCATTTGCGGCTCTTTTTGCTGGATATCTTCTCCGCCCTGATGATCGCGGTCATCGACCTGGCGTTCCCCTTTGTGACCCGCTGGTGCCTTTACACGCTGATCCCGGACAACAACTGGAAAACCTTCTGGACGGTGATGGCGCTGGTAGCGGTGGTGTATGTGCTGCGCTCGGTGTTCACCTATGTCATCGCCTACTGGGGGCACGGCTTCGGCGTGCGGGTGGAAACCGATATCCGGCGGGACCTGTTCCGGCATATGCAGGAGCTGGGGTATGATTTTTATGACCAGAACCGCACGGGGCAGCTGATGAGCCGCCTGACCAGTGACCTTTTTGATATCACCGAGCTGGCGCACCACGGGCCGGAGGACATCTTCATCTCCACCCTTACCATCATCGGCGCGCTGATCATCATGTATTCCATCCAGTGGCGGCTGGCGCTGGTACTTACCATCATGATCCCCGTTTTCCTGCTGGTGGTGTGGAGCCGCCGCCGGGCCATGCGGGATGCCTCCCGGCAGGTAAAGCGGACCATCGCCTCCATCAATGCCGATTTCGAGTCGGGCTTGAGCGGTATGAAAACCGCCAAGGCCTTTGCCAATGAGGGCATGGAGCTGGATAAATTCGACCACGCCAACCACAGCTTCCGCAATTCCAAATACCGCTTCCACAGCGCCATGGGCCTTTTTAATGCCGTACTGGAATTCTTCCTCTGCATCCTTTCTGCCGCCGTGATTGCGGTGGGCGGTGCGCTGATCATGAAGGGCGAGCTGACGGTTATCGACCTGGTCACCTTTAACCTGTATGTCGCCACCTTCATCAATCCCATCCGGCGGCTTGCCGCCACCAGTGAAACGCTTGCCAGCGGAACGGCGGGGCTGCACCGCTTTGTGGAGCTGATGCGTACCGAGCCGGCGCTAAAGGACAGCCCCGATGCCGAGGAGCTGGGGGAGGTCCGGGGCGCCATCGATATCGACCATGTGAGCTTCGAATACCGGCAGGACCAGGCGGTGCTGCACGATGTCACGCTGCACATTACCCCCGGTGAAACGGTGGCGCTGGTCGGCTCCTCTGGCGGGGGAAAAACCACCTTGAGCCAGCTCATCCCCCGCTTTTACGATGTGACCTCCGGCGCCATCCGCATCGACGGCCATGATGTGCGGCAGGTCACGCAGCAGTCGCTGCGGCGGCAGATCGGGGTGGTGCAACAGGATGTTTTCCTCTTTGCGGGCAGCGTGGCCGATAATATCCGCTACGGCCGCCCCGATGCGACCGACGAGGAGGTGGCCGAGGCCGCCCGGCGGGCGGAGATCTACGAGGATATCTGCCGGATGCCGGAGGGCTTCGAGACCAACGTGGGCGAGCGCGGCACCATGCTTTCCGGCGGGCAGAAGCAGCGGGTCTCCATTGCGCGCATCTTTCTCAAAAACCCGCCCGTTCTCATCCTGGATGAGGCGACGAGCGCCCTGGACAGCGTGACCGAGGCGCATATCCAAAAGGCATTCGATAAATTGAGCGAAGGACGCACCACCATCGTCATCGCCCACCGGCTTTCCACCGTGCGCGGCGCCGACCGCATCGCCGTGGTGGATAACGGGTGCATCATCGAGCTGGGCAGCCACGAGGAGCTGCTGGCGCAGGGCGGGGCCTATGCGGCGCTGGTGGCGGCGCAGGAATTAAAATCCTGAATAGCGTAAGGGGGACACCGTTTCTGCGGCGGTCCCCCTTTTCTTTGCCGGCCCCGCAAAAGGCACGGGCCGCGCCCCGCAGTCCGGGTGCCTGCGGCACCCGGCGGCGGCTTCGCCGCCTGCGCCGCCCCCCGCAGGGGGGCGGCGCCCTGCGGGGCGCCCCATCTCCCCCCCTC
>OLYM01000460.1_pt1 | contig 16539 bp, 15 predicted proteins | sample 1673691 | NCBI WGS metagenome assembly OLYM01 (sample SAMEA103958123, study PRJEB25191) | human gut metagenome | reverse complement strand
TGCGCGGCTGTCCTTCTGGCAGAAACCAGACTCCACCACCGCCATGGTTCTCTCGCCGTAATCGAGCGTAATGATGTAGTTATCGTACAGCTGGTCGGCCTGGATCTGCATGCCGTCAAAGGTACCGGTTCTTACCGTGCGGACAGGCTCGGAGATTTTGGCCATGCAGCCCACAGCCTTCGCGGGACCAAGGATGCCCGTGGTCATGGTAAGGCCGTGGACGCCCATGTCGTACAGGGCGCCGCTGCCGGGCCGGTGGAACCAGGTGGGGTCCGCCGTGCGGTACTGGAAATATTCCGGGCCGCCGTGGCAAACGTTGGTGTGCACCTTCATAATCTCCCCGATGCAGCCGTCGGCAATCAGCTTTTTGGGATAAAAAAACTCTCAATATGCGCATTATTTTTCGGATTCTGTTGACATATATGCAAATCTGCATTAAAATTTCAATCATGACAGATTCAAACGAAATGATAAAAAAACTGGGTTTGACCCCGAACAAGGCTCTGGGGCAGAATTTTCTTATCGATACCGAAGCGATAAGCCGCATTGCAGCGCTTGCAGACTGCCAAGGCGAAAACGTGCTTGAAATCGGTCCCGGGCTCGGTGCATTGACATCCGCTCTTTCGGAAAAAGCGAAAAATCTGCTTGCGGTTGAAATAGACCGCACACTTTTCGGAATTCTTGCGGATGAATTCGCGGATAAACGCAGCGTGCAGCTCCTTTGCAGCGATTTTCTGAAGCTTCCGCCTGCAAAAATCTCCGATGCATTCGGCGGAGAGGCTTTTACTGTTGCTGCAAATCTTCCGTACTATATAACATCACCTATTTGTATGCGGCTGATTGAATCCGGACTCCCTGTAAAGCGCATGGTGCTGATGATGCAGGTTGAAGCAGCAGAGCGGTTCTTTGCGGCACCGCGTGATGTGAACTACGGGCCGCTCTCGATTGTTTCCCGGTATCTTTTCGACATTTCAACCGAACTGAAACTCTCACCCGCGGCATATTACCCCGAGCCGTCGGTTCATTCCTGTGTGCTGAAATTCGAACGAAACGGCAGCGAGCTTCCGCCGAATTTTATAAAGGTGCTTCGTGCCGCATTTGCGATGCGTCGAAAAACGCTCCGAAACAATATGCTGCAATTGATTCCGAAAAACAATGTTGACGAAGTGATTGCCGATGCCGGACTTTTGCCGACCGTCCGAGCCGAAGAGCTTGCAGCGGCCGATTTTGTGCGGCTTGCCGATTCATACAACCGTTACGGCAATAAAGTATCGGAAGCAGATCCGACCTGCGCCGAATAAGCAGCACGGTCAATAAGTGCCTGACAAAAAACGATGAGAAGGACTGCCGCAAATTTCGCGGCAGTCCTCATTTTTACGGATTAATAAACCTTTGAAATCGTGAACTTTTTGAGAGTTTTCAAAAGACCCGCCGCTGCGGTTCCGCACCGAACATATGGTACAAAAAAACCGCTCAAACAATTTGAGCGGTTTATGGAGCTGGTGATCAGATTCGAACTGACTACCTCGTCCTTACCAAGGACGCGCTCTACCTACTGAGCTACATCAGCGAATTGGCAGGGGCAGAAGGATTTGAACCCTCGGCACGTGGTTTTGGAGACCACTGCTCTACCAACTGAGCTATACCCCTATATCACGCTTTGAAGGCGATCCATTCAGTGCCAACAAACAAGATTATACACAAAACGAACCTGCTTGTCAACACTTTCCGCCCATTTTATTTGCGGGAATTTCGGGTTCCCGGCACCCGGCCGGTGGGCGGTGCAGCCGCTGCCCGCCATAGCGGGCGACCCCGGCGGCCCGCAGGGCCGCCGGGAGGGCCGGGCTGCGCCCGGCCGCGGCTGCGCCGCCCCCAGCTCCCTGCAAAAATCCCGCCTCTGTGTCTTCCCCGCCCCGGCCCGTCATACAATAAAATATCCGCAAATGAGGAGGTCTTACTTATGGATGAACTGAAAACCGGCAGCCGCGGCCCCGTCGTGCAGCTTTTGCAGCTCGGGCTGGAGCGGGCGGGCTATCTCCCCGGCCCCACCGACGGCCGCTTCGGCCCCGCCACCGAAGCCGCCCTGCGCCAATTCCAAAAGGCGGAGGGGCTGCCCCCCACCGGCATCGCCGATCCCGCCACCCGGCAGTCGCTGATGCCGTGGCTTATCGGCACCCGCTTCGTGCAGCTCCGGCAGGGGGATACCTTTTGGCGGCTTTCGCAGCAGTACGATACCAGCGCCGCCGCCATTGCCGCCGCCAACCCCGAGCTGGACCCGCAGAACCTCCGGCCGGGGCAGACCGTCGCCGTTCCGCTGGGGTTCCCGGTGGTGCCCACCGGCATCGCCTTTACCTCGCAGGTGCTGGAGCTCACCCTGACCGGGCTGCTGCTGCGCTATCCCTTTCTCGGCTCCGGAGCGATCGGCAGCAGCGCACGCGGGCTGCCCCTTTGGTCTGTCTCCATCGGGGAGGGCGAAACGCAGGTCTTTTATAATGCCGCCCACCACGCCAATGAGTGGATCACCACCCCGCTGCTGCTGACCTTTCTGGAGGAATACTGCCTTTCCCTGCTGGACGGCGACACCCTTTACGGCTACGATGCCGCCGAGCTCTACCGCCGCACCACCCTTTCCATCGTCCCCATGGTGGACCCCGATGGCGTCGATCTTGTCACCGGCTACCTGCACGACGGCCCGTGGTACCAACGGGCCCGGCAGTGGGCGGAAAGCTACCCCTCCATCCCCTTCCCGGAGGGCTGGAAAGCCAACCTCAACGGCGTGGATTTGAACCTGCAATACCCGGCCGGCTGGGAGGAGGCAAAAAAGATCAAGGAGAGCATGGGATTTACCGGCCCTGCGCCGCGGGACTATGTGGGAACGGCCCCGCTGACCCAGCCCGAAGCGCTGGCTGTGTACCGCCACACCCTGCAAAACGATTTCCGCCTGACCCTTTCCTATCACACGCAGGGCAATATCATCTACTGGCGCTACCTCGATTACCTCCCGCCCCGCAGCCGGGAGATCGCCGACGCCATGGCCAAGGCCAGCGGCTATTCGGTGGAGGAAACGCCCCCGGTAAGCGGCTACGCCGGGTATAAGGACTGGTTCATCCAGACCTACGACCGCCCCGGCTACACCATAGAAGCGGGACAGGGCGCCAGTCCCCTGCCCCTCACCGAGTTCGACGCACTCTACGCCGATAACCTCGGCATTCTCGTGCTGGGTCTTGCCCTTGCCGCCCAGCCGCCGCTTCCCCCGGCGGAGGAGCCTACCGCCCTCTGAATCTGTGCAGCGGGAAAACTACGGCGGAGCCGGGTTTCGCCTGCGGCGAAACCCGCAAGCTGCGCTTGCGGCGACGGGCTGCGCCCGTCGGCGGCTCCGCCGCAGGAAACTACAAGCCTTTCCCCTATTCTCCCGTTCGGCGCACAAAAGCTCCCCCGACCTTCCGGCAGGGGGAGCTGTTTTTGCATATGTGATCAGTTCTTCCCGTACAACCCGCGCTTTACATAGTGGGTGTGCAGGATGTGGTGCGCCAGGTGGCTGCCCGGCTCACCGAGGTACTCGGCATAGATCTCCTTCACCACGGGGTTTTCGTGGCTCTTGCGCAGCGTCATGGCCTCGTCCTCACGGTACAGCGCCGCCGCACGCAGGGAACGCAGGTCGGTGAAATTCCGCACGTCGCCGCTCTGGTGGGGCTGGCCGCCGCCGTTGACGCACCCGCCGGGGCAGGCCATCACCTCTACAAAGTGATACTCCGCCTCGCCGTTCTTGATGCGGTCCAGCAGCTTCGCCGCATTGGCAAGGCCGCTGGTCACGGCGACCTTCACCTTGGTGCCGGCGAGGTCGTACTCGGCCTCCTTGATGTCCTCGATGCCGCGGACCTCACGGAATTCGGGGCGCTCCAGCTCCTTGCCGGTCACGATCTCGGCAACGGTACGCAGGGCCGCCTCCATCACGCCGCCGGTCGCGCCGAAGATATGTCCCGCACCGGAGGCCACGCCGAAGACGGGGTCGAACTCCTCATCGGGCAGCTCGGGCAGCATCACACCGGCCCGGTGCAGCATATCGCCCAGCTCACGGGTGGTGATGGAAATATCCACATCGGGCAGGCCCACGGCGCTTTGGCCGTCCCGGCCGATCTCATACTTCTTGGCGGTGCAGGGCATCACGCTTACCACCACGATATTCTTGGGGTCGAGGCCCTCCTTCTGGGCGTAGTAGGTCTTTACCAGTGCGCCGAACATCTGCTGCGGGCTCTTGCAGGAGGAAAGGTTCTCCACAAATTCGGGGTAATAATGCTCGCAGAATTTGATCCAGCCGGGGGAACAGCTGGTGATGAGGGGCAGGGGGCCGCCCTCCTTCAGGCGGTGCAGCAGCTCGGTGCCCTCCTCCATGATGGTCACATCGGCGGCGGTGTCCACATCAAATACCCGGTCGAAGCCCAGCCGGCGCAGGGCAGCTACCATCTTGCCCTCCACGTTGGTGCCGATGGGCATCCCGAAGCATTCGCCCAGCTGGGCGCGCACGCTGGGGGCCGGCCCCACGATCACCGTCTTGGTCGGATCGTTCAGCGCCGCCCATACCTTATCGGTGTCGTCACGCTCCCGCAGGGCGGAGGTGGGACATACGGCGGTGCACTGACCGCAGGCAACGCAGGCGGTCTCGGAAAGGGGCATATCAAAGGCGCTGGCGATGTGGGTATCAAAGCCGCGCTCGCAGGTTTCAATAACGCCTGCATACTGGGTCTTCTGGCAGACGGCCACGCAGCGGCGGCACAGGATGCACTTACTGTTATCCCGGATCAGATGGGGCATGGAGCTATCGGTGTGGTAGCCCTGATCCTTTCTGCCGAAGCGGTTCATATCCACGTCGTATTCCCGGCACAGCTGCTGCAGCTCGCAGTCGGTGCTGCGGGAGCAGGAAAGGCAGTCGGTGCGGTGGGTGGAAAGGATCAATTCCAGCGTGGTACGGCGGTATTTTTGCAGGGCGGGGGTATTGGTGAATACCTCCATGCCCTCATTTACCGGCATAACGCAGGCAGCGGCCAGGCCGCGGGCGCCCTTTACCTCGCATACGCAGATGCGGCAGGCGCCGATGGCATTGATCTCCTTGAGGTAGCACAGGGTGGGGATGCGGATGCCGGCCAGATGTGCGGCCTCCAGTATGGTGGCGCCTTCGGGAGCGACCACGGGGATGTTATTGATCTTGAGGTTTACGGTATTCATGCTCGGTCACTCCTTTCTTATCGTTTCACAATGGCGCCGAAGCGGCAGGTCTCCATGCAGGCGCCGCACTTGATGCACTTCTTGGCGTCGATGGCGTGGGGCTTTCTCACCTCGCCGGAAATCGCATTGACGGGGCAGACACGGGCGCAGGCGGTGCAGCCCTTGCACTTGTTCTCCTCGATGACGAACCTGGTCAGCCGCTTGCAGACGCCGGCGGGGCAGCGCTTATCGATGCAGTGGGCCTCATATTCATCCCGGAAGTAGTGCAGGGTGGAAAGAACGGGGTTGGGGGCGGACTGGCCCAGTGCGCACAGGCTGTTCGCCTTGATGTAGTAGCACAGCTCCTCCATCTCCTTCAGCAGCTCGGGGGTGCCGCTTCCGATCGTGATCCGCTCCAGCATCCCCAAAAGACGGCGGGTGCCGATGCGGCAGGGGGTGCATTTGCCGCAGCTTTCATCCACGGTGAATTCCAGGAAGAACTTGGCGATATCCACCATGCAGGTGTCCTCATCCATGACGATCAGGCCGCCGGAGCCCATCATGGAGCCGATGGCGACGAGGTTATCATAGTCGATGGGGGTATCGATAAGGGAAGCGGGGATGCAGCCGCCGGAGGGGCCGCCGGTCTGCGCCGCCTTGAACTTTTTGCCGTTGGGGATGCCGCCGCCGATATCCTCGACGATCTCCCGCAGGGTGGTGCCCATCGGGATCTCCACCAGGCCGGTGTTGTTGATCTTACCGACGAGGCAGAATACCTTGGTGCCCTTGCTGCGCTCGGTGCCCATGGAGGAGAACCACTCGGCGCCATTAAGGATAATGCGGGGGATGTTCGCCCAGGTTTCCACGTTATTCAGGATGGTGGGAACGCCGAACAGGCCCTTGACCGCCGGGAAGGGCGGACGGGGACGGGGCTCGCCGCGGTGCCCCTCGATGGAGGTCATCAGGGCGGTTTCCTCGCCGCAGACGAAGGCGCCGGAGCCGAGCCGCAGCTCGATATCGAAGGCAAAGCCGGTGCCGAAGATATCATCCCCGAGGAAGCCGTACTCTCTCGCCTGCTTGATGGCGATCTGCAGACGGTGGATGGCGATGGGGTATTCGGCGCGGACATAGATATAGCCCTGGTGTGCGCCGATGGCATAGCCGGCGATGGTCATGGCCTCCAGCACCACGTGGGGGTCGCCCTCCAGCACGGAACGGTCCATAAAGGCGCCGGGGTCGCCCTCATCGGCGTTGCAGCAGACATATTTCACATCGCCCTTACTCTGCCGGGCAAAGAACCACTTCTGGCCGGTGGGGAAGCCTCCGCCGCCGCGCCCGCGCAGTCCGCTGTCCTTGATGGTCTGAATGACCTCATCGGGGGTCATTTGGGTCAGCACGCGGCCCAGCGCCTCGTAGCCGTCCATGGCGATGTATTCATCGATATTTTCGGGGTTGATGACGCCGCAGTTGCGCAGCGCCACACGCTGCTGTTTTTCATAGAATTTGGTGTGGTTGAGGTTCTTGACGGTCTTATCATCCACCACCGTCTCCTGATACAGCAGGCGGGTCACGATGCGGCCCTTGAGGATATGCTCGTCCACGATTTCGGGGATATCCTCCAGCTTGACCCGGCTGTAGAAGCAGCCCTCGGGATATACCACCACCACGGGGCCCAGGGCGCACAGTCCAAAGCAGCCGGTCTTGATGACCTGCGCCTCACCGGCCAGTCCCTTTTCGGTCAGCTCCTTATTCAGCTCGTCTATCAGCGCCTGCGAATTGGAGGAGCTGCAGCCGGTGCCGCCGCACACCAGGATGTGTGTTCTTGCGATAGCCATTGGTTATTGTCCTCCTTATTCCATATAGGCGCCCACGGTGTATTCCGTTACGGGGCTGCCGTTTACCAGATGCTCGGTGACGATGCGCGCGACCTTTTCGGGGGTCATCTTCACATAGGTCACCTTTTCCTTGCCGGGCTGGAATACCTCCACGATGGGCTCCAGCTTGCACATCCCGATGCAGCCCGCCTGGGTCACAACGACATCCTGCAGGCTGCGGCGGTTTACCTCCTCCACAAAGGCAGAGAGGACGGGGCGGGCCCCGGCGGCGATGCCGCAGGTGGCCATGCCCACCACCACACGGGTGGCGGCGCTGTTATCCTGCCGCATGGCTACTTTATTTTTCATTTGCTCCCGCAGGGCGGCCAGCTCTTCCAAAGATTTCATTTGCTTATTCCTCCCTCATATTCCCACAGGTATTTATCCAGAATGAGGTCTACCTCATCGGGGGTCAGGCGGCCGTAAACCTCGTCATTGACGGTCATAACGGGGGCCAGACCGCAGGCGCCGATGCAGCGGGTCGCCTCCAGCGAAAAACGGCCGTCGGGGGTGGTGCCGCCGGGCTCGATGCCCAGCTTCTTCTGGATGCGATCCAGCACCTCACCGGAGCCCTTTACGTAGCAGGCGGTACCCATGCACACGCCGATATTATAAGCCCCGCGGGGGTTCAGGGTGAACTGGGCGTAGAAGGTCACCACGCCGTACACCTCCGCCAGCGGTATATTCAGTTCTTCGGCAATGATGGTCTGCACCTCGATGGGCAGGTAGCCGTAGATCTCCTGCGCACCCTGCAGCACCGGCATCAGCGCACCCTGCTGCTGTTTGCAGGCGGCGATGAGCTCCCGCAGCGCCTTTTCCTGTTCGGCCGTCCCGTGGAACGGCACGACGGTCTTTCTTTTTGCCATGAGAATGGTTCCTCCTTCGTCTGGGCATGTTCTCGTTATCGTCAACTACCGCAAAGCGTAGTTTCTGCCACATCTTCCTTGCAGGCTCCTGCCCGCCGCGGGGACCCGGCCCCGCAGCGGCCGCCCGGCCTGCGGCCGGGTGGCCTGCGGGCCGCCTGCGGCGGCCCGTCGCTGCGGCGCAGCCGCAGCACTGCGGGGCCGTCCTGCGCCTTTTACAAATTCTAAAGTAATTCGGGGCGGGGGCAGCACTCGGCTATCCCCTCCGCCGCCTGCCCGGCTATAAAGCCCAGCACCTCCGGCTCGGAAAGCGGGATGTCCTCCCCAAGCACCTGCCGCACCTCGCGGGTATCCACCGCAAACTGCCGCCCGTCGTAGTCAAACTCCAGCCGGAAATCCATTTCCGGGCTGCCGCCGATGAGTGTCACAAGGGTCTGGGGCAGGTCGCCCAACGGCAGGCGGTCTATGTGTCCCATCCCGAAGACGGCCGTTACCACCGTCCCGACCCCCGGCGTGCTCTGCACCGTCATCGAACCGCCGGTCATTTCAGCGGCCATTTTCCACAGGGGCAGGCCCATCCCCACCCGGCGGGTGGTGCGGGTGGTGTAAAAGGGGTCGGTGACCTTTTGCAGCGTTTCGGCGTCCATGCCGCAGCCGTCATCGGCAATGATCACGGTGAGCCTGTCCTGCGCAGGGCGGTAGCACACCCCCACGGTGACAAGCGCGGCGCCGGCCTTGACCGAGTTCTCGGCAATATCCAGGATATTGAGCGAAAGCTCCTGCACCGTGCACTCCCCCTTATGAAAAGCATACAATTCATTTTAGCAAGCCGCATGACAAAAATCAACAATCTTTTTGCGGATTTGCGGCTTTATTCCGCATTTTCTACCCTCCCGCCCAAATGGTGCGGTTCGGGCGGAAATCAATGCATACGGCTTGTGCTTTTTTCACAAAATATAGCAGGATTTTAGCAGCATTAAAATCCATAATAAGCCAAAGGAGGCATGAGCATGAAGGTAACATTGGACCATGAGGGATGCATCGGCTGCGGACTGTGCGTTTCGGTCTGCCCGGCGGTATTCCGGCTGGCCGCAGACGGCAGGGCGGAGGTCAGCGACCCGCCCGTTTCCGGGGAGGAGCAGGAAAAGTGCCGGGCGGCGGCGCAGAACTGCCCGGTAAGCGTCATCGCAGCGGAGGGGTAACGATGGACGAGAAGAAAACCCAGGCCCCGGCGCCGGAGGCCGCCCCTCTGCAAACCCCGGAGGTAGATGCGGCGCCTGCCCTGCCGCAGCCGCAGCCCCCGCCCGTCCCGCCGACTGCGGTGTAACAGGCCTGTCCCCTATCCCCGGCTTGCACGCCCCGCCAAACGGTGCGGCGATGCCGCCCGCCCCCCTGCCGGGGGGGCGGGCGAACCGGTGCGCCCCCCTTCCGGGGGCGCACCAAGGGCCGGCGGCCCCCCGGCAGGGGGGGGGCCGCCGGCCGCATCGCCGCACCGGTGGGGGCAGGCCTGTCCCCCTGCCGCACGCCTGCACCGGGGGCAGGATCGGGCGCGGCTGCGCGCCCGCCCCCCCGCAGGGGGGGGGGGCGGGCTGCCGGCGGAACGCCGGCGGGCGGCGCAGCCGCCCGCGCAGCCGCGCCGTCCCGCCGCAACCCGTCACAGTATAATACAGATCAGACCCGAGCACCCCTCGTTGATGACCCGTTCGATAGTCTCCTGCAGCTTCATCCGGGCGTCGGCCGGCATCCGGTACAGCTTGTTATGCAGCCCCTCGTTCACCAGCTCGTGCAGCGACTTCCCGAAAATATTGCTCTCCCATATTTTCGCCGGGTCCTCCTCAAATTCCTGCAGCAGGTAGTGCACCAGCTCCTCGCTCTGCTTTTCGCTGCCCACTATCGGCGCCACCTCGGTGGTGATGTTGGCCTGCATCAAATGGATGGACGGTGCCGAAGCCCGCAGCCGGATGCCGTACCGCCCGCCCTGCTTCATGATCTCCGGCTCCTCCAGGTGCAGCTCCTCCATCGTCGGCATAACGATCCCGTAGCCGGTCGCCGCCACCTCATCCAGCGCCCCGGCAAATTTCTCGTACTTCTTCTTGACGGCGGCCAGCTCCACCATGCAGGGCAGCAGTCCCTCCTCGTCGGTGATCTCCAGCCCCGTCGCCTCCCCCAGAATCCGGTAGAACAGCCCGTCGCACAGCTCCACCCGGCAGCGCACCGTACCGCTGCCCAGGTCCGCCGAAAGCACCCGGCTCTCCTTGACGAATTCGCAGTCCTCCAGCTTTTTCAGGGTGGGGCCGGCGCTGCCCACGGCGCCCAGCTCCCCGGCCGCCTGCCGGATCTGCCGGTACAGGCTTTCCTTCAGCCAGTGGTCGGGCGGCAGGTTCATCGCCCACGCCGGGATCTCCAGCGCCGCCTCCTTCAGCGGGAAGCGTACCAGCACCTTCCCCAGTATGCCGGCGATGTCCTCCTCGTCCAGCTCCATGCAGTTCACCGCCGCCACCGGCACCCCGTAGCGCTCCTCCAGCTCGGCACGCAGCGCCTTTGCCGCCGGGCTTTTGGGGCTTTGGCAGTTCAGCACCACCGCAAACGGCTTATTGATGGCCTGCAATTCCCGTATGACCCGGCCCTCGGCCTCCTCGTACTCCGCCCGCGGGATCTCGGAGATGCTGCCGTCGGTGGTGACCACCAGCCCGATGGTGGAATGCTCATTGATGACCTTGCGGGTGCCCACCTCCGCCGCCATGTTGAAGGGCACCTCCTGCTCGTACCACGGGGTCATCACCATGCGGGGCTGCTGGTTTTCTATGTAGCCCAGCGCACTGGGCACAATGTACCCCACGCAGTCGATCATCCGCACCCGCAGGCTGATGTTCCCCTCCAGCGTGATGCTGACGGCCTCCTCGGGGATGAATTTCGGCTCGGTGGTCATAATGGTGCGCCCGGCTGCCGACTGGGGCAGCTCATCGGCGGCCCGGCTGCGGCGGGGCTCGCTTTCGATGCGGGGCAGCACCATGGTTTCCATAAAACGCTTGATAAAGGTGGATTTGCCGGTGCGTACCGGTCCCACCACCCCAATGTAGATATCTCCTCCGGTCCGGGCGGCTATATCCCGGTAAAGCTCGCTTTGTGCTGCCATTTTCATTCCCTCCGTTTGCTTCTTTGGCTTGGTGCAGGGGGCAGGAACCGGGCGGCGGCGCGGCCGGCCTTCGGCCGGCCTGCCGCCCCGCCCGGTCTGCCGCTTACACCGGGATCAGCAGCGGACCGGCGGGGCAGCACTCGCCCATTTCGCCGTTGTCCTCCCGGATCCTCGCTTCACTGGTATTGTACCGGCGGGCGATCTCCCACAGGCTCTCGCCCTCCTCCGCCATGTAGATATAAAGCCCTCTCGGCAGCCGGTCCTCCTTGGGCGCCGTTTCGTCCACCGTCAGCTCCTCCAGCGCCGCCAGCCGCCCGGTGCGGCAAACCGCCCCCTGCCACGCCAGCTCGCAGGTCAGCTCCAGCTCGTTTCCTACCTGCTCCCAGCGGCAGCTGCGGCATTCCAGCCCGGCCTCCCAGCGGCAGTCCCCCTCGGCGGGCATGCGGTGCTGCACCGCCACCGTCCTGTCAAAGCTGTAATACTCGCCGTCCCCCATCCGGGTCAGCAGGGTCAGCCCCAGCCGTCCCTCGGCCAGCAGGCCGTCGCCGTCGGGCGCAGCGGTGCAGCCCTCCACCCCGACCCAAAGCGCCGCCACCTCGCCGCTTGCCTCCGGCAGGGGCAGCGTCTCCCGGTGGGTCTCGGTCTCCCGGCACAGGCTCACCAGCTCGATGGTTTGCAGCGTTTTTTCCTTGCAGGCGGTCCGGTATCTCGTGGAATACCCATCGGTGCAGCAGGTCACGGCATACGGCCGGTAGAGCTTCCCCTCTGCGGCCACCGTCACTCCCCACTCCAATGCCCGATACTCCCCGTCGGCATCCTGCACCGGCTCGGCGGTCGGCATCAGCGCCGCACACCGGATGTCAAACTCGGCGTCGGCGGCATCGGGGCAGTCCACCGTCAGCCGGAACGGCAAGGTACACTCGGCGGTCTGCCAGCCCCCGTTCTGGTCGATACAGCAGGCGGCCGCCAGCACCTCCCCGGTTATCGTCAGCTTGCCGTCCGCCCATTTTTCCTCCCGGCGGGAAACGGCGGCATCACACCGCAGCACCCGGGCCAGCGGGGCGGCGCTGCCCTCCAGAACGGTGGTGGCGGCCAGCCGCTGCTCCCGGTCAAAGCACCCGGAAAGCCGGGTCCCCTTTTGCTCGGTCATCCGCAGCTGGATGGTCTTATCCTCGCTGCTCTCCAAAATCTGCTGCCTGCGGCAGCTCACCGCCGACGCCGAAATGACCACCGACCCGCGGATCTCCAGCCGCCGCTGGTTGACCGCCCGGCAGGTGACCGGCCCCGGCCGCATTTCCACCGTCAGGATGGGCTCCTCGGCTTCGCCGTGCAGCTCCAGCGTCCGGGTAAAGGGGACCTTGTACTCGCATCTAGCGGGCTCGCCCCCGGCGGAAATATACAGGACATGGAGGGCGGCCAGTCCCTCCGCCTCCAGCCGCCCGGCGGTGATGCTCTTGCTCATCGGCACCGGGGTAAGGGTGCATTTCAGGATCCGGCGGATATCGGGGCAGTAGTCGGGCAGCAGGGCATCACATTCCACCGGCTGCTCCGCCGTTTCCTCCAGTATGGTTTCACAGCTTGGGACGGTTTGCCGGCGCAGTTCAAGCTCCATTTTCATTCTCCTCTCCGCAGTTGGGCGGCGGGCTGCCGTCCCATTGTTTCACTCTACTATATTCGGCGCATTTTTGGTTTATGCGGGGGCGCCTGCCGGCAGATGGACATGACACCGTCTCTTCTCGCCTGCCGGCGGGTTCATCCCCCGGCCAACCGCAGCTCTGCCCGCCTTGCGGTACTTGGAAAAATCCTCGCACCATTCGTTCGCCCGTTTTTTCGCCTGCTGCGGTTTCTTCGCAAATCCGAACTGTGACATTGCCTGCAATCTCCTCCGGCGGGGCAACCCTTGGCACCGCCTCGTCGGGCGCCCCTCCGCTTGAGTCGTGCTGACCCTCCGCTACCCTACGGGCAGCCCTCCCCGCTGCGGTGCGCCCTCCTCCCCCACCGCTTCCCCCCGGCGGCCGGCCGGGCATTTTCCCCATTTGCATTTCCCGCAGCGGCGTGGTACAATAGGGGCTCGTGATTTTTTATGGAAAAGGGGAAGCGAAGGTTGGAGAGAATGTTCAGTCGGAAGGACCTGCGGCGGCTGCTGGTGCCGCTGATGATCGAGCAGGCGCTTGCCATGACCATCGGCATGGCCGATACCGTGATGGTGGCCTCCTGCAGCGAGGCCGCCGTTTCCGGGGTGTCGCTCATCGATTCGGTCAATGCGGTATTCCTGTGGCTGTTCCCGGCGCTGGCCACCGGCGGCGGTGTGGTGCTGGCGCAGTACATCGGCCACGGAGAGGAGGAAAATGCCCGGCGCAGCGTGGGGCAGCTTACCCTGCTGCTGGTGGGCTTTTCGCTGGTCGTTTCGCTGTTGTTCCTCCTGCTGCGGGATCAGCTCCTGGTGCTGCTTTTCGGGCAGCTCGAGCCGCAGGTGATGGACTACGCACGCACCTATTTCACCGTCTCCATTTTCAGCTATCCCTTTTTGGCGCTGTATAATGTCGGTGCTTCGGTATTCCGGGCGGTGGGCAATTCCAAGCTCTCCATGACCGTTTCCACCGCCTCCAATGTCCTCAATCTCATCGGCAACGCCGTGCTCATCTACGGCTTCGGGCTGGAGGTACTGGGTGCGGGGCTGGCGACGCTGGCCGCCCGGGTGCTGGGGGCGGTCATTATGGTCCGGCGGCTGCTGCGCCCCGACTGCACGGTGGGGCTGCGTTCCCCGGCCGACCTGCGCTTCCGGAAATCCATGTTCCGGCGCATCCTGCATATCGGCATCCCCAGCGGGCTGGAAAGCGCTGCGTTTAATATCGGTAAGCTGCTGGTGGCCAGTCTTGTTTCTACGCTGGCGACCACCGCCATTACCGCCAATGCGGTGATGAACACCCTGCAAAGCATCATCCTCATCCCCACCTCGGCCATCCACCTGGCGGCGGTGCCCATCGTGGGGCAATGCCTGGGCGCCGGCAAAACCGGGGACGCCAGATATTACACCCGGTGGCTGGTGGGGCTGGCCTATTTCTGCCTGTTCATTACGGCGGGCGGCACGCTGCTTTTCGCCGGCCCCATCCTTTCCCTATTTAAGCTGACACCCGAAACCGCAGCGGTGGCGCTGCGGCTGCTGCGGTTCTATTTCTGCATCGTGGTGACGCTGTACCCGCTTGCCTTTACCATCACCCCCTGCCTGCGGGCGGCCGGTGACGTGCGGTTTTGTCTCATCGGCGCCATGACCGGGATGTGGCTGGGACGCATCCTGTGCAGCCATCTGTTTGTGTCCCTCGGGTGGGGCATCATGGGCATCTGGGCGGCCATTGTCGCCGACTGGCTCATCCGCATCGGCTTTTACCTGCCCCGGTATTTCAGCGGGAAATGGCTGAAGCAAAAGGTGATCTGAAAACACATCTGCGGCGCACGGGCTCTGCTTAACGGCAGTCTGTGCGCCGCTTTTTGTGCGGGGGGGCGGGCAGGCGGCCGCAGGCCGTTTCGACTACGTCGAAACACACGGGCTCCGCCCGTGTCGGCGGCTACGCCGCCGGGCCTGCGGCCCGCCCGCTCTCCCCTCCTACCCCCTGCACCAACCGGGCCCGCGCCCGCAGGGCAAACCGTCCTGCGGACGGTTTCGGCGGCCTTCGGCCGCCGGCCCCGGCTTCGCCGGGGCGCCCTGCGGGCGCCCCTCCCCCTGCACCAATTCTCCCCTATAACACCCCCCTGCACCTACTCCCCGCCACCCCCAAAGGAGGTCCCACGATGAATTATACCGAAACACTTTCCTGGATCCACGGCACCGAACGCTTCGGCAGCCGCCTGGGACTGGGCCGCATGGGCCGCCTGCTGCACCGCATGGGCGACCCCCACCTCAAGGTGCCCTTTATCCACGTCGCCGGCACCAACGGCAAGGGCAGCACCACCACCCTCATCGCCTCGGCGCTTACCGCCGGCGGCTTCAAAACCGGCAAATTCATCTCCCCCTACATCCTGGAATTCCGGGAGCGGATGCAGATCGACGGCCAAATGATCCCCGAGGAAACGCTGGCAGCCCTGGCCACCCGGCTGCGCCCCATCGCCGAAGAATTCAAGGCAGCGGGCGACCCCGTCACCGAGTTCGAGCTGGTCACGGTGCTGGGGCTCTGCTGGTTCGCCGAGCAAAACTGCGATATCGCCGTGCTGGAGGTGGGACTGGGCGGCCGGCTGGACGCCACCAATATCATCCCGCCGCCCGTGGTCGCCGTCATCACCCGCATCGATTATGACCACACCGCCATTTTAGGCGATACCCTCTCCGCCATCGCCGGGGAAAAATGCGGCATCGTAAAGCGGGGCAGCACCGTCATCTCCTACCCCGACCAGGCAGGGGAAGCGCTTGCGGTCATCCGCCGCCGCACCGAAGAGGAAAACGACCCCCTGCTCCTGCCCGACCTTTCGCAGCTCACCGTCCTTTCCTCCGGGCTTTGCGGCAGCCGCTTTTGCTACCGCGGCGAAGAATATTCCATCCCGCTGCCCGGCCCCCACCAGGTCCTTAATGCCGTCACCGCGCTGGAGGCGCTGAAGGCGCTTTGCGATACCCGGTTTGCCGTTTCCCCGCAGGAGATCGCCGCAGGCTTTGCCACTGCCCGGTTCCCCGCCCGGCTGGAGCTGCTGCGGCAGTCCCCCCCGGTGCTGCTGGACGGCGCCCACAACCCCAACGGCGGCCGCGCCCTCTGCGATGCCGTCAAGTCGCTGGGCCTGCACGACCTCACCGCCGTTGTGGGGATGCTGCGGGATAAAGACTGCCTGCCGGTGTTGCAAATGATGGCTCCCTACTGCGCCCGGATGATCGTCACCACGGTGCCCAACCCCCGCAGTTACCCCGCGGAGGAATTTGCCGGACTGGCCCGCAGCGTCTGCCCCCGTGTCACCGTCTGCCCCGACTGCCAGAAGGCCGCCCGTCTGGCGCTGGCCGATGGCAGAAACGGGGTGCTGGTATTCGGCTCGCTGTATCTGGCCTCCGCCGTCCGCCCGGTGATGCTGGCCGAAGCCGAAAAAAATAACACAGCTCCCACCGTTTGACAGAATATTCCCGGTCAAGCTCCTATCCTTGTGGATGGGAGCTTTTTCTTTTTCCCTGCGCCCCCATAGCCCCTCACTTTCCGCCTGCGGCGGGGATGCTTCCTCGGCAAATCGCAGTCCCGCCCGCCTTGCGGTGCCCGAAAAAATCTTCGCACTATTCGTTCGCTCGATTTTTTCGACCGCTACGGATTCTCCGCCTCGCTTCATCCGCCACCGGCGGCGCTCGGCTCCGAATCCCCATCCCCCGCGAAGCGCTTTATCATAGTTTCTATTCGCCTAACGGCGGGGCAAGTTTTTTAGAAAACTTGGTTAGTATGGCTCGCCGCCGGGGCGTTACTTTTCTGTGAAGAAAAGTAACCAAAAGTCATTCAGGGCT
>OLYM01000433.1_pt1 | contig 16988 bp, 12 predicted proteins | sample 1673691 | NCBI WGS metagenome assembly OLYM01 (sample SAMEA103958123, study PRJEB25191) | human gut metagenome | reverse complement strand
CGTGCTGTTTTCCCTCTGGGCCCAGGCCCGGGTGAAGAATACCTTTGCCAGATATTCTCAGCTCCCCGCCCGGATGACCGGCGCGGAAGCGGCGGAGCTGGTGCTGCGGATGAATCAGGTGAACGGCGTTGGCGTGGAGCCCATTGCCGGCCAGCTCACGGACAATTATGACCCGCGGGATGGGCGCATCCGGCTCTCCCGGGGCGTTTACGACGCCGCCACCGTCTCCGCGGTGGGCGTTGCCGCCCACGAAGCGGGCCACGCAGCCCAATATGCCGCGGGCTATGGCCCGGTGAAGCTGCGCATGGCGGTGATCCCCGCCTGCCAGTTCGGCTCCACGCTGTCCTGGCCGCTTCTGATCCTGGGCATGGTGCTGGGCAGCCAGCGGCTTTGCTGGGCGGGGATCCTGCTCTTCGGGCTGGTGGTGCTGTTTCAGCTGATCACGCTGCCGGTGGAGTTCAACGCCTCTGACCGGGCGCTGGCCGCCCTGAGCGATTCCGGCTGCTTCGACGAGGCCACGCTGGAGGGCGCGGGAAAGGTCTTGCGGGCGGCGGCCCTCACCTATGTGGCGGCGCTGGCCGTCTCCATGGGGCAGCTCCTGCGGCTGCTGCTGATCTTTGGCGTTCCGTGTTTCCTTGCCGCCGCAGGGCTTTTTGCCATGAAAACGAGAATGAAGGATCGACCCTGAAAAGAGGAAGCGGGACGGCATTTGCCGTCCCGCCCATCTATATTGAAGCAGAGCCGATTCCGGCTCTGCCGGAAAAGGTTCCGCCGCGCATAGCTTGGCTTATCAAAAGCCTCGTATGCGCGGCGGTGTCTGTTATTTTATTCCATGTGCTGCGAAAGCCAGTTTTCCGCCTGACGGATGCCGTCCACGGCGGCGGAGAGAATGCCGCCGGCGTAGCCCGCGCCCTCGCCGCAGGGATAGACCCCGCGGAGATTCGACTGCCCCGTTTCGCCGCGCACGATGCGCACCGGCGAGGACGAGCGCGTCTCCACGCCCGTGAGGACCGCGTCCGGCATGGCGTAGCCGCGCAGCTTTTTGTCAAAGAGCGGGAACGCCTCGCGCAGCGCGGCGAGCACGAACTCCGGCAAACAGCCGTCGAGCGTGCCGAAGCGCACGCCGAGCGGATACGTCGGCGCGACGCTGCCCGCGCTCTCCGACGGCTTTCCCGCGAGAAAATCGCCGAGCCGCTGCGCCGGGGCGCGGTAATCGCCGCCTCCGGCGAGAAACGCGGCGCGCTCCCATCTTCTTTGCAGCTCCACACCGGCGAGCGGGTCGGCGGAGCCGAAGTCTGAGGGACGCACCTCACAGAGCACGGCGGCGTTGGCGTTCTGTCCGTCGCGCGCGAAGGGGCTCATGCCGTTCACGCAGAGAAGGCCCTCTTCACTCGCCGCACCGACGACGTACCCGCCCGGACACATGCAGAACGTATATACGCCCCGCCCGTCCGGCAGATGCACCGCCAGCCGGTAGTCGGCAGCGCCCAGCGCCGGGTGAGCGGCAAAAGCGCCGTACTGCGCGCGGGAGATGACCTCCTGCGGGTGCTCGCACCGGACGCCCATGGAAAACGCCTTCTGTTCGAGCTGCGCGCCGCGCTCTTTTAAGAGCGCGAACAGCTCGCGGGCGCTGTGACCCGCGGCAAGAATGAGCGAATCGGCCTCAAGCGCTTCCTCCGCGCCGCCGTGCGCGAGACGCACCGCGCGCAGCGCCCCGCCGGAAAGCTCGATATCCGTGAGCTTTGTGCGGAAGCGCACCTCGCCGCCGTGGGCGAGGATCATTTCACGAAGCCCCTTCACGGCGTCCGGCAGACGGTCGGTGCCGATGTGCGGCTTGGCCTGCCAGAGAATTTCGTCCGGCGCTCCGGCCTGTACGAGATCGTGCAGCACCTGCCGGCCGCGCTTATCGTGCGTGCCGGTGTTGAGCTTGCCGTCCGAGAACGCGCCCGCGCCGCCCTCGCCGAACTGGATGTTCGATTCGGTGTCCAGCGCGCGGGTCTGATAGAATTTTTCCACGTCGGCCTTCCGCTCGTCCACGGCGCTGCCGCGCTCGAGCAATATCGGCTCCGCGCCCGCGCGCGCGAGCGTGAGCGCGGCGAAAAGCCCCGCCGGGCCTGCCCCGCACACGACGGGACGAAGGGCGGGCTTCTTTTTCAAAACTTCGACGCGCGGCGGCGTCCACGGCGTATAGGGCGAAAACTTTTCCTCACCCCGCCGGAGCGATACCGCGGCGGTCACGGTGAAATGCACGTCGTCCTTGCGCCGCGCGTCCACGCTGCGGCGCAGGAGCGTCACTTCCAGTACGTCGCCAACCGGAACGCGCAGCTTTTTGGCGCACGCGGTCTTGAGATCGCCGTCAAGAGCGAGCCTTACATCACGAACCTCAATCACGCGCGGCGCTCCTTCCCGCGCGCAGCCCGGAGGCAAACGCCCAGTGCAGGTTGTACCCGCCGCACGCGCCGTCAATGTCGAGCGCCTCACCCACGGCATAGAGCCCCGGCACGCGGCGGCTCTCCATCGTTTCGCTGTCAAACTCGGAGACGTCCGCGCCGCCGCGCGTCACCTGCGCGTGCTGCGTGTCGCCCGGACCGAGGACCGAAAGACGGTAATTTTTGATAATGCGGGCAAGCTCGGGTGTCTCGCCGCTTTTGGCGCGGCGCGCTACCGCCTCGCCGAGCCGCCGGTGGAAAATGCCGGTGAAGAGATCGGCGTCAGCTCCGCGCAGCGCCTTCTGCACCGAGAGCTTCGCGGCGAGCGCTTCCAAAGAAAGCTCCGGCAGCAGATCGAGCGAGAGCGTGTCGCCCGGAAGGACATGCCGCGAAAGATTCAACGCGAGAATACCGCTCACGCCGAAATCCCGGAAGAGAATTTCGCCCTCTTCGGTGTAAACACTCTTCCCGCGGCGGATAAGCTCCGCGCGGCAGGCGCAGCGCAGCCCCGTGAGACCGCGGACGGATTCCGTGTCGGTCTTGAGCGGGCAGAGAACGGGGGAGAACGGGACCATTTTGTGCCCGAGGGAGCGGAGAAGGCTCGTTCCGCCGCCGGCCGCAGCGATCACGCGGTCGGCAAAAAACTTCTCGCCCGTGCGGGCGGTGAGGGTAAAGCCGCGGCCCTGCGGGGCAATGGCGGCGATCTCCGCCGAGCAGCGCTCCGCAACGCCCAGCGCCTCGCAGCCGAGACGCAGTACGTCGAGCACGGAAGCGGCGGTGTCGCTGCGCGGATAGACGCGGCCTTCTTCATCCGCGACCGTCCAGAGCCCGAGCGAGCCAAAGAAAGAGCGCAGAGCATCGCACGGCATGTCCGCAAGAACGGGCGCGACGAAATCCGGCCGGTTATAGTGCGCCGGCGAAACGTGCGTATTCGAGAGATTGCACCGCCCGTTGCCGGTTTTGAGCAGCTTTTTGCCGACGCGGTTCGCCTGTTCAAAAATCTGAACGTCCGCTCCGGCTTGCCCGGCGGCGATCGCCGCGCAGAGCCCGCCCGCGCCGCCGCCGATCACGGCGACACGGCGCGGCGCTTCTTTTCTTCCCATGGGATGATCCTCCCCGATGATTTTTCACGGGTCAATCTTATCACAGTTTTTCCCGGCGCGAAAGAGCGGCGCGAAAAAATGTGCGGCGCGCAGCGCACAGGTGTGCCCGCCGCTGCCAAAAGACGACGTTTTCTTTCTTCTTCCTCTTCACCGGATTGACAATGCGGCGAAAAATGGGTATATAAATATGATAGTAAGCAGCGGGTAACGCAAAGCGTGCCGCTGCTCTTTTCTGCTAAAGCGTTAGCGCGCGCTAACCAATAAACAAACGGAGAAAACGCATGATCGACAAAAAGCTCCTCGCCCTTCTGGGCGCAAACAAGAAGTACATCTATTATACGGTTGCGCTGATGATCCTCGGCCTTTTTGCCAATCTCAGCATCACGGCGGCCATCTGCCGCACGATTGAGCTGGCGGTAAATTTCCAACAATACGAAACTGCGCGCGTCTTTCTGCTTCCGGCGGCGATTGCTGCGGCGGGCGCGGCGGTGCGGTATGCCGCATCCCGCGGCGCGGGGGAACTGCGCGATACGCTCGGCCGCCGGGCAAAGAAGGAGCTGCGCGAGCGTGTGTACGGCAAGATCGTCCGTCTCGGCGTCCGCTCGGCGGACGGCATGAGCATGGCCGGGCTCACGCAGGTGGCTATGGAGGGCGTGGAGCAGCTGGATCTCTATTATTCCTCGTATATCCCGCAGTTTTTCTATGCGATGGCCGCACCGGTCATCCTCTTCTGCGTTACGTCGCCGGTGGATTGGCGCACGGCGCTCGTGCTGCTCGCGTGCGTGCCGCTCATTCCGCTTTCGATCATCGCGGTCTCAAAATATGCAAAGAAGATCTTTGCAAAGTACTGGGGCAAATATACCTCCATGGGCGACGCCTTTCTCGACAGCGTGCAGGGGATGCGGGAGCTCAAAATTTTCCGCGCCGACGCCGCGCGGCAGAAAAAGATGAACGAAACGAGCGAAGAATTTCGCCGCATCACGATGAAGGTGCTCACCATGCAGCTTGCGAGCACAACGATCATGGATCTTGTGGCCTACGGCGGCGCGGGCGCCGGCATTGCCGTGGCGGTGACGGGCGTGCTGCGCCGGGGGCTTTCGCTGTTCGCCGCGCTCTTTCTGATTTTGACGGCGGTGGAGTTTTTCCTGCCGCTGCGCGCGTTCGGCGCAGCGTTTCATGTGGCGATGAATGGCGTGAGCGCGGGCGGAAAGATCCTCTCCCTGCTCGATGAGCCGGAGCCGGTCTGGGGCAGAGCGGAGGCACAGCCGGGCGAACTGCGGCTGGAGAACGTCTCGTTTTCCTACGACGGACAGCGCGATGTGCTGCACGACGTATCCATGGCCTTTCCCCGCACCGGTATGACGGCAATCGTCGGGCCGTCCGGGTGCGGAAAGTCCACGGTCGTGAATCTTCTGACCGGCGCACTCCGGCCGCAGAGCGGGCGTGTTATGCTCGGCGGAGCGAGCATGGAGAGCCTTTCCCGAGAGAGCTACTATGCCCATCTCGCGGTGGTGAGCTGCGGCAGTCACATTTTTAACGACACCGTCCGCGCCAACTTCCGTCTTGCCAACGCCGCCGTAACGGACGAGGCGATCTGGGCGGCGCTCGAAACGGTAAATCTCGCGTCGTTCGTCCGGGAAAACGGCGGACTGGACAAGGTAATTGCCGAGGATGCCGCCAATCTCTCCGGCGGACAGAAGCAGCGGCTCGCGCTCGCGGTGAATCTCACGGCGGAGCGGGACATTTATATTCTGGACGAGGCAACGAGCAACATCGATATCGAAAGCGAAGAGATTATTATGAAGGCCGTTGCCGCTCTTGCAAAAGAAAAGGCGGTCATTCTCATCTCGCACCGGCTTGCAAACGTTGTTCCGGCGGAGAAAATTTATGCCATGGAATCTGGCGGGGTTGCCGAATGCGGCACGCACGCCGCGCTCATGGCCTCCGGCGGCGGTTATGCAAAGCTCTATGCGGCGCAGAAGGCGCTCGAAGAGGGATACCGGGAGGACGAGGAATGAATACGACAACGAAACCGCGCCGCAGCGGTGCGAAGATCATGGCGCAGCTCATCGTTCTGCTCGGTTCGCTCGTGTACATTATGCTGCTCGCCGTAATTAACGGCACGGCGGGCTTTCTGTGCGCCATGGGCGTGACGCTCTCGGGCGCTGCGGCCATCGCCAAGGCGCTCGGCGAGGAAATCTCCTTTTCCTACGGCGCGCTCATCGCGCTGGCCGTCGGTTGCGGCGTGCTGCGCGGCCTGCTCCGGTTTGCCGAGCAGTACGGCAACCACTACATTGCCTTCCGTCTGCTGGCGGTGCTGCGCGACAAGATCTTCACGGCGCTGCGCCGTCTCTGCCCGGCCAAGCTGGAAACCCGGCAGAAGGGCGCCATTATTGCGATGATCACCTCGGACATTGAAACGCTGGAGGTGTTCTATGCACACACCATCTCGCCGATCTGCATTGCGGTGCTGCTGAGCGTGGGAATGACGGTGTTCATCGGCTGCGTATCGAGCTGGTATCTGGCGCTCGCTGCGGCGGCGGGGTATGTTACCATCGGCGTTCTTGTCCCGCTCGTATTCTCCCGGCGTGTGCGCGTCGCGGGACAGGCCTACCGCGCGGAGTTTTCTTCGTTCAGCGCGTATTTCCTCGACAGTATCCGCGGCATTCGGGACATTGTACTCCATAATGCGGGCGCGCAGCGCGCCGCGGAAGTTGGCCGGCGTTCGGAGGTGCTTCTCGCTGAGACGAAGAAAATGAAGCACGAAACGGCTCACGCCGCCGCGGGTACGGAGCTTTGCGTGTCGCTCTTTATCCTTGCGGGGCTCGCCGTGGGGACGGCGCTCACCGTGACGGGCGCGCTTACGCCCGGCGCGATGCTCCTTGGCGTCGCGGCGCTCTTCGGATCATTCGGGCCGGTCATTGCCATTTCGGCGCTGCCGGGCAATCTCACGCAGACACTCGCCTCGGGCGAGCGGGTGCTCGACCTTCTGGAAGAGGAGAGCGCCGTGCGCGAGGTGGAAGAGGGAGAGGGAGAGAAGATCGACGGCTTTGCCCATCTCTCGGTAGATGGCGTCACATTCTCCTACGACGGCGTGACGAATGTGTTGAGCGATGTATGGATGTACGCCGAAAGAGGCGAGATCGTCGGTATCGTCGGCGAATCCGGCTGCGGCAAGTCCACGTTCCTCAAGCTGCTTCTCCGTTTCTGGCAGAAGCAGGGCGGCGAAATTCTTTATAACGGCGCGGACATTGATGCAATCGAAACGGCCAGCCTTCTCGACAATGTGACGATGGTGAGCCAGACAACGTATCTCTTTGATGAGACGATCGAGGAAAATCTCCGCATTGCCCGGCCCGGCGCGGCGCGCGCCGAGATCGAAGAGGCGTGCCGGCTCGCGTCGATCCATGACTTCATCCTCTCGCTACCGGAGGGGTACGAAACGCGCGTCGGCGCGCTCGGCGACAATCTCTCCACGGGCGAGAAGCAGCGGCTCGGTCTGGCGCGGGCGCTGCTGCGCGGCAGCGCTCTCATATTGCTCGATGAGCCGACGAGCAACGTTGACAGCATCAACGAGGGCATCATATTGCAGGCGCTGCGCCGGCTGCGCAATAAGAAGGGCATCATCCTCGTGTCGCACCGCGAGTCCACGATGGCGATCGCCGATCGGGTATACGGTGTGAAAAACGGCCGGATGTTCCCCCTGCCGCGCGCGGGGAGAGAGGAGAGAATGTAAATGAAGATAAAGAGAATCTTATGGCTCTGCCTCGGCTGCATCGGCCTTGCGCTTGGCGCTCTCGGCGCGGTGCTGCCGCTGTTGCCGACGGTCCCGTTCCTGCTCCTGGCTGCGCTCGGCTTTGCCAAAAGCTCCGAGCGGCTGCACACGTGGTTCACCGGCACGAAGCTTTATAAAAACAATCTCGAAAGCTATGTGCGCGGCGAGGGCATGACCGCTGTGGCGAAACGGCGCATCATGCTCACCGTTACGGCGCTCATGGCCGTCGGCTTCGCGCTGATGATGCGAAAGGAGCTCTATATCCTGTGCATCATTCTCGCCTGCGTCTGGGGCGGGCATGTGATCTATTTTGTTTTCGGCGTGAAAACCTGCCGAAGCGCTCCAATACAGAAGGAAGAGAGCGGCATATAAAAAATCTCCGTATAACCGGTCAAACGGGTTATACGGAGATTTTTTATGGAATGGATATTCTGCGGCGCGCCGGGACGGATCACTTGCCGAACGTTTCGACCCACGCGCGCACAGAGCTGGCGCTCTCCCGCGCGCTCATGCGCTTGCCGGGCAGAATGTCGGCCGCGGGGCAGACAGCGCGCAGGATATCGGCCGTCTTTCCCATGCCGCTGCCGCCGGAGGTGGCGAACGGGATCACGGTCTTGCCGGTGAAATCGTAGCTTTCAAGAAACGTTTCGATGATGCGCGGCGCCTGATACCACCAGATCGGGAAGCCGACGAACACGGTGCCGTACTGCGCCATGTCCTCCACGCGGCCCGCAATGGCGGGGCGGCTGTGCTCGTCCTTCATCTCAATCGTGCTGCGGCTCTTCTTATCCATCCAGTTAAGATCGGCGGAGGTGTACGCCGTCTCGGGACGGATCTCAAAAAGGTCGCCGCCGGTTACACCGGCGAGCGTTTTCGCAAGCTTGCCCGTTTCACCGCTGGCGGAGAAATACGCGATCAGAATTTTATTCATAGGGAAGCACCCCCTTAAAATCATTGTATTGTCAGTATAGCATATCCCGCGGCGGAAATCCACCGGGCAGGGAGTTTTTACGCACGGGGCGGGCGAATCGCTTGTGCGGCGCGGCGCGGCGTGGTATAATAAATCAGTTATAGAAATTATTTTAGAAGGAGCGCGTTATGCCGGAATTTCATGTGGTAAGCGAATATTCGCCCGCGGGCGATCAGCCGCAGGCGATCGAAAAGCTCGCCGAGGGCGTGGCCGCGGGGCTGGACGAGCAGACGCTGCTCGGCGTCACGGGCTCCGGCAAAACGTACACGATGGCGAAGGTCATCGAGCGCGTGCAGAAGCCGACGCTCGTGCTCGCGCACAACAAAACGCTCGCCGCGCAGCTTTGCAGCGAGTTCAAGGAATTCTTTCCGGACAACGCCGTGGAGTATTTTGTATCGTATTACGACTACTACCAGCCGGAGGCGTACATCCCGCACACGGATACCTACATCGAAAAGGACGCCTCCACGAACGAGGAGATCGACCGCCTGCGCCTTTCGGCCACGTTTTCGCTGCTGGAGCGGCGGGACGTGATCGTCGTGGCGTCCGTGAGCTGCATTTACGGTCTCGGCGAGCCGGACGATTTTGCGCGCATGGCTATCTCTCTCCGCCCCGGCAGCAGTCTGCCGCAGGAGGAGCTTTTAAAAAAACTCATCGACTGCCGGTATGAGCGAAACGACATCGCCTTCGAGCGCAACATGTTCCGCGTGCGCGGCGACACGGTGGAGATCTTCCCGGCCTACTGGCGCGATAAGGCCATCCGCGTGGAATACTTCGGCGACGAGATCGAGCGCATCAGCGAGATCAACCCTCTCACGGGCGCTGCGGTGCACACGCTCAGCCACACGGCCATTTACCCCGCGAGCCACTACGTGACGCCGCCGGAGAAAATGGCGCGCGCCGTGCAGGAGATCCGCCGCGAGTGCGACGAGCGGGTGAAGTTTTTCAAAGACCACGAAAAGCCGCTCGAGGCCGAGCGCATCGCGCAGCGCACGAATTTTGATATCGAGATGATCCAGGAGCTGGGCTACTGCTCCGGCGTGGAGAACTATTCGCGCATCATCTCCGGCCGCCCGGTCGGGAGCGCGCCGATGACGCTGCTCGACTATTTCCCGAAGGACTTTCTCATGTTCATCGACGAATCGCACGTGACGCTGCCGCAGGTGCGCGCCATGTACCACGGCGACCGCGCGCGCAAGGAAGCGCTCGTTGAATACGGCTTCCGGCTGCCGTCGGCGTTCGATAACCGCCCGCTGAAGTTTGAGGAATTCCAGCAGCGGGTAAATCAGGTCATATACGTTTCCGCCACACCCGGCGAGTACGAGCGCACGCGCTCGGGCCAGATCGCCGAGCAGATCATCCGCCCGACGGGTCTCACCGACCCGAAGATCGACGTGCGCCCCATCGAGGGACAGATCGACGATCTCATCGCCGAGATCCACGCGCGCATCGAGCGCGGCGAGCGCACGCTCGTCACGACGCTCACCAAGCGCATGGCGGAGGACTTAACGGCGTATCTCGGCAACGCCGGCATCAAAACGCGCTACATGCACCACGACGTCGGCGCCATGGAGCGCATGGAGATCATCCGGGATCTGCGCCGGGGCGAATTTGACGTGCTCGTCGGCATCAACCTTCTGCGCGAGGGCCTTGACCTTCCTGAGGTATCGCTCATTGCGATCCTCGACGCGGATAAGGAGGGCTTTCTCCGGAGCGAAACATCGCTCATCCAGACGATCGGCCGTGCGGCGCGAAACGCCGAGGGCACCGTCATCATGTACGCCGACACGGTCACGCCCTCCATGCGCGCCGCCATCGACGAGACTGAGCGCCGCCGCGCCATCCAGACGGCGTACAACGAGGCGCACGGCATCGTGCCGAAAACCATCAAAAAGAGCATCCGGGATCTTCTTGAGATCACCGGCCCTGCGGCGAAGGACGAGCGCGGCATGCGCATGACCGAACGCGAGCGGAAGGCCGAGATCGACCGGCTGGAAAAAGAAATGCGCAAAGCCGCGCAGATGCTCGAATACGAATATGCCGCCGTGCTGCGCGATCAGATCATCCGGCTGCGCGGGGAGAAGTGACCATGGCGGAAAAGAACGTACAAAACGATTTTTCCAAGGGGAATATCCCCGCGGTCGTCATGCGCATGGCGCTGCCGCTCATCGCCGCGCAGCTCGTGAACGTGCTCTACAACGTGGTGGACCGTATCTACATCGGCCATATTCCGAATGTCGGCAGCATGGCGCTCACGGGCGTCGGCATCGCGCTGCCGGTCATTTCGATCCTCTCGGCGTTCGCGGGCCTGTTCGGACAGGGCGGCGCGCCGCTCTGCTCCATGGCGCGCGGCCGCGGGGATAACGACGAGGCCTCCCGCGTGATGGGCAACGCCTTCTCCATGCTGCTCGTTTCGTCCGTTGCGCTCGGGCTGCTCACATGGGCGTTTCTCGATCCGGTGATAACGGTGTTCGCCGCGGGCAAGGAGGCAAGCTCCTATGCGCGCGAGTATCTCGCGGTGTATCTCATCGGGACAACGTTCTCGTTCGTATCCCTCGGCATGAATGTGTATATCAACGCCCAGGGCTTCGCCACGCGCGGCATGCTCACGGTGCTGCTCGGCGCGGCGGCGAACATCGTGCTCGACCCGCTGTTCATTTTTGCTTTCCGCATGGGCGTGCGCGGTGCGGCGGCTGCCACGGTGCTCTCGCAGGCGCTGAGCGCCGCGTGGTGCTTCCTCTTTCTGCGCAGCAGCAAAACGCCGCTCGAGCTTTCGTGGCGGACGATGGCGCCGCGAAAAAAGATCATGGGACGCATCATGTCTCTCGGCGTGGCCGATTTCGTGATGGGGGCGACGAACTCCGCCATTCAGACCGTGGCGAACCGCCAGCTTGGGCTGTACGGCGGCGATCTTTATGTCGGCGCGATCACGGTCGTAAACTCGCTGCGGACGATCTTCACCGAGATCATCCACGGCTTCGGCTCCGGCATCCAGCCGGTGCTCGCTTTCAACTACGGCGCGGGGCAGAAAAAGCGCGTGCTGGAGACGATCCGGTTCAGCACGCTCGGCGCGGCGGTGTTTTCGCTGCTCGTGTGGGCGGTGTTCATGCTCTTCCCCGAACAGCTCATCCGCATCTTTACGCCGGATGAGGAGCTCATCGCCGTGGCGGTGCGCGCCGTGCGCATTTATTTCTGCGGGTTCGTGTTCATGTCGCTCCAATTCGTTGCGCAAAACTCGTTCCGATCGCTCGGCAAGGCGCGGCAGGCGATCTTCTTTTCGCTGCTGCGCAAGATCGTGCTCGTCGTGCCGCTGATGTTGCTGCTCCCGGGCGTATTCGGTCTCGGGGCGGACGGCGTGTACTGGAGCGAGCCGATCAGCGATCTGCTCGGCGGGGGCGCGGCGTTCACAACGCTTATGCTCACCGTGTACCGCCCGCTTGCCAAGGAACTTAAGGAGGAAACTCTATGCCAAAACTGATGCTCATCGACGGCAACAGCCTCGTGAACCGCGCGTATTACGGCGTGCGCCCGCTCTCCGCGCCCGACGGCACGCCGACGAACGCCGTTTTCGGCTTTCTGAATATATTGCAGCGCCTGCTCGACGACGAAAAGCCGGACGCGCTCTGCGTCATGTTCGACCGCCGCGAGCCGACGTTCCGCCACAAGCACAGCGAGGCGTATAAGGCGACGCGCAAGCCCATGCCGGACGATCTCGCCGCGCAGATGCCGGTTTTGAAGGACGTGCTCGACGCGCTCGGCATCGAGCGGCGCGAGCTCTCCGGCTGGGAGGCGGACGATCTTCTCGGCACCGTGAGCCGCATCGGAGCGGAGCAGGGCTGGGAGTGCGTCGTCGTCACCGGCGATAAGGACGCTTTGCAGCTCGTGGGAGATCATGTGCGCGTGCTCAACGTCAAAACGCGCATGGGCCAGACCGAGACCGTCAACTATACGCCCGAGCGCTTCCGCGAGGAATACGGCTTTGACGCGCCGCACATGGGCGATCTCAAGGCCCTCATGGGCGACACGAGCGACAACATCCCCGGCGTCCCCGGCGTGGGGGAGAAGACGGCGCTCGAGCTTGTGCGGAAGTACGGCTCGCTCGCGGGCGTGTACGAGCATATCAGCGATCCCGACATCCGCGCCTCGCTGCGCACAAAGCTCGAAAACGGCAGGGAGAGCGCCGAGGATTCGTACTATCTCGCCACGATCGACCGCAAGGCGCCCATCGATATTTCCCCCGACGAGCTTCGCCGCCCGGCAGACTACGGCGGCGCGGCGTATGCGATCTTTCAGCGTCTCGGCTTCCAGAAGTTCATTGAAAAGTGGGGCCTGAAGCCGGCCGTGGAGGAGAAAAAGGAAGAGACCGTATTCGAGGGCACATGCGAGAGTGTGACGCCGCAAACGGAAAAAGACCTCCGCGCCGCGCTGGAGCGGGCGGGGGACGCCGTCGCCTATTACTGGTTTGATGCCGAAAGCGGCGAGACGCTCGCGCATTTCAGCGTTTCCGAAAATGACGCGCTCGCGGTATTTCTGACGCCGGAGGCATACCGGGACGGCTATACCGCGGCGCTCGCGCTGCTCTTTGCGCCCGAGCGCCGCAAGGCGGGGCACGACGTGAAGAATCTGCAGCGCGCGCTGCTCGCGCGAGGCGTGGACGCGCTCGAAAACTGGGTGTTCGACAGCGCGCTCGCCGGGTATCTTCTCGACGCGACCGCCGCCGGGTACGAGATCGAAAAGCTCACGCTCGCCTACTGCGGCTTCACGCCGCATACCTCGTCCGGCGCGGCGGACAGCGGCGATCAGCTCATGCTCGACCTCTCCGGCGGGGAGGGGAAATCGCTCGCCGACCGGCTCGGTGAGATGGCCTCGCGCGCGGCGAGCGTCGCGGCGCTCGAGGAAGTTATGCTGCCGAAGCTGCGCGAGACGCAGATGGAGGAGCTTTTTACAAAGATCGAGCTGCCGCTCTGCGCGGTGCTTGCCAAAATGGAAAACGAGGGCTTCCTTGCCGACGCGGAGGCGCTGCGCGCCTTCGGCGAGAGTCTTACGGGCAGCATCGACGCGCTGCGCGAAGCGGTTTGGGCGGAGGCGGGGGAGGAATTCAACATCCAGTCCCCGAAGCAGCTCGGCGCCGTGCTTTTTGAAAAGCTCGGTCTCCCCGGCGGGAAAAAGACCAAGACCGGCTGGAGCACCAATGCCGATGTGCTCGATAAGCTCCGCTATGAGCCCGTCGTGCGCCATGTGCTCGAATACCGCGAGCTCACCAAGCTCAAATCCACCTACGCGGACGGCCTTTTGAAGGTCATCGGCGCGGACGGACGCATCCATACCAATTTCCAGATGACCGTCACGGCGACGGGGCGTCTCTCGTCCACCGAGCCGAACTTGCAGAACATCCCCGTCCGGCGCGAGCTGGGGGCGGGACTGCGCAAAATGTTCGTCGCCGCGCCCGGCAATGTGCTCGTGGACGCGGACTATTCGCAGATCGAGCTGCGCCTGCTCGCGCACATCTCGGGCGATGAGGCGATGCGCGCGGCGTTTCTCTCCGGCGAGGACGTCCACCGCGTCACGGCCTCACAGGTGTTCGGCGTGCCGCTTGAGGACGTCACCGCCGAGGAGCGCCGGAGAGCGAAGGCCGTGAACTTCGGCATCGTGTACGGCATTTCCGCCTTCTCGCTCGCGCAGGACATCGGCGTCAGCTACGGCGAGGCGAAGGAGTATATGGACGCCTATTTCGCGCGCTTCCGCGGCGTGCGCGATTACCAGAAGGAAGCCGTCCGGCGCGCCAAGGCGCTCGGCTACGCCGAAACGCTCTTTCACCGGCGGCGCTATCTGCCGGAGCTGAACGTTCCGGCGCTGCGCGCGTTCGGCGAGCGCGTCGCGCTCAACATGCCGATTCAGGGCACGGCGGCGGACGTTATAAAGCTCGCCATGGTGCATGTGGATCAGCGGCTTCGCGCCGAGGGCATGAAGGCAAAGCTCATATTGCAGGTGCACGACGAGCTGATCGTCGAATGCCCGGAAGCGGAGCGGGAAAAGGCCGTGCAGGTGCTGCGCGAGGAAATGGAACATGCCGTAGCTTACACCGTGCCGCTCACCGCAGACGCCGGCTGGGGCAGAAACTGGGCGGAGGCGCACGGGACATGATCGTTCGCAGAGCGGAGCTTTCCGACATTCCCGCCGTTGCCGCGCTCGAGTGCGCCGAATTTCCGGACGTCGCGGACGAAGGAATGCTCGCGCGCCTTTGGGAAACGGACGGCGGCGTCATCCTCGCCGCCGAAGAAGGGAATGACCTTCTCGGCTACGTCTGGGCGCGCTTCGTGCTCGATGAGGGCGATATCGGCAACGTGGCCGTGGCGCCGGACTCTCGCCGCCGCGGGATCGGCGCGGCGCTCCTGAAAGCGCTTTTTGCCGAAAGCGAGCGGCGCGGCGCCGCCGTTTTACAGCTCGAGGTGCGCGAGAGCAATCTCGCCGCGCGGCGGCTCTATGAAAAAAACGGCTTTGAAATCGTGGGAAAACGAAAAAACTACTATGAAAAACCGGCGGAAGATGCTATTCTGATGTCGAAATTCTTCCAAAAAGAGGCGGAGTAACGCAATGCTGATATTATCCGTGGAATCCACGTGCGACGAGACCGCCGTCGCCGTGACCGAAAATGGACGAAAGGTGCTCACCGACCAGATCTTCTCACAGGCCGACCTGCACGCCGTATACGGCGGCGTCGTGCCGGAGATCGCCTCGCGCAGCCATGTGGAGGTCATCTCACGGCTGGCTGACCGCGCGATCGCGGCGGCGGGCGTGAAAAAGTCCGAGCTTGACGCCGTGGCGGTGTCGTATGCGCCGGGACTCATCGGCGCGGTGCTCGTGGGCGTGAATTTTGCCAAAAGCGCCGCGGCGGCGCTCGGCATCCCGCTCATCCCGGTGCACCACATCCGCGGCCACATCGCCGCAAACTACATTGCCTATCCGGAGCTTGAGCCGCCGTTCCTCTGTCTTGCCATCTCCGGCGGCAACACGATGCTCGTGGACGTGCGCGACTATACCGATCTTCGCATTCTCGGCCAGACGCGCGACGACGCCGCGGGCGAGTGCTTTGATAAATCCGCGCGTGTGCTCGGCCTGCCGTATCCCGGCGGCGCACCGATCGACCGGCTGGCGAAGGAGGGGCGCGACGACGCCTACACGCTGCCGCACCCGTTCGTCGGCGAGAATCCCTATGACATGAGCTTTTCCGGTCTCAAGACCGCCGTTATCAATCTCGCCCATCACTGCGAGCAGACCGGCGAGACGCTCGACCGCGCGGGGCTCGCTGCGTCGCTCTGCCGCGCGGTGAGCGAATCGCTCGTGCCGCGCACGATGGCGGCGGCCGCGGAGCTCGGGTACAAAAAGATCGCCGTGGCGGGCGGCGTCGCGGCCAATTCTCGCATCCGCGCCGATTTTGCCGCCGTCGCGGAAAAGGCGGGCGCGCAGCTTTTCGTCCCGCCGCTCCGTCTCTGCGGCGACAACGCCGCGATGATCGGCTGCCAGGGCTATTATGAGTTCCTCGCCGGGCATACCGCCGGGCCGGAGCTCAACGCCTACGCAACGATGCCGCTCGAAAAGCAGATCGGATAAGATAGGATAAGATAAAAAATAAGGGGCGAGGGAAATGGGCGTCCACGACGGCCACCGCTCGCGGATGAAGGAACGCTTCCGCGGCCACGGTCTCGAAAACTTCAACGACATAAACGCCTTGGAGCTGCTGCTCTTTTATGCCGCGCCCCGGCGCGATACGAACGGCATGGCTCACGCGCTTCTCGAGCGGTTCGGCTCGTTTTCCGCCGTGCTGGAGGCAAACGAGCAGGAGCTGCTCGCGGTGCCGGGCATCGGCGAGAACGCCGTGACGCTTCTCCGGCTCATCCCGGAGGTCAGCCGCCGGTACCTGCTCGACAAGACGCCGTCGAACGAGCCGATCGATTCCGCCGAGGCTGCGGGACACTATTTCATCCCGCGGTTTATGTACGAGACGGAGGAGATCGTCTATGCGCTGCTGCTCGACGCGCGGAAGCGTCCCATCCACTGCGCGGCGATAAGCCGCGGCACGGTGGATGCCGCCGAAGTGAACGCCCGCAGGCTCGCCGAGCTTGCGCTGCAGTACCGCGCGAGCGCCGTCATCCTCGCGCACAACCACCGCAGCGGCGTGGCGCTGCCTTCCGTGGAGGACGAGACCTCCACGGCGCGGCTCGCCCGCGCGCTCGATCTGCTCGGCGTGGAGCTTTCCGACCACATCATCGTCGCCGGAAACGACTACGTCTCCATGCGCGAGAGCGGATTTATGCGATAAATCACACAGATGTTGCTTCAGATTTGATACCGGCGGGGGCTTCGGCCTCCGCCGGTTTTGCAGTGCCGTGCATTTTTCCCTGCATATCGCGCGGGACGGTTCGTTATGGAAACCGGATAACGGCAGCCGGAAACAAACAAAATGCCGTTTGCGGGATTGACATTTTCTGGATATTCTCCGGATAAGCATTGAAATACAAAGAAAAAATCGATGTTGAAAAGTCTGTGGGAAATGTTGATAACTCTTTGAAATCCCGGTTGCGTTTTCCCGGAAGAGGCACGTTCCGCCGGCTCCGGCGGCGGAAATTATGGAAAGTCAATGCGAAAAAGCGTAGAAAATCGGGCCGGGATTTTTGGCAAAATTCGGTCTTGACATACAAAAATTTCCCCAT
>OLYM01000405.1_pt1 | contig 17594 bp, 2 predicted proteins | sample 1673691 | NCBI WGS metagenome assembly OLYM01 (sample SAMEA103958123, study PRJEB25191) | human gut metagenome | reverse complement strand
AGGGCGTCTTGATATCCTTCCTGTGCGCACCTTCGATATTGACGACTATGATTCGGCTTTCCGCTTCATGCTTGCTACGAAGCACACCGGCAAAATCGTCCTCCGCTGGCCCGGCATCCGGGAACCCCTTACCGCGGACGGCTGTGAACTCATCACAGGCGGCCTCGGCGATCTCGGCCTGAGTCTCGCGCAGACCCGCGTCAGCAAAGGCTGCCGCAGTCTTATTCTTGTCTCGCGCAGAGAGCCCGGCGAAAGGGAAAAGAAGGCCATCCGGGAGCTCGAAGCCGCAGGCTGCTCCGTCTGCCACGTAAAAGCTGACGTCACGGACTATCCGGCCCTTCTCTCTGCCGTGAAAACGGCTCTGGATAAAGCCGGCCCGCTTACCCGTATCTGGCATCTCGCCGGCGTTCTCGATGACGGTCCCCTTACAGGACAGAACGCGGAGCGTTTCAGAAAGGTCATTGCCCCCAAAGCTCTTGGCGCGTGGAATCTGCACAGGCTGGACCGTGAGCTGAAGCCGGGGCTGAAGAGCCTCGTCCTCTTTTCCTCAAGCGCTTCCTTCCTGGGACCGCGGACACAGGCTTCCTACGCTTCCGCCAATGCCTTCCTTGATGAGCTGGCCCTCTGCCGCAGACGTCTCGGACTTCCTGCCCTCAGCGTCAATTTCGGCGCCTTCCACGGAACGGGGATGGCCTGGAGGTCCGTGAACCCCGAAGTCCTCAGGCGTATCGGCATCGGATCGTTCTCCCCCGCAGACGGCTTTGCCGTCATGGAAGACCTCCTCGCCCGCGGGGAGTCCCGGGGAGCCGTGCTCAATATGGACTGGGCGAAGTACGGAGCCGCTCTCGGAGATGACCGCCTGTCCGGCATTATCCGCCACCTCTGCTCCGGAACCAGGGAGGCGTCCAGGGAGGAGCCGTCTGACAGGGAGACGCGCCGTGCTGGCGTTCCGGCCCAGTCCGGGCCCGCGCCGTCAGCTTCGGCCGAATCCGTGAAGGAGGCCGTCCTGTTCAAGGCCGCTTCCATCCTGAGGGTGGATCCCGGTTCCCTTGATCCGGACGCCAGCCTCATCGAAATGGGCATCGACAGTCTGCTGGCCCTCGACCTCTTCAACTTCCTCGAAGGCAAGTTCCAGGTCCGGCTCGACAGAAGCCTGCTTTTTGAGAGCCCCACGGTGAACGGCCTGGCCGCGCGGGTGAGCGAATGCCTCGGCGGAGCCGGAAAGGAAGAGACAAAAGAGGACGCTTTTCCGGCCATTGTGCCCGATCCCGGTTCCATGAACGAGCCCTTCCCGCTCATGGGCATGCAGCAGGCCTACTGGGTGGGCCGCACCGGCGCGCTGGTGCTCGGCAATGTGTCCTGCCACGTTTATCTTGAAATGGCGTCCCCGGATCTCGACCCCGCGCGTATGGAAGAGGCCTGGAACCGCATTATCCGGCAGCACGGCATGCTCCGCTGCGTCATGCTCAATGACGGCAGGCAGCGCATCCTGCCCGAAGTGCCCCGCTTCCATGTGCCCGTCAACGATCTCAGCAGCATGACCGGAGCGCAGGCGGAAACCGCCATCAGCGAAATCCGCGGCAGAATGGGCAGCGAGGTTCTGAAAGCCGGGGAATGGCCGCTCTACCGCTGTGAAATCTCAAAGATGCCCGACGGAAGCCGGCGCATGCACGTGAGCCTCGACCTGCTCGTGGCCGATCTTCACAGCATGAATCTGATGATGAGCGGCCTCGCCAGCGCCTACCGCCATCCCGAACTCCCGGATCCCGCGCCCACGGCCCTTTCCTTCAGGGATTACGTGCTGGCCCAGGAAAAAATCAGGGATCTTCCCGCGTACAAAAAAGACATGGAATACTGGCTCGCCAGGATAGATGACTTCGCACCAGCTCCGGATCTTCCCCTGGCCGTCTCTCCCTCTGAGGTGAAACAGCCGCACTTCGTGCGCCACGCCGCCCGCCTCGGCAGGGACACCTGGGCTGCGCTCAGAAAGCTCGCCCAGGAAAGAGGGATTACGCCTTCCGGCCTGCTCCTCGCCTGCTACGTGGAAGTGCTTGCCCGCTGGAGCAGCCGCAGCCGCTTTACCGTCGACGTGACCATGTTCAACAGGCTGCCGATGCATCCCGACGTATCCAGAATTATCGGCGACTTCACGTCCGTCATCCTGCTCGACTGCGAATTTAACGGCGATCTGCCCTTCGTGAAGCGCGCCGAAACCCTGCAGAAACAGCTCTGGGCGGACATGGATCACGGCCTCTACTCCGGCGTTGACGCTGCCCGCGAATGGAGCCGCCGCACCGGACATCCCGGGTCCGACATCATCCCCGTCGTCTTCACGAGCACGCTCGGGTTCGGCGACGAACACGGCACCCACCCAGCCCTCTCCGCCTTCGGCACCATGGTGTACACCATTACGCAGACGCCCCAGGTCTGGATTGACCATCAGGTCCGCGAAGTGGATGACTGCCTCGACTTCAACTGGGACAGCGTGGATGAGCTCTTCCCCGCCGGACTCGTGGATGACATGTTCGGCGCCTACTGCCGTCTCCTGAAAATGCTGGCCGCAGGCGGACGCCTCTGGAACCACACCCGGCTGCCGCTCCTCCCCGAGGAACAGCAGGAACGCAGGATCCTCGCCAACGCCACATCGGTTCCTTCAGGGACGCCCGGAAAGGCCACCCTGGACAGCCTCTTCGCCAGGACACTGGAGCGCACACCTGACGCCCCCGCCATCTTCCAGGAAAACCGTGTCCTCACTTACCGCGGGCTCGGCAGCGCGGCAGAAGGACTCGCGCAGAAACTCCTGGAGGCCGGAGTCCGTAAGGGAAGCCTCTGCGCCGTCATCAGCTCCGGCGGCTGGCAGGAAGCCTGCGCGGCCATAGCCGTAACCTGCGTCGGAGCGGCCTACATGCCTCTTGACGCTGCCCTCCCCGAAAAGCGGCTGAAACATCTCTTTGAATACTCGGGAGCGCGCCATGTGCTCCTGAAGCCCTCCGACGCTGGACTTCCCCTGCCGGGAAACGTCACCAGAATAATTATTGATGACGGGTTATTGAAATTGAATTTCAATTTCGATATAAAGAGAAACGCGTCCCGCCCGGATGGCCTGGCTTACGTGATTCACACGTCCGGATCCACCGGTGAACCCAAAGGCGTCATGATACGCCATGAACGGGCCGTGAACACCATTCTTGCCGTCAACCGCATGCTCAGCCTGACTTCCGCCGACAGGGTGCTGTCGGTTTCCCGCTTCACCTTCGACCTTTCCGTCTGGGACATCTTCGGGATGTTCGCGGCCGGCGGGGCTCTCGTGCTGCCCGATCCGAAGCGGCGCCTGGACGCCGCCCACTGGCTCGGGCTTATGTGCGCCCATAACGTCACGGTCTGGAACTCCGTCCCGCCGCTCCTTCAGATTTTCGCGGACTGGCTCGGACACCACGAAGGCATGGAACTGCCGCCCCTGCGCTGCGCCATGCTGAGCGGCGACTGGATCCCCCTCAGCCTTCCCGGCGCCGTGCGGCGTTTCTGGCCGAATCTCAGGCTGTTCAGCCTGGGCGGCGCCACAGAGGCCTCCATCTGGTCCATTTCCTGCGAAGTCGGAGAAGTGGATCCCGGCTGGAAGAGCATTCCCTATGGCAGGCCGCTCCCCAACCAGCGCTTCCACATCCTCAACAAATGGGGCACCGACTGTCCGGACTGGGTTCCCGGCGAACTCTTCATCGCCGGCAGGGGACTCGCGGACGGCTATCTCAATGACCCCGGACGTACGGCCGAGCGGTTCATCAGGCATTCCGGCACGGGAGAGAAGCTCTACGCCACGGGCGACCTCGGCTGCTACATGCCTGACGGCAGCATCGAGTTCCTCGGCCGCAGCGACAGCCAGGTCAAGATCAACGGATACCGAGTGGAACTCGGTGAGGTCGAGAACAACCTCCTCGCGTGCCCCGGTGTCGGCCAGGCCGCAGCCATGGCCGTAAAGGGCGCCGGAGCGGGCCAGATGCTCGTCGCCTTTGCCTCCCCCGCCCACGGCGCTCCGAAGCCGGAACCCGCAGAGCTGTGGAAGTGGCTCGAGTCGAGGCTCCCCTCCTTCCTCGTGCCGGGCATGATCATCGTGAAGGACAGCCTGCCCCTCACTGCCAACGGCAAAGTCGACCGGCGCCACCTCTCCGTTGAGCCGTCGGCCCGGAACAGCCAGCCTGCCGGCGCCGCGGCAGGGACCGAGACCGAACGGATCTTGGCCGACGCCATCGGCACCGTGCTCCGCGGCGGGAAACCCGGCATCGACCAGCGCTTCTTCGAAATGGGACTGAGTTCACTCGACCTCGTAACCGTCCAGAACCTGCTGGAGGGACGGCTCCACAGAACCATTCCTCTTATGACGCTCCTCGAGCATACCACCATCCGCTCCCTCGCGGCCTGGGTGGACTCGGAGAAGGCCAGGGCAGGATCCGGCGCTTCCAAAGCTTCTGAAAAGACGCACGGAACCGTCTCCTTCAGCCGCGGCATGGGCCGCGCGGAGCAGCGCATGCGCCGGAGAATGAGAAGCCGGGACGACAGCAGATTTTCAAGCAACAATTAATGCCACGCGCTCATGAGGCCCAACCACATGCAAGCAAACACGACTGAAATCCCCGAAAACGCCATCGCCGTCATCGGCATGGACTGCCGTTTTCCCAAAGCCAACAGTACGGAAGAGTACTGGGACAACCTGGTGAAGGGAAAGGAGTGCATCACCTTCCTTTCCGATGACGAGCTGCGCCGGGCAGGCGTCAGCGAAGAAACAATTCACAATCCGGATTATGTCAAGGCGGCCGGACTCATAAACGGGGCCGATCTCTTTGACGCCGGATTTTTCGGATACACGCCCACGGAAGCCATGCATATGGATCCCCAGCAGTGTCTTTTTCTTGAGACCTGCTGGCACGCCCTGGAGGATGCGGGATATAATCCCTATACCTACCCGGGCGCCGTGGCCGTCTTCGGCGGGACCCGTCTGAGCACCTACTACGTCAACTTCATGGCCGCCGACCTCGCCGAATACGGCACGGCCCGCTTCATGCAGAGCCATATCGGCACGGACAGGGATCACCTCTGCACCCGCATCTCCTATAAGCTCAACCTCAGAGGCCCCGCCTTCACGGTGCAGTGCGCCTGCTCGACTTCCCTGGTGGCCCTGCATCTCGGCTGCCAGGGCCTCCTGAACGGCGAATGCGACATGGCCATCGCTGGCGCGAGCGGCATCGATATTCCCCAGGAGCACGGGCATTTCTACCAGGAAGGCATGATCTTTGCCCCTGACGGCCATTGCCGTCCCTATGACGCGGCCGCCGAAGGCATCGTCTCCGGCAACGGCGTGGGCGCTGTCCTCCTGAAACGCCTCGAGGACGCCATAGAAGACCGCGACGCCATTCACGCGGTTATTCTCGGCACGGCCATCAATAATGACGGCAGTTCCAAAGTCGCCTATTCCGCCCCCAGTTTCGAGGGCCAGAGCGAAGTCATAGCCGAGGCTCTCGGCGTGAGCGGCGTGGATCCGGCCAGCATCGCCTATGTGGAAGGCCATGGCACGGGCACCTATCTGGGCGATCCTCTCGAAGTGGAGGCCCTGAACCGCATCTACTCCCACAACAACCCGAAAAAACAGTACTGCGCCCTCGGATCCGTCAAGAGCAACGTCGGCCATCTCGAAGTGGTCGCCGGCGTGGCGAGCTTCATCAAGGCGGTCATGACCCTCAAAAAAGGCCGCATCGCGCCCACCTGCCATTACAAAACCCCGAATCCGCGCATCCATTTCGAAGAAACGCCTTTCTTCGTGAACAACACGGCCATTGACTGGCCGGCTGACATGACGCCCCGCCGCGCCGCGGTGAGCTCCTTCGGCGTCGGCGGCACCAACGCCCACGTCATTCTGCAGGAAGCCCCCGCCCGCGATGATTCTGCTGAAGCAGGCGCTGCCGAAAACCGTCTGCTTGTCCTCTCCGCCAGGGGGGAAAAGCCCCTCCGCGAGCTCGCCGAAAGCTACTGCTCTTTCCTTGACAGCGCCGGCGAAAGCCTCGACCTCACGGATATGTGCAACACCACGCAGGAAGGCCGCGCGCACCACGCGACACGCCTCGCTGTCACGGCGGACAGCCGCGCCGGATTCCGCGCGAAGCTCGGCGAAGTTCTCGAAAAAAAGGCCTGGCGCACATCCAAGCCCGGCGACGGAGACAGAACCGTCTTCCTCTTCACCGGCCAGGGCGCCCAGCGCACGGGCATGGGGAAGGATCTCTACGCCGTCCAGCCTGTCTTCCGGGAAGAGCTTGACCGCTGCGCAGCCCTCTTTGACCCCCTGCTTGAAAAGCCCCTCCTCGACGTCATGTGGAAGAAGGAGTTCGGAGAGCTTCTGGACAACACCGCCTATACGCAGCCGGCACTCTTCAGCATCGAGTACGCGCTGGCCAAAATGTGGGAGGCCTTTGGCGTGAAGCCCATGGCCGCCTGCGGACACAGCATCGGCGAGTACGTGGCCGCCTGCATAGGAGGCGTGTTCAGCCTTGAGGACGCCGTGAAGCTCGTCGCGGCCAGGGGCAGGCTCATCGCCACACTGCCCGCCGGCGGCGGCATGAGTGCCCTCCTCGCCGGTGAAGAAGAAGCCATGAAGCTTCTTGAAGCCGCGGGACGTCCCGACCGCGTCGGCATAGCCGCCTTCAACGGCTCCTTCCAGACCGTTTTCACGGGTCCTCTCGAAGGCCTTGCCCGCGTTGAGGCCAAAGCCGGAGAAATGGGGCTTACCATAAAAAGCCTGCACGTTTCCCACGCTTTTCATTCCGATCTCATGGAGCCCATCCTGGACGAATTCGCGCGGGTCGCTGACTCCGTTGCCTACCAGGATCCCTCCCTCGTCATTGTGAGCAACGTCACCGGCCGTGCCGCCCAGCCCGGGGAAATCTCCTGCGCCGGCTACTGGGTCAGGCATCTCAGGAGCACGGTGCGCTTCCTGGACGGCATCCACACTCTCGAAGCCCTTGATCCGAAAGCCTGGCTCGAAGTGGGCCCGAGCGGCATCCTGACCGCCCTGTGCCGCCGCGAACAGAACGCGGACGGCTCTGCCTCCTCCGCTGTCCATACGGCCAGCCTCCACGCGAGGGAACCCGAATGGAGGCAGGTCCAGAACGCTCTGGGAGACCTTTACATGGCCGGATGCCAGATCGACTGGGACGCCTTCGCCGAAGATCAGCACTGGGGCCGCATTCATCTTCCCCTGTATCCCTTCCAGGGAACAAAGCATTTCGTGGACGACTCTTTCAACGGCGTGGCCACGAAGAAAGCTCCCGCCGCTGCCTCTCCTGACTCAATCTGGGAAGGCCTCTGCGCAAGCGCGGCCGCTGACTCCGAGGAAAGCCCGGATCGCCCTGACAGCGCGTCTTACGCAGGACAGGCCGCCATGGTCGAAAAACTCTGCGCCGGATACTCGGCCGAGGCTCTCACGAAGCTCGGCGCCTTCGCAGGCGGAAAATTCCATACGCCGGAGGAAATCGCCGCGGCCATTCATCTCCCCGCGGGATTCGATCAGCTCCTGACACGTATTCTTGGTGACCTTGTTGAGAACGGTCTGCTCAAAAAAGATGAAGAAGGCCGTTACGGCTCTCCCGTGAGCCCGGACCTGGCCATCCGTTCCGAGGTTGACGCCCTGGTTGCCAGACAGAACGAGACAAATCAAAGCAAATAACAAAGCGGAGATATATAATGCCCAACCAGTCAGAAACAGCAGACAAAAAGGATTTCATCGCGGCCAACCTGCCACTGCTTTCTTTTATGAAGCACTGCGGGGAGAGCCTCGGCGGCATCCTCGGAGGTACACAGGACCCGCGGGAAGTGATGTTCCCCGGGGGAAGCTCCGACGCCGTTGAAAAAGTGTATCAGGATACGCCCCAGAGCCGCTACTACAACGGCATCATGGCGAAGGCCCTTAAATCCGTGGTGGACACCCTGCCTCTCGACAGGAAGATTTCCATCCTTGAAATCGGCGCGGGCACGGGCGGCACCACCTCTGCCCTCCTGCCCGTCCTTCCGCCCGAACGCACGCGCTACGTCTACACGGACATTTCCCCCCTTTTCACGGCCAAAGGGCAGGAGCGTTTCTCCGGATTCCCCTTCGTCGAATACCGCACCCTGGACGTGAGCCGCGATCCCCTGCAGCAGGGATTCGGGGAAGGTGAATTTGACGTAGTCGTCTGCTCCAACATCCTGCACGCGACCCCCGATATCACCCAGTCCGTGAAGAACATCCGCACGCTGCTCGCCTCGCGCGGTCTTCTCCTTCTCCGTGAGATCACCCTTCCGCGTCCCGCCCTGGGCTTCGAAATCTCGTTCGGATGCCTCCTCGGACAGATACACGATCAGGACTGCCGCGGCATCAATCCCTTCCTTACCCCGGAGCGCTGGCACGATCTCCTTACGGAAAACGGCTTTGACAGGACCGCGTGCTACCCCGATCCCAAAGACAAGGCCCCCGACGAGCATATCATCATCGCCCGCAGCTCCGGTGAGGGGCGGGAAGCCTTCAGTACGGAAATGATCACCGCTGCGGAAGCCTCCGAAGGAGAGCCGTCCGGCTTGGACACTGGGCATATCCTGCTCGGACGCCGGCTCGCCTCCCCTCTCTCCACGGCCCAGTACACCTCCCTCGTAAGCGGCGAGCGCCAGCCCTTCCTCGCGCAGCATCAGGTATTCAAAAACATCGTCGTCCCCGGCACCGCTCACTTTGATCTCGCTGCCGCGGCCGGCATGAATTACTTCGGCTGCGATGAAGTGAGCCTCGAAAATGTGGTCCTGAGGGAAGCCCTCATGCTCGATGATGGCGCCCGCAGGGTTCAGGTTCTTGTAAGCCCCTCTGACAGCGGCGCGGAATTCGAAATCTACAGCCGAAACGCGGCTGACACAGAGGGCGGCTGGCACATGCACGTGTCCGGCCAGGTCTCTCCCCTGCAAAGCGCCGCAGGCGCGCATGTGAATCTGAAAAATCTCACCAAAGGCGGCCGGGAGATTGACATCGACGCCTTCTACACGAAGTTCGACTCCTACGGAACCGTCCATTACGGTCCCATCTTCCGCGGTCTGCGTCATCTCTGGCGCACGGATGACGGCGCCATCGCCGAGGTGAGCCTGGACTCCCAGGAAGCGCGCCGCGGCGGCGGATTCATTGTCCATCCCGCCGTGCTTGACAGCTGCCTGCAGAGCATGGTCGCTGCCATGGGCGCCGATGACAGCGATCCCAACGGCGAAGGGTTCATGCCTTTCAGCGTTGAGCGCATCAACTTTTACGGCAAGGCTCCGGACACGGTCTGGTGCCGCGCTGTGATGAAAGAAGGCGATTCCTTCAAAAAGGAAATGTTCCAGGCGAGCTTCAGCATTTACACGCCTGACGGCACGCCGGTCTGCGACATCATCAATCTGACCATGCGCCGCACCAACAGGAGCACGCTTGACCAGATCCGCGCCGGACAGCAGAGCGCCGATATCTGCTACGACATCGTCTGGCGCCAGATCGCGGCTCCTGAAAAGCACGACATGAAAGGGCACTGGCTTATTCTCGCCGGCCGCGACATGGGCTTCGCCAGAGCCGTTTCTGACGAAATCACCCGTGACGGCGGTACCTTTGAGATGGCCGTCTGCGCGGGCGGAGACGCCCCCGACGGCATTCAGGCCGTGGCTCCCGATGACCCCGGTGCTTTCAAAGACCTCGTCTCCGCCTTCAGCGCGAAGGAAGACGCCAGGGGCATTCTCTACCTCTGGGCTCCTGACTGCACGGTGCCCGACTTCACCGGAAAGAATGGCGAAGCGCCCTTCAAGACCCATACGGCCGAAGCCCTCCTCTTCCTCGCCCAGGCTCTCGCGGCCTGCGGCGCGTCTTCAAAAATCCGTCTCGCCGCTGTCACCTGCCAGGCGCAGGCCGTACGCGCCGCGGATCAGCCCGTTCCCACGCAGAGCCTTGTCTGGGGCCTCGAGAAATCCGTGGCCATGGAACTCGGGCAGATTTACCCTCTCATCATCGACCTCGATCCTGTGGCGGAACTCTCCTCACAGGCCGCCACGCTGTGCGCCGCGGCCGGAGCCCGCGGCTGGCATGAGGACAAGGCTGCCGTGAGGAACGGCGTCTTCTACTCCCCGCGCCTCGTGCGCGCCGCCCATGAAGCTCCTGCCAGGACCCCGAAGATTCTCGAAAAGCCCGAAGGGGACTACGAAGTGGAAATCCTCGGCGGCGGTCTTGAAAACATCGCCGTGAAGCCCCTCACCCGCCACGCGCCCAGGCCCGGCGAAATCGAAATCGCGGTCGAAGCCTACGGCCTTAATTTCCAGAACGTCATGTCCGCCATGGGCGTCACCAGCCAGATGAAGAGCATGGTGCTCGACTGCGCCGGCACTGTCACCGCCATCGGCGAGGGCGTTACCCGCTTCGCCCCCGGCGACAGGGTTTTCACCACGACCTACGGCCAGTTCGCCTCCCACCTCTACGCCCGCGAGCTCTTCACGGCTCCCATCCCCGAGGGCTTCAATGCCATTGAGGCGTCCTGCATTCCCACGGTCTTCATGACCTCCTGGCATTCCCTCATTGAGGTGGCCGGCCTGAAGAAGGGCGAGCGCGTCCTCCTGCATTCCGCCACGGGCGGCATCGGACAGTCCGCCATCCAGATCGCCAGGGCGGTGGGCGCCGAAATCTATGCCACGGCCGGCACGGAACGCAAACGCGGCCTGCTCCGCTCCTGGGGCATCAGACACGTCTATTCCTCTCGCACCGCGGATTTTGAGAAGGAAATTCTCAGAGATACCGGCGGTGAGGGCGTGCACGTGGTTCTGAACTTCCTCGTGAAGGATCTCTGCGACGCCGGCATGCGCTGCCTCGTCAAAGGCGGCCGCTTTGTGGAAATCGGCAAGACCGACGTGCGTACCCCCGAACAGGTCAGGGCTGTGCGCGACGACATCGCCTACACGGCTGTTGACCTCGTGAAGATCGGCCAGAAGGACGAAAACAGGCTGCGTGAAATCTTCACCGGCTGCATGGAAGGCTTCAAAAAGGGCTTCTACCATCCGCTCACGCACAGGGTCTTCACCATGGATTCCGTCGCGGAAGCCTTCAGGTACATGCTTGAAGGCCGCCATACCGGCAAGGTTGTCGTGAGGAACGTGTTCGTTCCCGGTGACACCGGCATCCGCCATGACGCCTCCTACGTCATCACGGGCGGCATGAGCGATGTCGGCCTCGCCCTCGCCCAGCATCTCGCCGAACGCGGCGCAGGCAGGATCTGGCTCCTCGGACGCCATCTGCCCGAAGCCGGTTCACGTCAGGCGGAACAGGTTGAAAAAATCCGCGCCGCAGGCTGCGAGGCCAGGCCGCTCACCTGCGATGTGACCGACTTTGACGCCATGAAAGCCGCCTTCGGCGAAATGACCGCCCAGGAGGACATGCCCATCCGCGGCGTCTTCCACCTCGCCGGATTCCTCGATGACGACGCCATTGAACGGCTTACCTGGAAGCGCTTCAATGCCGTCCTTTCCCCGAAGGTCGACGGCAGCTGGTTCCTGAACGAACTGACCCGTGACATGCCCCTCGACCACTTTGTGGTCTTCTCTTCCATAGCCTCCGTCTTCGGCACGCACGGTCAGGCCAACCACGTTGCCGCCAACACGTTCCTCGACGCGCTCATCGCCTCCCGCAGGGCGGACTTCCTGCCCGGCCTCTCGGTCAACTGGGGCGCCTGGGGCGAAATCGGTACGGTCGTGAGGCTCGGCATACTTGACCGTATCCGCCGCCAGGGCGTTGAAGGCTTCGATACTGCCACCGGGCTCGCTCTCCTTGACGCCTTCATGAGCAGCGGCGCCACGCGCAAGGTCGTGACGCGCATGGACTGGAACAAGATGCTCCCTCTTCTCAGAGCTACGTCCGGCGCTGCCATGTTCGACGAGATCAGGGACAGGGTTAAACCCAGCGAAAAGCAGGCTGAAAAAACTTCTTCCAGCAGACTTGCCGAAGAAATGCGCGCCCTGCCCATGGAAGAGCGTCTTACGAAGATGCGCGCGTACCTCAGAAAGGAAATAGCCGGATTCCTGCGCATCAGCGAGGACACCATTCCCAATGACGTCAACCTGACGAGCCTCGGCATGGATTCCCTCATCAGCCTCGACCTCTTCCAGCGCATCAGCCGTGACCTCAAAATCCGTATCGCGCCGCATGAGGTTTCCGCCCGTCCCACAGTCCAGGCCATGGCTGAGAAGTTTGCCCATGACCTCGGCCCGGATACGGCCGGAGAAACCAAAAAGCCTGAAAAGGAAAATGACGCGGGCTCGCCCCTTTCCGGTCTCCTTGTTCCGGATCCGGAGCACGCCTGCGATCCCTTCCCTCTCTCCGACATGCAGCAGGCCTACTGGATCGGCCGCGGCAGCGACGGCCTCGCCCTTGGCGGCGTCAGCTGTCACTTCTACTTCGAGGCCGAAGCCCAGAATATCGACTACGACCGCTATGAGAAGGCCTGGAACGAACTCATCGCCCGCCAGCCCATCCTGCGCACCGTCATCCTTGACAGTGAGCACCAGCAGGTTCTCGCGGAAGTTCCGCCCTACGTCATTCCCCGCCACGATCTGCGCGGGCTTTCCGACAAAGAGGTGGACGAAAAAATCCAGGCCATGCGCGCGGAAATGTCCCATGAAGTCGTGGCTGTGGACAAATGGCCGAACTTCCGTATCGAAATCTCCGAACTCTCCGATACGGTCTGCCGCCTGCACTTCAGCTTTGACCTCATGCTCTGCGACTTCCACGGCATCAGCCTCCTTCTGCACGAGCTCGGCGAGATTTACGCCGGACGCGGGGCGGCTCTGCCGAAGATGGAAATCACCTTCCGCGACTACCGCCTTGCCGAAGAGCGCTACCGCAAAACGAAGACCTTCGAACGCGACCGCAGATACTGGCTGGACCACATCGACAGCCTGCCCGAAGCTCCCAGGCTTCCGCTGGCCGTCAAGCCCTCGGCTCTCACGCATACTGAGTTCAGACGCCTCATGAAGACGATCGATAAAGGCGTCTGGCAGTCCCTCAGGAAGAAAGGTGAAGCAAGGGGGCTTACGCCCACGGCCATCACGCTTGCCGCCTTCTCCGAAGTCCTCGGCCTGTGGAGCTCCGATCGGAAGTTCACTCTCAACCTCACGCTATTCAACCGCCTGCCCATGCACAGACAGGTCAACGAGCTCGTGGGCGAGTTTACCTCTAACACGCTCCTTGCCGTGGATCTCGACGAGGGCACGGGCTTCGAAAATATGGCCGGACGTCTCTGGAGCAGGCTCTGGGACGATATGGGGCACCGCTCCTTCAGCGGTATCCGCGTCCTGCGTGAAATGAGCCGTCGCCGCGGCAGCGCCGCCGGCATTATGCCCATCATTTTCACGAGCATCCTCTCCATGGAGTCCAAAGGCGACGCTTTCGCCCTCGGCGGGCTCGGACGCGAGGTCTGCAGCATCTCCCAGACGCCGCAGGTCTGGCTTGATCATCAGCTCTTTGAAGTGGACGGCGCCCTCAGACTCGTCTTCGACTATGTGCCCGGGCTCTTCCCCAAGGGCATGATAGAAGACATGTTCAGCGCTTATGCGGACTTCCTGACCCGCCTCGCCGGTGACGACAGCCTCTGGAACAGCCTCACTCCTGTCCGCGCTCCCGAAGCCCAGCTCGCCATCCGCGCGAAAGTCAACGATACGGCCATGGATCTCGGAGCGGGCCTCATGTACGCGCCCTTCCTGAAGCAGGCATCTGAGCATCCTGAAGCCTGCGCCGTTATCAGCAGAAACAGGACGCTCTCCTACGGCGAACTGGAAGAAATGAGCCGCGCCCTGGCCCTGCAGCTCAGGGAAAAGGGCATCGGACGCGGCGCTCGCTGCGCCATCCTGCTTCCCCATGGCTGGCAGCAGATTGCAGCCTGCCTCGGCATCCAGCGCGCCGGCGCGGCCTACCTGCCCCTCGATCCGGGTCAGCCCGAAACCCGCATCGGAGAGATTCTCTCTGATGCCGGCGTGAAGGCGGTCATTGGCAGAAAGTGCACCGCTCCCGAAGGGACGGCCTTCCTTTCCGCCGATGACACCCTGAAGGCGGCTGACGGCGCTGCCTGCCCTGAAAACGCGGCTATGCCGGAGGATCCCGCCTACATCATCTACACCTCAGGTTCCACCGGAAAGCCCAAGGGCGTCGTGATTTCCCACAAAGCCGCTATGAACACGATTCTTGACGTCAACCGCCGTTACGGCGTGACCGGGAAGGATCGCGTTCTCAGCGTGTCGCGGCTCTCCTTCGACCTCTCGGTTTACGACATCTTCGGCCTTCTCTCGGCCGGCGGCACCGTCGTTGTTCCTGAAGAGGAGGAACGTCTCGAGCCCCGGACCTGGCTTGCCCTCATCCGCGCGCACGGCGTGACCCTCTGGAACACGGTTCCCGCCCTCGGTCAGGTCCTCTGTGACGCCGCGGAAGAAGAAGGCGGCACGCCTCTCCCGCTTAAGATCGCCATCTTCAGCGGTGACTGGATTCCCCAGGATCTGCCCGGGAAACTGAAGAAGAATATCCCCGGCCTGAAGGTCATGGCCATGGGCGGCGCCACGGAAGCCTCCATCTGGTCAAACTTCCATGAGACCTGCCCCGCCGACGCGGCCTGGACCTCGGTCCCCTACGGCACGCCCCTCGCGAACCAGGCCTTCGCCATCCTCGACGGACATCTCACGGACCGTCCCGACTGGGTCCCCGGCGACCTCTACATCCTGGGCGCAGGCCTCGCCACCGGCTACTGGAACTATCCAGAAAAGACCGCCGCGGCCTTCCTTCCCGCCACGGAGAAACATCCGCGCATGTATAAAACCGGCGACACCGCCCGCTACCATCCCGACGGCACCATTGAATTCCTGGGCCGCCTGGACACGCAGGTAAAGGTGCACGGCTACCGCATCGAACTCGGCGAAGTTGAATCCGTGCTCAGAGAACACCCGGCCGTGAAGCGCGCTGCCGTCATCGTCGAAAACGGACGGGGCGGCGAAAAGCAGCTCACCGCCTTCCTGGAAGCCGAACCTGAAAAGGCCGGCATGATCATGCGGACCGAGGAAGCCCCCAGCCAGCTGACTGACGACCTTATGAAAGCTGCAGGGAACACGGAGTCAGTGACTGACTTCGACCCTGAAATCTTCAAAAAAATGTGGAACGGTCTCTCAGACCTCTACCTTGCCGCAGCCGAGCGTGCTCTGCGTACCCTCGGCCTCTACGACAGGAAATGGACGGGCCTTGAAGACTTCATCGCCGAATCCGGCGCGGCAAAACGCTACACCAAGTGGCTCCACCGCGCACTGACAGCCCTCTCTTCCCGCGGCATCATCGCCGTTGACGACAGGGGCATGTACGCTCCCTGCGGCACGCCGCCTTCCTTTGACGGCTGCCTTAAAAACGCGCTCGGCTGCCTTAAAGAGATGAAGTTCGCTCCGAGGTTCGGAACCATCCTTGAGAAGACCGTCACGGATCTGCCCGCCCTCCTCAGGGAGGATAAGCACTCCGGTGAGCTCTATACGGACGAAATCGTCCCGGTCCTCTACCAGAAGGTGCCCGCTGCGTGCAACCGCCTCACTGCCGACATCGCCGTCAGGGCTGTCGAAAACGCAGGCGGCAGACCGTACCGCATCCTTGAGGTCGGCGCAGGATATGGCTCTGTAACGCGCCATATTCTCCCCTCTCTCGTGGGAAAGAACGTCACCTATGACTTCACCGATATCTCCCGCTTCTTCCTCACCGCGGCGCAGAAGGCCTTTTCCGAATATGATTTCGTGAATTACGGCCTCTTCGACCTCGATGTGGAGCCAGAACTCCAGGGCCGCGAAGCCCACAGCTATGACATGATCCTGGCTGTCGGCGTCCTGCACGACGTGAAGGACATGCGCAAATCGCTGACCGCCCTGAAGCGCATGCTCGCCCCCTCCGGCATACTCCTCATTGAGGATCAGTCCTCCTTCCAGCTGCCCCTCGACCTGTCGCAGGGCCTGCAGCAGGGCTACGAGAACGCGAACGACGCGGACCTGCGCCTGGAGAACCCCATCCCCTCGCGTGAAGAGTGGACGAAAGTCTTTACCGAACAGGGGCTTACCGCCCCAGTCTGGTTCGTGAAGAAGGATTCTCTTGAAGGCTTCCTCGGCCTCGAGGTTTTCGTGAGCTCCGGGCCGGAATCCGTGTCGCGCTTTACTCCCGAAGTTCTGGACTCCTGGACCCGGGAACGCGTTCCCGGCTACATGGTGCCTTCCAGCTGGCATCTTCTTGAAAGCATGCCGCTTTCCGCCAATGGCAAGATTGACCGCAGGGCCATTGCCGCCGCTTCCGGCCGCGGGCCTTCCAGGCCGGCCGTAACCGTCGCGCCCCGTACTGAAACGGAAAAGACCATCGCCGCCATCTGGAAAGAGGTTCTTTCCCTCGACAGTGTCAGCGTGGAGGAAAGCTTCTTCCACTGCGGCGGTGACTCCCTGTCCGCCTTCCAGCTCCTGAAAGGACTTCAGAAGAGCTTCGGACGCAGGTTCACGCTCAGGGATCTGATGCAGCAGCCGACCATTGCCGGAGAAGCCGCCCTTATCGAGTCCAGAAAGAACGACAGAGACGGTTCCCTTGTCATCCTGAACGAAGCGGGGAGCAGCCGGACGCTTGTCTTCGGGCATCCCTGCGAAGGCATTGTGACATCCTACGCCAGACTCTCCGCCGCACTGCCGGAATGGAACTTCTGCGCCCTGCAGAGCCGCGGCCTTGGCGGCGAATGCCAGCCCGTCACGGACTTCAGCGTCATGGCGGAAAACTACATGAGTGACTTCGCCCAGAAGATTACTCCTTCCAGTGCCGTGTTCGGCGGCTGGTCCATGGGCGCCTTTATCGCCTGGGAGCTTGCCACCCGCACGGGCAGCGACAACAGACAGCCGCTTGTGCTCATTGACCCGCCGTCAAAGAAGCTCTGGGATGAACAGTACGGCAGGAGACGTTCGAGCTTCATGTCCCTCATGGAACAGGTCTTCCCCGATGCCGTGGGCGTCGTGAAGTCCATGGGCTTCGAGCCTTCCGATTTCGACAGCCTCGACAGGGAAAGCCAGCTCCGCGTCTTCACCAGGGCCATGGAAATGGAAGGCCTCGTTCCCGAAGGGAGCCAGGCCATTCAGGAACAGGTTGGCCGCATCATTAAGGTGGGGCTCGCCAACGTTGAAGCCCTCTGGCACTACCAGCCGAAACCTCTCTCCGGTCATGCCGTGCTCTACATCAGAGGCGAAGGCCAGAAGGACGAAAGCGTTGAATACTGGCGCTCTCTCACCGACGGTCCGTTCACCGTTGTCCCTGTCAGCCATGACCACTGGCACCTCCTGAAATCAGATGAAGACGTCAGCCGTATCGCAGCCGGCATCCGCCAGCTCATCGAATCCGGCTCTGAAAACGGGAGGAACAGCTAAAATGACACTCAGGTCCGATTGGCTCATCCATAATCAGGAAGAGACCGGCGGCAGGGCCAGGCCGCGCATGTTCTGCTTTCCCTTTGCCGGGGGCGGAGCGTCCATCTACCGTAACTGGGGACGCGCGC
>OLYM01000397.1_pt1 | contig 17660 bp, 13 predicted proteins | sample 1673691 | NCBI WGS metagenome assembly OLYM01 (sample SAMEA103958123, study PRJEB25191) | human gut metagenome | reverse complement strand
AATGCGCCCGTAGCTCAGCTGGATAGAGTGTCAGACTCCGACTCTGAAGGTCGTGCGTTCGAATCGCATCGGGCATACCACCCCCGGATTTCCCGTCCGGGGGCTTTTTCTTTGAATGTCCGCCCACTTCGGGTAAAGCAAAGTCCCCCGGCCGCTGCGCTGCAGCAGTTCGGGGGCTTTTTGCTTGTGTGAAATAACGGGCTCTCTTTTTTACAGGCTGAAGATGACCTGAAACACGGTGCCTGCTTCCGCCGTACCGGCAACCGAAATCTCCCCGCCCAGCTTTTCCGCCATTTCCTTTGTGATGGCCAGCCCCAGCCCGAAGCTGCCGGACTCGCTTTTCCTGCTTTTATCGCTGCGGTAAAAGCGATCAAAAATATGGGGAAGGTCCGCTTCCGGGATGGTGCTGCCGAAGTTTTGAACGGAAAGCCGCACCTTTTTCTTTTCCCTGATGAGCGTCAGCTGCACCCGCCCGCCGGCCGGCTCATATTTCAGGGCGTTTTCCAGCAGGCTGCTGACGATCCGCTGCAGATAGTCGGCATTTCCCCGCAGCGTACATTCGGCGGGCAGCGCCGTTTCCAGCGTCACACCCTTTTCATAGGCGATAGACTCCATCTCCAGCGCTGCCTTTGTGGCGATGGCTGCAAGGTCCACCGGTCGGATACAAAGCGCCGCATCGGGGCGTTCCACATCGGCCAGCGTCAGCATCCGGGAGATGAGCCGCTGCATCCGCTTGGCCGCCTCCTGCGTGCTGTCCACCCAGCGGCGGACGCTGCCCACCGATGCCTCCGGATTTTCCAGCAGGATGGCGTTATTCGCCAGAATGACCGAAAGCGGCGTTTTCAGATCGTGGGAGGCATCCGCGATAAACTGCTTTTCCCGCCGGGCGGACTCCTCCAACGGGCGTGCGGCCAGGGCGGAGAGCCTGACGCTGACGGCGAAAAACAGCAGCATGGCGCCCAACCAGATGCCCGACAGCATCAGCGCAAGATTGCCCATCGACCGGGTGATATAGTCCGTGGAGGCGATGGCGATGCGGCAGGGGGTGTTTCCGCTGCGATAATAGATGATATGACTTTGGCGCAGGGTGCCGAACTCCTCCTTTCGGGAAACGATCTCGCTCAACAGCGACTCCAGCTCCTCCCCGGTATAGGGGTTATTCGGCGAAAGCACCGAGTAGCTGCTGCTTTCCGGGGAATAGAACACCGTCAGGATGTCCTTTTCCCGCTGCGTGCCGTCCCGCCCCGGCGGGTCCTCCGGCGGCTCCCCCTTGGGCGGCTGGGAAAAGCCCCGCAGGGGTGCAACCACCTGCTCCATCGTCAGACGCAGGCTGTTGCGGTAGTCATTTACCATATATACGGCCACCGCCGCCACCATAACGGTCAGCACGATGCCGATGAGCAGCATATTGAACTGCACAAAGCGCTTGCGGTAGGGGCTCATGGCGTGACCTCCAATCGATAGCCGATTTTCTGCAGATTTTTTATGGTGACCCCGGAGCCGAGATACCGCAGCTTTTTCCGCAGGAAGGAGATATAGGCCTCCACATTATTATCCGTCGCTTCGGAATCCAGCCCCCACGCCCGGCTGATCAGCAGATCCTTGGAATAGATCATTTTCGGCTCGGAGAGCATCAGCCGCATAAGCGCAAATTCCTTGGGGCCCAGCTGCACATCCCGGCCGCCGCAGCGCAGCGTGACGGTATTCAGCTCCAGCGTCAGGTCTCCGTAGGAAAGCTCATCCAGAACCACCTCTCCCCGCCGGCGGGTCATGGCGCCCACCCTTGCCAGCAGCTCCTCCGGGTCAAAGGGCTTGGTGAGGTAATCATCCGCCCCGGCGTTCAGCCCGGCCACCTTATCGGGTACGGTCGTCCGGGCGGTCAGCATCAGCACCGGGGTCTGCACCCCCTCGCTTCGCAGCTGCCGCAAAACGCTGATCCCGTCCAGTCGGGGCAGCATGATATCCAAAAGGATCAGGTCATAGCCGCCCACCCGGATGTAATCCAGCGCGGACTGCCCGTCCGCCACCCGGTCTGCGCTGTGCCCCGCCTTGCGCAGGATATGCTCCACCGCCTCCGCCAGGGCGGTCTCATCCTCTACGATAAGAATATTCAAAGGAAATCCCTCCTTTTTCTGCTTCATTTTATCATTATAGGAAAAAAACTGAAATAGTTCTGAAAAAAGTTTTTGTTCCCCTTTCAGCATTTTTTAAGAAGCGGATGGATAATAAGGGTAACAAAAGCCAAAGGAGGCGACACTATGGAAAACTATCAGGCCGTATTCAAACGGAAGGAACTGAAATACCTGCTGACCGAAGCGCAGCTCGCCGCCCTGCGCCCGGTGCTTTTCTCCCACACGGTGCCGGATGCCTTTGCCCACAGCAGCATCCTTAACCTGTACTACGATACCCCGGACTTTCGCATGATCCGCCGTTCGCAGGAAAAGCCCGCCTACAAGGAAAAACTCCGCCTGCGCAGCTACGGGGTCCCGCAGGAGCAAACGCCGGTCTTTCCGGAAATCAAAAAGAAGGCGGAGGGGATCGTCTACAAGCACCGTGTCGGTATGCCCTGCCGGGATGCCGTCCTTTATCTATCACGGCAGTGCCCCGGCGGTGACGATCAGATCTTCCGGGAGCTTGATTGGATGCTGTCCTCCTACGGCAGCCTTGCGCCCCGCATCTTCCTCTCCTATGAACGGGACTCCCGAAAGGGTGCGGAGGACCCCTCTCTGCGCCTGACGCTCGACCGCCGGATGCTATGGCGTGCCGATGCGCTGGACCTGCGGCAGGGGACGTGGGGCAGCCCGCTGCTGGCCCCGGGGCAGGTGCTCCTGGAGGTGAAGATCACCAATGCGGCGCCGCTGTGGCTGGCACGGGCCCTTTCGGAAAACGGCATCTTCCCCACCTCTTTTTCCAAATGCGGCAGGGCGTTCGAGGCCCTATGCAAAGAAAAAACCGACGAAACGGAGATAAAACGATATGCTTGACGGAATTTTTGCTTCTCTTTATACCACCTCGGTGACGGCGCCCGCCTTTCTTGCCGTCTCTCTGCTTTCGGTGGGGCTGGGCTATGGTATTGCGCTCACCTACCGCAAAATCAGCGGTGAGGGCGGCACCATGTTTTCCGCACTTACCGTCCTGCCCTTTCTGGTGCAGCTCGTCATTCTGCTGGTCAACGGCAATCTCGGCGCCGGCGTGGCGGTGGCGGGGGCGTTCAGTCTGGTGCGGTTTCGCTCGGCGCCCGGCTCCGCGCGGGATATCACGGTCATTTTCCTTTCGATGACGGTGGGGCTCTGCTGCGGCATGGGCTACTGGGCGCCTGCGGTGCTGGCGGCGCTGGTCACCTGCGGCCTCCTGCTGCTGCAAAAAAAGCCGCAGACCGACCCCTGCGAACGGGAGCTCCGTGTGACCATCCCGGAAAATCTCGACTACAATGACCTCTTTTCCGACCTTTTCGCCGGATATACCGCATCCTGCAAGCTGCTGCGGGTCAAAACCGTCAATATGGGCAGCCTGTACAGTCTCCACTATCTGGTGCGGCTGAAGGACCCCGCCGGGGAAAAGGAGCTGCTGGACGCCATGCGCTGCCGCAACGGCAATCTGGAAATCTCCTGCGGCCTCCCCGCAGAGTATAAACAGGGGGAAATCCTATGAAAAAAATCCATCTCATATTTGCATTGCTTCTGGCCCTTGCTCTGTCGGCGGGCTGCGCCGCAGGCCCTGCGGAAAACCCCACCCCCGCCGGCGGTACCGAAATTCGCTTTACCGACGGAAAGGTGACGGCGGCCGCCACGGACGGTATCACCATCGACGGCACCACCCTGACCGTCACCGGTGCGGGCACCTATCTGCTTTCCGGCAGCTGCGCCGATGGCCGTGTGAAGGTGGAAAAGGGGGTGCGCGGCGTTACGCTGGTGCTCAACGGTCTGACCCTCACCTGTGAGAACAGCGCCCCCCTCCTTTGCGGCAAGGGCAGCGAGGTCACCATCGAAGCGGCAGCCGGAACCGAAAACACCCTCTCCGATACCACCGCCAATAATGACGAAACCGGCAGCGCCGATGCGGAAAACGCCGTTATCAAGTGCAAGGACGGCTCCCGGGTGGTGCTTTGCGGCACCGGGACACTGACCCTCCGGGCGAACGGCAAAAACGGCATCAAATCCGGTTCGACAACGCAGGACGGCGAAGCCTCCCTGACCATCCGTGACCTGACGCTTACCATCGATGCCCCCGTGAACGACGCAGTCAATGCGGAAGCGGCGCTGACGGTGGAAAGCGGCACCCTCACCCTCTCCGCCGGGGATGATGCGCTGCACTGCGACTACACCCTGAACATCGGTGCGGCGGGAACCGACGGCCCCCGCATCACCGTCACCTCCTGCTATGAGGGGCTGGAGGGCGCAGCCGTCAACATCTGCTCCGGCAGCGTCGATATCCATTCTGCCGATGACTGCATCAACGCCGCCAATGCCGACCTCACCGGCTTTTCCTACCAGCTGAATATCAGCGGCGGGACGGTCACCGCCCGCTCCGACAGCGGGGACGGCTTCGACTCCAACGGCGACCTGACCATCTCCGGCGGAAATGTGACCGTTTGGACCGCCAACACCGCAGATAACGAGCCCCTTGATGCGGACGGCACCGTTACCGTTTCCGGCGGCACGGTGCTGGCGGCAGGCGGCAGCGTCGGCATGGGAGTGTCCCTTGCGGCGACCCAGCCCTGCGCGATCTTCACCGGCTCCGGGGTGGCCGGCGGCATGAATATGCCCGGTCCCGGCACCCTCGGCGGCGCATCGCTGCTGACGCAGGGAGCCTCCTTTACCGTTGCCTCCGCCGACGGAATTGTCCTCTATTCCGGGGAAGCGGTGTATAATGCCTCGTTCCTGTTCTTCTCCTCCGGCGATCTTTCAGACGGCGAAAGCTGCACCCTTTCCGCCGGGGAAGCCCAAACGGTAAGCGCCGCCCAAACCGGCACGGTACGCACCGGGATGGGCAGCCGGGGTGATGGGAATATAGGCGGCATGGGCGGAATGGGCGGTCAGCGCCCGGACGGCAGCGCCCCGCCCTCCGGCGGCTTTAACGGGCAAAAGCCGGACGGCACCACCCCGCCGGAAAAACCGACCGGCACACCCCCGCAAACCGATCCCGGCGGCACCACGATATAATATATCCGTCCCGCAAAACGGCAGCCCCCCGGCTCCTCAAGCAAACTGCTTTTGGCACCGAAGGGCTGCCGCCTTTTTCGTCCGGGCTGTTTTCTTCCTGCGTCCCCCTTACTATATATAGGAAGGCTGCCCCGCCCCCGGCGCCTTGAGAAGAAAGTGGCTTTTGTGAAACGCCAGCAGTCCCTCGTCACGCATCCGGCCCAGCTCCAGCGAAAGCCCGCTGCGCTCCACCGAAAGATAGTCCGCCAGCTGCTGCCGGGAAAAGGGGATGTCAAACTCATAGCTTCCCCGGCGCTGCGCCTCGGCGGAAAGATAAGACATCAGCTTGGCACGTGTGGTGCGCTGCCCCATATGGGTCAGCTTTTCATTCAGCAGCAGGTTCTTTTCCGCCAGCTCCCCCAGCAGGTTGCCGATGATCCGCCCGTGGTACACGCAGGCGGAGGAGCAGACGCTCAAAATACGCTTTACCCGCAAAAACATCACCGTGACTGCGCTCTCCGCCTCCACGCTCACATTCAGCACCGTCCCCGGCGCACAGGCAAATACCTCGGCGAAGGTCTGCCCCGGCCCGGCCTTGGAAAGGATATTGCGGTTGCCCCATATATCCTCCTGCACGATGAGCACGCTCCCCGCCAGCACAAGCCCCACCTCCTCCGCCGCATCCCCGGCACGCAGCAGCCGGGCGCCCTTGGGGAAGGTGTCGATCCTCGCCGCAAGGCAGGAGAGCATGGCGGTAAGCTCCTCCCCGGAAATGCCGGAAAACAGCGGCGCCGCATGGAGCATCGGGAAAAATTCCTTCATAAAAACGCCCCCTTCGTTGAAAATTCAACAGACTTGTTGTATTTAGTATAGTATAATAGCCCCATCAAAGCAACAGGAGGGCGATCAAATGAAACGAAGGATCATCGAGATCGATGAAAATAAGTGCAACGGCTGCGGCGCCTGCGCCGATGCCTGCCATGAGGGCGCCATTGCCATAGTGGCGGGCAAAGCGAAGCTCATGCGGGACGACTACTGCGACGGTTTGGGCGACTGCCTGCCCGCCTGCCCCGCCGGGGCCATCACCTTTGTGGAGCGGGAAGCGGCGGCCTACGATGAAAAAGCCGTCATGGAGAATAAGCAGCGGAAAATGCGGAAAGAGGGCATGACCCTCCCCTGCGGTTGCCCCGGCAGTCAGTCCCGGAATATTCAGCGCGAGGCCGCGCCCGCCGCGGAAGCCCCCCGCGCTGAACAGGCAAGCCGCCTGTCCCAGTGGCCGGTGCAAATCAAGCTGGTGCCGGTGAACGCTCCGTATTTTGACGGCGCGCGGCTCCTGATTGCCGCCGACTGCACCGCCTATGCCTACGCCGCCTTTCACGAGCGCTTCATCCGGGGGCATATCACACTGGTGGGCTGCCCCAAGCTGGATAGCGTGGACTATTCCGAGAAGCTGACGGAGATCATCCGGGGAAACAACATCAAAAGTGTCACCGTCGTCCGCATGGAGGTACCCTGCTGCGGCGGGCTGGAAGCGGCGGCGAAAACGGCACTCCGGGAAAGCGGGAAATTCATTCCGTGGCAGGTGGTCACCGTGACGGTGGACGGCCGCTTGAAGGAGGATTGACCCCCGCTCCGCCCCACGCCCCGCAGGGGGAGCCCTCCCCTGCGGGGAGGGCTTTGACGGGCTCCGCCCGCCCCGGCGGCTGCGCCGCCGCCAAAGCAAAAAAATAAATCCTGTTTATAAAATCAGCCGGCAGGCTCCGCTTATGGAGTCTGCCGGCATTTTTTATAATGTTTTCAGCACCTCCGCCACCCGGCGGCAGTGGTTGGGGAACATCTCCCGCAGCTCCTCTGCGGCGTTCTCCATGATATAGGGTCTCCCCACCATCGAAAGGATGGGAATATCATTATAGTTATCCCCGAAGGAGACGACCTCCTCCGGTCTTACCCCCATCGCCCGGCAGACGATCTCCAGTCCCGCGCCCTTATCGGCCAGCGTAAAGTCGATCCATTTCTCTCCGGCCACCGCCACCTGGAAGGCCGCCTCCCAGCGCTCCTTAAAGTACCCGATGGCCGCATCGGCGCCCCCGCGGCAGAAGGCCGAAACCTTGATGATCTCCTCCGGGATGTCCTCGGGATCGTCCACAACCTCGGTGATGTTCCCCACATCCTCCCGCATATGCCGCAGGAACTCCTCATCGCAGTTGCATGCATAGCAGGTGTTCTCTCCGCTGGCGTTTATCACACACCCCGGCTGCGTCATAATGTCCCTGCACAACCGGATGGCTTCGGTGCGGTCCAGCGGCACCTTGCCCCATACCGGGCCGGGGCTGCCGGGCCCGAATACCACCGACCCGTTTTCGCAGATAAAGGCAAGCTCATCCGCCACCGGCCGGAACAGCCGCCGCAGGCTGTGGTACTGGCGTCCGCTGGCCGGGCAGAAAAGAATTCCCTTTTCCCGCAGCCGCCGGATCTCCCCCAGCGTTTCCGCATCGATCGCCGTTTCCGTCCCGTGCAGCAGCGTGCCGTCTATATCACAGGTCACCAGTCGGATCATATCATCGTCCCCTCCTTCGGCGGTTTGCCGGCTCATTATAGCACACATTGTTGCTTTCGGCTACTTCCGCCCTTTATTTTTGCCTAAAATGGCAGTTTTCTTGTTAAATTTGCACACCATGTACGGAATTTTATAGTGATAAATGTCATAATTGACATATATTGAACCAAGGTCTATAATGTAAAGAGCAGGTAAGTCCTTTGTAAAGTTTTTATCAAACACCCTGCCCCGGTAATCACCGCCCTTTGGCGGTCATTATAAATAGATTACATATGGAGGAGAAAAACAATGAAAAAAGCACTGTCTATGCTGCTGGCCGTCATCATGGTTCTCACCCTGTTTGCCGGCTGCGGTGAAAAGCCTGCTCCCACCCCCAATGAGGAGCTTTCTGCCGTTCAGCAGATCATCAAAGAAGCCGAAGGCATGACCCTCGAGGAGCTGGCCAAGAAGGCCATCGAGGAGTCCAACGGCAAAACCTTCTACGGCGTAGGTAACTCCAGCCGCGGCAAGAGCGCTCTGCCCCTGTTCATCGAGTACCTGCAGTCCATCGACTCCAGCTACACCCTGAACTTCGAGTGGCAGCAGCCCAAGAACAACAAGATCTTCGAGCAGCTGACTGCTGACTCCCTGAAGGCCACCGGCACCTTCGCCATGACCCTCATTCAGGACGGCAACCAGATCGAGAGCAAGATGGTCAAGACCGGCGTTCTGGATACCTTCATCCCCAAGGATTGGGCTGACGCCAACAACACCACCGCCGATGCCTATGAAGGCTATCTGCCCCTGCAGACCCTCAATAAGGTATTTATGTATAACTGCACCGGCGAAAAGAGCTATGATAACGTTTGGGACTTCGTAGCGGAAGGCGAGCACGGTCTGTTCATGGATATCGACTCCGAGATCGTGGGCAAGAACTTCCTGTACATGCTCACCCGTGACGATTATTCCACCGCCCTCAAGACCGCTTTCGAGGCTCTCTCCGCCGAGGAGCAGGCCTACTTCCAGCCCACCATCGATGCCATGGCTTCCGAAGCTGCGAACCTCGGTCTGACCGAGAACGCCAAGTACGGCCTGGCCTGGATCAAGCTGTGGGTCGGCAGCTACAATGCCCAGACCGACGATGGTCCTATCTGCAATACTCTGGTTTCCAAATCCGCTACCGATCAATTCGGTCTCTTGGTTTATTCCAAGCTGCGCTCCGTTGAGGAGTCCGACACCGTTTCCAAGAACAACATCAAGGTTGCTGCTTATCAGGATGGCTACACCGGTCTCGGCGGCTATGGCTACTGCCACTATCTGTTCGTCACCGATAACAGCCCCCTGCCCTGGACTGCCTGCGCCTTTATCGCCTACATGACCTGCACCGTTGACGGCTTCTCTGCCTGGGGCAAGGATATGGGCGGCTATTCCTCCAACCCGACCGTTGCTGCCGGCACCGAGGAGAAGTACCATCATCAGGAAGGCGGCTATGTGGACGGCGTTAACACCTTCGACTGCAAGAACGACCGCGGTTATGAATGGTGGGCCGATAAGCTGGTCCTTGAGGATCCCGAATACTGCGCTTCTGTTGCCTTCACCGTAGGCAGCTGGATCGAGGTTCTGGATAAGTACAGCGCCGGCTGATAAAATCACCACGCACTTATCTTTGCGATCTGTTAAGAAGTAAAGAGCGCGCCCCCGGATCGCGTCCAACCGCCGCGCCGGGGGCGTTTCCCCTTTTCGCAGCCCCCACTCCCCACAAGAGAGGTGAAACCCTACCATGAATAAAGCCGCAGCCCTGCAGGCCAATCCCGCCGCCGTGCGGCGCAATAAGGTCAAGACCTTCTTTTCCAAGCCTCATAATGTCATCCTGCTGCTCATGGGTATTGTGCTTACCATCACCACGGTAGCGCCCATCGTTGCCATCGTGCAGGATACCTTCAAGATCCACCCCGGCACCATCGATGCCCACCTGACCGGTCAGGTTTCGGGCTACACGCTGGTCAATTACATCGATCTGTTCACCAGCCCGTTGGCCAAGATCAATCTTTGGACCCCCCTGTGGAATACCGTCCTGCTTTCGGTCGGCTCCTGCATCGTGGCCATCCTTTTCGGCGGCATTTTTGCGTTTCTCATCACACGCACCAATCTTTCCTGCCGCAAATATTTAAGCTCCATCTTCATCTTCCCCTACATCATGCCCCAGTGGACTCTGGCGGTCGTGTGGCAGAACCTTTTTAATTCCAATGTCGTTACCGGCACCAGCAACGGTCTGCTCGCCTCCCTTTTCAATGTCCAAATGCCGCTGTGGTGGTGCAAGGGTCTGTTCCCCAGCTTGATCGTACTGGGCATGCACTATGCGCCCTTTGCCTATATCCTCATCGGCGGCATCTTCCGCAATATGGATGCCAACCTCGAGGAAGCCGCCACCATCCTGGATACCCCCAAGTGGAAAACGATGTTCCGCATCACCCTGCCCATGGTAAAGCCCGCTATCCTTTCCACCATTCTGCTGGTATTCGGCAGCTCCATGGGTTCCTACCCCGTCCCGCATTATCTGGGACTTGCCACCCTTTCCACCAAGTATGTATCCCTGAACTCCAAGTATACCGGCGAAGCCAGTATCCTTGCCATCATCATGATGATCTTCGGCGTGGCCATCATGCTGCTCAATCAGCGCAGCCTCAAGAGCCGCAAGAACTACACCACCGTCACCGGCAAGTCCGGCCAGATCTCCAAGATCAATCTGGGACGCACCGGCCGCGTGGTCATCGCCGTCATCCTCATCATCATCACCTTCTTCACCAGCATCTTCCCCATCATTTCCTTCGCGCTGGAAACCTTCCTGCCCAACCCCGGCGATTACAGCTTCCTGTATACCGGTGATACCAATAACCTCACCACCAAGTGGTGGGTCACCAGTGAAAACGTCACCGAAAACGGCATGTACGGGCAAAAGGGTATTCTCTACAATAACACCATCTGGACAGCCTTCAAGGGCACCATGCTCGTCAGCGTCAGCTGCGCGCTCATCGCCGGCACCATCGGCACCCTTATCGGTTATGCCGTCAGCAAGAACCGCCGCAGCCGCTGGGCAAACTATGTCAACAGCGTGGCCTTCCTGCCCTACCTCATGCCGTCCATCGCCGTAGGCGTCGCCTTCTTCATCCTCTTCTCGAATAAGTACTTCAACCTCTTTAATACCTACACGCTGCTTATCATCGCAGGTGTTATCAAGTACATCCCCTTCGCCAGCCGCAGCTCCCTCAATTCCATGCTGCAGCTTTCGGGCGAGATCGAGGAGGCCGCCATCATTCAGGATGTCCCGTGGGTCAAGCGCATGACCCGCATCATCATTCCCATCCAGAAGTCCTCCATCATCAGCGGCTATCTGCTGCCGTTTATGACCTGCCTGCGTGAATTGAGCCTGTTTATGCTGCTGTGCGTACAGGGCTTCATCCTTTCCACCACGCTGGATTACTTCGATGAAATGGGTCTGTATGCTTTCTCCAGCGGTATCAATCTCATCCTGATCGTCACCATTCTCATCTGTAATGCCCTCGTCAATAAGGTCACCGGGGCCAGCCTTGATAAGGGAATAGGAGGTTAAACCATGCCAGAGATCAAACTTGAACACGTTACCAAGCGTTGGGGCAAATTCTATGCGGTGGAGGATCTGAACCTCACCATCGCCGATAACTCCTTCGTCACGCTGCTGGGTCCCTCCGGCTGCGGCAAAACCACCACCCTGCGTATGATCGCCGGTCTGGAGACCCCCACCAGCGGCCGCATCACCATCGGGGATCAGGTGGTATTCGATAGCGCCATGGGCATCAACGTCCCTGCCAATAAGCGCCGGGTCGGCTTCCTGTTCCAGAACTACGCCCTGTGGCCCAATATGACCGTCTACGAAAACATCTCCTTCGGCCTTACCAATGTCAAGGAGGCCCTGCCCAAAATCGACTTCGATGCCCGCATCAGCGCCCGCCTGTCGGAGATCCTCTCCGCCCCCGGCGAGGTGACCCGTGTGCTGGAGGAATGTCGGGATAAGAAGGGCCGGCTGGATGAGAAAAAGGCGGTGCTCAAGCTCGTCGATACCTTTACCATCAGCCAGTTCACCGCCAAAAAGCTGCTGGGCTACCATCTGGAGGACGGCCGGGATGTCAGTGCCGAAGCCGCCGCCCTGCGGGAAAAGGCAGAGGCCGCCCGCAATAAGCTCGCCGCCGAGGGTCTCACCTTCAATGACGACTACGCCATCTGCCGGGACGGCCAGCCCCTCACCGAGGTGCGCAAGCTCACCAAGGAGGAGATCGACCTTACCGTCTGCCGTGTTGCCCGCATCGTCAAGATCGGGATGTTCATGGACCGCTACCCCGCCGAGCTTTCCGGCGGCCAGCAGCAGCGTGTCGCCATCGCCCGCACCCTTGCGCCGGAGCCCTCCGTTCTGTTCATGGATGAGCCCCTTTCCAACCTCGATGCCAAGCTGCGCCTGGAAATGCGGTACGAGCTGCAGCGTCTGCACGTGGAAACCGGCTCCACCTTCGTCTACGTCACCCACGACCAGATGGAGGCCATGACCCTTGCCACCCAGATCTGCCTCATCAATAACGGCGTGCTTCAGCAGTACGAACCGCCCCTCACCGTCTACAATCACCCGCAGAACCTCTTTGTCGCGGACTTTGTCGGCAATCCCTCCATCAACTTTGTGGAGGCGAAGGGCGCCCAGCAGCCGGACGGCAGCATCACCCTCGAGATTTTGGGCGGTGTCAAGGCCGTATTCCGTCCCCGCGAGGGTCTGGATCTCGCCGCATGGTTTGCCGAGCGTGACCGCAAGGCCGCCGCGCACGCCGCCGAGCGTCTGGCCAAATCGCAGGAAAAGGGCTATGTGGAAAAGGGCAACAAGGACGAACCCTTCCGCTACCACATCGCCAAGGTCGAGGAGGAGGACGACTCCCTGCAGGAGGACCCCGTCCTCACCAATGAGGATCTGGTTCTCGGCATCCGCCCCGAATTCCTCAATATCACCAATGAAGCCCCCCTCAAGGGCGAGATCTACGGCGCCATGCCCACCGGTATGGAGTCCACCATCAAGGTTTATGTGAACGGTTTCCTGCTTACCGGCGTGGTATTCGGCAGCAGCCTGTTCACCATCGGCCAGCAGCACAGCGTCAGCTTTACCGGCCATCACATCATGCTGTTTGACCGCCAAAGCGGCGACTGCATCGCGCTCGGCTCGCTGGAAACCCTGTAATCTCCCCCTGAAGCATAAAGCTGCCCCCATTCCGCCGTGGAATGGGGGTCTTCTTTTTCCCGCATTTTTTCCTATGCCGCAAAGATACGGCGGGCAGCCCATCCGCTCCCCTCGTGCCGCCGCCCCCTGCGGGGGGCGGCGGCCCTCGTCGCTCCGGGCCGCCCGCCGTCTTTTCTTTTTTCCGTTTACAGCTTCTCCACACCGATGGCAGCCTTTTCGCCGTTCAGATCCCACTCCTTGGTGTAGCCCGCCGGGGTGCCCACAGTCAGGCTCTCGGCCAGCGTCGCCGCGGTGATCTCCGCCCGTCTTGCCTCGGCCACGGCAGTCACCTTTTCGCTGCCCTCCATGGTAATGCGGATATGATCCGTCACCTCGAAGCCGGCCTCCTTGCGCATCGTCTGCACCTTGCTGATGATCTCCCGCATGAACCCCTCCTCGATGAGTGCCGGGGTCAGCACGGTATCAATGGCAACGGTAATATCCCGGTCGGATACGGTATAGAAGCCCTCCCGCTGCGTTGTCTCGATCAGAAGATCGTCGGCGGTCAGCTCCACCGGGCCCTCGCCGAAGTCAAAGCACAGCTTGCCATCGCTGTCCAGGATGGCCTTGGCCGCCCGGCCATCCAGCCCGGCCAGCGCCTCCCGGATCTTCCCGAGCTGCTTGCCGTACTTGGGGCCGACGGTCTTCAGCTGCGGCTTGAAATTATAGCTGACGAAGCCCTCCACCTCCTTGGTGAAGATGACCTCCTTGATGTTGAGCTCCTCCCGGATGATATCCATATAGAAGCCGTCCAGGTCCTTATCGGCCTTGACGTACATCTCGGCCAGCGGCTGGCGGTTCTTGCGGTTGGCGCCGTTGCGGGCGGCGCGTCCCAGCTCCACAATCCGGATGATCTCATCCATCTTGCTCTCCAGCTCCTTGTCGATCCACCTGTCCTCCACCGCGGGGAAATCGCACAGGTGGATGCTCTCGGGGGCGGTCTTATCGATGCTCCGCACCAGGTTCTGGTAAATCTCCTCGGCAAGGAACGGCACCATCGGGGCGGCGGTCTTGGCGATGGTCACCAGCGCCGTATACAGCGTCATGTAGGCGGCCACCTTATCGGCCTCCATACCGGGCGCCCAGTAGCGCTCACGGCCGCGGCGCACATACCAGTTGCTCATCTCGTCCACAAAGCCCTGCAGGGCCTTTGCCGCCTCGGGGATGCGATAGTTCGCCAGGTTGTCATCCACCGCCTGTACGGTGCTGTATAGGCGGGAAAGCAGCCAGCGGTCCATCACTGTCAGGTCGTCGGGGTTCAGGGTGTATTTTGTCGCATCAAAATTGTCGATATTGGCATACAGCACAAAGAAGGCGTAGGTATTCCACAGCGTCCCGATGAACTTGCGCTGACCCTCCACCACCGCCTTGCCGTGGAAGCGGTTGGGCAGCCACGGGGCGGAATTGATATAGAAGTACCAGCGGATGGCGTCGGCGCCGTAGGTCTCCAGTGCCTCAAAGGGGTCAACGGCGTTGCCCTTGGATTTACTCATCTTCTGGCCGTTTTCATCCTGCACGTGCCCCAGCACAATGACGTTCTTAAAGCAGGCACGGTTAAACATCAGGGTGGAAATGGCGTGCAGCGAATAGAACCAGCCGCGGGTCTGGTCCACCGCCTCGCTGATGAAGTCGGCGGGGAACTGCGCCTCGAACAGCTCCTTATTCTCAAAGGGATAATGGTGCTGCGCAAAGGGCATGGAGCCGGAATCGAACCAGCAGTCGATGACCTCGGGGACACGGTGCATCTTTTTGCCGCACTTGGGGCAGCGGATGGTCACGGCGTCGATGAAGGGACGGTGCAGCTCGATCTCCTCGGGGCAGTCGTCGCTCATCTCCCGCAGTTCCTTGATGGAGCCGACGGCATGGCGCTCGCCGCATTCACACTCCCAGATGTTAAGGGGGGTGCCCCAGTAGCGGTTGCGGCTCAGGCCCCAGTCCTGAATATTCTCCAGCCAGTCCCCGAAGCGGCCCTTGCCGATGCTTTCGGGGATCCAGTTGATGGTGTTGTTATTGCGGATGAGGTCATCCTTCACCGCCGTCATCTTGATGAACCAGCTCTCGCGGGCATAGTACAGCAGGGGGGTATCGCAGCGCCAGCAGAAGGGATAGTCATGCTCAAACTTCGGCGCATCGTACAAAAGCCCCCGGCTTTCCAGGTCCACCAGCACCTTGGGGTCGGCGTCCTTCACAAACAGCCCCGCAAAGGGGGTCTCCTCGGTCATATGGCCCTTGCCGTCCACGAACTGCACAAAGGGCAGGTCATAGCGGCGGCCCACCTGTGCGTCGTCCTCACCAAAGGCGGGCGCAATGTGTACGATGCCGGTACCGTCACCCATGGTAACATAGTCGGCCACCGTCACATAAAAGCCCTTTTTCTTCTGCTTTTCGGCGCACTCGGCAGCACAGGCGAAAAGCGGCTCGTATTCCTTATATTCCAGCGCGGTACCGGGCATCTCCTCCAGCACCTCGTAGGCGGGGGCGTCCTCGGTCTTCAGCCGTCCCAGTACGGCATCCAGAAGCGGCTGTGCCAAATAGTAGGTGCAGCCGTCGGCGGCCTTCACCTTGCAGTAGGTATCCTTGGGGTTGACGCACAGCGCCACGTTGCTGGGCAGCGTCCAGGGGGTGGTCGTCCACGCCAGGAAGTAGGCGTCCTCACCCTTCACCTTAAAGCGCACGATAGCACTGCGCTCCTTGACGGCCTTATAGCCCTGTGCCACCTCATGGCTGGAAAGCGGGGTGCCGCAGCGGGGGCAGTACGGCACGATCTTAAAGCCCTTATACAAAAGCCCGCGGTCGTAAATGCTCTTGAGCGCCCACCATTCACTTTCGATATAATCGTTATCGTAGGTGACATAGGGGTTGTCCATATCCGCCCAAAAACCCACCGTCCGGGAGAAATCCTCCCACATGCCCTTATACTGCCACACGCTTTCCTTGCAGTGCGCAATAAAGGGCTCCAGCCCGTACTTCTCTATCTGGTCCTTGCCGTCCAGGCCCAGCTTCTTTTCCACCTCCAGCTCTACCGGCAGGCCGTGGGTATCCCAGCCGGCCTTGCGGGGCACCATATAGCCCTTCATGGTGCGGTACCGGGGGATCATATCCTTGATGACGCGGGTCAGCACGTGCCCGATGTGGGGCTTACCGTTGGCCGTGGGGGGGCCATCGTAAAAGACATAGGGCGTCCCCTTTTTGCGGGACTCAATGCTCTTTTCAAAGATATGCTCCTCCTCCCAGAAGGCCTCTATCTTCTTTTCCTGCTCCACAAAGTTCACATTGGGAGAAACGCTTTGGTACATTTCGTTCTTGCTCCTTTCGGTTTTTCGGTCTGCGGCAGGGCGGCTTACGGGCCTTGCGCTCCGGCGGCGCGGCAAAAACTTCGTCGGGCGGCGTTGCCCTTGACAGGCGCCAGCCCGTTTTCAACGGGCGCCAGCCTGCCTGCGGCCTGCCTTGCCCGCCATAAGTTTTTCCCTTGCCCCACCGTTACGGCACCCATAAAAAAGCCGCCCCATCCCATAACAGGACGGAGCGCCACGCACTTCGTTTATAAACCACCTATTACGCCGCACAGGGTATGCGGGAGCCCGCTAACGGGGGATGGCCGGAGAGCCCTACTCACCGCATGGCGTTCAGGCTTCAGCTCGGGAGTGATCTTCCCGCACCGACGCCCGGCGCTGCGCTCACACCGTCCGCAGCTCGCTTTGCCATTGTTCGGGGGTACTGTCTCCGTCACAGCTTTTTTGTATTTACGGGGCTATTTTAGCACAGTTTTTCCGGGATTGCAACCCCCTCACCGCTATGCTATAATAAACCCGGACTATTTGACGAAACGGAGGAATTACCATGAAACTGGCCGAAGCATTACAGGAGCGCGCCGACCTCAACCGCCGCATCGAGCAGCTGCGTTACCGTCTGGGCAATAACGCCCTGATGCAGGAGGGCGAAAAGCCCGCCGAAGACCCCGCCGCCCTGCTGCGGGAGCTGGAGGAATGTCTTTCCCGCCTGGAATGGCTCATCTCCCGCATCAATCTCACCAACTGCGCCGTCAAGGTCGATGGCCATACCCTTACCGAGCTCATCGCCCGCCGGGATATCCTTTCCCAGCGCGCCGAAGCCTACCGCCGTCTGGTGGAGGAGGCCAGCCAGAATACCCACCGTGCCACCCGCACCGAGATCAAGATCCTCCCTGCGGTGGACGTCCCCGCCCTGCAAAAGCTGGCCGATGACGCCTCCCGCGACCTCCGCCTGCTGGATAACACCCTGCAGGCCACCAACTGGACCTCCGACCTGCTGGAATAAAGCTCTCTTTCCTCGGCATTTGGCGGGCCCCCCTCCGTTTGAGTCGTGCTGACCCTCATTGCATTGCGGGCAGCCCTCCCCACTGCGGCGGGCCCGCAGGACGGCAATGTGGTAGCCATCGGGTGCGGGCGCGATCTCTGCGGATGAGAATGACTCCGCAAAACATGGTAGTGCGAGGGCAGCACAGGGTTCGAATCCCTCATCATCGTTACGCCCCGATCGTGCATCCATGTACCGTTATTTTTATCGTTATTCCCGCAGCGCCGACCGAAGGCGAGGGTGGGCACGGGGCCTTGCCGTCCATAAAGAAAGTCCGGTTCCTCCGGGCTTTTTTCTTTTCCCGCCTTCCGGCAGATGGACGTGGCATAATTTCTACTCGCCTAACGGCGGAATATTC
>OLYM01000390.1_pt1 | contig 17752 bp, 14 predicted proteins | sample 1673691 | NCBI WGS metagenome assembly OLYM01 (sample SAMEA103958123, study PRJEB25191) | human gut metagenome | reverse complement strand
TATTAATCCTTTATTTAGAAAGCGAATTTCTACACATAGAAAAATTCCATTTGATGATTTTACAAAAGAGAAGTCAAACTGACTTCTCTTTTTCTATGCGCCGGTGCAGGTATTCAAGCGCGTCGGAAAGCCCGCCGAGCTGGTCGACGAGTCCGCTTCGGACGGCTTCCTCGCCGTCGAGCACGCTGCCGATGTCCTGCGTCAGCTCGCCGGTGCGCATCATATACTCGGTGAATCTCTCCGGCGTGATGTGGGAATGGCCGGTGATGAACCGGACGATCCTATCGCTGATGCGCGAAATATAATCGTACGTCTGCGGTACGCCGATCACAACGCCCGTGAGCCGCACCGGGTGGATCGTCACGGCGGCGCTCGGCACGATGAACGACCGGTCTGCCGCCACCGCGAGCGGCACGCCGATGGAATGCCCGCCGCCGAGAACGACGCTCGCCGTCGGCTTGCTCATTCCGGCGATCATCTCGGCAAGGCAGAGCCCCGCTTCAATGTCGCCGCCGACGGTGTTGAGCAGTATGAGCAGTGCGCGGATATCCTCCGTTTCCTCCACTGCGGCGAGCAGCGGCATGATGTGCTCGTACTTGGTCGTTTTCGTGTCCGGCGGCAGCATCACATGTCCTTCGACCTGCCCGATGATCGTGATGCAGTGGATCTCTCCGACCCGTGCGGCGCCAAGCTCACGCAGGGCTTCCTGTTCTCTTTCCTCCATGCGGCAACCCTCCTCCGGAGAAGTATGCCGCGCCGTGCGCATCTGTATACATTCTTTATTTGTGGAAATTGACAAAACGGGAATTTTTACCTATAATCTATTCTGAAATTTTGCCGCAAAGGTGTTTCCGTATGGTATTTTCCAGCCTGATATTTCTCTATGCATTTCTGCCGCTGAGTCTGGCGGTGTATGCGCTCTGCCGCAGTCTGCGGGCAAAGAACATCAGCCTGCTCGTTTTCTCGCTGATCTTCTATGCGTGGGGCGAGCCGGTGTATGTGCTGCTGCTGATGGCGATGGCGCTTTTTGACTGGTATTTTGCTCTGCGTGTGCAAAGAGCGCAAAGGGAAGAGAAAAACGCCAAGCTCTGGGTCGCGCTCGCGTGCGTCGTGAATCTCGGCCTGATCGGGTTTTTCAAATACGCGGGCATGGTCTGCTCGATCTTCGGGGGCGTACCGGCGTTCGTGCAGCGCATCGCGCTGCCGCTCGGTATTTCGTTCTATACGTTCCAGCTTCTGAGCTATGTCGTGGATGTGTACCGCGGCGACGCCGAGGCGCAGGATAAATACTGGCATGTGCTGCTCTACGCCGCGCTCTTCCACCAGTGCATCGCCGGTCCCATCGTCCGGTACAAGACCATCGCGAAGGAACTCTTCGATGGCCGCGACGAGACGACCGACCGTGCGCGCGGCTGTACGCGCTTTGCCGTTGGCCTTGCAAAGAAAACGGTGCTCGCAAATGCCTGCGGTGCGCTTGCCGATTCGCTTCTGCTCACGGACGCCGCCATCGGTTCGGCCTCACAGCTGGCGGAAAACCTTGCGGCGCTTTCCAACACGCCGGCGCTTGCGCTCTGGATCGGCATAATTGCGTATGCGTTCCAGATCTATTTCGATTTTTCCGCCTATTCCGATATGGCCATCGGCATGGGACAGATGATCGGGCTGCACTATCTCGAAAACTTCAACTATCCCTACATATCCCGCACGGCTACGGAGTTCTGGCGGCGGTGGCATATGTCGCTCGGCACCTTTTTCCGCGACTATGTGTACATCCCGCTCGGCGGCAACCGGAAGGGAAGAGCGCGCGCGTTTCTGAACCTCTTCATCGTCTGGGCACTTACCGGCCTCTGGCACGGGGCGAGCTGGAACTTTGTGCTCTGGGGGCTTTATTACTTTGTGCTGCTCATGCTCGACCGGCTGTTCTGGCAGAAGCTGCTCGACAAGCTGCCGAAGGCGGTCTCGGCGATCCTTTCCCACATCACGCTCCCGCTCGCGGTGCTCTTCGGGTGGGTGCTCTTCAAGTTCACATCGCTCCCGCTCGCCGCGGCGGTCGTGCGCGGCATGTTCTGCGGCAACGGCAACGCCTTTACGAGCTTCACCGTTACGGCGGAGATAAAGAGCCATATGTATCTGCTCATCTTCTGCGCCGCGGCGGCAACGCCGGTGTTTTCGTATCTTGCGAAGCGCTGGGAGCGCGCCGGAGAGGGGAGCGCACTTGCGCAGAAAAGCTATTCCGTTGCGGCCTATGGCGTTGCGCCGGTTCTGCTGCTGCTTCTGAGCACCGCGTGCCTTGTCGGCAACAGCTTTAATCCGTTCCTATACTTCCGGTTCTAAGAGGGATCCTATGCACGATGAACACGAAATCATGAGCCGCCGCGCCCGCCGCGCCCATGCGGAAAAACAGAAACGCCGCGCCCGTTTGCCGGGGCTGCCGTTCTTCCTCGCGCTGGGCATTCTCACGGTCATTGCGTGGATACTGCCGCTGCGCCCGACGGTGTCGGCAAAGGAAAAGCGCACGCTGGAGACGTTTCCGGAGTTTTCTCTTTCCGCCGTGACGGACGGAAGCTATTTTTCCGATATCAGTCTCTGGTTTTCGGACACGTTCCCGGGGCGTGACGGCTGGATCATGGCCGCGCAGCGGCTCGAAGCGCTGTACGGCGACTCCTCCGTAACGGTGTACGGCAATGCCTCTGCCGGAGACAAGATTCCCGTTCCGTCCACGCCAGCGCCGGAGACGAGCGCCGACCAGGCAAAGCCGGCAAGCGAACCGACGCCTACCCCGGAACCGACGCTTACCCCGGAGCCGACGCCTACGCCGGAACCGGAGTGGGGCGGGGAAAACCCGGACGACGAGCTCGTAACGCTCGGCGCCGTCATCCAGATCGGCGACAGCGCCTATACCTATACGGCTTTCAGCCAGTATTATTCGGACACCTACGCCGCCAATGTGACGCGGGCGGCCGATCTGCTGGAAGGGAAATGCCGCGTCTTTGACGTATTCGTCCTCCACGGGACGACGCTCATGCTCCCGCGTGAGTACCGTGAGTCGATCGGCGTTGCATGCGAGGAGGACATCCTCGCCTATGTAAATTCCCAAATGGGTGGCAATGTCTACTGCGTGGACACCTACAACTCACTCCTGCCGCACAACGGCGAGTACATCTATTTCCGCACCGACCACCACTGGACGGCGCTCGGCGCGTGGTACGCCTATGCGGAATGGGCGAAAATGGCAGGCTTTGAGCCGGTGCCGCTCAGCGAGTATGAGGAGATCGTGCAGGAGCCGTTTTACGGCAGTCTCTACTATCAGGCCCACCAGAGCGGCAAGCTCACGGCCGATCAGGTCTACGGCTATGTCCCGCCCGGAGATGTGCATCTCTATATCAATCAGGGAAGCAACGACTCGCTCTCCAACCGCGGTTATGAGCAGACGCTCATTACCCAGATCCACGGGAACGACAAATACATGTGCTTCCTCACGGGCGACTTCCCGCTGTGCACGTTCATAAATAACGACATCACCGACGGCAGCGCGTGCCTGCTCGTCAAAAACTCCAACGGCAATCCGTTCGGGTATTATCTCACGCAGCATTATCAGTATGTCTATGTGATGGACTACCGCAAATACTTCAGCCGCCCGCTGACGAAGTTTGTGGACTACTACGATGTGGACGACGTGATCTTCTGCCTGAGCAGCGGTCAGGCGCAGAGTGCCGGCGGCAACAGTCTGCTGCAGGGACTGATTAAATGATCAAACGCAAAACACCGGCGGCTATCGTTTCCGATAGCCGCCGGTATCTTTTGGCGTGAGCCGCCCTCTTTGCGGGAGGTGGATCGGCGCAAAGCGCCGGGACGGAAGGAGGACACTTCCGCAAATAGGGAGCAGGATGAGAAATTATCTGTCCTTATAGAACGCCCACATGGCCTTGTAGGTCTGGTAGCAGTCAAACTTCGTCACGGTCTCAAAGGGAGCGTGCATCGAGAACACGGGCGTACCGGCGTCGATGGTATCGATGTTGCGGTTGGCCATATACTGCGCGACCGTTCCGCCGCCGCCCTGATCGACCTTGCCGAGCTCGCTCATCTGCCAGACAACGCCGTTGTCGGCAAAGATCTTGCGCAGCTTGCCGACGACCTCGGCGGAGGCGTCGTTGCTGCCGGACTTGCCGCGCGAGCCGGTGAACTTGCAGATGCCGACGCCGTAGTTGGCGCGGGCGCCGTTGCGGTTGGGGTACTCGCTCACGTCCCAGAACGTCGGGTCGTAGGCGTTGCAGACGTCCGCGCTGACGCAGAAGCTGTTTTCAAAGCAGTCGCGCAGGTGCACGTCCTGCTGCTCGCAGAGGTCGGCCATGAACGTTTCAAACGCGCGGCTCTGCATGCCGGAAACGCCCATCGAGCCGATCTCTTCTTTGTCGGCAAGGACGCACACGGCGGTGCGATCCGGTGTCTCGGTGTCAAAAATGGCCTTGAGCTCGGCATAGGCGCACACGCGGTCGTCCTGACCGTAGCCGCCGATGAACGAGCGGTCCACGCCGATGTCGCACGCTTCAAAGCTCGGCACGACCTCCAGCTCGGCAGAGAGGAAGTCCTCTTCCGTGATGTCGTAGCGGTCGTTCAGAAGCGACATGACCGCGAGCATCACGCGCTTGGTGCCCTCCCCGGCGTAGGGGACGCTGCCGGCGAGAAGGTTCAGATACTCGCCCGGAATGATGTCCGAGCCGTGCTTGGCCATCTGGTCCTTTGCGAGATGCGGCAGCAGATCGGTGATCGTGAACTTCGGGTCCTCGGGATCCTTGCCGATGACGACCTCAACGGTCTCGCCGTCCTTCTTCGTCACGACGCCGTGGATTTCCAGCGGGATGGCGACCCACTGGTATTTCTTGATGCCGCCGTAGTAATGCGTCTTGAGAAGGCAGATCTCGTCCTTTTCGTAGAGGGGGATGGGCTTGAGGTCAAGGCGCGGGGAATCGACGTGCGCCGCGGCGATGTTCGCGCCATGGTCGAGCGTTTCACGGCCCATAACGGCGAGCATGAGCGCCTTGCCGCGCACGCTCTTATAGATCTTTGTGCCCGGCTCGAGCACCATGCCGCGCTCATACGGCACAAAGCCGAGCGCTTCGGCCTGCGCGATGGCCTCGGTCACGGCCTCGCGCTCGGTGCGCGCGGCGTTCAGATACGCCTTATACGCCGTCGCGTATTCCTCAAGCTTGATGCGCTCGTCTACATCGATGATATCGTAGCCCTGCTTCTGCTTGTAAAGGAGCTTTTCCCGCAGAGCGTCCAGTTCATTCTTTTCTTCCATAAAACATCTATCCTTTCTGTACTTTTTTATACTGTCTTTTATTAACCGATGCCGAAAAGCTCCCGGCATTTGGCTTTCAGTTCTTCCGGCGTGCCGTCGTTGCGCAGCAGATAATCGCAGCGCATTTCATAATACTCATCGTCCGGCTGCGCCTCGATGCGCGCAAGCGCGTAGTCCGCGTCGATGCCGTCGCGCGCCATGATGCGCGCGCAGCGATCGTCCTCCGGGGCGGTGACGCCCACGGTGAACACGCAGTCCTCGGAAATGCCGCTTTCAAAAAGCGCAATGGCATCCACAACGGCAACGGTTCCGCCCTGCCAGACGTATTCGCGCAGACGGCGGTAAATGTCCTCGCGGACATAGCGGTGCGTGATGGCATTGAGATCGCGCAGCGCCTCCGGCACGGCAAAGACGATCGCGCCGAGCATCTTCCGGTCGAGTTTTCCGTTTTTGAAAACGGCGGGGAAGCGCGCCTTAATCTCCGCGAGCATATCCGCGTTCGTTTCGAGAAGCTCGTGGTATATTTTATCGCAGTCAAGCGCGAGCACGCCCTGCGCGGCGAGAAACTGCGTTACGGTCGTCTTGCCGCTGCCGGAGCCGCCCGTCACGCCGATGAGCCGCACGCCGGAGAGGAGCGCGTTTTCGATCTCTTCCTTTGCCAACGCGCCATCACGCAGAATTTTGAAGGGCTTCTGCGTCAGATCGAGGATCGTGGACTCGCGTGAGAGCGTGCATTCGCCGCCGTCGATCACGCCTTCGATCTGCCCGTCAAAGTAGGCGAGCACCTGCTGCGCGGTCGTAGGGCTGGGAGCCCCGGAGGGATTCGCCGAAGGCCCGGCAAGAGGCAGCCGGGCGCGCTCAAGCAGCGAGAGCGTGAGCGGGTGCGCCGGGCAGCGCAGCCCGACGGTGTCCTTGCCCGCGCGCACGATGGAGGGGACAACGTCCTTTTTCGCCTCCAGCACAAGCGTGAGCGGGCCGGGCCAGAAGCGCGCGGCGAGAATAAACGCCGCCGGGGGGATATGTTCCGCGTACTTTTCGATCTCCGCCGGGCCCGCCACCATGAGCGAGAGCGGCTTTACCTCCGGGCGGCCCTTGACCTTGTAGAGATGCGCGACCGCCCCGGCGTCGAGACCGTTGGCGCAGAGACCGTATACCGTCTCCGTCGGCACGGCCACGAGACCGCCGAGCCGCAGCGACGCCGCGGCGACGGGGATATCGTTCTCCTCGGTATAAACACGGGTTTCCATGCTCTTACATGCCTCCGTTTTCGGAATTTTGGAGCTGTTCGGCACGGCGCGCGGTGAGCAGCGCGTCGATGAGCTCGTCCAGATCGCCGTTCATCACGGCGTCGAGCTTATAAAGCGTCAGACCGATGCGGTGATCGGTCACGCGCCCCTGCGGGAAATTGTAGGTGCGGATGCGCTCGTTGCGCATGCCGGAGCCGACCTGCGATCTTCGCTGCGCGGAAACGGCGGCGTCCTGCTTCTCCTTTTCCGCCTGCGCGAGCCGCGAGGCAAGCACGCTCAGCGCCCGGGCCTTGTTTTTATACTGGCTGCGCTCGTCCTGACACTCCACGACCGTGCCGGTCGGCAGGTGCGTCACGCGGATGGCGCTCGAGGTCTTGTTGACCTTCTGCCCGCCCGCGCCGGAGGAGCGGAATGTGTCGATCTGCAGCTCGGCGGGGTCAAGATGGAACTCGGCCTCTTCCAGCTCCGGCAGCACCGCCACGGTGCAGGTGCTCGTGTGGATGCGGCCCTGCGTCTCCGTTTCCGGCACGCGCTGCACGCGGTGCACGCCGCTTTCAAACCGAAAACGCGAAAAGGCGTTCGTGCCGCCGACGATGAAATCGATCTCGCGGATGCCGCCGAGCTCGGTCTCGCTGCGGTTGACGATCTCCACCGAGAAGCCCTTCCGCTCGGCGTACATTTCGTACATCCGGAAAAGATCGGCGGCGAAAAGTGCGCTCTCCTCTCCGCCGACGCCGCCGCGGATCTCCACGATGACGTTTTTCCCGTCGTCCGGGTCCTTTGGCAGCAGGAGGATCTTCAGCTCCTCCGCCGTGCGTTCCATGCCGGAGCGCGCTTCGCTGAGCGCTTCGCGCGCAAGGTCTTTCATTTCGGGGTCGGAGAGAAGCTCTTCCGCGCTCTCGGCCTCCTGCCGGAAGGTCTCATAGCGCGCATAGGCCTCCATCAGAGGGGCAAGCTCTGCCTTCTCGCGGCTGAGCGCCGCGGCCTTCTGCGCGTCCGCCCAGACTTCGCTCTGCGAGAGCATGTATTCGATCTCCGCGTATTTCTGCGAGAGACCTTTCAGCTTTTCGAGCATCCGCGCGCCCCCTCTCTTCCGTAATTAATAATTTTACCACACGCCGCCGCGAATGTAAACGCACAAAAAATCCGTCCCCGGAAAACCGGGGACGGATATGTGAAGAGCATACTTACGCCATTTCACTACGATATTCAATTCTGCAAATAGTGCAGCGTTCAATGATGACAGCTTTGTTGGGGTACTGAATCCTTTCCGTTTCCATGTTGTGCTCGCCCATTTCCGAATAACCGCAGGCACACTCGCGTCCATGGTGCATGCCGTCGTCCAGCGGGGTCCATGGGGTAAAACTGTGGACGTGCTCAGGCTCTTCGCCCCGCTTGCTCCGGCCGCACACGGTGCATGTATCGTCCTCGTAGGTGTGCGGGCCGCGGGCGAGATCGAACTCAATGCCGCAGTAGTCGCGGCAGGTGCCGTAGCGCAGGCCGCGCCACGAGCAGTCCTGATTGAATACGCGGTGCCAGCGGTAAACGTGCTCGCTGTCCGGGTCCTTTTCGGGCGCGTATTTATCCACGGCATCGATGAGCGCCTGTGTCGGCTTATAGCCGTCCGCGACGAAAATGCGCGTCTCCGTGCCGCCTTTGCCGGGGCGGATGACGAGCGGCATCTCCTCGATGAGCTCGCGTTCGGTCTTGCCGTTCGCGGTCGTCTCTTTGTACCAGGAAACGGAGGTCTCCGTCTCTTCCTTAACGGCTGCGCGGTCTACAAAGAACAGCGCGAGCCCTTCGGCGGTGAGGAGCGTATCGTCGGCCGGTTCGAGCACAATGGTGACGGTCTCATCTGCTGCTGCGCCCATGGTGCAGAGCGAGAGCGCAAGCAGAAGCGCGAGAAGAAGGGCGGTGATTTTTTTCATAGAGGCCTCCTTTTGGTCGATAGATTCTTTCGGATGGCACACCGGAGTGGTGCATGTGCCAATTATACCATGAGCGTCGGAGGAATGCAATCCGTTTCTTCGCGCCGGGCAGCGATTTGGCAAAGTTCACGGTTTGTTCCCAATCTCGCCCTTGACAAGAAACGCCGGAAAGCTTATAATGCCTACGTTAAAAGCCGAAAGTTTGAACTTCCAAAGCGTTTCGGCGCCTGCGGAGGGAGGGATATAGAATGTCTGAAATCCATGTCAAGGAAAACGAGTCTCTGGATGCCGCTCTGAAGCGCTTCAAGCGCTCCTGCGCGAAGGCCGGAGTTCTGGCTGACCTGCGTAAGAAGGAGTACTACCAGAGCCCCAGCGTCAAGCGCCGCAAGAAATCCGAGGCCGCCCGCAAGAACAAGCGCTATTATTAATTTTGATCGCACAGATCCCCGCTCATCCGAGCGGGGATTTTGTTTTTGCCAAAAACCCTTTTTGGAGTTGACAGCCCTTTCGCGATGCGCTAAGATGGGCAAAATACCCGAAAGCCACGTGCAGAATACGATCGAAAAAACAGGAGGATATGGTCTTGAACAGTGCTTATGCCAACCGTTTCGTCGGCGAAGGGCTCACCTTTGACGACGTGCTGCTCGTCCCGGCGGAGAGCTCCGTCGTTCCGCGCGATGTGAAGCTCGAAACACATCTCACGAAGAAGATCCGTCTCGGCATCCCCATCATGAGCGCGGCCATGGACACCGTGACCGAATCACGCATGGCGATCGCGATTGCGCGCGAGGGCGGCATCGGCGTCATTCATAAAAATATGACGATCGAGCAGCAGGCCGAGCAGGTCGATCTCGTCAAGCGCAGCGAGAACGGCGTCATCACCAACCCGTTCTTCCTTTCCGCGGAGCACACGCTGCGCGATGCGGACAATCTCTGCGCCAAATTCCGCATTTCCGGCGTTCCCATCGTGGACGAATCCGGCAAGCTCGTCGGCATCATCACCAACCGCGATATGAAATTTGAGACCAACCCTGATCGGAAGATCCGCGAGCTCATGACGAGCGAAAATCTCGTCGTCGGCCGCGAGGGAACCACGCTCGAGGAAGCCAAGGAGACGCTGCGTCAGCACAAGATCGAAAAGCTGCCCATCGTCGATAAGGATTTCCATCTCAAGGGTCTCATCACGATCAAGGATATCGAAAAGGCTGTGGCGTATCCCAACGCCGCAAAGGACAGCCGCGGCCGTCTGCTCGTCGCCGCCGCCATCGGCGTCACGGCGGACGTGCTCGACCGCGCGGGCGCGCTGCTCGACGCGGGCGCGGACGCTCTCGTGCTCGACAGCGCCCACGGCCACTCCCGCAACATCATGGAGGCCGTGAAGAATATCAAGGCAAAGTACCCAGACGCGCAGCTCATCGCGGGCAACGTTGCCACCGCCGCCGCCACGGAAGCGCTCATTCAGGCGGGCGCGGACTGCGTCAAGGTCGGCATCGGCCCCGGCTCCATCTGCACGACGCGCGTCGTTGCGGGCGTCGGCGTGCCGCAGATCACCGCCGTGATGGAAAGCGCGGAGATCGCCAACAAATACGGCATCCCCATCATCGCCGACGGCGGCATCAAGTACTCCGGCGATATCGTCAAGGCGCTTGCCGCGGGCGGCAGCGTCGTGATGCTCGGCTCCATGCTCGCCGGGTGTGAGGAAGCCCCGGGCGATACCGAGGTGTTCCAGGGCCGTCAGTTCAAGGTCTACCGCGGCATGGGTTCGCTCGCTGCGATGGCGAAGGGCTCGAAGGACCGCTACTTCCAGGAGAAAAACTCCAAGCTCGTCCCCGAGGGCGTCGAGGGCCGCGTACCGTACCGCGGACCGGTGTCCGACACGGTGTACCAGATGGTCGGCGGTCTCCGCTCCGGCATGGGCTACTGCGGCGCGCCCGACATTGAAACGCTGCGCACCACCGCGCAGTTCGTGCGCATCACCGCCGCGGGCCTGCGCGAGAGCCACCCGCACGATATCTACATCACCCGCGAAGCGCCCAACTACACCATGGGGCCGAATACCTAAAGACATTCAAACGGGAGTCCCGCTGTGCGGGACTCCCGTTTGAGGAAATATCGGCTCGCCGCAGCGCACGCTCTTTGAGCGCACGTTTGCGAGCCGAGCGGTATTTTTGCCGACGTACACGCCGCCGGCAAAAATGTTTTGATTTTTATTTGCGCCTGTGGGCGCAATTTCTGCGAGGCCTTTCATATAATGATAAAACGGGAGACGGGATCGCCGTCTCCCGTTTTCTGTTGCGCAAATCGGAAAAAGTTGGTATAATACCCTTAGTAAAAGGGGGAGTGTTTCCATGCAGGACAATATCGCGGTGCTCCGCGAGTGGATCGCCGGGAGCGGCAACATCGTCTTTTTCGGCGGCGCGGGCGTGTCCACGGAATCCGGCATCCCGGATTTCCGCAGCACGGACGGGCTGTACCGGCAGGAATATAAATATCCCCCGGAGACGATTTTGAGCCACACGTTTTTCGAGCAAAACCCGGAAGAATTCTTCCGCTTTTACCGCGCCAAGCTCATCCCGGACAAATCGGTGCAGCCGAACGCGGCGCACCGGCGGCTTGCCGAGCTTGAGCGGGAAGGAAAACTGCGCGCCGTCATCACGCAGAACATTGACGGGCTGCATCAGGCCGCGGGCAGCAAGCGCGTCATTGAGCTGCACGGTTCGATCCACCGCTGCCGCTGCGCCAGATGCGGCAAGCCCTGTCCCGAGGAGGCCGTCAACACCGGCGAGGGCGTGCCGCGCTGCTCCTGCGGCGGCGTGCTCCGCCCGGAGGTCGTGCTCTATGAAGAGCCGCTCGCCGAGCGCGACATCACCGATGCTGTGAACTTTATCCGGAAGGCGGACGTCCTAATCGTAGGCGGCACGTCGCTCGCGGTGTATCCCGCGGCGGGACTGCTGCGCTATTACGAAGGCCGCAAGCTCGCGCTCGTGAATATGGGCGCTACGAGCTATGACGAATCGGCCGACCTTCTCATCCGCGAAAAGATCGGCAAGGTATTTTCCGAGGTATGAAGACAGACATTCTCGGCGTCGCGTTCGACGCGCTGACGCTCGATGAAGCCGAAGAGCGTGCCGACGCGCTGCTGCGCTCCGGCGCCGGCGGGTATATCGTAACGGCCAACCCCGAGATCGTGCTGCACTGCCGGGAGGACGCGGCGTATGCCGCCTCGGTCAACGGCGCGGCGCTCGTGCTCGCGGACGGCGTGGGCGATCTCTGCGCCGCGCGCATTCTGGGAACGCCCCTTCCCGAGCGCGTTACGGGCGCAGACCTTGTGCCGCGGCTTCTTTCCCGGCTCGCGCAGCGCTCCGGCAGCGTGTTCCTTTACGGCGCGCGCCCCGGCGTCGCGCAAAGAGCGGGGGAGAAGCTAAAAAACGCTTATCCCGGCCTTCGTATCGCCGGAGCGGAAAATGGGTATATTTCCGATGAAACGGCGCTTTTCGCAGCGCTGGAACAGAAAAAACCCGATCTGCTGCTGCTTGGTCTCGGCGCGCCGCGGCAGGAGCTGTGGATGGCGCGAAACCGGCAGAAAACAAATGCCGTCATGATCGGCGTCGGCGGTCTGCTCGACGTATTCGCCGGGGACATTCCCCGCGCGCCGGAGAGCTGGCAGCGGCTGGGACTGGAATGGCTCTACCGGCTGCTGCGCGAGCCGAAGCGCCTCAAGCGCATGATCCGTCTGCCCAAAATACTGCTTCTCGCGGCGCGCGAACGGAAATAAAAAAAGAGACCCCCGAAGGGGTCTGAGCGTGTCAAAAAAGGATTTTTGACACGCTCTCAAACGAGACCCACTGCGTTGGGCTCTCGTTTGAAAGGGCTGCGGCTCGCCGCAGCGCACTCGCTGTGCGCCGATGGCGCACAACTCGCACGTTTGCGAGCCGAGAAGTATTTTCTCCGACGTACACGCCGCCGGAGAAAATGATTCAGACTCTATTTGCGCCTACGGGCGCAAACTCTGCGAGGCTTTTTTGACGGTCTGAGACCCCCGAAGGGGTCTCACAAAATAAGTCAGCAGCCGCACCCGCAGCCGTTGTTGTTTCCGCAGCCGCAGCCGTTGCCGCAGCCGCCGCACCCGCAGCCGCAGAGCAGGATGAGAATGATGATGATCCAGAGACAGCCGTTATTATTTCCACAGAACATGGAGAATACCCTTTCCCCGTGCCATATTTGCGCCCCGGCCGCGCACGGCGCTCCGGCCGGTCGGTAACATCGTTTCGCAGTTCCGCCGGGGCTTTCCGCCCCGTCTGCGGTATTCTATGCCCGTGCGCCGCGGGCGGTTACAACTCCAAGGAGAGCATTTATGTCTGACGAAGAAAAGATTCGGCCCGAAGGGGAAAACCACATCGGGCGACACATGGCGCCCACGCCGTCTCCGGCGGAGGAGCCGGTAAAGGCTGCCGGTGTCCCGGCCGCGCCGGAAGCGCCGGAGACCGCCGCACCGAAAGCGCCGGAGACGCCGAAGTCCCCGGCGGCGAAGAGCGCGAAGCCGGCGAAGAAAAAGCCGGTGCGCTCCGTCCGGACGGCGCGCCCGGAAAAGAAGCCGGAGCCGGAACCGAAAAAGAAGAAAGCCGCGCCGCAGCCGGTCGAGGCCGAGCTGGACCCGCGCGAGGCGGAGCGTGCGTATATGCCCATCCGCTCCCGGCGCGACGGGCGCATCGGATGCATGGGCGGCATTATGTACGCTGCTTTCATCCTCTGCGCAAGCGTGCTTCTCGCGGTGTTCGGCTGGATGGCGGCCTCGGATGTGCTCGCGCTCAACAAGAGCGCGGAGAGCGTGGAGATCACGCTGCCGGAGAGCGCCTTTACGCAGAAGACCGTGGACGTGACGGACGACGACGGCAACGTCACCGGAACGAAAACCGTCCGTGTGGCGGACATGAACACCGTCTCCGGCATTTTGAAGGACTACGGCCTCATCAACTACAAGTGGCTCTTCCAGCTCTATTCGCGCTTCTCGAACGCGGAGGTGCAGCTCAGCCCCGGGACGTACGCGCTCACAACGAATCTGGACTACCGCGCTCTTGTGAAAAAGATGCAGACCGGCGCGGATTCGCAGCTCCAGACGCTCGTCATGTTCCCCGAGGGCTACAACCTTGACCAGGTGTTCGCCAGGCTTGAGGAAAACGGCGTGTGCAGCAGGGAGGATCTCTACGCTGCCGCGGCGAACGCCGAGTTCTCGTATACGTTCCTTGAAGGCGTGGAGACGGGCGATCCCTACCGGCTCGAGGGCTTCCTCTTCCCGGATACGTATTACTTCTATCAGGGGATGCAGGCCTCGAGCGCGATCAACAAATTCCTCTCGAACCTCCATTACCGCATCACGGACGAGATGTGGCAGAAGGCGCAGGCCATGAATCTGACGTTCAAGCAGGTGATCACGGTCGCCTCGCTCATCGAGCGAGAGGCCGCGAACGACGCCGAGCGCGCGACGATCGCCTCGGTCATCTATAACCGCCTGAACATCGGTATGCCGCTGCAGCTCGACTCCACGGTCGTGTACGCCATCCGCGAGACCGGCGAGACGACGATGTCCACCGAGCTCATCCAGACCACCGACAGCCCGTATAACACCTATCTCTATCAGGGTCTGCCGCCCGGACCAATCTGCAACCCCGGCATGAAGTCTATCGAAGCCGCGCTCAACCCCGAGCAGACCGGGTATTACTACTTTGCGCTCGACATGGAAACGAAGAGCATGCGCTTCTTCGCCACGCTCGCCGAGCACGAGGCGTTTGTTGCCACGCAGGATTACGGCTAAACGCTTCAAACAAACCTTGTTTGACTCCTGCGGAGGCAAACCCTAACGAGGCATTTTAAGCACAAAAGACCGTGGAAAACATTCTGCGGTCTTTTTGCATTGTAAACGCAAAACCGGCGTGATATAATCGCAGCTATGGAAACGAACGATCTTATTCGGCGCGCGGAGGATCTTGCCGCGCGCTGTGAGCGCACCTCGTCGGTGACGGCGACCGCCTTTCTCACTCCGGCGGAGCGCATGGAGCTGCAAAATACCCCCTCGCTGCGCTCCGCTGCCGTCGTCTATTCCGGCGGCGGGACGGAGTGCGAGCGCACCTGCGCGTTCTTCCTCCCGTTCTATCTCACAGCGGAGGAGCTTGACCCGTCGGAGTATATCAGCGCGGTGCATTTCCGCAGCTTCTTCGGCGAGCCGGGCCACCGGGATTATCTCGGCGCGCTGCTCGCGCTCGGCGTGCGCCGCGAGTGGGTGGGGGATATCCGCATCCGGGGCGCGGAGGCGTGGGTGTTCTGCCTGCCGAGCGTCGTAAAAACGCTCGCGGAGCTCGACCGCGCCGGGCGCTATACCGTCCGCGGCGAGGAGATCGCTCTCGCGGACGTCCCGGAGGAAGAGGTGAAGACCGAAACCGTGAGCTTCACGGTGCAGAGCCTCCGGCTCGACGCCGTGACCGCGGGGCTTTTCCATGTCTCCCGCACGACCGCCGCAGAGCTCATCCGTCTCGGCAGCGTGTCGCTCAACTATGTGCCGTGCCTGCACACGGACGCCGCCATCCGCGACGGCGACGTTATTTCCGTGCGCGGCAAGGGTAAGGGAACTGTCACCGACACCGGCGGCCGCTCGCGCAAAGACCGTATCTTCGTCACCGCCGAACGGCGGGTCTGAAAATATAAAGGAGGAACAACCATGATCCCTGAAAGACTCTCCCGGCTGCGCCGGGAAATGGAACAGCGCCGTATTGACGTGTACGTCGTCCCCACGGCGGACTTCCACGAATCCGAATACGTCGGCGCGCACTTCAAGGCGCGCTCCTACATCACCGGCTTTACCGGCAGCGCCGGTACGGCCATTATAACAATGACCGAGGCCGGTCTCTGGACGGACGCGCGCTATTTCCTTCAGGCAAAGCGCCAGCTGGAGAATACCGGCGTGACGCTCTACCGCATGGGCGAAGAGGGCGTGCCGACGATCATGGAGTATCTGCGCTCGGCACTGCCCGAGGGCGGCACGCTCGGCTTTGACGGCCGCGTCATCAACGCGCGCCTCGGCGCGGAGTTCCTCGCGCTTGCCGAGGAAAAGAACGCCAAGCTTGCCGTCGGTGAGGATCTTGTCGGCATCATCTGGGACGACCGCCCCGAGCTGCCGCACGCGCCGGTGCGCATCCTCACGGCGGAATACTCCGGCCGTTCCACCGCGGACAAGCTCGCGGACGTGCGCGCCGAGATGGAAAAGCAGGGCGCGAGCGTCCATCTGCTCACGTCGCTTTATGATATCGCGTGGCTGCTGAACGTCCGCGGCGGCGATATCGACTATGTCCCCGTTGTGCTCTCCTATCTCGCGCTCACGGAGGAGCAGTGCCTCTGGTTCGTGCAGGACGCCGTTCTCACGGACGAGCTTCGCGCCTATCTTGCCGAGAACCGCATCGAAACGCGCCCGTATGAGAGCTTTTACGACTATGCTGCCGCCATCCCCGCCGGGGAGACGGTGCTGCTCGACAAGGGCGTGTGCAACTACCGCCTCGTCTCCGAGCTTTGTGAGGGTGTCGAGATCGTGGACGAGACGAACCCCTCCGTGCTTATGAAGTCCATCAAGAATGAGACCGAGCAGAAGAACACGGTCAACGCCCACATCAAGGACGGCGTTGCCGTGACGAAATTCATCTACTGGCTCAAGAAGAACATCGGCAAGACGCCGATGACCGAGCTTTCCGCCTCTGACTATCTCGCCGCGCGCCGCGCCGAGCAGGAAGGCTTTCTCGATCTCAGCTTTGACACCATCTGCGCCTACGGCGCGCACGCCGCCATCATCCACTACGCCCCCACGCCGGAGACGGATATCCCGCTCGAGGCGCACGGCCTGCTGCTCGTGGACTCCGGCGGACACTATCTCGAGGGTACGACCGACATCACCCGCACCATCGCCCTCGGCCCCGTGACGGACGCCGAGCGCGCCGACTTCACGCGCGTCCTCCGCTCGCATCTGCATCTGGCGAACGCCCGCTTCCTCCACGGCTGCACGGGGCTGAATCTGGATATTCTCGCCCGTGAGCCGCTGTGGGAGGCTGATCTGGACTACAAGCACGGCACCGGCCACGGCGTCGGCCACATCCTGAACGTCCACGAAGGGCCGAACGGCTTCCGCTGGCGGCAGTCGCCGGAGCGCAGCGAGGGAAGCGTGCTCGAAGAGGGCATGATCACGACCGACGAGCCGGGCCTTTACATCGAGGACGCCTACGGCATCCGCATCGAGAGCGAGCTTCTCTGCCGAAAGGGTGTCAAAAACGAGTTCGGACAGTTCATGTACTTCCAGAATCTCACCTGCGCGCCGATCGACCTCGACACGATCGACGTTAACGCCCTCACCGTGACCGAGCGCCGCTGGCTCAACGAGTACCACGCCGCCGTGTACGAGACCGTCGCGCCGCACCTCACCGAGGATGAGCGCGTCTGGCTGCGCGACGCCACCCGCGCCATCTGATTTTGCACGTTACCTGCTTCGGGAAGGAGAACACTTATGCTGGACGAAGCCATTCAGAAGGAGATCATTCAAAAGGGACGAGAGTTTCTCAAAAGCCCATTGGAGCGGGACCCGTACGAGGAAGCGTTCGAGTCCGATCAGGACCGGAAGCTGCCGCAGCCGCCGCTCGTGAAAGCGCCCATGGCGGAGGAGAGCGAGCGCATCGCTCTCACGAGAGATTTTTCCGGCCTTGCGCTGAAAAACGATCTTGTGAGCCTCATCCGTGACCGGCGGAGCGCCCGGATCTATACGAACGAAACCATGACGCCGGACGAGCTCTCGTTTCTTTTGTGGGCGACGCAGGGCATCAAGAAGATCCGCGGCAAGGCGTATGCGACCATCCGCACCGTGCCGTGCGGCGGTGCGCGCCACGAGTTTGAAACGTATCTGATCGTCCGGAACGTGGTGGGTCTGCGGCCCGGCGCGTACCACTATCTGCCGATGCTCCACGCGCTCGAGTTTCTGCACCCGATCGAGGACATTCCGGAAACTATAACCCAGACGCTGTGCGGCCAGAAATGGGCGGCCAAGGCCAACGCGGTGTTTTACTGGTCGGTCGTGCCCTACCGCGCCGAGTGGCGCTACGGCATTTACGCCCACCGCATCGCGCTCATCGACGCCGGACACGTGGGGCAGGCGCTCTATACGGCCTGCACCGGGCTGGGTCTCGGGACATGCGGACTCGGCGCTTTCCAGCATGAGAAATGCTGCGATCTCTTCGGACTCGACGGCG
>OLYM01000387.1_pt1 | contig 17837 bp, 18 predicted proteins | sample 1673691 | NCBI WGS metagenome assembly OLYM01 (sample SAMEA103958123, study PRJEB25191) | human gut metagenome | reverse complement strand
CCGGCGCGGACGATTACGTCACCAAGCCCTTCAACATTTTAGAGCTCAAGGCGCGCATCCGCGCGCTGCTGCGCCGCGCGAACGCCGCACCGCAGCAAAAGCAGCCTGAAACGCTCCTGTTGACCGCGGGCGGCATCACGCTCGACCCCGAGCAGCGCGTCGCCGTCAAAAACGGCGAGATCGTCGAGCTCACGGCCAAGGAATACGACCTCATCGAGCTTCTTGTCAAGAATCCGCGCCGCGTTTACTCGCGCGAAAATCTGATGGACCTCGTCTGGGGCTACACCTACGCAGGCGACTACCGCACAGTGGATGTGCACATCCGGCGGCTTCGCGAAAAGCTCGAGGAAAACCCCGCCGCGCCGCAGCACATCCTGACCAAATGGGGCGTGGGGTACTACTTGAAGGACTGATTTCCCACTAAAAGAAAGAGAAGGGGGGCAGCGCCGTGCAGATGCATGCGAGCCTGCAGCGAAAATTCAGCTTCAGCTATATCGCCATCATTCTGGCGGTGCTGATCCTGCTGAACACGTATCCGCTCATCACGTCGGAAAACCTGACGTTCCGCTCTAAGCATAGCTCGCTGCAGGGCAGCGTCTCGGTGATGGTGACGGCGCTCTCGGGCCTTGAGGAGCTGAGCGAGGAAAATGTCGCGGGTGCGATGACGCTCGTGGAGGAGACGGGCATCTCCCGCGTGCTTGTGACGGACGCCTCGGGCCGCGTGCTGTACGACACGCGCGAGACTGACGGCGCGATCGGCCGCTACGCCTTTTATACAGAGCTTGTGCAGGCGCTTCGCGGGGAGGACGTCTTCTACACCGAATTTTCGGACAAGGCGTTCAAAAGCCGCGCGGCCTCGCCGGTCATCTACCACAGCCAGACCATCGGCGCGGTGTATGCCTACGAATACGACACCGAGCAAGCGGAGCTGCTGTTGTCCCTGCAGCGAAATCTTCTGACGATTTCCGCGGTCGTGCTGGTGTTCGCCGGCGGGATCAGCGTGCTCTTATCCCGCGTGCTGACGCGGCGCTTCGGCGTACTGACCGACGCCATCCGCAAGATGCGCGAGGGCTCGTACAGCCACCGCGCCGAGGTCGGCGGGCACGACGAGATCAGCGAGCTCGCCGCCGAGTTCAACGACATGGCCGACCGTTTGCAAACGACGGAGGACGCGCGCCGCCGCTTCGTGTCGGATGCGAGCCATGAGCTCAAAACGCCGCTGGCCGGTATCAGGCTTCTCTCCGACTCCATTTTGCAGACGGAGAACATGGACGCGCAGACCGTGCGCGAATTCGTCGGCGATATCGAGCAGGAGTCCGAGCGCCTGGCGCGCATCACGGAAAATCTGCTGCGATTGACGCGCCTGGACAGCGGCATGCTGCCCGAGGCGCAGCGCGTCGACCTCTCGTCCGTGATGGCGCGCGTGGTGCGCATGCTGCGCCTTGTGGCCGAGGAAAAGCAGGTCGACCTCTCATATGAAATTCGCCGCGAGGGACAGACCCTTGCGAGCGAGGATGAAATTCACGAGATCATCTACAACCTGACGGAAAACGCCATCAAGTATAACCGCCCCGGCGGCTTTGTGAAGCTGCTGCTCGCGGGGGATGAAAAGGACTGCCTTCTCACCGTCAGCGACAATGGCATCGGCATTCCGGAGGGGGACATGCCCCGCATTTTCGACCGTTTCTACCGCGTGGACAAGATGCGCTCGCGCGCCGCGGGCGGTACAGGCCTTGGCCTTTCCATCGCCGCCGACACGGCGCGCCGCCGCGGCGGCAGCATCGAGGTCCGCGCCCGCGAGGGCGGCGGCACGGTGTTTACCGTGCGCCTGCCGCGCTGCGAAGAGGGAGGGGATGAGACATGAGAAGACGTCTTTCCCTGACTGCGGCATTAGTCCTCCTGCTTTCGCTTCTCTGCGCCTGCGCGGCCCAGCACGCGCAGGAGATGGACGAGAACGGCTACGAGCTCTATTTTCTCAGCGATCCCAACTCCGCGGGCGGCGGCGACGCCATCCGCGCGCAGGAAAAGCGCCTGGTGCTCGACGGCGCGATGGAGACCGAAGACTGTGTCCGCGCGCTGCTGGAGGCGCTGCTCGCAGGGCCCGACGAGCCGTCGCTCTCGTCGCCCATCCCGGAGGGAACGGCGCTCAAGTCGCTCAAGGTGTCGGGCCGCCGCGCGCAGATCGACTTGAGCGCACAGTATGCGCGCCTGACGGGCATCGACCTGTCGCTCGCTGACTACTGCATCACGCTGACGCTGACGCAGCTGCCGAATGTGAACGCTGTGAGCATCACGGCGGACGGGCGCGAGCTGCCGTACCGCGAGACGCAAGTGCTGCTCTCGGCGGATACACTGCTTTCCTCGCGTGAGAGTGGCCTGCGGCCGATCACCGTGTCGCTTTATTTCCTCGACAGCAAGACGGGCGAGCTGCGCGCCGAGCAGCAGACGCTCGCGCTCTACGAGGGCCAGACGCGCGTGAACGCGCTGCTCGAAGCGCTCGCGCAGGGGCCGGAGGACGATTCGCTCGTCTCGCTCCTGCCGGAGGACTTTGCGGTCATCTCGTCTCGCATCGAAAACGGCGTGTGCTATCTGAATCTTCCGGCTAACGTCTCGCTGCCGGAGGATGAGGCGGCGCGCGATTTGATGCTGAGCGCGCTCGAGCAGTCCATTTTGTCGCTCGGCGGCGTGGACGAGGTGCAGTTTTTGATCGAAGGCTCGGCCGAGCCCGACGGCTACCGGTAAAAAAGGCCCTCCGCAGAAATGCGGAGGGCCTTGTCATATCTTGCGCTATTTTACGCTCACTCGCGCGCGAGCATCGCCGCGCCGATCACGCCCGCGCGGTAGCCGAGTGTGCAGAGCTCGATGCGCGTGTGCGAGACGGCATAGCGCGAGCCGAACGAACGCTCGCGCACCCTTTCGCGCAGCGGCAGGAGCAGCGCGTCGCCCTGATTTGCTACGCCGCCCGAGAGGGCCAGCACTTCGGGGAAGAAAATGTTGACAAGATTTGTGAGCCCGCAGGCCAGATGCTCGATGTAGTCCTCCACGACCTGCGCGCCCGCCTCGTCGCCGCGCTCCTTGGCGAGAAACGCTGTGCGGCCGTCGACACCGCCCTGCTCCGCGGCAATCGCGTGCAGCAGGCTCTCGGGGTGCGCGGCCATGGTGCGCTTCGTGTCGCGGATCAGCGCCGTGGCGGAGGAGTAGGCCTCGAAGCATCCGCGGCTGCCGCAGGTGCACTCTTCGCCGTTTTCCGCGATGACCATGTGGCCGATCTCGCTCGCCGCGCCCGTGTAGCCTGTCAGGAGCTTGCCGCCGAGCACCACGCCGCCGCCGACGCCCGTGCCGAGCGTGACGACGATGGTGCTCTCCGCGCCGCGGCCGCAGCCGAACAGCGCCTCGCCCAGCGCCGCGGCGTTTGCGTCGTTGCCGAGGTGGATGGGAAGCGCAGTGTGCGCGCGCAGCGCGCTTCGCAGGTCGAAGTTCACAAAATTCAGGTTCGCCGCAAAGCGCACGATGCCGCTCGCGTCGTCCACCGTGCCGGGGCAGCCGACGCCCACGCCGCCGACGGTGTCCTCGCCGATAGAGAGCTGCGCGATGACCTGACCGATGCGTCCCGCGACCGCCTCGGGGCCGAGATCGACGCGCGTCGGGATAGAATGCTCCTTTAAGATCTCGCCCTCTGCGCTCACGAGTGCGCCCTTGATGTTCGTGCCGCCGAGGTCGATGCCGATATAGTTCATAAAAACGCCCCTCCCGGGTGAAATGTGTCCTCATTGTATGCCGCGTCGGCGGAAAATGCAAGAGCTCGCACGGGGAAGAAAAAAGTTTCTTAAAAAAATCATAAGGGTGAAACTTTTTGAGAAATTTCTCGTCTAAGAGAATGTACGGAACGAAAAAAGCTCTGCACAGGCAAGATGGAAAGAAGACGATGAAAGGAGAAACAAAATGAACGAATTACAGATTTTCAGCAATCCCGCTTTTGGAGAAATTCGCACACTGGAGGAACACGGTAAGCCGCTGTTTTGTGGCAGCGACGTGGCTAAAGCACTTGGTTATACAAACCCAAATAAGGCGGTTAACGACCATTGTCGGGCTATAACGAAACGTTCTACCCCTATCAGTGGAAAGATGCAATATATTAACTTCATCCCCGAGGGCGACGTTTACCGCCTTATCACGCACAGCAAGCTGCCCGCAGCCGAGCAGTTTGAGCATTGGGTGTTTGATGAAGTGCTGCCCGCCTTGCGCCAAAACGGTACATACTCCGTCACCCCGGAAAAGAAAGCCATTGCGGAGGCGAAGCTGAACAACAGCCGCGCACGGCTGGCTTCTATGTGGCTCAAGGTCGGCGCACTCACTACCCCGGAATATAAACAGGTTTGTGCCAGCTATGCAAGCGCGGCCCTTTCCGGTGGGAAAGAAGTAATCGCACTGCCTGAAGCGCACGAAAAGCTTTATACTGCCACAGAAGTCGGCGCAATGTTCGGCGTAAGCAGCCAGCGAATCGGGCTTTTTTCCACGGAACACGCCCTAAAGACGGACGAGTTCGGCAAATGGTTCTACGACAAAAGCCGTTATTCCAATAAACAGGTACAAACATTCAAGTACAACGAAAAGGCAGTTAAACGGTTTGCTGAGCTGCTGAACAAGCAAACCGCATAAAAAATAATTTTGTAGTCAGCCTCGGCCCATACGGGCCGGGGTTTTCTTATACCCATTTTCAGGAGGTGGCGCAATTTGGCCGATGGGAAAGTAACCATAACCACCGCGCTGGACAACAGCGGACTTGAAAAGGGCCTGCGCCATGTCGAGGGGCGGCTGGGCGGCCTGAAAAGCGTCGTCACAAAGCTGGGCGCCGCCATCGCGGGCGCGTTTGCCGTTGGGCGCGTCATTCAGTTTGGGAAAGAGAGCGTGGACGCCGCGCGCGAGCTTTCCGACGCGCTGACCGGCCTGCAGAGCATTATGGACGGCCAGGGCCGCAGCTTCAGCCGGGCGCAGAAATTCATTGAGGCATACACGGCGGACGGCCTTGTACCGGCCACGAACGCCATCAACGCATACAAAAACCTTGCGCTGCGCGGGTATGACGACAGCCAGATCCAGCAGGTGATGACGGCGCTGAAGGACAGCGCGGCGTTTGGACGTCAGGCAAGCTATTCCATGGGCGAGGCCGTGCAGAGCGCCACGGAGGGCCTGAAAAACGAAAACAGCATCCTTGTGGACAACGCGGGCGTTACGAAAAACGTTGCGAAAATGTGGGAGGAATACGCCGCGTCCATCGGCACGACGGCCAACAATCTGACACAGCAGCAGAAGATCCAGGCCGAGGTAAACGGCATCCTGGAAGAAAGCAGGTACCAGGCGGGCGACGCGGCAAAGGTGGCCGGGACTTTTTCCGGCCAGCTGATGCAGCTTTCCTTTCACTTCAACAATCTGAAAGTAGCCGTCGGCAACGCGATCATCCCGGTGGCGCAGAAGGTGCTCCCCGTTATCAACACCATCATCGCGGCGCTGACGCGGCTTGCAAACGCGTTCGCCACGGTGATGGGCGCGATCTTCGGCAAGGCGGCCGTGCAAGGCAGCGCGCTCGCCCGGCAGAACGACGCTGTTGCCGGGAGCGCCGCCGCCGGAGCCGCCGCTGAGAAAAAGCTGGCCGGGAGCACCAAGGCCGCGGGAAAAGCGGCCAAAAACGCGCTCGGCTCGTTTGACGAACTGAACGTTTTGCAGCAGGAGACCGCAAGCGCAGGCGGCGGCGCGTCAGGCGGCGTGGGAGGCGCCTCCGGCGCAAGTGCGCCGGTTTCCGCCGAGCTGCAGGTGGAGGATACCCTTTCGCCGCGGCTGCAGGCGATTGTGGACAAGGTGCAGGAGCTGCTTGCGCCGCTGCGGGACATAAACTTCGAGCCGCTTGCGGCGGCTTTCGCGCAGCTGAAGGAGGCCGCTGCGCCGCTGACGCAGACCCTTTTCGCAGGGCTGGAGTGGGCTTATTACAACCTTTTCGTGCCGCTGGCTGCGTGGACGGCAGAGGACGCGCTGCCCGCATTTCTGGACGTTCTTTCCGGCGCTCTGCGGGTGCTGAACAGCGTGCTTGCGGCGTTGGAGCCGCTGGGCACGTGGCTCTGGGAAAATTTCCTGCAGCCCATCGCGGAATGGACCGGCGGGCTTATTGTTTCGGCCCTGGAGGGGCTCGCCGCCGGATTGAACGGCGTTTCCGACTGGATCAATGAAAACCAGGGGCTGGTCCAGGGGATGACCCTGACGGCCGGCGCTTTCATGGCTGTTTGGGAAGCCGCCACGATCGGAAGCTGGCTCATCAATGCGGGCGGGCTTGTCGGCATGCTGGGGCAGATCACTGCGGCTGTAAAGGCGGGGACGATTGCGAAAATAGCGGACAAGGCAGTCGATCTGCAGATTATTGCCCTGTACGCGGGAGATTTTGTCCGATCGGTCGCAGGTGCAGTGGCGTCTCTTGCCACTGGTACCGCAGCGTGGTTGGCGAATACGGCAGCAAAAGTGGCCTCGACAGCGGCTGAGTGGGCTCAAATCGCGGCAACTACTGCATGGAATGCAATTTGTGCGGTGGCAACCACGGTTACCACTGCATTTGGTGCGGCCGTCGCGTTCCTTACCTCCCCCATTGGGCTGGTGATTGTTGCGGTAACGGCCCTCATCGCCATCATTGTGTTGCTGGTGAAGAACTGGGACACGGTGAAAGAGGTTGCCGGGAAGGTATGGGACGGCATTGTGAGCGTCTGGAACGGTGCGTGCGACTGGTTCAAACAAAAAGTGCTGGACCCGCTTACGGACGGTTTCAAGGGCACTGTGAACGGCATCATCGGATTCATAAACGGACTTGTTCGCACGGTTGTGGACGCGGTGAACTTTATCACGAGCGCGATCAACTCGCTGAGCTTCGACGTGCCGGACTGGGTGCCTCTGATCGGTGGGAAGCATTTCGGGTTCAACATTCCTGCCGTCACGGCACCGCAGGTCCCGATGCTGGCGCAGGGCGCGGTGATTCCCGCGAATCGGGAGTTTCTGGCCGTTCTGGGCGACCAGACCAGCGGCACCAACATTGAAGCCCCGGCAAGCCTCATCAAGCAGATGGTGGAGGAAGCGCTGGCCGAAGCCGGAGCGTCCGGCGAGCAGGAAATTACGATAAACCTCACCACACTGCTGGATGGGGAGGTTCTATACAAAAACCAGGAGAGAGTGAAAGCGCGCAGAGGCCGCCGTGTGGTTGGCAACCCGGCGCTGCTGTGAGGAGGGAAAAGTTTTGGCATGGGTTGAAACAGCAAAGGGCATTGCGCTGCCGCCGCCGCTGCTTGGGAGCGGAAACATTTCCATTTCCACGCTGGTGGACGGCGGGCGCAACGGCAACGGAAATTTTATTGGACAGGTAGTAGGAGACGACAAACTGAAGCTGGAGATGAGTTTTCCTGCTTTATCTCCGGCTGAATTTATGGGGCTGCTGAAAATATTCGACCGCAAGCGCGGCGGGAAGTTCATCAACACCTTTCGTGTGTTCGACCCCCGTGTGAATGATTTCGTATACATGGACATGTACGTGGGCGACCGGAGCGGTACGCCGTACCTGGTGAACCCTCAAACGATGCGCCCCTCATTCTGGCGGGATGTCAAGGCGAATCTAATCCAGGTGTAAAAGGAGGCGGAAGGATGTATCCAGTATCTGCGGCATACCGGCACGCGATGCGCCGGCAGGTGCGCGACCAGGGATATGTGCGGCTGCAGTTCGGCATTTTCGATGCCAGCGCGCCGGGGGACGCCGCGGTAACGGTACCGCCGGGCACATGGTACTCGGACGCTTCGGTGCTGGATGGCGGAGAAAGCCCGGTGCGCGTGAGTTATGCAACCTTTGAGGGGGACCGCATGCGGCTGGACGGGACGCAGCGGATGCTGCCGGAGAGCGGCGTGGCGCTTGCGGCGCAGGGCTTTGTGAGCGCGGCGCTGTGCGGCGCGGACGGCGTTTTTGCATCGCCTCCGGTGGTAAGCGTGGCGTTTGGTACGGTGCATTCCATGGCAGGCCTGACGCTGGATTTTGGGGACTGCGTGCCCGCGCAGATCACGGTGCGGGCCTATACGGCCGGCGCGCTTGCGGACACATTCGTTGTAACGGACGCGCTGGAGCCGTATTACCGCGGGGAGTTCCTGCTGGAGGATGTGGACGCGCTGGAAATAAGCTTCGACAGGATGCGCACGCCGTACACCCGTGCGCGGCTGAACGAATTGCGGTATGGCGTGGGCTATACGTTCGGAAACGATGAGATCATCGAACTGGCCGAGAAGCACACGACCTCGCCGCTTTCCCTATCGCTGCCTACGGCGTCGCTGTCCTTTACGCTGTACAACGAGGAGGGGCGCTTCTCTGTGGAGGGCGGCACGGCGCTGCAGCGTTTTCTTGCGGAGGGGCAGGACGTTGCGCTGTCCTACGGGCAGACGCTGGAGGACGGCCGTGTGGAGTGGGTGCCGACGCACCCGTGGTATCTGGACAGCTGGAAGGTGGACGGCATCCGCGCCTCTTTCACGGCCTTTGCGCTGTTTGAACGGATGGGAAAGACGACGTATGAAAAAAGCGTGTTTGGCGACGGCGGCAAAACGCCGTATGTACAGGGACGGGAGGAGTTGGAGAAGGTACTGGCCGATGCGGGCGGGTACTCTTACCGTCTCGGCAAATCCGTGACGCGCTGGATGCTCCCGCTGCCTGTCGCAACACACGCCGAGGCGGTGCAGCTGCTCGCTAACAGCAACCTTGCAGCACTGAGCGAAGCAAGGGACGGCGCCATCGTGACGAAGGCGCCCGGAGCAGGGATCACGCTGGCGCCGCTGACCTTTTCCGCGCCCGCGCATTTGTCGGAGCAGGCGGCGTTTTCGAGCAACGCGCTGACAGGGGCGCCGGGCGCGGAATACGCCACGTTCGAGCAGGACTTCATGCGGCTGGACGGGACGCAGCGGATGGTACCGGACAGCGGAGGCTATCTGCCTGGCGAATGGGTATGGGAGGACGTTGCCGATGCGTCCGGGGCGTTCCCGGAGGGGAAAACAGCCGCGTTCGGATACATAGGACGGGATGCAAACAACATTGAAGAGACGGACAACTGCGCCGGCAGCGTGACGGTGACCTTTGGTCCCGGCCCGCTGCCGGAAAAAATATATGTGTATTCCCGCAGGGCAGGAGAAGCCTGGACACAGCCGCAGGAATATACGCCATCAGCTCATACGGAGACGTTTGAGTTCCCGGCCGTGCCTGCGTGTTCCTGGCAGATAACGTTCGGAAAATGCGCGCCGAACCGGAGGGCGCGGCTGCTGACGTGGCGTCTCAACGGTGTGGATATGAGGGCCGAGGCATACGGCGACCCGAAATACGAGATGAAGCCGCTGCTGAAAGACATCACGGCATATGTCCCGCTGGTGTCCTATTTTTCAACGGCGGCCTCGGACGCACAGCGCAGGGAGATCTATTCGGGAAAGCTGCCGTCGGACGGGCAGTGGAACCGCATCGAGCATGATCTGGCGATATCGCCGCAGCTGCGCACCGGTGATACCGGCGTAACGGCGGAGGCGAGGCACTACGGGTATGTGTCCTACGTGAAGTTTACCGCATCCACGGTGCATGACGTAGAGTTTTCCATCTGGAGCAACGGGTACAACCTGACGACACTGGAACGCAGGCTGGATGCGAATCCGCGCGGGGAGACGTTCGACTGGGAGAACCCGGTGCTCGTGCACTGGGTGGACGCAAACTGGCCCGGGTTTCTGAACCAGATCCGGGAATATTACGCGGCCCGAGTGGTGACAACGCTGGAGACACGCGGCGACCCGCAGTATGACGTGCTGGACGTGCTGCCGCTGGAGGATGGCACATGGGGCGTTGTTGAGAGCATCGAGACGCGCTTCAGCGGCGCGTTTCGCGGGACGATGACGATACGGAAGGAGCGTGGCGCGGATGGCCTGGACAGCGCCTAAAACGGATTGGAAAGTAACGTACGGCCCCGATGGAGAATATACGGGGGATTTCTTCAATGTGGAGGACTACGACCGCATCAAGCAAAATATCGAATACCTGCGGGAGTATGCGTATTTTCTGTATGGCGGTTTTACCATGCGGGGCATGGTGGCTGTAACGGTGGAGAGCTATGGATATGCCTCCACCATCGACGCACTGGACGCGAATCTGGAGGCCATTGCCGCGAATACGTTCCGGCCGCCCGACATGCTGCCTGTGAAGCAGTGGCGCGGCAACCAGCCGCCGCCTGGGGCCGACGACTGGAACCGCATCGAGAACACATGCCTGCTTTTTTTTGAGCAATTTGAACGGCAATCTGCGTGCCTGCCGAAGCTGGCATTTGAACTGAAAGGAAGTGCATTTTGATGGCGTTAAAAACGGATTACAAAGATTACATCCCGCCGTCCGGGGGCCGCAAGTATAAAATTACGGCCAATTCCGATGGTTCGTCATCCGTTGAAGATATTACCCAATATCAGCAGGTCGGCGATACCTGGGGCGCGGAGGATATCAACCAGGTGAATAAGCTGGTGAATGGTGCGGTGTATCCGAACCTGCTGGACAACAGCGATTATAAAATTGCTCAGGCTGGGTACAACGGCGCTCACGGCAACACAGCATACTTGTGCGACCGATGGAGTAAATACATTGTTACGGGCAGCATGACAGATGATGGGATGCTGCTCACGCCGTCAGGGGCCGGCGCATGGATTATACAGTACAAGTTGTTAACGGATACAGGACTGTCGGAGGGCGACACGGTGACCTTGACTGTCAGGGTTAACGGTACAGTATACAGTGGGTCTGCAACCTTGCAAATCAAATCTGCGGCGGTAGACGCGGACAGTATGGTTGATACGGATGATATTCGCGCTGCTGCATTCATCCCGGCAGGGAATACAGACCAAATCGCGGTGTATATCGTCATAAAGCAGACTTGCACGCTTACATGGACGAAGCTGGAAAAAGGCAGCGTGGCAACGCCGTATGTGCCGAAGGGATACGGGGCGGAGCTGGCGGAGTGCATGAGATACTATCAAAAATCGGAAGATGATCTCTACGCGGTGCCGTATGGCGGGAAATCATATATTGTGCATGAGTTCGGCGTTCCGATGCGGGTAGCACCTACCGTAACGCTTGGATACTCGCCCGAGAGCCGCGAAGACCAGACTGCATCTATTTATGGATTCACAGTCAAGTTTTCAGGGTCAAGCGGTTTACTCGATAGCTGGACAGCTTCAGCCGACCTGTAATATAAAGGAGCATCAACATGGAAGAACAATATACAGTATACATCCGCACGGATGCGGCCGGGCGCATCGTGGAGATAAACAGCAGCGCGTTTCTGGCCGACACGGCGGGTTGGACGGCTATTGATGAAGGGTATGGCGACAAGTACCACCACGCGCAAGGCAATTACTTTGCATTGCCGCTGTACGGGCCGGATGGCTGCGCGAACTACAAGCTGGCAAACGGTACGCCCGCCCTACGCACAGAGGCGGAGAAGACGGCAGAGATCGCTGCGCGGCCTGCGCCGGAGCCGACACAGCTTGACCGTGTGGAGGCGCAGATTGCCTACACTGCCATGATAACGGACACGATGCTGGAGGGTTAAGCATGTACGACAACATTAAAAAGTGGTACGACATGGGCCTGTGGAGCGCCGCGCATGTGCGGCAGGCCGTCCTTAAAGGCGTTATTTCCGAAGCGCAGTACAAAGAAATTGTTGGGGAGGCGGAAAGCGCATGATGATTTTTAAGGGGCGCAACCGTGTAACCTCCGGCTTTCGGCTGTCGGCGCGCCCGAACCACAACGGCATCGACATCGTGGGGGACGATGATAAAACAGTGCACGCCGTCGCGGGCGGCACGGTGGGGTTTGCGGGCATTGTGCCCAAAAGCGCGGGCGGCCTGACGTGGCAGTGGGGCTATTATGTGCGCATCGACGGCAATGACGGACGCAAGTATTACTACTGCCATTTGGCAGCCGGCAGTTTGCTGGTGCGCGTGGGCCAGCGCGTGCAGGCGGGAACGGCGCTTGGCACGATGGGAAACACCGGGTACAGCTTCGGCGCGCACACGCATTTTGAAGTGCGCAACGCCTATGGCACACCGATAGACCCGGCAGGCTATGCAGGCGTGCGGAACGCGGTTGGCACTTATACGGATACAACGGACAAGGAGGACGACATGAAATTTTTGAAGGTGACAAGCGGCAAATGCGAGGTGTTCACCGCGCCCAATGTGAATGCGGTGGACAAGCACTATAACGGCGGAAAGCTGACCGAGGGCGTGTGCTACCCGGTGCAGGCCGAGGTGGGCAGCTCCGGCGGATACAGCTGGGTTCGCATCTTCGTGGCGGGAGTGCAGCGTTACGCCGTGGTGCTGGCCGACCGCTGCCGTCTGGTGACGCTCTCCCCGGGCGACGCGTTCGCGGCCTGCGTGGCGCAGGGCGGCGGAGAAACGGCGGAACTGGAAAAGCAGCTTGAGGCAGCAAACGCACGGGCACAGGAAGCGGACAGGCGCCTTGCGGATATCAAGGCATATGTTGCGGAGGTATAGGCTGTGTGGGACTTCCTTCAAAACCTGTTTACGGCGCTTCTGCCCATCGTAACGGCGTTTGCCGGGTGGGCGGGGGCGCGCATCCGAAACACAAATCAAAAGGATAAAGCCGTGGAGCGCGGCGTGAAGATGCTGCTGCGTGCAAAAATCATCGATTTGGGCCTGCATTACCTTGAGGCCGGAGAAATCCCGCCCTATGGCATGGAAACGCTGAAAGGCTGCTACAAGGAATACGAGGCGCTGGGCGACGGCGACCATTCTGTGGGAGATATCGTCCGGCGCTGCGAAACACTTAAAATCAGAAACGGATAGAAAGGAAAAGGACAATGAACATGATCGTGCTTATACTTATGATGGCCGTAACGGTAGAGGCGTTGATCGAATACGCCAAGACCTTCGGCAAAGCAATCATAGAAAAGCAATGGAAAACCGCCGCCACGCAGGCGGGTGCCGTTGCGCTGGGCGTGCTGCTATGCTTTGGTGTTGGAGCGGACTTCTACGCCGCACTGGGTGTAAATTTCAACGTGGCATGGATTGGCATTGCGCTCACGGGCGTTTTTGCCAGTCGCGGCGCGAACTATGTATCCGATCTTGTGAAGAAGCTGCAAGCGCTGGGCGCGGCGAAAACTGAATAATGTATGACGAAAGCCCCCGGTTCAGGATTCCTCCTGGCCGGGGGCTTATTTTTTATGCAACTTGTGGGCAGGGATTCATGGCGGCGGCCAGCATGATGCTGCTGGGGAATGACGCGCTGCCCGCCACGCGGCTGACGGTGACCGTGCCGTCCTCCAGCGGCTGGCGCAGGATCTCCAGAGCGTCGCGGTGAAATTCGGGCAGCTCATCCAAAAACAGGACGCCGTTGTGTGCGAGGCTCACCTCGCCGGGACGCGGCGTGCTGCCGCCGCCCACAAGGCCCGCCGCACTTACCGAATGATGCGGCGCGCGGAACGGGCGGTGGCTCACAAGCCCGCTGCCGCGGGGCAGCGTGCCCGCCACAGAATATACCTTCGTCGTCTCCACAGCCTCCGTGCGGGAGAGCGGCGGCAGAATGCCCGGCAGACGTTTGGCCAGCATGGATTTTCCCGTGCCCGGCGCGCCGATCAATAAAATATTGTGGCCGCCGGCGGCGGCGATCTCCATGGCGCGCCGGGCCTCCAGCTGGCCCCGGACATCTGCAAAGTCCGGTACGTCCCGGGGCCCGCCGGGTGCAAAGGCCGCGGGCTGTGCCGGTTCTATGGGCGCTTCGCCCGTCAAATGGCGCACTGCGTCCAGCGCCGTATGGACAGGGTAAACGCAAAGCGCGCCGGCTGCCGCGGCCTCGGCCGCGTTTTCGGCGGGAACGAACAGGTGGCGCACGCCCTGCTGCACCGCGGCCAGCGCCATGGGCAGCACGCCCGTCACACTGCGCACGCCGCCGTCCAGCGAAAGCTCGCCGATGAAGGCGTCCTCCGGGCCGGGGACGGGCAACTGCCCGGAGGCAGCCAGAATGGCAAGAAGAACAGGCAGGTCGTACACAGGGCCGGTCTTGCGGATATCGCCGGGAGCGAGATTGACGGTGATCCGGCTGACGGGCCAGACGAAGGACAGGTTTTTCAGCGCGCTGCGCACGCGGTCCGTGGCCTCGCGCACAGCGCTGTCCGGCAGGCCCACGATGGTGAATTGAGGCAGTCCGCCGCTGATATCCGCCTCCACGCTCACACTGAAGCCATTCAGCGCATATACGCCCAAGCTGTTGATCCTTGCAAACATCCTTCCGCCGCCTTTCGCCGTTTTCCGCCGCACTTCGCGCCGGTACGCCCATATGGGTGTGTTTTTAGTATAACTTGCGCGTCATTTTTGTACAAGTGCGAATTGACAGGCCCAGGCCCATGGCTTATGATAAGAAGTATAAAAGGCGGCACGCCGCGCGGCGCTTCGGCCGCCTGAGACTGAAAAGGGGAAGCGCAGCTTTCCCGGAAAGCGGGGGCATATTGATGTATCAGCAGGAATATGAACGGTGGCTTGCCGCCGAACTGGAGGATAAGGACCTGAAGCCCGAGCTGCTCAGCATTCAGGGCATTGACGCAGAGATACAGGACCGTTTCGCGGTGGAGCTGGAGTTCGGCACCGCGGGCCTGCGCGGCGTGCTGGGTGCGGGCACGAACCGCATGAACATCTATATGGTGCGCAAGGCCACGCAGGGTTTGGCAAATTATCTGAACAAGCAGGGCGGCAAAAAAAGCGTCGCCATCTCCTACGACAGCCGCATCAAAAGCGACGTGTTTGCGCGGGAGGCCGCGCGCGTGCTGGCAGGCAACGGCGTCAAGGCGTATCTTTACAAGGAGCTGATGCCCGTTCCGGCGCTCAGCTTTGCCACGCGCCATCTGCACTGCGACGCCGGCATCATGGTGACGGCCAGCCACAACCCGGCCAAATACAACGGCTATAAGGCCTACGGGCCGGACGGCTGCCAGATGACCAGCGAAGCCGCCGACGCGGTCTATGCCGAGATGCAGGCCACCGATATTTTTGCGGGCATCAGACTGGCGGATTTCGACGCGGCGCTGGAGCAGGGCGGCATCGAGTACATCGGCCAGGACACCATCGAGGCGCTGTATGAGAACATCAAGGCCCAGAGCGTTCGCCCGGGTTTGTGCAAAACCGCGGGGCTGAAGCTGGTGTATTCGCCGCTGAACGGTTCGGGCCTCGTGCCTGTCACCCGCGTGCTGGGGGATATCGGCATTACGGATATCACCATTGTGCCCGAGCAGCAGTATCCGGACGGTAATTTCCCCACTTGCCCGTATCCCAACCCCGAGATTCGTGAGGCGCTGGCCCTGGGCCTTGCGCTGGCGGAAAAATCCGGCGCGGATCTGATGCTTGCCACCGACCCGGACGCCGACCGCGTGGGCATTGCCGTGCGCTGTAAGGACGGCAGCTATCAGCTGCTTTCCGGCAACGAGGTGGGCGTGCTGTTGCTGGATTATATCTGCAAGGGCCGCACCGAGAACGGCACCATGCCCAAAGCCCCGGTGTGCGTTAAATCCATCGTCTCCACGCCGCTGGCGGACGTTGTGGCCGCGCATTACGGGGTGGAATGCCGAAACGTGCTTACGGGCTTCAAATGGATCGGCGACCAGATCGCCGGGCTGGAGGCCGCAGGCGAGGTGGAGCGCTTTATCTTCGGCTTTGAGGAGAGCTATGGCTACCTGGCGGGCAGCTATGTACGTGACAAGGATGCCGTCGTAGGCTCCATGCTCATCTGCGAAATGGCGGCCTATTACCGCAGCATCGGCTCGTCCATCAAGGAGGAGCTGGAGCGCATTTACGCCGAGTATGGCCGTTACCTGAACAAAGTGAACAGCTATGAATTCCCGGGCCTGTCCGGCATGGAGACCATGGCGGGCATCATGACAAAGCTGCGGGAGAACCCGCCGGCGGAATTTGCGGGATACAAGGTCGTAACGGTGGCAGACTACAAGGCACGCACCAAAACGGACGTAGCCACGGGCAAAACGGAGCCCATCGAGCTGCCGGCGGCCAACGTGCTCATCTACACACTGGCGGGCGGCGCCAGTGTAGTGGTGCGCCCCTCGGGTACCGAACCGAAGATCAAGACCTACTTTACCACGCTGGGCAAAGACCTTGCCGAGGCCGAGGCACAGCAAAAAGCGCTGGCCGCCGCTGTGGAGCCGCTTCTGAAATAAGCGGACAAATACCGCTTGCATTTCCCTCGGGAACGTGGTAAAATATGAGGGCAATCGTTCCGATGGCTGCTCCGTGCGCACAGGATGGCGCACGCTGGTAGCCTCCTATTGAAGGTTGTGATGGGCGCATGTATTAAGCATGGCCCCCAATGTCATAAACCAGAAAGAGGTGAATACAAGTGAAAGAGGGCATCCATCCGAAGTACGAGGAAGCGGTGATCACCTGTGCCTGCGGCAACACGTTCACGACCCGCTCCACGAAGAAGGAGATCCACGTCGAGGTTTGCAACAAGTGCCATCCGTTCTACACCGGCAAGCAGAAGCTGGTTGATACCGGCGGACGCGTGGACCGCTTTAAAAAGCGTTTCAATCTGGGCGAATAATAGGTTCCTTACAAAGGGCGGTTTCAAGCGAACCGCCCTTTGTTTTGTTGCTGTTTGGGAGAAAAAGAATGGAATTGGGCGAAGCGAAACGAATCCTGATCCTGGGCTGCGGCGGCGCGGGCAAAAGCACGCTGGCGCGCCGTTTGGGGGCGGCCACGGGCCTTCCGGTGGTGCATCTGGACGGCTTGTACTGGCAGCCCGGCTGGGTGGCCATGGAGCGTGCGGCGTGGCGGCGCACGGTGGAAAACGAGATCGCGAAGGATGCGTGGATCATCGACGGGAACTTCGGAAGCTCGCTGGAACTGCGGCTCTCCCGCGCGCAGGCCGCGGTTTATTTGGACTATTCCCGGGCCGTGTGCCTGGCGGGCGTGCTGCGGCGCGTATGGACAACGCACGGCCGCGTGCGCCCGGATATGGGCGCGGGGTGCCCGGAGCGGTTCGACCTGAGCTTTCTGCGCTGGGTGTGGGACTTCCCGAAGCGGGACGGCACACATGTGAAGGCGCTGCTGGCTGCGCACCCGGAGGTGAGGTGCGTCACACTGAAAAACCGGCGGGACGCGCAAGTGCTCCTGCGGCGGCTGGAGGGGGCGGATGATGGAAGCATATAAGACGATACAGGGCACGGCGCAGGCGCGCATCGAGGAGAAAAAATCTGAATTTATCGCCCACGCGGCCTTTGCGGACACAGAGGAAAAGGCGCTGGCTTTTTTGAACGGGATACGGGCAAAGCACCGTACGGCCAACCACAATGTTTACGCATACATTCTGCGGGACGGCGCGCGCATGCGTTATTCCGACGACGGGGAGCCGGCCAAGACCTCCGGCCTGCCCACGCTGGAGGCCATCCGCCACGCGGGCCTTGTGGACTGCATCGTTGTGACGACGCGCTATTTCGGCGGTACGCTGTTGGGCACTGGCGGGCTGGTGCGCGCCTATACAGCGGCGGCAAACGCCGTTCTGGCGGCGGCAAAGCAGGTGACGGTACAGGTGTGCGTGCGGGGCGTTTTGCGGGTGGAATATCCATTGTATGAGCTGGCGCAGCGGCTGCTGGCCGACGCGGGCGCCCGGCTGGAGGAGGTGCAGTTCGCCGACAGGGTAACGCTGCCCTTTGTGATGCTGGCAGGCGGTGAAACGCAGCTTTTGCCGAAATTGCAGGAGCTTTGCCGGGGCAGCGCGGATATTATGTTTT
>OLYM01000386.1_pt1 | contig 17857 bp, 18 predicted proteins | sample 1673691 | NCBI WGS metagenome assembly OLYM01 (sample SAMEA103958123, study PRJEB25191) | human gut metagenome | reverse complement strand
TAGTGATTTTCTCGGCAACTATCGCCGGAATTGCCCTCCACGGTGTAAACTGTGCCGTTCTCGACTTTTTCAACAATCCCCACATGATCGGATTCTCCGTCCTGCGGGCCTGACGAACCTTTATTATCCCAATCGAAAAAGATAATGTCACCGGGACGGGGTTCGTAGCTGTTGTCCTGCCATAGTCCGCGATCTCTGAACCATTCGACACCCCAGACGCAGCCTGCAAATTTCGGGATAACGCCTGCGTCGATATAGCCGCACTCGTTGGCACACCACGAAACGAAACAGGCGCACCATTCCACACGAGAGTTAAAGCCGTACCACGACCAATAGGGCTGACCGCCCACATTGCCGACCTGCGACAAGGCCACCGTAACGATGGCATCATCCCCGGAATAGATGCCGTAAAGGACAGCAGACAACATACTGCGGTTTTCCTCGGCAAGCAATTCGGAGAGCTGCTGCCGCTGGTCGGCGGTGAAGTTAAAATGCTCTGCCATTTCCTCGGCCGTCTGGTGGCTGACCGTGATATAAAGGTAGGTGTGCGTGACTGTCGTGGTGGTTTCCACGATGTTCCCGTGACCGTCGTCGGTTTCGGTGATGACTTCTTCGGTCTTGCTTTCGGTGCGGGAAGATATTTCGTTCATCTGCCAGAAAATATCTTTGAGAATGGCTTTCTTGCTGTCGTCCACCGTGGCGACCTCCTGCGGATTGTCGGGATCGGTGGTGGTTTTCACCGCATACACCGCCAGCACCTCCGGCCAGACGGCACGGGAGCCGGACATTTCCAGCTCGTCATAGGTGAGATTTGCCCTTGTGGTGTCGATCTGCGATTGATAGTCGGCGTTGATCTCCTGCACGGCCTGCCGCATGGTCTGTCCCGTGCCGCTGTCCTCACCGGAGAAGAAGATGCCGAAGCAAGAGCCGACGATCAGCCCAATCAGACAAATAACGATAATCACAACAACGGCGATCCACCCGCCCGCAGCAATGGCGGCGATCAGTGCCTTTGTTCCGGCAATGATGGCTTTGACGGCGGCAGCGGTAGCCTTGACCGCCGCCTTGATGCCTGCCGCAGTTGCCTTTGCTGCTGCACGGGCGGTCTGTGCAGCAGTTTTAGCGGCTTTTGCTGTGGCCTGTGCGGTTTTCTGTGCCGTCTTTGCCGCAGCCTGCGTCGTTTTTATGGTCGTCCGGGCAGTCTGCTCGGCGGTCTTAATGGTTTTCTGCGTGGTCTTGACCGCCGCTTTGCCCGTAGATTTTGCCGTCTGTTTGATGGTCTTGCCGCTGCGGTCTACCGTTTTGATTGTCTTTTGCGTAGTATCGGCAGAGCGACGCACCCGTTGCATGGCGTTCTGCGCCTGCTTTTTCGGCAGGTTGGTCTTTCTTCGCTGAAAATAGTCCTTTGCCTTGGAGATATTCTCCTTGGTGGTTTTCACACCCTTGCGGCTGGCCTTATCTAATCCATGAACAGCTTCGTGTGCCGCCGTTTCCGTCCCGGTCAAAGTACGGTCGGCGGCGTATTCTTCGGGAGAGGATTCCGCCGCAAAAACGCTGTGCTCCGCCTTGTCCTTGGTGCGGACATAGGCATCCTTCATCCGCTCGGCGGCAACCGCCGATTTGTCAATCGCCTTGACCGTTCCTTTGGCAATCTCCCTTGTCTTTATATCCGGCATAGCGTCACCTCCGATCCGAGCCGTGAAAGCTCCTGCCGCAGAGCAGAGTAAAACGCTCTGCTTCGGATATTGCCGCCTGCGGCCTGCCATCTGTCCTCAAAATCAAAACGGGCGGCAAGCTGACGGACGGAATAGTTTTTAAGAAATGTCCTCCAAGTGGATTCGTCCCATTCTTCAAGCTGCTGCCATAGGTCGGGAAAATGCCGATACAGCTTCCGCAGTTCCTCCAAACTTTGCAGAGGGCAGCACCAGCAGGAAACCCGGTGGAAGATCTCATACAGACCGCCCCAATCAAAGCCCCGTTCATAGCAGTAGGCCAGACAGTCCTTTTCGGTCATACCCCATTCTGCGAGAAGATAGGTTTTGTCCTTGATCCGCTTCGGCTCATCGGCGGCAATACCCACATATTCAATGACCGTGTAATGTTCCCGCAGTTCTTTCAGATAGGCATCCACCACACGGGTTTTGAGAATGCCCGTACACCAGCGGTTGCGTGGGCCTGCCCAGCTCATGCCGCTGTACTGCTCCAATGCAGGATTTTTCCGTTTCGGCGTGTAGTGCAGGAAGTAGTATTCAAAATCGTGCTCCGCTTTCAACCGGATAATGGGTCTGCCGATATATGCCTCCAAACGAGCAAGATGCTCGTACATCTGCGGAAATTCCAGCCCTGTATCGCAAAAGAGGATCAGGTCAACAGGCCGTTTTTCTTCCAGCAGGCGCAGGAGCATCGCCGTAGAATCCTTGCCGCCCGATAGCGACACTACATATTTTTCAGGCTTCATCGCTGCCCACCTCCGCAGAGGGTGCGGCGATCCTCTTGGCGACAACGACCATGCGCCCGTTTTTGCGGCTGTATTCGCAGGTGGAGAGCGTGATCAGCTTATCGCCGTATTCCGCCGTTACGCCGGTGTCGTAGAGAGAAAGTGCCTTGCATTGAGCGATATAATCATCAAAGTCCTCCGCCGACTCCGCACGGGTGAAGTAATAATATTTGAAATCCTGCTCGGAATAGGCAACGGTTTTGAACACTGCCACGATCTCATATTCGCCAAAGCAGGACAGGGTATCAAAGCGGATGATCTTGTGCTCCTGATAAAAGTCCTCGCTTTCATACTCGCAGAGATCGGCAAACATCGTGCCGTTGTTCATGTGATGGCCGTAGATCACGCAGTTGTCGGACAGCGCAAGGTCGCAGTTTTCCTGCACATAGGGCACACCGTAATCGCTGTACTGCTTGTCAAAGCCCCGTTTCAGATAGTAATTCGGCTCGTCCACGGTCTGCATCACGGGATAGTCGATGTTCGTGCCGGGGATGGAGAGCCAGCCCACAAAGTCACTGTTCTGCTCCTGTACTGCCCGGTACTTTTCAAATGCCATCAGTTCCGGCAACGGCTCGGTTTCCTGCGGCGTGTCGGTTGGAGCCGGTTCGGTTTCCACCAGTGCGGCGACCTGCTCAAAGGCTTCGGCGCTCTGCTTTTCGTCTGCATACTGCCGACAGAGCATGATGCCGGAGAAAAGGAAAAGGGCGGCACATACGGCCGCCCCGATCATCAGATATTTGCTTTTCATATATGACCTCCTATTAAGATGCGTTTCCGCTGCCGAACACACCCTCGCCGGGGCGCGTCGTCATCAAGCGGTAAAGCTCGGTATCTTTGGGGAAACGGTTGATAAACGGCACCAGCGCCGAGCCGTACTTGATCAGCCCGCAGCCTGCGTCGGCATTGGTGACATAGCTCATCTGCTCATCGGAGATGTTCAAGAGCTTCGAGAGCTTGGCACGGTCGGAAAACGCCTGATTGAGCATGACCACAAACTCGGAGTTAGAGAGCATCGTGCTCGCCTGCACGGAGTCCAGCAGGTATTCCACATTCTGCGTGATGGCGGTGGGATAACCGTTGCGCTTACGGAACTGCCGCCATGCGGAATTGAAGAAAATGCCGCTCTGCTCATTTTCAAAAACGACATGAAATTCGTCGATAAAGATGTGGGTGCGCTTGCCCTTCTTCCAGTTGAGGGTGACACGGTTGAGAATGGTGTCGGTAATCACCAACAGTCCCGTCGGCTTCAACTGCTCGCCAAGGCCGTGAATATCGAACACGACGATGCGCTTGTCGAGGTCAACGGTGCTTTCGTGGCCGAAAATATCCAGCGAGCCGGTGGTGAACAGCTCCAGCGACAAGGCGATCTCTTTTGCCTTTTCTTCGGGCTGTTCCAACAGCTTGTTTCGCAGGTCGCAGAGCGTAGCGGGTTTGCCCGTCCGCTCGGCATCCTGATACACCAGCGCCGTGCAGCGGTCAATGATGGACTTCTGCTGCGGGCCGACACCGGCCTTGTCGATCTGCTCCACAAGGGACATGATGAACTGCGATTTCTCCACGATGGGGTTGTTCTCGCCGTAGCCGTCCACCATATACATAGCGTTCAAACGGTCTTTGCCGCCTGCCGCCATATGAATGACGGTTGCCGTTTCCTTGCCCAGAGCCGCCGCCAGCGCACCAAATTCGTTTTCTGGATCGCAGACCAGCACATCATCGGTGGTGTTGAGAATGAGAAAAGCGATCAGTTCCTTGGCGCTGAACGATTTGCCCGAACCGGGCACGCCCAACAGGAACGCCGACTGGTTCAGAAGATTTGCTTTGTTGCACATGATGAGATTGTGGGAAATGGCGTTCTCCCCGAAGTAAATGCCACCCTTGTCCTGCACCTCCTGCACCTTAAAGGGCATGAACACCGCAAGGCTTTCGGTGGTAAGGGTGCGGAACGCATTGATCCTCCGTGCGCCGATGGGAAGAACGGTGTTCAGCCCGTCGAACTGCTGGAATTTCAGAACGGCAAGCTGGCACATATGCTTTCGTGCCACGGCAAGCACCGTTTCGGTGTCGCTGTCGAGCTGCTTTTTGTCGTCGGCGGTAATGACCATCGTAATGACCGCCAGCATCATCCGCTGATCTCTTGTGGTCAGGTCGTCCAGAAATTCCTTGCTCTCCTTGCGCTGGAGCTCCATATCATAGGGGACGACAGCGGAGAAATTGTTGTTGGCGTTCTGCCTGCGCTGCCAGTTGGTGATATTGGTTTCGATACCGAGCAGACGGTTTTCCACCTCCCGCACGGCCTCGTCGGTGGGGATCGGCACAACATCGATCGACAGCATCATATTTCGGTTGAAATCGGTCAGCTCCGTGACCATGCTGTCTTTGATATAGGAAGCGTAGTCTTTCAGAAACAAGACACGGCAGTATTTCTCGCCCAGCTTCAAACAGTCGCTGCTTTTTTCCATTGAGTCGGGGCAGATATAGTCCTTGAAGTCGTGTCCCTTGCGCATCATATCCTGCGGGTCAAAATGAAACGCCGCTTCTTCGCCCTGCCGGTAGAAGTCGTGGAGCACCCGCAGCTTTTCGGCGGCATCCAGCTCGGTACACTTGGAGCCGAGGGCGGCGAAATGGGCGATCAGGTCGGCACCGATCCGGGCAAAGTAGGTGCGGGCTTCTTCGATGTCCTTTTTGCAGACCGACACCGTGATATATTTCTCCTGAATAATGCCGTTGGCGCCGGTGGCCTTGTCCAGCAACATTTGATTGTATTCCCGGCGGTACACATCGCAGGCATCGCCCCGCATGGGCATCAAAATCGACTGCTCAAAATTTGCCCGGTTCAGCCTGCGGTTGTTGATGGTGATCTTCGTCGTCGCCCCGGAATCCAGACTGTTCAGCAGCTCCGAGTAAGCAAGGAACATCTGCTCCTTGTCCTCTCGGCTTGCCACAAGGTAGTTGATGTCGGTAAACTGATAGGTCTTTGAAAAGCGGCCGCCAACTTGAAAAATGCCGTCCTTCCAAATGCGGCGGATAGGGATCACATCCTGCACCTTGCGTGGGACGGAATATCTCTCTTTGTCCTGTTTCAGCAGGTTTTTTAAGGTCTTAATCATGCTTTACCTCCTTGCTGTGATTTTTCAATTTTGTCTTTGAGCGCTTCATAGTAGAAATTCGAGGATTCAAAACGAATTTCTTTCGGCTCTAAAAGCTCCGAGCGAATCCACGCCCAGATAAATTGCTCGGCTGTCATGCCGTGATAAGTGATGAATCCCAGCGCCGCAAAGGGGGCAGCGCCGAGAATACACATCCACGATACGGTTTCCGTTCCGACATAGGGCTTTAAGAGAAAGTACAGCCCCACGGCAACAGCGACCGCCAAAATGGAAAAGATGAATTGCCGCATACTCAAACCGAAAAACATAGATTCGGTATAGTTGCGGATTTCACGGTTAATTTTTACCTCCATAATCTGCATACCTCCTGTCAGCGTTCCTGTTCGCCTTTGGCTTTGGGCTTCGGTTGAAGCTTGCGCGGGGTTCTGCCGTCAAGGGGCTTGATAAAATCAATCTGCCCGGCGGCATAAATGGCGTTGCCGTTTAACTGCCTCTGCCACGCCTTATTGGAGGGCGACCAGCGAAAGCCCCAGCTTTTGAGTTTACTGCGCTGTTCCTCGCCGGGCTTTTCATCAAAAAGAAGCTGCAAGCGGTTTTCCTCCTGATTAGCAACAGCTTCGCCGCCCTCAAACTGCCAGCCGACAAAACCCGTTTCCTCACGGCGTTCAAGACTTTCAATTCGCTTTTTCAGACGGTTAATTTCCGCGTTGTTGTTGGATAGCTCATAGGGAGCATAAGGGGCGGTAATCCACGAATAATCGTTTTTCACGCTCTCGTCGATCTCCGCCGCCTTTTCATCGGAAATGCCTTCAAAGCCTTTCATCGTACCGTTTTTGCGGTAATATGCGTTGACCTTTTTCATATGGCTTTGCAAGTCCTGTCGCTGCTGCAACTTTTCTTTCAGCTTGTCAACGGCTTCGGGGTCGTCGCTGGAAATGGCGGTGTTCTTTTCGGCGGCCTCGGCCTTGCTTCGGTAGTAGTCCGCTTTTTGTCCTGCCTCCACGGATTTCTCCATTTTGCCCCATGCGCGGTCACGGTAATTTTTATCGGATTTGTAGGAATAGTGATCGACCAAAAGCGGCTGCCCCAGAGGAATCGTCTCAACCATTTTGCTCGATTCGTGTGCAAGCTGGCTGCTTTGCTGTTCAAACTTCTCCGCTTTCTCGTTGTAGTAGTCGATTCTCCGTTGCTTTTTTTCTTCGTATGAGTTCATAGCATATCGCTCCTTTACTTACATAAAAATAGCCTCCTGCGAATATCCGCAGAAAGCAATTACAATCCCATCATTTCACGCACAACACGGTCGGCCATTTTGACCGCGCCCACGAGGACGAGCATATTAAAAACAAGCTCCCCGATATAGCTCCATACCATAGAAACCGCCGCAGCGTTCGGGTCAACCACGGGCGGGGCCGAAGCAAACAGGGAGAAGATAATACAGGCAAGCACGATAATAGCCCCCTCCAAGCAGACGGCGGCATAGGATTTAATAAAGCTCTTGCCGACATTCTGCGAGGGTTCGCCTGCAAAAGCGGAGAGAGGTACGGGCGCAATCGCCGTGTAAAGGTACAACTTAAAGAACCTGCCGTAGACCGTCATTATCATAATGAAAGACAGCACCGTAATGAACAGGCCGCCGATCAAGGTCACTGCCCATAATGGGATGCTTTCAAAAAAGCCGCAATCCTCCACGGCGGTCACGATTTCGGCGGGCAACACGGTTTCCTGCGCCGCCCCAAAGCCTGCGGCGTTCATGATGGTGGAGATCAGCCCCTGTACGATGTTGAACAGGGCAATCATCAGCTCCAAGCCGTATGTGACGGCGGTCTTTGCCAATGCAAAGCGGATAAAGATCTTTAATGCGTGCTCCGGCTTTTTCAGTTCTGCAAACGAGCCGCAGGTTTTCATAACGCCGACAACAAAGAACAACACGAGCAAGGCAAGCCCTATCGCCTGCACCGCACCGTGGATGCCGACGATCACATTCCAGATCGTGCCGCCCTTGAACTGCTCCGGCGACTGCGTAATGAGCTGCCAGATCTCCGCCAGCTTTTCATTCCAAGTTTCCAGCGCATTCTCCAAATTCTGTACGATCCAGTTATCCGACATTCGGCTCACCTCCCGTCAGCGCAATATCGCAGACGACCTCGTTGCCCCAAACATCCCAGCCGTCCGTTTTTTGACGGGCGAACAGCTCAATGCGGGGCAGATCACCCATCAGCTCGACAATGCGCCGCCTTGCTTCGTCCGGCTTTTTGCTGTGTTCCTCGATGTGGGAGAGGATGACTTGATGCACCCCGGCCGAGCGGCGTTTCGGGTGTCCCTTGGTAGCAAGCATACAGAACTCCGCATTGGCTCTCGTCCAGTGTCCCATGCCCCAAAACAGACCATCGGACTTGCGGTTCTGCTTGATCCACACGAAAGCCACCGTCTTATACGAAAAGCCCCATGCGCGCATGACTGAAAAGCAGTCGTGCAGCAGCGGGATCGTTGTCCATAGAAACAATACACAGTCGTCTGCGGCAAGCGTACCGACCGGCAGCGCCCGTATATCTTCCAGCTCCATCGTCGGATAATGGGATTCGGCGGAGCGCCCAAGTCCCTTTTTAGAATAGACCTTGTACCGCCAAGGCGGGTCTGCGTAAATAATGCTGTATTTCTTCACAGCTTCCTCCTTTCCGGCAAGTAGGGGCAGGCCGAAGTGACCTGCCCCGTGCGCCGTATCATTTATCGGCTGTCCCGGTCGGGCGTGTTGCGGATCACACCGTATACATCATCCACAAAGTAGCGCCCGGCAAATGGATTGAATATGGCGTGGCACTTCACGCCGTTGTATTCGGCAAGGTAGTCGTTGTCCCCGATGCGTTTGAGGATCGTCGCCTCACCGAGCACATGGGTTTCTCCCTGTTTCAGAGAGTGGATATAGCACTCGCACTTTTCCATCTGCGGCCTCCTTTCAGCCCGTGATCAGGTTCAGGATCTCTTTGGCAAAGGTGATGACGATGCCGCCCGCAAGGGTGAGAAAGCCGTTGCTGCGCTGGCTGGGATCGTGGGACTGGAACGAAAGTCCCACCTGCACGATACCCCAGCCGAGCAGGATCAGTCCGACCGCACGGATCAGGCCGAAAATGAAATCGCTCAGGTTGTTCACGACGGCAATCGGGTCATTGGCGGCAAAGGCCGTGACGGAGCAGCCGAGCACAAGGGCAACCGACAGCACAGCGACGCAGTAGAAGCGAAAGCCCTTTCTGACCTTGCCGGGCATGGGCAGCTTGTTTGCAGTCTTTTGGGTGTTCTTCATGGGTTTATCCTCCTTGAATTGAATTAAAAAAGAGCTTCTATATCCTCGTCGGAAAGAAGCTCATAATCGGGTATGGGTTCATTGGGTGCGGGTACGGTTTCGGCGGCAATGCCTGCAAATGAGAGCGTCGCAACGGCGTTTTCCGTCCCGCCGTGTTCATACGGTGCTGCGCCGCCGTCCTCGGTCAGCGCAATGTTCGGGTGTTTCAGGATGTCGTATTTCTCGTCCATCACCGGGCGCTCACCACGGATAAACAAAAGAGCGTAGTGGTTGTCCAGCATACGCACCTCGTCCGGCGTCATCAGTTCACGCCCGGAAATCTGATAGTTGGTGCTGTAATTGCCGTTGCGCCCGGACGATTTACCGTAGGTGTTGGTGTCGATGGTGGATTTGCCGAGGTAGGATTCCGAGATCAGCTTGTGGGTCGAAGTTTCGTTGCCGCCGAGATAAAGAAACTCGTCGCAGTTGCCGAGTATCGACTCCCATTCCTTTTCAAACAGTGCTTTGAGCGCCGCTACATTTTGCAGAATGATCGACACATACACATTGCGGGAACGCATGACCGCAAGGATCTTGGAGAACTCCTCCGGCAAGCTGACATTGCTGAACTCGTCCATCAAGAAGTGAACGGGGACGGGCAGACTGCCGCCGTATTTGTGGTCGGCCAGATAGAATAGCTGCTGAAAAAGCTGGGTATAAAGGATGCTGACCAAAAAGTTAAAGCTGGTGTCATTGTCGGGAGTCAGGGCAAAGAGCGCCACTTTCTTCTCTCCGAGGGACGGCAGATTCAGCTCATCCGTAGCAGTCAACGCCGCCAGCGAGGACAGGTTGAATTTTTCGAGCCTCGCCGCCAGCGTGATTTGAATGGATTTCAGCGTTTTAGCACTGCCGGAGTGGTAGTCCTTGTAATACTTCACGGCGATATGGTCGGGCTCCCGCATCTCCAACCGCTCAAACAGCTCGTCCAGCGGCGAGGTGCATTCGTCGCAGTCCTCCCGCACATCCGCCGCACGCAACATTTCCATGACCATTGGAAAGTTCTGCTCGTCGGGTGGCGCTTCGTATTTCAGATAGAAGATCAGCGCCAGCAGGAGCATAGACGCGGCGGTGTCCCAAAAGGGATCGTTGGACTGGCTGCCTTTCGGCGTGGTGCTTTTGAACAGATTGGTCACAAGCCGCTGCACATCGTTGTCGTCCCGCAGGTAAACAAACGGGTTGTAGCAGTGGCTTTTCTCCATGTTTAGAAGATCCAGCACCCGCACCTCATAGCCCTTTAGCCGCAGCAGATGCCCCGTGCTGCGCAGCAGCTCGCCCTTCGGGTCCAGCACGGTAAAGCTCGTGTTGGCTTGACACAAATTCGGTTTGGCGTAAAACCTCGTTTTGCCTGCGCCGCTGCCGCCGACAACGACCGTGTTGAGGTTGCGGCGGTGTTTTCGTCCGTCCAGACCCATACGGACATTCTGCGTGAAGATCTTGTTGTCCTCTGGTGCGGCTGCCCGGTATTTTCGGTTGACGGTTCGGGCAGAGCCCCACTTGGCCGAACCGTGTTCCTCGCCCCGACGGTAATTGCGGCGGGAAGATAGAATCACACCCACCGTAAGCCCGTAGGCACAGAGCAAAACAATGACAGTTTTCAGGCTGTCCCCGCAAAGCTCGATATGAAACGGGTCGTTCATTACCGCAGGAAACCGGGCGACAATCTCCGGCAGGCCGCCGTGGGCGGCGGGGGCGATCAGCAGCCCCAGCCACACCACGGGGAGAATACCGAACAGGCAGAGGATAAGAGGGTTATTCTCTTTCTTCATCGCTTCGGCACCTTACCTTCTTTGCGGGGGCATCGATCACCTTCAAAAGAACCTCGTCAACAATGTCGGTGGGGCGTTCTTCCTCCAGCAGATCGTTCCGCATCTCATTGAGGGCATTGACCACAACGCCGTGCTCATAGCGGTCAAGGGTCAATACCCGTTTTTCCTGTTTTCCCATCATTATCGCTCCTGTTCACTCTGGCGGGGCGCTTTGCTTTGTTCCAGCGACCGCATCATCCTTGAGGAAATGTCATAGGCGGTGTCCCGGATGTCGGTCAGTTCAGTGCGGATCGTCTGCGGGTCATCGGTACGCAGGAAGTCGGCAGGCGCTTCAAAGGCATAGCCGGTCACATCTACGCCGAACTCTTTACCGAGGATATAGGAAACGCACTGCGCCTTGAACCCGGCATTTTCCTCGGTGTATTCCTCGCCGGTCCGGGCAAGCTCCGCCTGCGCCAGTGCTTTGGACAGACCGCAGAACAGATCGTTTGCCGACAGCCCACGGCGGACAAAAACGGCGTTCTGCTCACGGTCATACACGGCATCCATGCCGTTCGGCAGCTCGTCCACAGACTGCACCGGCGCAGGGCGCTTGTAAATCAAGGCGTTCAGCAGCGCCCGTGCGTCATGAGAAACCGCCTGCGGTGCTCTCGTTCGGGCGGTAGTCTGTGAAATGTCATAGACCCGCTTGATGTTGTAGGACACGCCGATGCTGCCATCATCACGGGTGTATTCGCCGTTGGACTCGACGATCTTGATGGGACGGCTAAACTCCTGCCGCTTGATATACACACCCTGATCCCGCCAGAAATCTTTATCGCCCAGTCTGCGGGCATCCGGCTTCGTGGCAAGGATCAGCAGGGCGTTGGTGGCAGAGTAGTTGCGGAAAGCCGCCTGCACATCCAGATAGTCACGGAACTTGCCGCCGTCTGCACAAACCGCCTCGGCGGTGGTGTCGGCCAGAGCATAAACCTCGTCACGCTCCGCCTTTTTCTTTGCCACCCACGCCTCCTTGTCAAATTCGTCGGTCTGCGGGGCAGCTTCAAAAATATCGTCAAAATTGCTCATCGGTTATCGCTCCTTTGCTTTCTTCGGTTTCTTTCGGGAAGGCTGCTTGTGGGTGGTGGTCTGCTGCTTTTTCGGTTCTTTTGCCGGGGTGGGTTCGGAAATGCCCGGCTCTGCCGCCTCTTTCTGCCTGCTCTCCCGGATTTCCCGTAATTCCTCACGGACAGAGGGGCGTTCTTCGGGAGATTTAGCAGTACCCTCGGCGGTTCTGCTTTGCTTCTCGGAGGTAGGCGCGGACGGACGGGATTTCTCCGTCTTTGCCGCCGCAGGGTTTGGGGATGCGTGTTCCTCCTTTTGAACGGGTGCGCCCAGCAGGTCATCCAGCAGGCGGTCATCCGCCGCCTTGTCGGGCTTCTCCTGCTCAGGGGCAGACGAGGCGGTTTTGTCCGCCTTGGACTGTTCAATGTCCCGCTTGATGGAAACGGTATCGACCGTCGCCAGCTTGAACCGCTCTACGATGCGGTTGATCTTGGACGCATCCTCGGCACGCACCATAATGTCTACCATACCGTCAGCAGAGCGCTCTTTGCCCCGCAGGGCACAGTAGACAACGCCGTACCGCTTGGCCTCGGTCGCAAACTGCTTCAGATGCTCTTCGCTGACGGTGAACACTTTCAGCTCCTTGCCGCTTTTGAGCATGGCAGAGAGCCGCTGGTGGCCTTTGGTTTTGTTCTTATCTCGGTTTTTCCAGACAGCGTAGAGCATGGCGGCGATATTCTTTGCCGCCGAGCCGGTCAGCTTCAAGGCAACTTCCGTACCCTCCAAGCTGATCCGCACGACTTGCTCCGCTGCGTCACCGGAATTGTACATGGTCGGTTTTCTCCTTTCTTTCGGGTTGCTCGTCCTCACGGACGGCTTTGATTTTCTCTTGGATTACGCCGGAACGCTCAGCAATGCTGTTACATAGAACCACCTCCTTCCGCAGTGCGGCAAGTTCTTTGGAAAGTGCGGTGATCTGCGCTTTGACCTCCGCCGTCTTTTCAGGGTCAGACTTCACCGCTGCCGTCCGCTGTGCTTTATAAAGCTGTTTGCGCTTCTCGGTCAGAGCGGTGATTTTTTCGCTTACCTTATCCCGGTAGCAAAAAAGCTGCTCGGCGGTATCGATCCGATGTCCTATAAGCAGCCTTGTTTCGGCGGTGATGGCGTCCAGCTTCAACAGATCCTCCCGCAAGAGAAAGTGCTGCCGTTTTCTGCTTTGCTGCGGGCGGTTCTTCGGGAAGATGCCCAGCAGATAGCAGTAGTGAACATACAGCGCCCGAAAGCCGGTCAGTTTTCGGGCGGCTTTCAGATTGCCGATCAGTCTGACCCGCAGGATCTCCGGCTTTTGCTCCGATGTTCTTCGTTCGGGGCGGCCTTGGGATAAAATGCGCTTGCGGATGTTATCCAGAGAGTAGTCCTCACCGAAATTACGCATCAGGCGCACAAACCGCTCCTTGCCCGGCGGCCTGACCGAAATATCTTTGCCGACCTTCACCGCATAGCCCTTTTTCCGCAAAGCGTCAAAAAACTGCCGCTCGGTCATGGCTTGCCGTATCGCCTCGTCAATGTCTGCACGGATCAGCCCACGCCAAGTGGGACGCTGTTCCTGCTCGGCACGCCATTCGCCGTATTGCTTGCCCCGGCCTTGCTGCGGTTGCTCGATCACCGACAGTCCGTATTCCCGGCAAAGCTCATCGGAAACCGTCTGCATTTCGTGATAGTCCTTTCGGGTACGGTGGTATTTGATGCCGTCCGCAAAGGATACGGTGTTGACGACAAAGTGATTGTGCAGATGATTTTCTTTGTCAAGGTGGGTGGCGACGATCACCTGATAGCGGTCGCCCCATAACCGGGTCGCCAGCTTTACGCCGATCTCATGCGCCAGTTCTGGCGTGGCCTCGCCGGGAGCAAAGGACTGATAACCGTGATAGGCCACCGTGCCGTCCTCCTTGCCGAACCGTTTCTTCACCGCCAGCATCTCGTCACGGGCGGTGGCGGGAGAGCAGTTGATGCCCGACACAAAGCGGTGGAGCGGTGCGCCGTCCTCGCTGCCCATTTCCTGCGTTTTCTCCGAATTTATGGCATAGCGGATCACATCGGAAAGCTGCTGCCCGTCCTGCTCGTTCAGTTCCCGGTCGGCGTAGAATTTGGGATTTGCCGTCTTTTCGGGATTTTCCGCATAGATCACCACCTTGCCGAGCCAGCCTTTTACCCGCCAAATTGATGTCGTCGCCATAAGCGTCACTTCATCGGACGGGGCAGAATGACCGCTGCGGTGATCGTCTTGATGGCCTCGTCCAGCTTGCGGCAGTTCTCGTCGTACCGCTGCACATCCAGTGCGTTCAGGGTATGGGCTTTTGCGGCGATCTGATTGAGGTTGTTGCCGATCCCATGCAGTTCCCGCATCATGGCGTAATAGTCGGGCGGCGGTGCGTCCTGCGGTTCAAGGCCGTTTACCAAGTGCCGGAGATACGCTTCACGGGAAAGTCCGCTTTTCTTGACCTTCTTCTGAAACGCCTCAGCTTCCTTTTTATCCAGCCAGAATTGAATGTGAACATTGCGTTTTCTCATAGGCTCTCCTTATCTAATTCGTTTTGTATTTCGGCGATCCGCTTGCCGACCGCATACACGACGGGGATCGTCACGCCGTTGCCAGCCTGCTTGTAAAGCTGGGCATCGGAATTGACGGCGGCGGCCCGGTCAAACATATCGTCCGAAAATCCTTGCAGCCGCCAGCACTCACGGGGCGTCAGCTTGCGGATGCGCCCGCAGCCAAGCGGAATTTCAGTCCTGTTTTCGGATTTGTCTTTATTAAAGTTCGCCGCCTGTTTAACGGGTAAAGCGTGTTCGCAGGAATCGCAGGCACAGAGATAAACGCCGTGTTTGTCCTGCGTATTCAGGCAAAAGGCGGGTTCTCCGCACTCCTTGAAACGGCGGCCGTTCTGCCTCTTATTCTCACGGTCGGGGGTCAGCACAGCGCGGCAGCCATAAAAAACGCCGGAGCTTTCGCCCCGGTTGCTTACCCCGATTTTGTTGTAGCCTGCGATCAGACATTTGGTGTAACCCTGTTCCCGTATTTTCGCCTCGCCTCGTTTTAGCTGAATCAGGGCTGTTTCCTCGGTGCGGTCGTGACAGTCTGCGCCCATACAAAGCACACCTGAATTATCGCCGCTGCGATTGGTAATACCGCCGTCATACCTTGCTTTGATACATCGGGCGTTTTCCGTCAGCTTCGGATTGCCTTTGCACAGGTCGATGAAGTACATGCCCGTGCGCCCGCCAAAGCCGCCGCCCTCGCTCATCAGCGTACAGCTCACGCCTGCGGGGTCATAGACCCGCTTGCCCTGCGTGCCGCCGATCAACTGTATAAGAGCCTTGCCGTCGCCTGCGGTGACAGGAAATACTTTTCGTCCACCCTCGGCTCTAAAATGTCGATAAGCGACAAGGTAGATGCGTTCCCGGTTTTGCGGAACGCCGTGGAAGCGTGAATTAAGCAGTCCGTATTCGATATGATAGCCGATTTCGGCCAACGAATGGAGAACGGTCGCAAAGTCCCATCCTCGATTAACGGAGAGCAGATTTTTAACATTTTCAAGGACAAGCCATTCGGGTCGATCATCGGCAGGCGTGCCTTTGAGGAGTCTAACGATTTCAAAAAAGAGAGAGCTTCGTTTGCCTGCAAGCCCTCGTTGTCGGCCAGATACAGAAATGTCCTGACACGGGAATCCGCCTGCCCAGAGGTTGACTCTCGGCAGGTCGGCGGGCTTGGTTTTTGTGATGTCCTCGCCATACCATTCATCCTCCTTTACATCGTGGATCGCACGGTAGCTGCGGTCTGCGAATTTGTCGATCTCGCAGTGGCCTTTGCAGACCATGCCGCAAAGTTCAAAGCCCTTGCGGAAACCGCCGACACCGCTGAAAAAGTCCAAAAAGGTCATGGGTTCGTTCACCGGCTGTGACCTCCTTTCGGGTATAAAATTATCGTCCGCCATTCAGACGGGGACGAGAGGGTTTCAGGGGCTACCCCTGACAAGTGCCGTTGTGGTATCACAACGGCGATGCTTGCTGGTACAGTGCATGGCGTTCGTCCCATAGGCCGAACATTTTGCCACCGACCGAAAAATATCACCGCTCCTGCTCCGGTTGCGGACGATACGGGATGCCGAGCAGCGTGCCGTTCACCCGCGCAAGGTGTTCAGGATAGCGGAACATCTTGCCGTAGCGGTCGATCTGCTCGTCTGAAAGACTGTCCAGATTTTCGCCTCGGCAGTCGCAGACAAAGGCGGGGCCGAAGATGAAATCCACCATCACGCCGTCGTCGTTCTTCACACTGCGGTTCGGGCGCATCCCGTTGATCTTGCTTTCCTCATTGCAGACGATGCAAACCTGCTCCTCAAAGGGATAGAACGGCTCGATCAGACCGCCCACCACTTTCTGCATCCCGGCAAGGGATGCGTCGATCTCGGCTGTGCGGGCGAGCTTGCCCGGTTCCAGCAGTACCACCTTGATTTTCTTTTCATTTTCCATTGCAAATGCTCCTTTCGTTGTTTTCCATGATCGTGACCGTCAGCCCGTATTCATCCTCCAGCGCAAGCAGCAGCTGTTTCAGCGCCTCACGGCTCTTGATACAGGGAATGTCCAGTACCGAGGGAGAAATGCCCAACGCCTCCGCCAGCGCACAGAGCAGAGTGTATTTCGGCGTCCTTGCACCGGATTCGTACTGCGCGATGCGGATGTCGGCGGTTTCGGGCGGAAAGCCTGCGGCGATGCCCAGCGCCTTTTGCGTCATGCCCCGCAGCATACGAAAGTGCCGGATACGTCGTCCCGGACTTATCAAGTCGCTCATCGTTCTTTGCTCCTTTCTCCGCGCTTGGTGATGGGCAAACCCAGCCGCATACAAAGGCAGTCATTGTAGTCCTTGCCTTGCGGTGGCGGCTGGATGTCCACCGTGACCGCATACTTCCTCGGCAGCAGGGTCTTGATGGTTTCTGCGGCGATCCGTCCCGTAGTGTCATTGTCAAGCCGCAGCACCACATGACGGATATGGGGATGCTCGGCAAGATACCGCACCAATGCGGCGGGCAGACTGCTTTCCTCGATTTTCGCCCTTGGCTTGTAGACCCCGGCGAGGGAGAGCAGGTTTTCACTGCGCCAGCCCTTGCCGTCCAGCTTTTGCAGCGTCCCATAGGACAGCAGATCCACCGCCGATTCAAATAGGTGGAGCGTGTCGCTTGCGACCGCCGCAGGAATCCCAAAGGAATAGTGCTTGTCGCTGCCGTTGGCATCCCCGATGAAGTCCGAGCCGATCCCACGCTGGTTAGCATAGCGGGGCTTTCCGTCTGCATCCATGCCGACGAACACCACATTGTGATAGGGGGAGCTCTCGTAAAGGCGGCCGGTTTGGATGCAGAAGTCGATCAGTTCATAGTCGATCCCTCTGCGGTGCAGGTATTCGACGGCATGGGTGGCGCTGCGGTTGACCTGCGGCAAAAGAAGTACCTTTTCTTTTGGCGCTTTCGGAGCCGGGGTAAAGGCGGGCGGTGCCGCTGACAGATTTCCTATAATGGTTTCGACTGCCTGCGTAAATGACATCTCTTTGACCTTGATGAGATAGTCCAGCGCCGAATAGCCGCCGATTCCACGGGAAAACCAGCACCATTTGCCGTTGGAGATCTTCAAACTGTCGTGCTCACGGGTGCAGTAGGTGCTGCCCCCGAAATGCACCAGTTCCTGCGGCTCATAAGTCCGCAGATAGGTCAGCAAGTCCATCTCACGGGCCTGCGCCACCACCTCTGGCGGAATATATGGCATATGTTTCACCTCCGTTCTGACATAAAAATAGCCGAGGGGCTTTCGTAAAGAAAACCTCTCGGCTATGTAATAATATGACTACCAAACTATAATAGTTCTTTTGGCAGTGTCTTTGCTGCTGGTTTGGGTCGTGTGATTTTGTAATATCCCTCCTTTTCGGAACTTTCTTCATAATTATCGATCATATTGGCTTCCTTAAAAGCAGCAAGTAGTTTTTCATTCTCATCATTGATTTCAAATTTCGGTCTGCTGCGCGTATCAAATATTTTGAGATAGTCTGTTAAGTTAAGCA
>OLYM01000381.1_pt1 | contig 17929 bp, 10 predicted proteins | sample 1673691 | NCBI WGS metagenome assembly OLYM01 (sample SAMEA103958123, study PRJEB25191) | human gut metagenome | reverse complement strand
GAAGGCTGCCCGGCGGGCGGCCTTCTCTGCAAATCAAAAACCGATTTTCATAAAGCGAAGCAAGTACACAGCGTCTGTAGGGGCCGACGACTCTGTCGGCTCGCTGGAAGCAGTGCTTTTTCCGGAAACCCAAGGCGAATCCGTATGCGCTTCCCAACACGTTTGTAGGGGCCGATGCCCACATCGGCCCGGCAGAGCGCACCGTTTTTACGAAAATCTTCGGCGAATTCGTAACTGCCTCACGGGCCGATGTGGGCATCGGCCCCTACAGTCAAAGTGGAAGGCGCGTACGAATTCGTCGCAAAACTCCAGCCAGCGGTTGTATTCCGTGCGGGAGGACAGAGTCGTCCGCCCCTACAGGCAAGCTGGAAGCGCTGTATCATAAAACACAGCCTGCTTCTCCTGTTTTACCGGATCATATCCAGCAGCGCCTCCGGCGAGACATCTTCTGTAATGCCGAAGCGGAGCATGGCGTAAAGCGTCTGCGGCAGGCCCTTGACGACGGTGTTGACGCCAGGATTGGTCGAGAGCGTCACGTGCACGCCGAGAGACTGGAGCGTGACCTGCGCCAGCGTCGAATACTGTCCGGCGGGATATGCCAGCACATCGACCGGCTGACCGGTCGCGCCCTCTAAGAGCGCACGGCTGCGCGTAAAGTCCTCCGTCAGCGCCTGCACGTAGGCCTCTTCGCTTTCGCTGGAAAGCTGGAGAATGTTCTCCCGCACGGCGGAGCCTGTCTCATACGGCGGCCACTGGTGCATATCATACGTGTGGCTCTGGATGGAAATGAGGCCGGACGCGGTCATTTCCGCCGCCTCCGCCGCGCCGAAGTGCGGCGTGATGGCGTAGTCCGTGTCCTTGTAATGATCCGTTCCGAACGAAACGCCGACGGCGAAGATCGTCGCCTTCATGCTGTATTTCTGTAAGATCGGGTAAGCAAGCGTATAATTGCTCCTGTACCCGTCGTCAAAGGTGATGACGACCGGCTTCTCGGGAAGCGGCTCGCCCCGCAGGACATACGCCTGCAGTTCGTCGAACGAGACGCCGGTATACCCGGCCTCGGAAAGCGCCCGGATCTGCGCCTCAAACTGCTCCGGGGACACCATTTCGCTGTTCGTCACGTCCTCGGACAGATGGTGGTACATGAGTATGGGCACCTGCGTGCTGATCTCATCGGCCGAAAGCGCCGCCGGGGACAGGACGTTCAGGAAATAATCCTCCGGGGTGTCGGCGGTCACATAGGTTCCGAAATCGTCCGGGATCCAGAGATCTGTGCGGCCTGTCATGCGGGCGCAGATCATCTCGCCGACGTTGTTGCGGAAGTGCGTGCCGTCGTAGAAATAGCGCATCTCGCAGCTGACGCTGCTGGACGAAAAATCCCAGAACGGCGTGACCTGTGCCAGCGAGCGGTAAAACTGCGCGACGGTTTCCGGTTCATAATTTTTCAGATACTCAGCATATACCGGCCCGGCCGCGACGGTGAGGTTCACACCCGCTTCCTCGCACAGGGTCTTGATCGCCGCGACGCTCTGCATACACTGCTCCGTGTACGGAAGCGAGAGCGTCTGGTGCGGATAGTCGGCGAAGACGGGGTAGCTTTCGAGATAACGCTCCTCGCTGCCGATCGGCTCTGCGTCGCGCACACGCTTGTCATAGCAGCCTGTCCGCTCGTCAAACACGTCGAACGTCTGCGGCAGAATGGTGTCCGTGCGCAGCGCGTTCAGCTTGGCCAGCGCATAGCGCGGGTCGGCGAAGAGATAGCGCGTGTAATAGGACAGCACGGACGTGTCGGGGTCCTCCTTATAGTGGAGGTTCTTCGTCAGCCGGTCGGATTCCTCGTCGTAGGTCAGGCCGTTGTCGAGATAGACGTTCAGAATGAGGTTTTTGACCTCGTAATGTTCGATCAGATACCGCGCGATCTTTTCGCAGTCGCGCATATCCGCACCGTACATGATGAGATTGTAAAAGCTGGCGCCATACGCCTCGTTGAACGCGTCTACCGGGAACGAGCTGGTGGACGAGCAGCCGAGGATATAGGAATCGTATTCGTCGTGGTGCTGTTCGAGATAGCTGAACTTTGCCACGCGGGGGTTATTCGTCTCGTCGTAGGAGAACCAGGACAGCAGCCTGTCCCCGAACGCGCCGAAGGGATCGGCGGCAAGATTCAGCGCAGCCAGCAGCGCGGCCAGCACAAGGATGGTCACGAGAAAGACCAGCACCCATTTTTTTGAACTCATTCGATCACCGCCTCAGAACTGCGTATAGATAAAGCCCGACGGGATATACCCGGCCCGGAACACGCCGAGCAGCAGCACGGCCAGCAGCAGCGCCGTCACGGTAAGCCACTGCACAAGGCCAGGTCTCTTTTCCAGCGCCGCCCGGATCTGCACGCCGCGCTCCTGCAAGCACTCAAGCGTCAGCAAAACGGCCAGACCCAGCGCGATCACGAGAAAATCCGTCTTCGCAAGGCCGAACGACAAAAGCGTCCCGTCGAGCAGCTGTGACGGCTGTGGATGCAGCACGGTCGTCTTCAAGAATCGGAACACACAGCTCAGACGCGGCGAACGCGTGAAATACCGCCCGATGAACACCAGCAGCATCGTGCGCAGCGTCATGAACACGCGCCATGCGGCGGACTTGTCGTTGATGTGCAGCGCCGCTTTCCAGCGCAAAAACGTCCGCTCCAGCAGGAGCGAGGCCGTAATGAGCACGCCGTTCCACAGGCCGAAGGCAATATAGCGGAAGTTCGCTCCGTGCCAGATGCCGATGATGAGATAGACGATGAACGTCGCGAGCGACGTGGCAAAGATCTTGCCGCCCGTGCCTCTGATGTGCGTGCGGGCCCAGCGGGAGAGTCTGCCGAAGGATTTCGACAGCGACAGCGGATAAAACACATAGTCGCGCATCCACGTGCCGAGCGTGATGTGCCAGCGCCGCCAGTATTCCGTCAGGGACATTGCGAAGATCGGGCGGCGGAAATTCTCGGCCATGTCGATGCCGAACATCCGCGCGACACCGCGCGTAATATCGATGCCGCCGGAAAAATCGCAGTAGAGCTGAATGCAGTAGAACAGAATGCCGCTGGCAATGACCGCGCCGCCGTAGGGGCAGTTTTCCGTGATGACAGCGTTGACCAGCACAGCCGCCCGGTCGGCAATGACGAGCTTTTTGAAATACCCCCAGAGGCAAAGCTGGATGCCGAATTTGAGATCGCGCCAGTCCAGACTGCGCTCTGCTAAAAGCTGCGGGGCAAGCTGGTCGTACCGGCTGATCGGCCCCTGCACCATCTGCGGGAAGAACGAGACGAACAGGCCGTATTTTAAGGGATTTTTCTGCGCGGGGAGCTTTCCGCGGTAAACGTCGATGACATAGCCCACGCTCTGGAAGATGAAATACGACAGGCCCAGCGGCACGACGAAATCCCACCGGGGAAGCTTGTCCCCGATGGCGGACGGCAGCGCGGAGGCCGTGAAGTTCCAGTATTTCATGAGATATAACAGCCCGAAGCAGAGAACCAGACACGCCGCGCAGATGCGCTTCTTCGCGCGGCGCACAGCGGTCTTTGCGGCCTTATCCGGTGCGGGACGCGCGTTCTGCTTTTCAAGCAGCAGTCCCGCCAGCCACGTGAGTCCCGCGACCAGCACGAGCCAGACGGCGCTTTTGACGCCGCCGGACAGATAAAAGGCCATGCTCGCCAGCAGCAGCACGACCCACTGCGCCCGCTTCGGAACCAGATAATACAGCACGACGCCTGCCGTGACGAGCCCCACAAAGGGCAGGGAGGCAAAGGACATCTCAGCTCTGACGGCTCTCGATGAGCTCCTCGATGGCCTCGACGCTGTTGAAGTTCTCCGGCGTCAGATCGTCCACGCCAAGCTCCACGTCAAACGCCTCCATCAGTTCCGTCACGACCGCGACGATATCCAGCGAGTCGATCAGGCCGTCGTCGATGAGGGCTTTTTCGTTCTCAAAGTCGATGCCCGGGCAAATCTCCGTCAGGATCTCCATGATCTGCTTTCTCATAGTGTCAAAACTCCTTTATCTATCCCAGCCTCAGCACAACGGACTGCCATCCGTCCGGCTGAAACTGATTTTTTTCATAGAAATGCTCGGCAGGGGCGTTCCCCACCCTTGCCCAGACGGCGCATTTCTGCCCGCCGGTCTTTGCCTCCAGCAACCGCAGCAGCCGCCCGGCGTATCCATGCCCCCGGCAGTCCGCACGGACGGCCAGATGGCGGATCTCGCACTGCGCCCGCCCGGGCGCGTAGTGCAGCAAGCCAGAAATGCCGTCCGCATCCGAAAGGCACAGCACCTGCCCGCCGCCGACCGCCTGTCGGAGTTCCTCGTCCGGCGGGATGCAGCCCGTCAGCGGGTCGAACTGCGCAAGCAGAAACGCCCGCACGGCCTCAAAGGAAGCCTCTGACGCAGTTTCCGCGTTATCTGGCGCAGGAATTGCCGCCCGTGTGCGCCGCAGACGGCGAAAGCACTCCGCAAAACCGAGCGCACACAGCGCGTCCTGCGCCCGACGCATGGCAGCTTGATCCTTTTCCCGGCAGGCCAGCTCCGTGACGAGCGGGAGCATCTGCCCAGGCAGGCAAAGCTTTGCACCGGGGTGCAGATAGAAGTTCAGGAGCCGGTATCCGGCCCGCTGCCGCAGCAGCAGCAGAAAGCCGTCTCCTTCCTCGTAAAAAAGCCCGGCATCGATTTCGCGCTGGTAGTCTGCCGGGGATAAAAAGCAGTTGGTCACCACGCCGCGCCGCAGCTGCGCGGACAGAAGCGGCGCAAGCGCCGCGCAGCTCTCAACTCTGCGCATGAAGGAAGCGCTCCTTCAGCGCCGCGCGGTCAAGCTTGCCGTTCGCGTTGTGCGGCAGCGCGTCCAGCTTTTCATAGACGTTCGGCAGCATATATTTCGGCAGCGCCGTCCGCAGCGCCCGTGCCAGCGTGTTCGTGTCCAGATCGCCCGCATAGACGCAGACGATCCTGTCGCGCATTGCGTCGTAGAAGCAGACGGCGTCGTGCAGGCCATCGACACTGTAGAGCGCCGTTTCAATTTCGCCCAGCTCAATGCGGTAGCCCATGTGCTTGATCTGCCCGTCGCGGCGGGCAAGAAAATAGAAATTCCCATCCTCCCGCTGCACGGCCATATCGCCCGTGCGGTAGAGAATGTCGCGGTAATCGGGGCAGAGCGGGTTCTGGATAAAGGCGGAATTGGTCTTTTCTGCGTCGGCGAAATATCCCGCCGCAAGTCCGGAGCCGCGCACGCACAGCTCGCCCGTCTCGCCGGGGGCCGCCTCGGTCAGATCGTCCTTTAACAGCAGCAGCTGCATATTGCGGCAGGCCCTTCCGATGGGGATCGGCTCGTCGTCGCGGTACGTGCGCGTCAGGTGCAGCGCGGCGCAGTCGACGGTCGTCTCCGTCGGGCCGTACATATTATAAAGCTCCGCCTCCGGGATCGCGCGCTTCCACATATTCACGTACCGCGCCTGCAGCGCCTCGCCGCCGACGACGATCTTCCGCAGCGCGTGCGGGACGCACTTTTCAAGCGCGCCAGAGCTTGCCGCCAGATGGAACGCGGACGTCGCCCAGTTCACGGCGGTCACGCCGTTCCGGTCGAGCGCCTGCAGCAAAAACAGCGGCAGTGCGAAAAATTTCTTCTCCAGAATCACGCACGTCGCGCCGAGCTTCAGCGTCTGGTACAGATCCTTGCAGGAGGTGTCAAAGTAAAACGGCGACTGATTGCCGAAGACCTCATGCTCCGTATAGCCGCAGAAGTCCGTCAGCCAGTCGGTAAAATCCAGAATGGCGCGGTGGGAGATGACGATGCCCTTCGGCGTGCCGGTCGAGCCGGAGGTGAAGAGCAGGTACACGGGATCCAGATCAATGATCTGCTCGCGCCGGGCCTGCAGAAGCGCATCGTCCGGGGCGGTCTTCTCCGCCTCCTCCAGACACACGAGCGGCGCGCAGTCCGCAAGCCGCTCCGCCTGCGGGCGGCACGCTTCCGGGAAGACGATCGCGCGGGCGTGCACCTGCGCGAGAATGCGGCGCATCCGCGCCTCCGGCATCTGCTCGTCGATGGGAACGTAATAATTCCCACTCTGCAAAACGCCCTGCAGCGCCGCGACGCTCTGCACTGTCCGCCCCGTGAGCACGGCCACGGGCGCGTTTTTGCAGCCCGGAAGCCCGGCCAGAACGGTTCCCAGTGCCCGCGCACGCGTCAGCAGCTGCCCGAAGGTCAGACTGCCGGAGGCGTCGGAAAAGGCGACCTTGTCCGGGACGCGGGCGGCGGTGCGCTCCAGATATTCAGCGGCGTTTGTCATCGGCATGGACGCATCCTCCTTCAGCTCGGCTTCACACACTTTTGAGAATTTTACCACATACGCACGCAAATGTAAAGGCGGAACGCGCCGCGCATTTTTTCGCCCGCGGCGGTTGAGTCCAGAGTGCTTTCATGGTAAAATAACAAAAAACACAGGAGGACAGACCTATGTATGATGTGATCGCGCTGGGCGAGCTGCTTGTCGATCTTGCAGAACGCGCGAAGGATGAAAACGGCTATCCCACGCTTGCCGCCAACCCCGGCGGCGCGCCCGGCAATTTTCTTGCCGCGCTGAGCGCGTATGGAAAGAAGACCGCGTTTCTCGCCAAGGTCGGCGACGACACCTTCGGCCATCTGCTGACCGGCACGATGCGCCGCGCCGGGATCGACACGCGCGGCATTCTGATCAGCCCCGAAACATTCACGACGCTTGCGTTCGTGACCTTTGACGCGCACGGCGACCGCTCGTTCGCCTTCGCGCGCAAGCCCGGCGCGGACACGCAGCTGCGCTGGGAGGAGATCGACCCGGCCATGCTGGCAGAAAGCCGCGTATTCCACTTCGGCTCGCTCAGCTGCACGGACGAGCCTGCCCGCACGGCCACGCAGAAGGCCGCGGCCTATGCCCGCGCGCACGGCAGGCTCGTCACCTACGACCCCAATTACCGCGCCCCGCTGTGGAAAACAGAGCAGGAGGCAAGGGAACAGATCCTCTGGGGCCTTTCGCAGGCGGATATCGTCAAGATCAGCGATGAGGAGACGCAGTTCCTCTGGGACTGCAGCCCGGAGGAGGGCGCGGAGCGCGTGCTGGCGCTGGGCGCGAAGCTCGTCATGGTCACGCTGGGGCCGAAGGGGTGTCTGCTGAAAAATAAGCAGGCAGACTTCTCCTGCGGCTGCCCGAAGGTGCATCCCATTGACACGACCGGCGCAGGCGATATCTTTGGCGGCAGCGCCGTATCGCGCTTTTTGGAGCTTGGGAAAGCGCCGGAGGCGCTGACGCGGGACGATCTTGCCTATATGGCCCGCTACGCGGCAGCCGCAGCAAGCCTCTCCACCGAAGCTTCCGGCGCCATCCCGTCCATCCCGAAAAAGGAAGCCGTCCTGCAAAAGATGCAGGAGGCATATTGCGTGCAGGCGGACGCACACCGATAACGATCCGACGTTTTGACGCAGAAAGCGGCATTCCCGGCCCGGGAATGCCGCTTCTGTTTTGCAGCTTACGCTTTCTTCTTCGGGCCCATGATCTCGGCGCTCAGGAGGGCGACGAGGGGGACGGTCAGGATGATGCCGATGGTTCCGGCCACGCCGCGGATGATCTCGATGGCGATGGAATCGGCGTTGAAGATCTGGATCATGGGATAATCAAAGATCTGGAACAGCAGGAGCGTATTGAGGCTCGAACCGGCGAAGGCAAGGATGAGTGTGTTCGCCATGGTGCCCATGGCGTCCTGGCCGATGTTCATGCCGGAGCGGAACAGGGCCTTGCGCGGCAGATCGGGGTTCAGCTCGCGCAGCTCCCAGCAGGCGGAGGAAATGGACATGGCCACGTCCATGACCGCGCCGAGCGAGGCGATGAGAATGCCGCTGACGAACAGACCGCTGATCTTCAGTCCCCGGTCGGACGCGCGCAAAACCAGTTCCTCCGCTTCCGGCAGGTTGAAGCCGTTGAGCGGCGAGATCGACCCGCACAGGGCGGCGAAAATGCCGGCCACCGCCACGCCGCCGATGCAGCCGAGCGTGGCGCAGAGCGTCTTGCGGCTGAAGCCGTTCAGGAACAGGAGGGAGGCCGCCGTCGTCAGCGCGACAAGCACGACCGTGACCGCGACCGGCTGCGCGCCGCGCAGGATCATGGGCACCTGAATGAACCAGACGCACGCAAGCGTATACACAAGCCCCAGCAGGGCCGTGAGGCCCTTTTTCCGGCCGATCAGCAGGAGCAGCGCGGCAAATATGGCAAGCAGGCCGAGCAGCACCGGGGCGCGGTTATAATTCGGAATGGATATGATATACGGCGCGCCCTCGTCGTCCAGATCGAGGCGGACGACGATCTTTGTGCCGATCTTCGCGTCGACGTTGGTATAGATGGTCAGATAGTTGATCGCTTCGAGCGTTTCGCCCTTCCACGGGCCGTTCAGGATCTCGACCTCGAGATACTGCTGGCCGATGCGGCGGCCCTCGGTCCAGTTCTGGGTCTCCGCGTTGTCGTCCAGAATGTCCGTGACGCGCGCAACGGCGAAATACCGCTTGCGCGCGGCAGTCGCCTCGCGGTCAGGCTCCGTGTATTCCAGAACCAGCGCCCACGCGATGATCAGCACAAACAGCAGCGCGCTCACGCCGATCTCCAGCCAGCGCTTGCGCGTCAGCTTGCATTGTAAGTTTTTCATGGATTCTCCTTCAGGATGCGCAGTTTTTGAATGATGGGGGACTGCCCCGCCGGAAGACCCGGCGGGGCAGCTTTGTACTGTTGGGGAACTCAGCGCTCGAGATAGCGGTGGATGATCGCCGCGACCTGTGCGCGGGTCGCCTGTGCCTTCGGCACAAGGTTGCTGCCGGAGCCGTTGATCAGACCCTGGCCGACCGCCCAGTTCATCGCCTGAATGGCGTAGGCGGAGAGCTGCGCCGTGTCGGCAAAGCTGCCGAGATTTTCCTCGAGCGTCACAGCCGTCATGCCGCCGTAGACTGCGTAGCGGTACAGGATCGCCGCAAGCTGCTCACGGGTCACGGGGTCGTTCGGGCCAAAGAGGCCGGAACCGTAGCCGTTGACGATGCCGTTGGCCGCCGCCCATGCGACCGCCTTGGCAAACCACTTGCCGGCGGCCACATCCGTAAAGTCGGACGAGCCGGAAACGGACGGGCTGCCCGCCATGCGGTAGAGGATGGTGACGATCATGGCACGGGTCAGCGGTGCGTTGGGAGAGAAGCGATCGGCGCCCGTGCCGTCCATGATGCCCTTCTCGTAGACATAGCGGACATCGTTATAGAACCAGTCGCTGCCGGACACATCGGCAAACGGGAGCCCTACCGGGGCAGCGGGCCTGGCCGGGGTGACCGGGGTGCCGGGGGTGACGGGCGGAGGCGGCAGGACAGTCTTCTGCCAACGTGCATAGAAGGTCTTGTCGCCGGTCTCCGTCGCCTCGATCTGCCTGACCTGCACGCCGCCGGTGTAGGCGGTGAACCAGCCGAGGAAGGTGTAGCCGGGCTTGGTCACATTGGTCGGCAGAACGGTCACGGTGCCCTCGGTGTAGGTCACCGGGTAGAGGCCGCCAATCGTGCCGCCGTCGGTGACGTAGGTGATGTTCCACGTTCTGGCCGGGGTCTCGCCTGCGGTGCAGACGACATCAGCGCGGTCGCGGATACGGATACGCGGGTAGACCGGCGTGCCGTTCGAGAGGACGAAGGTGTTGTCATAGGAAGCCAGACCGACCGCCTCGACCAGATTGCCGACGATGGCGTTCTGGACTTCCTTGTCCTTCGTGATGTAGCCGTCGATGAAGACGCGGGCTTCCTTGCCTGCCGCATCCCTGACCATGATGGTCTGGATCTTGCCTTCGGCCTCTTCCACTCTGGTGATCGTGCCCTTGATCTTGACGAGGCTGCCGAGGACGGAGCCGTCGTTGATCTGCGCGGCGGTGACTTCCTTGGGAGCCGGAGCCGCTGCGTCCGCGATCTTTTCGATCTTCGTCGTCACAGCCAGCTGACGCTCGCCCTGATAGGAGGACGTCGTACCGGTGACACGGACCTTATCGCCGATCTTAAAGTTGCCTGCAACCGGGAAGGCGTTGATACCGGCGGTGTTGTCCTGCACATAGATGCAGTCGAAGAACGCGGTATCCTTGTCATAGCCGGAGGCGTTGGAGGTCACGATGCCCTCCACGGTAAACTTGACGCCTTCGTCTTTCTCTGCCTGCACATCCGCGATCTTGGTGATCTCGGTCTGGTTGAGCATGGAGACGAGATTCTGGCAGATCTTGTAGTTGGAGTAGTTCTTCTCCGCGCCGCTGTCGGAGACCTGGTACTGCACCTCGAAGTTCGACATGAAGGCTGCGCCGGAGACGATGATGAGGCCCTTGCCCTCGAGCTGCTCAGACGCCATGACCATCAGGCGGTCATCGTTTTTCGCGAAGGTGTACTTCGGGATACCTGCGCCGCCGAGGCCGTCCTTGTCAACGTCCACAGAGTAGGTCGTTGCATGGCCGTAGACTGCCGGGCTGACCGTTGCGGGCAGCGTAGAGGTTGCATTGCCGCTTGCGTCAACCGCGTAGATGGACGCGCCGCCGTAGTGGCTGAAGCGCTCGGTGTAGAGCTTGTCATACGGATGCTCTGCATCGAATTCCACGCCCTTCAGAAGCGGGTTCTCCATGTTGTAGGACGAGAAGTAGAGTCTCCACTTGTCGACGCCGTCGGCTGCGGAGCGGACATCGTCATACGTTGCGTCGTCAGAGATACGGAGGCTGGAGCCGAGTTTGGCAAGAACCTCGTTCTGCGTCGCGGCCATGTGCTTGATGGCCGGGTTGCTCTGGATGATGGGGTAATTCTCGTAGTTGTCAGACCAACCGGCGAGGATCACCATACCGCCCGCATTGTTGAATGCCGCGATGGCTTCCAGCTCAGCGGCGGAATACGTTCTGGGATCCGTCTGCGCGTCTGCCAGACGGCGGGACGGGGCCGTCAGGATGAGTGCCTTGTACTTGGAGTTTTTGCAGGCCGCGATGAGCTCCTCGCTGGTCTTCAGCGTGACTGTACGCACGGAATAGGCCGCAGCCAGTTCGCCGAAGTTGCCCATGGAGTCCTTATAGTTGCCTGCAACGTATTCGTTGTAGTGCGAGGCGTCAATGCCGATGTAGACAAGCTTGCTTGCGTCAAGCACATCGAGCGTGACGTCCTTGGTGAACGTGTACTCCTTGCCGTCCTGCTCGATCACAGCCGTGATCTTGACCGTCATGATGCGGGCCTTGGTCGGGGTATACTTGAATTCCACATCCTGCGTGCTGCTTGCGGCCAGCGTGTAACCGGTGGTATCCGTGCCGATGGGTTCGCCGCCGATGGCATAGGTGATGGACTTGATGGTAGCTTCCTTCGCCTCACTGTTAAAGAACGTGGTGGTGATGGTCAGTTCTTCGTCGGTGACAGGGGTAGACGTGCCGCATTCAGCCTTGGAAATGCCAAGCTTGAGCGATTCGCCGACCCAGACAGGCGCGGTCACGGCCAGATCGCCGTCGCCCTCGGTGACGCGGACGAAGTAATAGGTGTACTCAGGCGCCAGTTCCACGCTGACGGAGCCCTTGGCGAGATCTGCGGCACTGTCCCAGGTATAGGCGACCTTGCCGGAGTTAACGACCAGTTCGACCTTGGCGATGGAATCGGTGCGGTCGGGATCGTTGAAGGAGATCTCGAAGTTCAGCTTCTCGGGAACGTCGATGATGGAGCCCATCATGTTGCCGTTGACCGTGTAGTCCAGTTCGAGGTTCTTGTCCTCGGTGGCGTACATACGGCGCGCTCTGAGCGCTGCATAGATGCCGTCTTCGGTAAAGTCGTCGGTCAGGATGACGTCGCGGGCGTCGTTGGCGTTACCCCACTTGCCCTTGTGGTTATCCTGGTTGTTGGTCGGGGCGACGTGCCAGCCCTTGTCGAGCGCCATGATGTACTGCTCGTAGCTGGGATAATAGCCGCCTGCGCCGATCTGGCCTTCGCCGTTGCCGACTTCGACCATGTACATACGGGTGTCAACGACAGCATCCCAGTAACCGAAGTCAATGAAGTTGCCGAACGTCGTGCCCGGATGGTTGAACTGGCTGATGGAATCGACGCCCTCTGTCTGCGACAGAAGCTTGTAGTAGGCCTGCAGGCCTGCATCCTTGGTCTTGTTGTTGAGCGTCGTGTTGTTGCGGGAGACGATGCCGGGGGTGTTGAAGGTGTTGATATGGCCGGGGCCACCGGACCACGTCATTTCAAAGCCCGCAATGGCGACCATTTTGCCCGCGTTGGCCGCGTTGAAGGCTGCGACAGTGTTCTTGTAGGTCGCCCAGCTGTGGCTGGGATCGGAATCCTTGACAAGAGACGTGTCATACAGAGCCGCTTCGACGTTGGGGTTATTCTTGCTGTCGAAGTAGTTGGAATGGTCGGTGAATGCGACGAAGTCAACGTTCGCATTGTCAGGCAGCGCCTTGACATACGCCAGTGCGCTGTCCAGCGAGCCAGCGCCGTCGGAATACTGCGTGTGGGAGTGCAGCTGGCCGAAGTAGCGCTGGAAGGTCGCCTCGCCGATGGTGAAGGACCAGGTCTTGCTGGTTTCCTTTTTATCCGCACGCTTGACCGTCACAGTTACCGTGACCTTGCCGTCCGCCATATCGGCAGCCGGGGTGTAGGTGACCTTGCCGTCTGCGTAGGCCGCATTGACCTCCGCGCCGTTGACAGTCATTATAACGCTGGGGGAAACACCAGCGTTCGAGATCTCCGCGGAGATCTCCGGCCGCTTTTCGGCTCCGGTCTGCGCACCCTGCGCAGGCTTCACGTTGGAGATCACAGCCTCGTCGAGAATGTCTACGGTGCAGGACGCTCTGGCCTCGTTGCCCTTGACATCCTTGAACGCAAAGGTCAGGGTCATCTTGCCGCCGTTTTCAGCGGCCTTTGCAATCTGCATATCCCAGACGGTGATATGTGCTGTGCCCTTGCCGGTCGTAAAGTCGCCGAGGACTTCCACGTCCGTGCTGCTCGTTACGCCGTCAACCAGATTGCCCTTTTCATCGCGAACACTGTACTCGATCCACGGATTGTCGATCGCATAGATCGTGTCGATCTCGAGGTCAAACTCGTAATTGCTGCCGACATAGGCCGGGAGCATGGTTTCGGGGAAGGTGATGGTGGGCTGCACGACAAGGCCGCCGTCCACATTCACGCCGTCCGCCACGGGATAGAAGAAGAAGGAGTAGATGGTGTAATCCGTGACTTTGTTCATGCTGTAGGTCTTGAAGCTGTCGCTGTAATACTCCAAGTACTGGCTGTATTTTCCATTGAACTTTGCCGTGCGGCTCTCCATCTGATAGCCGCCCACGCCGCCGGAGCAGGTACTGACCGTCCAGTCTGCGTCGTCAGACGCGTCAAGGCTGTAGAACGCGTTGTTGCCGGTGCCGTTGGAGCAGAGGTAGCCATACGCGTCGCTGTAGAAGCGGAGGTATTCGCCGTTCTTCTCGACGGTGAACACAACAGCGCCGTTCGCCGGGGTGGCCTTGCCGTCCTTGATCTCGGCCAGAGCCTTGTTGATCGCCGGGCTATCCGTGTTATCGTTCTGCTCCGCCAGAACCGCCTGTGCGTTCTGGTTGTAGATCACGAACTTGTCGCCGGGCTTGGGCAGATCGCCGGAGGGCTGGTCAGCAGATGCAGGGTCGACCCGGTAGAGCGTGAACTCGCACGGATACTGCTGACTTGCAACCGTGTTGTTCTTATAGGCTTTAAACTTGTTAAACCCACCGTATGTAGAATCCGTGCTGGTATTGCTGGCCAGCGTAACAGTATCATCACCGGCACCCATAAATTTGAAGGTCTGATTTTCTGCGCTGAACGACCACGCCCAGCTATAATTACCAGACTGAATGCCATTGTTGTTTCCACCGGAAGGTGCAATGGCCATGCCGTTTTTATCAGTCAGCGTAACAGACTGTCCGCTTACCTTCAGCGTCCAAACCGCGCCTTCCGTCTTCGTCACCTTGTCCTCCGCTACAGTCGGCTGTACAACCGTCAGCCACTTCCCGCTGAGTTCCAGCGGTGCGTAGCCGGTGGAAACAATCATGACATAAGAGCCGTCTGTCAACTGGTCAGCAGAAGTTAGCTTTCCAAGTTTGTCCTCTCCATCTTCTTTCCTGACCGTATAGGTGAACGTCGCTTCGTCGCTGTCGTCCATGCCGGCCTTCGTGGCCTTGACGGTGAAGGTGACGTCTTCATTCACGGTCGCCGTTGTGCCCTCGGTGAAGGTCGTGCCGTCCGTCGCATAGAGGATCGTCGCGCCCTCGGTCTCGCAGGAGAAGGTGACCTCCGTGCCCTTGGCTACCTCGCCCGCAGCCAGAGAAGCCGTCGGGGTCGCGACCTTCTGGGTCGGGGTGGGAGGAGGCACAAGGCCGCCGATGAAGTTCTTTTCCCGCGTCAGCTTGTAGAACGTCATGCCGAAGTCCTTCTCCGTCAGACGATCCGTGCTGGTGCAGTAGGCGCTGAACTCGGTGTACTTGGCATAGTACTCCATGTAGACCTTGCCATACTGGCCGGTCAAGCCATTGCCGGACATATAGTAGGACGCATTTTCTGCATTGCAGGTTTCAACGTCCCACTTTACCGCGCCGTCCCCGGTCAGGTTCAGGTTGAACTTGCCGTTGTTCGTGCCCATCGTGAGGGTGGTATCTGTGCCCTGCTTGAAAGAGTATGTACCGTCCTCGTTCTTCGTGACCGTCCAGACCAGCTTATCAAAGCTGTCCGCCGTCAGGGCATTCTCAGCAACCGTCGCCGCGGCGGGTTTGAGATAGTAGCTGCCCAGCATTTCGCCAGCGACAGCATAGCCGTTGCCAGCATTGTAGATCACGACCTGATCGCCGGTCGCAATCGTATCGGCCTTGACGTATTTGTTGACCCACTCAAAGACATCGACAGAGACGACCAGCTCCTTGCTGTCCTCCATGCCGTCCTTCGTGGCCTTGACGGTATACGTCTCGTTATGCGAAGCCGAGATCGGGCCGGTGTATGCCTGATACTCCGTGCCTGCGGTCTTGTAGTAGATCGTCGCGCCCTCGGTCTTGCACTCGAACTTGATCTCCGTGCCAACCTCGATCTCAGCGCCGTCCGCTACGTTCGCAGTCGGGGTTTCGACCTGCTGCTTGGCTGCGGTTTCAATCTTGTACAGCGAGATCGGCTGCTGATTCTGCGACTTGTAGTAACGGAATCTGGTGCCGTTCTTTGCTGCATTGTTGTATTGCAGTGTTGTTCCGTCGCTGGTAACGATCACCTTACCGCTGGTAAGTTCAATCGTATTGAGGGACTGTGTGGAACCACTGTTCAGCTTGTTGCTTCCGGACTTACCCGAAATATACTTTCCGCTTGCAGACTTGATGGCGTAGCCGCCAGTCATCGGCTCAACGGTAAACGCATATTTCGCATAATCACCGGTGATTTTGCTGTCGGTGATCGTAACATCGACCTTGTTCCCTTCAACGTCAAGCTTGTCAAGGGAACCGTCCATAATCAGTTTGTCACCCTCGGACACGATCAGGTATGTACCAGACCAGTCTGCAGGCGCTTTTGTGACCTTGGTGTAAGTCTGCGTCTGCGCTGTCCCCTCTGCCATGGCAACCGGCATGACCGAAAGGACCATGACGACTGCCAGCAGCAGCGCGAGACATCGCGTGATACGTTTTTTCATGCTTGCATTTCCTCCTGATTTCTGTTCAAATTCTGAATGTTCATGTTGTGCGCAGGCTCGTCCTGCGCAAAGCACCTTTTTGAACCCTCCTTCTGCGGATTGATACAGACACGAAAGCGGCTGCCGGTCAAGGGAGCCGCAGTCGCAGAGTTCTGTATTTCATAGTATAGCAGTTCCACCCGTTAAAATCCAGTGCCTTTACAGAGATTTTACCGATTTTACGTAAATTTTACCGGGAATTTTTTGTGGATTTTGTCTATATAATCCCTGCCCGGCAGACAAAGCCCGCCCTGCAGTCCCCGCCGGACGGGCAGGAACGCTGTCCGGGAAGCCGGCTGATGCTGCGGATCCGGGCGCCGCGGCTGATAAAACCGGCCCGCCGGGGCATTCATACATAAGATATGAATTGTTCACAAATAATTTAAGTCTGTAGGTATTGACAACGCTGGCAGGCGGTGGTACACTGCGTTTAGCACTCGGGGACAAAGAGTGCTAAGGCGAAAGGAGGAATGAACCATGGAGCTTTCAGACCGGAAAAAGAAGATCCTGCGTGCGATCGTGGATCTTTACATCCGCACGGCGGAGCCGGTGGCGTCCAAGACCATTGCGCAGATGCCGGACATGGATTTTTCCTCCGCGACCATCCGCAACGAGATGGCGGAGCTGACGGCGCTCGGATATCTGGAGCAGCCGCACACCTCCGCCGGACGCATCCCCTCCCCCGCCGGGTACCGGCTGTACGTCGACGAGCTGATGCAGGACTACCGCCTGTCGACCGATGAAACGAAGTCGATCAATCAGGCGATGGAGCTGAAAATGCAGGAGGTCGACAAGGTCGTCTCGCAGGTCGGCAAGCTCGTCTCGCAGATGACGAATCTGCCCGCCTACGCCATGGCGGCGCGTGCCGCCGGGCTGACGGTCAAGCGGTTCGACCTGATCCTCGCGGACAGCGGCAGCTTTATTCTCGTTGTGATGCTGAGCGACAGCTCCGTCAAGAATAAGCTCATCCGGCTCCCGGTCGAGCTGACGGAGGCGGATCTGAAGCTTCTCGGCGCAGTGCTGAACGCAAGCGTCACGGAGCTGACCGCCGAACAGCTCAGCCCCGAGCTTCTGTCCCGCGTGACCAGAAGCGCCGGAAATGCGGCCAGCCTCGTGCCCGTCATCATGGATTTCGTCACGTCGCTTCTGCACCAGGAGCACAGCGAGGTCTACATGACCGGACAGGCAAAGCTTCTCGGCCAGCCGGAGTACCACGACATCGACAAGGCGCAGAAAATGCTCTCCGCGCTCGACGAGGATGTGGTCTCCAATCTTCCCGCCGCACTTTCCCCGGACAGCCGGACGCAGATCCTGGTCGGCCCGGAAAACGTGTCGAAGGAGCTGCGCGACACCAGCGTCGTCATGACGAAGTTCGACATCGGCGACGGGATGCAGGGCCTGATCGGCGTGGTCGGCCCGACCAGAATGGATTACGCGCAGATCACCGCCCGGCTGAGCTACTTCGCCGAGAACCTGAGTCGGATGTTCCAGAAAAACCAGACCCCGGCGATCGAAGGGCCGGAAAATAAGCACAATGACCCGGAGGCATAGATATGAGTAAGAAAACAAACAGCAATCCGGCTTCGGAGGAAAAGGCACAGGCCGCCTCCGCAGCCGAGCAGACAGAAGAAGCTGCGCAGCAGACCGAAGCCGAAGCCGCGAAGCAGTCCGAGGAAAAAAAGCCCGAGGAAGCCAAGCAGCAGGAGGCAAGCGAGTTTGAAAAGGCGCAGCAGGCGCTGGCACAGGAGCATGACAGCTATCTGCGGCTGGCCGCCGAATACGACAACTACCGCAAGCGCAGCCAGAAGGAAAAGGAAAGCCTCTATACCGACATCCGCTCGGAGACGGTCGAGAAGTTCCTTCCCGTGTACGACAATCTCGAGCGGGCGCTGGCGCAGGAGACGCAGGATGCCGCGTTTAAAAAGGGCGTCGAGATGACGATGAACCAGCTCGTCTCCGTCATGGAAAAGCTGGGCGTCGTGAGCTTCGGCGCGGCAGGCGAGGCCTTTGACCCGCAGCTTCATAACGCGGTCATGCACGTCGAGGACGAAGCGCTTGGCGAAAACGTCATTGCAGAGGTCTTCCAGAAAGGCTTCAAGGTCGGCGATAAAGTCGTTCGATTTGCAATGGTAAAGGTCGCAAATTAAAAAGCACCCAAGCCGGGGATCCGGCAGCAT
>OLYM01000378.1_pt1 | contig 17948 bp, 7 predicted proteins | sample 1673691 | NCBI WGS metagenome assembly OLYM01 (sample SAMEA103958123, study PRJEB25191) | human gut metagenome | reverse complement strand
TCCAGTTTTACAATCTGCTGCCCAATATGACGGCGCTGGAAAACGTGCAGATCGCTGGCCAGCTTTGTAAAAATCCCATCCCGGCAGACGAAGTTCTGCGGCAGGTCGGCCTCGGCGAGCGGATGCAGAACTTCCCCGCCCAGCTCTCCGGCGGCGAGCAGCAGCGCGTGGCCATCGCGCGGGCGCTGGCCAAACGGCCGCGGCTTCTGCTGTGCGACGAGCCGACCGGCGCGCTTGACTACCAGACCGGCAAGCAGATCCTTGCGCTTTTGCAGAAGCAGAGCCGGGAAAACGGCATGACCGTCGTGATCATCACGCACAATTCCGCCCTGACCGCCATGGCCGACCGCGTCATCCGCGTCAGAAGCGGCCAGATCACCGACGTGCGGCAAAACGCAGCGCCCGTGCCGGTGGAAAGCATCGAATGGTGACGGGTATGCTGAAACTGACAATGCGCCAGATCCGCAGCAGTCTCACCCGGTTTCTGGCGATCGCGGCGATCGTCGCGCTGGGCGTGGGATTTTTCTGCGGTCTGCGGCTGACAAAGACCGCAATGGTACATACGCTGGACGACTATGCCGAGGCGCACCGGATGTATGATTTCCGCCTCGTCAGCACGGTCGGCTTTGACGAAACGGACGCGGAAGCGCTCGCCGCCGATGCGCGCGTGGCGGCCTGCGAGGGGGAAAAGAGCGCGGATGCGCTGGCCTCCGTCGCAGATGGGGCGGCGAAGCCGTGCAGATTTTTGTCGCTGCCTGAGCAGATCGACCTGCCGGGCTTAAAATGTGGAAGATTTCCGCAGACGGCGGAGGAATGTCTGGCTGACGGGCTGCTGTATTCCGAAAAGGATCTCGGAAAAACAGTCGTTCTGACGGAAGAGAACGACGAAGATACGCTGGACGGCTTCAACCGCCGGGAATTCACCATCGTCGGCATCGCCAAGAGCGTCTTATACATCAATTATGAGCGCGGCGGCACCTCCATCGGCAGCGGAACGCTTTCGTCATTCGTGTACATCCTGCCGGAGGCGTTTGCGCTGGAATACGACACGTCGCTCTATCTCCGTCTGGCCGGCCGACAGGGCGAGGTCTATTCCGACGAATATACCGCCTGCATTGACGCTGCTGAGCCGTGGGTCACGCAGCTTGCCGAGAGCGCGGCTTATGGGCGCAGCGATCGCCTCTATGAAGAGGCCGAGCAGACGCTCTCCGACGCGCGTGAAACGCTGGATGAAAAGCAGCAGGAGTTGGCCGATGCAAAGCAGGAGCTTGCCGACGCGAAGCAGGAGCTGGAAGACGCGCATCAGACGTATGCTGACGGCGTTGTTTCTCTGGCCGACGCAAAGCAGGAGGCGGAGCAGGAACTGGCCGACGCATACCAGAAGCTGGTGGATGGGCAGCGGACGATCGAGGAAAATGAACAGAAGCTGGCCGATGGCGAACAGGAGCTGGCAGACGGCGAAAAAAAGCTGGCCGACGCGAAGCAGACCTATGAGGAAAACGCCGCCAAATTTGAAAAAGAAAAGAAACAGGCCGAGAACGAGATGAGCTTCGCTTTCGCGCAGCTCCAGAAAGCACGCGAAACGCTTACCGAGCAGCAGCAGCAGTTAGACGCGCAGAAAGCCGCGCTCGACAAACAGGAGGCACAGATAGACGCTGCGGTTTCCGCAGGAGCGATGTCGCCGGAGGCGGCGGAGGCGGCCAAAGCGCAGATCGCGGCGGCGCGTGGGCAGCTTGCAGCGGCGCAGGCGCAGCTGGACGAGGGCAAGAACGCTCTGGCCGACAATGAGAATCAGCTGGATCTGGCGGCAGACGCGGCGAACGAGGCGTTCGCGGAAAACCAGAAAAAGCTGGACGAGGCGAAAAAAACGCTGGAAGAAAAGCAGCAGGAACTGGAAGATGCGAAGCAGGAGCTGGAAGATGGCCGGCAGGAGCTGGAAGACGCAAAACAGGAACTCAAAGACGGCTGGGCGGATTATTACACAGGTAAGGCCGAAGCAGAACAGAAGATCTCCGACGCCGAGCAGGAGCTGGCTGACGCAAAGCAGGAGATCACAGACGGCGATCAGAAGCTTGCAGACGCCGAGCAGGAGCTGGCCGACGGTGAACAAAAGCTTGCCGATGCCGAGCAGGACTACCGCGACGGCGAGGACGAACTGGAAAAGCTCGAAAACCCGGACGTGTTCGTGCTGGATCGCAGCAGCAACGTCGGCTACGCCTGCTTTGAGAGCGATTCCGATATCGTGCGCGGCGTGTCACAGGTGTTCCCGCTGTTTTTCTTCGCCGTGGCCGCGCTGGTCTGCATCACGACCATGACCCGCATGGTCGACGAGCAGCGGACGCAGGCGGGCGTTTTAAAGGCGCTGGGGTATTCCAACGGCGCGATTTTGTCTCAATATTTCCTCTATGCCGGGATCGCCTCGGTTCTCGGCTGTGTGCTCGGCATCGCGGCAGGTTCGTATTTCCTGCCGAAGATGATCTGGCATGCCTATAACATCATGTACGGCTTTACCGGCATCCTGTATGCCTTTGACTGGCCGCTTGCGCTCGTCTCGTCGGGCGCATATCTGCTGTGCGCGCTCGGCACAACGTGGTTCGTCGTACACGCCGAACTGCAGAAGCCGGCAGCGGAGCTGATCCGCCCCAGAGCGCCGAAGGCGGGCAAGCGCATTCTGCTCGAACGGCTCCCGCTGCTCTGGAACCGGCTGCCGTTCCTGCATAAAGTCTCCATCCGGAACATTCTGCGCTTTAAAAAGCGCATGGTCATGATGATGATTGGCATCGGCGGCTGCACGGCGCTGCTCATCACGGGCTTTGGCATTCAGGACTCCATCAGCAGCGTCGTCGACTATCAATACGACGAGATCACCCGCTATGACGCCGCCGTGACCTTCCAGCACGCGCTGAGCGGCAGCGAACGCGAGGACTTCCTCGCCGTCTGCGAGAAAAGCGGTGCGGAGGGCTGTCTGTTTGTCGCGGAAAAAAGTCTGGACGCTTCTGCCGGCGGCACGGTCAAGACCACAAACGTCGTCTGCCCGGAATCGGGCAGCGTGGACGGCTTTATCGACCTGCACACGCAGGAGAAAACGCCGATCCCCTACCCGCAGGACGGCGGCTGCATCATCAGCCGGGGGCTTGCGCAGGCGCTGCGCCTGTCGGCGGGCGACACCATCACCTTACAGACAGGCGACATGCGCCGGACGGAGCTGACCGTCGAGGCTGTGTTTGAAAACTATGTTTATAATTACGTCTATCTGACGCAGACTACCTGGCAGGACGTCTTCGGTGAAGCGCCCGGATACGAGGCCGCATGGGTCAATTATCAGACGGACGAGGACGCGCAGGCGGCCTCCGCAGCGCTCACGGGCGCGAAAAACGCGGCAGCTGTCACCCTCAGCCGCGATTTCCGCAGCCGTGTGGCGACGATGATGCAAAGCCTGCAATATATCGTGCTGGTCGTCGTGCTGGGCGCGGCAGCGCTGGCATTCATCGTGCTGTATAACCTCACGAACATCAACATCACCGAACGCGAACGAGAGATCGCGACCATCAAGGTGCTTGGCTTCTACGACGGCGAGACGAACCGCTACGTCTTCCGCGAGAACATCATCCTGACCGTCCTCGGCGCGCTTGTGGGCCTTCCGATGGGAAAGCTGCTGCACGCGTATGTCATGGGACAGATCAAGATCGATCTCATGTGCTTCGATGTGCGCGTCGCGCCGCTGAGCTATCTCATCTCAGCCGCGCTGACGCTGGTGTTCGGTCTGCTTGTCAATCTTGCCCTGCGGCGGAAGATCCGCACAATCGATATGTCGCAGGCGCTCAAATCCATTGAATAGCAGAAGAAAGAGAAGAAACACCCCATGAAAAAACTGCTTGTTTACCTGCGGCCCTACCGCCTGCAGGCGATCCTGGCCCCGTGCTTCAAGCTGCTCGAGGCCGCGTTTGAGCTTCTGGTGCCGCTCATCATGGCGGATATCATCGACGTCGGCATTTCGTCCGGCGATACGGCGTATATCCTGAAAAAATGCCTTGTGCTGGTCGGACTCGGCCTGTGCGGCTTTGCCAGCGCCACGTGCGCGCAGTATTTTTCCGCCAAGGCCGCGACCGGCGCGACGGGCAGCCTGCGCCGTGCGCTTTTTGCGCACATCCAGTCGCTGTCCTACGCCGAGCTTGACCGGCTCGGCACGGCCACGCTCGTCACGCGCATGACGAGCGACATGAATCAGGTGCAGACGGGCCTCAATCTGACGCTCCGCCTACTGCTGCGTTCGCCCATCGTGGTTTTCGGCGCGATGCTCATGGCCTTTACCATCGACACAAAGTCGGCGCTTATCTTCGCCGTGGCCATCCCGGTGCTCTTTGCCGTTGTGTTTGCCATCATGCTCAGCTGCATTCCGCTCTACCGGCGCGTGCAGACGAAGCTCGACGGCGTGACCGGTGCGGCGCAGGAGAATCTGTCCGGCGTGCGCGTCATCCGCGCCTTTACCCGTGAACAGACAGAGACGGAAAACTTCGCGGAGAAAACCGGAGATCTGTTTTCCGCGCAGCAGTTTGTCGGAAGACTTTCCGCGCTGCTCAATCCGCTGACGTATGTGATCATCAATCTGGCCATTGTCGCGATTTTGCGCGTGGGCGGCGTCCGCGTGAACGAGGGCGCGATCACGCAGGGCCAGCTGATCGCGCTTTATAACTATATGTCGCAGATCCTGGTTGAGCTGATCAAGTTTGCCAATCTGATCCTGAACATCACAAAATCCGCCGCCTGCGCGGGCCGCATTTCGCAGGTGCTGGACACGAAGTCCAGCATGGTGAGCGGCGCGGACGCGCTGCCGGACGGCGCGGGAGAGGCGGAGCTGGAATTCCGGCACGTCAGCTTCCGCTATCCGCAGGCAGGCGCGGATGCGCTGACCGATATCAGCTTCTGTGCCGCGCCCGGCGAGACGATTGGCGTGATCGGCGGCACAGGCTCCGGCAAATCGACGCTGGCAAATCTGATCCCCCGCTTCTATGACGCGACAGACGGACAGGTGCTCGTGCGGGGCGAGGATGTGAAAACGCTTCAATTGCAGGCGCTTCGGACGCGCATCGGCGTTGTGCCGCAGAAGGCGCTGCTCTTCTCCGGCACCATCCGGGACAATCTGTACTGGGGCAATGCGGACGCGTCCGACGAGGCGCTCTGGGACGCACTGCGCGCAGCGCAGGCGGATGGCGTCGTGCAGGATAAGAAGGGCCAGCTGGACGCGGCGGTCGAACCCGGCGGGCGCAATTTCTCCGGCGGCCAGCGCCAGCGGCTGACCATCGCCCGCGCGCTTGTACGCAGGCCCGAGCTTCTCATTCTGGACGACAGCGCCTCCGCGCTGGACTTCGCGACGGACGCAGCGCTGCGCAAGGCGCTGTCGAAGCTTCCGTGGAAACCCACGGTTGTGCTGATCTCGCAGCGCGTGTCGTCTATCCGGCACGCGGACAAGATCGTTGTGCTTGACGACGGCCATATGGCCGGACTCGGCACGCATACACAGCTGCAGCAGACCTGCCCGGTCTATCAGGAAATCTGCCGGTCGCAGGAGAAGGGGGAGGCGAGTGCATCATGAAGCATACATCCTCCTGGGCGCTGCGGCGCGTGTTAAAAAGCCTCGGGCGGTATCTGCCGCTGCTGCTTGCATCCTTGCTGCTGGCCGCGGCCAGCGTAGCGGGCACGCTCTATATCCCCATTCTGGTCGGCGACGCGATCGACCAGATCGTCGGCCCCGGACAGGTCAATTTTGCTGCCGTGGGCAATCTGGCAGTCAAAATTGCGGTGCTTGCCGGACTGACGGCGGTCTTGCAGTGGGTCATGACGGCCATTCACAACCGCGTCTGCTTCTGCGTGACGCGCGACGTGCGCCGTCAGGCGTTTTCCCACTTGCAGCGGCTGCCGCTTGCGTATCTGGACAGCCACCCCTCCGGCGACACGCTCAGCCGCATGATCGCCGACGTCGACCAGTTCGCAGACGGCCTGCTCATGGGCTTCACGCAGCTGTTTACCGGCGTTCTGACCATTGTGGGCACGCTCGGCTTCATGCTTTCGATCAGCTGGAAGATCACGCTCGTCGTCGTGCTGCTGACGCCGCTTTCGCTGCTGGTGGCAAAGTTCATCGCGGGGCATACCTATTCCATGTTCCAGCTGCAGTCCAAGGCACGCGGGGAGCAGACCGCGCTGATCAACGAGCAGCTGAGCGGCCAGCGCGTCGTGCAGGCGTTCTCGCATGAGGACGAGAGTCTGCGCCAGTTTGACGAGATCAACGACCGTCTGACGGCGGCGACCATGCGTGCGACGTTCTTTTCGTCCATGACGAACCCGTCCACGCGCATCATTTACAATATTATTTATGCCTGCGTCGGCTTTACCGGCGCGCTCAGCGCCGTGGCAGGCGCGATCACGGTCGGCGGGCTGTCGTGCTTCCTCAGCTATGCGAACCAGTACGCCAAGCCCTTCAACGAGATCACCGGCGTGGTCACGGAGCTTCAAAACGCGCTGGCCTGCGCCGCACGGGTCTTCGAGTTGATCGACGAGCCTGCCGAAACGCCTGACGCGCTGGACGCGAAGAAGCTTGAAGCCGTCTCCGGCAGCGTAGAGCTGCAGAACGTCGCGTTCTCCTACACGCCGGAGCAGCATCTGATCGAAAATCTGAATCTCTCCGTAAAGCCCGGCCAGCGCATTGCCATCGTCGGCCCGACGGGCTGCGGCAAGACGACGCTCATCAATCTGCTCATGCGCTTTTATGACGTGAAGGACGGCTCCATTTCCGTCGACGGCAGCGAGATCCGTTCCGTCACGCGCGAGAGCCTGCGCCGCCAGTACGGCATGGTGCTGCAGGATACGTGGCTCAAGACGGCCTCCGTGCGCGAGAACATCCGCCTTGCAAAGCCGGACGCGACGGATGCCGAGGTTGAAGCCGCCGCGCGCATGGCGCACGCGGATTCCTTCATCCGCCGTCTGCCGGAGGGCTATGACACGGTGCTGTCCGACACGGGCGGCGCGCTGTCCGCCGGACAGCGGCAGCTGCTGTGCATTGCGCGCGTGATGCTCTGCCTGCCGCCCATGCTCATCCTCGACGAAGCGACCAGCTCCATCGACACGCGCACCGAGGCGCATATCCAGCAGGCGTTCGACACCATGATGCAGGGCCGGACAAGCTTCGTCGTCGCCCACCGTCTGTCCACCATCCGCGAAGCGGACGTCATCCTCGTTATGAAGGACGGCCACATCATCGAACAGGGCCGCCATGAGGACCTGCTCGCCAAAAACGGCTTCTACGCCAATCTGTACCACAGTCAGTTCGAAGGGTAAACGCCCTCATCTCCTCCCCTTGCCGCCCGGCAAGGGGAGATTTTTCATACTAAGGCGGATAGATTACCCATTATCCGCGAAAACTGGCGAAATTCAAACGCAGTTGGTAGGGGCGGGGCTCTGCTCCGCCCGGCAGGATGCCCTGAATCTTTGGAAAGCCTCGGCGAATCCGTATGCACGTGCGCATTCGGCTGTAGGGGGCCGATGCCTACATCGGCCCGCGCAGAATGCACCCGTTTTTACGGAACTCTGCGGCAAATTCGTATCTGCCAAATGGGCCGACAGCGTCGCCGGCCCCTGCACCGAAACCTCAATACCCCGTATCCTGTAGGGGCGGACGACTCTGTCCGCCCGCAGAATGCACCGGTTCTTTCGAAACTTTTCGGCGAATTCGGATCTTCCAAATGGGCCGAGTAGGCATCGGCCCGTACATACAAGTAGGAAACTGCATTCGTATCCGCCCGAGATTCCCGTTAAAACGAGTGCCCTCCGCCGGGCGGAGCAGAGCCCCGCCCCTACCAGCCCTGTTCGAGTGCCGGTCGTTCTCTGTGTAAATCTGATGTGTGCTGACCTTAAGTTGATGACATTGCCTTGAAAGGGGCGCCTTTTTGTGCGCAAAAAACGCCCCCGGCGTGAGCCGGGGGCGAGGGGTCGATATGCTTAGAACGTCAGGAAGCGGTGGAGCATGACGGCGACCTGAGCGCGGGTGGCGTTGCCCTTTGCGGAGAGGGTCGTCCTGCCGCCGGAGGTGACGCCGGTGATGATGCCGGTGCCGACAGCCCACTGCATTGCCGTGACGGCAAAGGAGCTGACCTGCGCCTGATCGGGATAGCCGCTCAGAGAACCGGTCACGGTCGGACTGCCTTCGTAGCGGTACAGGATAGCCGCGATCTGCTCACGGGTGACATTGCCGTTCGGGTCGAAGGTCGTGGCGGTCGCGCCGTTGACAATGCCCATGTTGGAGGCCCAGAGGACTGCGTTGTAGTAGTACTGGCCCTGCTTGTTGTCGGTGAACTTGTTGGTGATACCGGTAACGGTGGGCTCGCCTGCCGCACGGTAGAGAACCGTGACGAGCATTGCGCGGGTCATCTTGGCGCCCGGCCCGAAGAGCTTCGGGTTCTTGGTGTTGTTGCCCTTGATGATGTCGTTCATGTACATGAAGTCGACCGAGTTGGCCGCCCACTTGTACGAGCCGCTCACATCCGTGAACTGGTTGGAGGCTGTCTGCTGGTTGACCTTGAAGGACAGCGTGCCCTTCGTGCTGCCGTCGATGGTGTAGCTGACCTCGACGCTCTTGCTGTCGGCCAGCGGCAGGATATAGAGGTTATCCAGACTGCCGGAGCCAGAGAAGTAGAACTTCGTGCTGCCGAAATCCTTGCTGGTCAGCGCGGTGCAGTTCTTGATGCTGGTGTAGCTGGAATAGAGCTTGCCGCCGACGACACGGTCAATGGTGATGTAGGTGCTGCCGGTGGCGTTATCCGGCGTGAGTTCGTTTGCAATGCCCATGGAGCGGAAGGACGCGCCGGTGGAGTTCAGCGTGTGGGTGTCATTGACATAGACCACAAGCTGGCCGTTCATCTGACCGGACGAGCCGTTTGCCGTGAAGGGGATGGTCACAGTGTACTTCGACGTGGTGCTGCCCGCGATGAAGCAGACGTTTTTCAGCAGGTTCGAGCCGGTCGAGACGCTGTAGGCCTCGCTGCCGACCTTGCCGGAGCTGGTCGTGCTGCCCTTGTACAGTGCGCCGCGGTTATCGGAGTTCGTGCCGAAGGTCACGGTGCTCAGGCCGGAGCCGTAGACGCGCTGGAAGTCGCTGACGACCATCTGCTGCTTTTCATTGGCGGAGATGTGGTATTCGACCGTGCTTGCGCTGGTCACGACATTGATCGTGCCGGTCGCGATCTGGGCGCTGCCGTCATAGGCGGCGTACCTGATGGTATGCGTGCCGGTGGTTCTCGTCGGACGGTAGACCATCTTGCTGACTTCGCTGGCAGAATACTTGGTCGTCGTGCTGACCGTGCCGGACATGGCGCTCGAGGTATAGAGCGTACCGTTGGCCGGGGACTCAAAGGTAAAGGTGCTGGGCGTGACCTTCGCGGCGGTCTTGACTGCCGCGGCAAGCTTGCTGCCGTCGAGCTGGACGTAGGTTTCGTTCTCGCCGAGCGTCAGGCTGACAGTGTCCGCCTCGGGGACAGTGACGGTGAACTTCACTTCGGCAGCATACTTTTTCGCGCCGATCGTCGTTTCAGCCTTGATGGTGACCTGACCGCCGGCCTTGGCCGTCGCGGTGATAGAGGGGCTGCTGTTGGTGCTGGTCTTGCTGGAGAGCTTGACGATGTTCTCGTCGCTCGAGGACCATGTGATCGTATAGGTCTTGCCGGTCACATTGGTCAGCTTGCCGCTCACATACTCCTGCGGCGTGCCGGTGATGGTGAACGTCCCGCCAGCTTTTACCGTAGTCGGGTTGAAGACAATGTTGATGTGGTTCTCACCCGTGATGGTGATGATGGCCTTGCGTGTTTCGGCATACTTGCCGTCATCGGTCGTGACGCGGCAGTAGAACACATAGGTTCCGGTACCGGTGATGTACTGCTTGAGATTGGACAGAACCGAACGGTAGTTCGTAGGCTTATCGGTAATTTTGTCTGTCCGAATTGCTTTATCCACACCGCCGGTCGTCTGGTCGCTGTTCATGTACCAGACCACGGATTTGATCTTGCCCGTCGAAACCGACGCTGTCATGGCCAGATCGGCAATGGTGTCCGTGATCTTATAGGCCGCGTTTGCGGGCTGCTCCGAGAAGGAAATGTCGGAGAAGGTCACCTGTCTATCCGTCGTAACGCCTGTGCCGTTCGGGTCTTCTCTGTTGTAGAAGAATTCCTTCGTAGCCGGCTTGAGGCCGTTGAGCGTATACTTGAACTTCTTGCCGCCGTTCGTGCCGTTTACGACTTCTGCCGTCTTGACGGGCAGCTCGTAGATCATCACTTCGTCAGCGTAGATGCTGGTCTGAATCTCGACCTTGGCTGATTCCTTTTCGAACATAGCTTTGAGCTCGGTGTCCGTCATCTTGCCGACCGTCTCGCCGATGCTCGGCTCTTCTGTGACGCGGAAAGCGCGGCCCTGATAGACCGTGACCGCATACGTCGCGGTGACATTGCCGTCGACCTTCGCGGTGATCGTCGCCGTGCCGGGTGCGACCGCCTTGATCTTCGCGGTCGCCGAATCCTTGTCCGAATTCGTTTCACTTACCTTTGCAACAGTGGGCGCTGAACTTGTCCACTCGATGCGGGAGTACGCATTTTTCCGATCCGTTTCACTGTTAAGCAGCGTGTCGGGCGCCTTGATGCGCGCGGTCAGTGTGAGCTCGGTGAAGATCAGGTTGGAGTTTTTAATATTTGTGCCGTTCTTATCGTGATTATAGTTTGAATCCTGCAGGCCGAAGACCATCGCGCCGCTGTCGAGCTGGGTCTGCAGGCGGGTCGTGGTCGTCTTCCCGTCAATGTCCGTCACAGTCACGGATTGATCGTTCCTGACCTCCAGCGCGGTGACAGCCATGCCCTTATTCTTGATGCTGACCGTGCAGACCGCGTAGCTGCCCACGATCTTCTGTTTGCCGGACGCGGTTGCTCCGGCCGGGTCTGTCTCGTCGATCTTCGCGTATGTCAGACCAGCGTTGTAGTCCGCGATGCAGATATAGATCTTCGTTGCGTCGCAGACCTTGTACGGCTCGACGGTCGCGGAGGTCGTTGCGGTATTGGGACGGACATACAGCTTGTTGTCTGTGGTGTCGTACAGATACAGCAGCTTCGGCTGGGTCGTGCCGGAATAGCCAGAGACTCTCGGCTGAAGCAGGCCGTTCGTGCCGTTCGCTTCCAGAGACAGCGTCTGCTGCGCGTCCGGCAGTGTGACCGTGACCGTTGCTGCGCCGCTGACTCTGAAGCCGATGGTCTTGGTCGCAGTCGCGGACGTGGACGGCTTCATGCCATCTTTACCCTGATACCAGACCTGCGCCGTCAGCGTTGCGCCGCCGACCTTCTCTGCTTTGACAGTCGCTTCAACCTTATAGGTCGTGTAGTTGCCGACCGTGCTTGCGGTGACCTTCGCGCTGGCAGGCTTAACCGAGATGGCATCGTTATCGCTGGTAAAATGAACTTCGCAGTTTGCCAGATTGCCTGCGCTCACGCCGCTGCTGCCGACCGTGACAGTCGCGGTGAGCGTTCTGGTGTCGCCCTGATTCAGCGCAACCGTGCCGTTGATATTACTGTTGCTGAGCGCCAGCGTAAGGGTATATGCGTCCCGCACATAAACCGTGAAATACTCCGAATAATCACGACCATTTACCTTGCCGGTAGCCGTGATCCGGATGGCCGTGTTGCTGGCCTTTTTGCCGGTCACGATCGCCTCTGTTTTGCTGCCGCTGACAGCTGCGACTGTCGCGACGCTCTCATCACTGGATTCCCAGTTTGTCACAGTAAAGCCTGTGATCGACGTCTTGATCTTGATCGTCGAGTCCGGCTCGACGCTGTACGCCTGATTTGCAGCCAATGCTGCAGGCACCATCGCCAATACCATGGCGAGCACCAGCAGCAGGCTCATGAATCTTCCAAATGTACGCTTCATAAGTGCACCTCTTTCAATTTGCAGCCGATTGCAGCCGCAGATTTTATGTAACCAGTTTACCATAAAAATTAAAAATTGCAACCGATTTTTACGAAAATGTCTGTTTTACCAAGCATTTCAGCCCATTTCGGCCCATGTTGCGAGGTAGACGTAACACCCGCCACAAGATATTGTGGGCCGCGCCGCGTCCGCATCCGCGCTTCTCTTTCCTACACGCAAAAATTCCGCAAGGGTTGCATCCTGCCGAAAATTTTCTGTCCGCAAAAAGCTGCCCTTTTGCAAAGGGGGCTTGACAAGAGCAGTCTAATACGTTAGACTGCAATTACAGTCTAACGTATTAGACAAGGAGGGAATGCCTATGTCCACCCCGAAGATCTTTGAGAGCGAATACCGGTTCTGCCTGATTTTATGGGAGCATGAGCCGCTGCCCAGCGCGGAGCTGGCAAAGCTGTGCAAAGAAAGGCTCGGCTGGAGCCGGACGACGACGTATACGGTCATCCACCGTCTAGGCGAGCGCGGCATCGTAAAAAACGAAAACGGCCTCGTCTCCTCCCTCGTCTCCAAGGACGAGGCGCAGGCGGCAGAGCTGGACGAGCTGGTCGAGAAGACGTTCGAAGGCTCGCTCCCCGCGTTCATCGCGGCGTTCGCACGCAAGACGAAGCTTTCGCAGGACGAGGTCGACCGGCTGCGCGCCATGATCGACGGCTATGAGGAGAAGCGGCCATGACAAATCTTTTTCTCGGCTTTCTCAACCGCAGCCTGTCTGCGGCGGTTCTGATTTTTGCGGTCGTGCTGGTGCGGCTGGCGTTCAAAAAAGCGCCGAGATGGCTGCTGTGCGCCCTGTGGGCGCTGGCGGCGGTGCGGCTTTTGTGCCCGTTCTCGATTGAAAGCGTGCTGAGCCTCATTCCGAGCGCGGAGCCGGTGCAGCCGGAGATCGTGTATTCCGCCGCGCCAGCCATCACGAGCGGCATCCCGGCGGTCGACGCCATTGTAAATCCGCCCTTACAGGCCGCGTTTACGCCCGACCCCGCGCAGAGCGCGAACCCGCTGCAAATCCTGACGGAGCTTGCCGCATGGGTCTGGCTCGGCGGCTGCGCGGTGCTTATCCTGTACGCGGCCATTTCCGCGCTGCGCCTGCGGCTTCGTGTGCGCACGGCGGTGCGGCTGGAGGGAAACGTGTTCCAGTCGGAATTCGTCCCGTCCCCGTTCATCCTCGGCGTGATTCGGCCAAGAATTTACCTGCCCTTCGGGCTGGAGCCCGGCGCGCAGGACATGGTTCTGGCGCACGAGCGCGCACATTTAAAGCGCGGCGACCAGCTCTGGAAGCCGCTGGGCTTCCTGCTCCTGACGGCATACTGGTTCAACCCCGTCTGCTGGCTGGCGTATGTTTTATTCTGCCGCGATATCGAGGCGGCCTGCGATGAAAAGGTCGTGCGCGAGCTGGGAGAGAGCTGCAAGACGGCCTATTCCCGTGCGCTGCTGCAATGCAGCGTCCCGCGCCGGATGATCACGGCCTGCCCGCTGGCCTTCGGCGAGACGGGCGTGAAGGGCCGCATCAAGTCCGTTTTAAATTACAAAAAGCCTGCGTTCTGGGTCGTGCTGGCGGCGGTATTCGTGTCCATCGCCGTGGCCGTGTGCTTCCTGACCGACCCGAAGACGGACGCAGAGCAGCCGGAGGAAGAGCCGCCCGCTTCTTCTACCGCAGACAGCCCCGCAGAGGCAGACAGCACGCTCCCGACAAGCGCGTTCTTTTCCAGTATAGAGGACTACGCCGAATATTATATCGCGCAGGTCATTTTGCCGGAGCCAATCGAATATAAGGTGCTGACCGACGGCGGATTTGAGACTGTAACAGATACGGTGCAGGACGCGCAGATGGTGAACCTCGAGCAGCTTGCATCCCTGTCCGGCCTCGACCCGGAGGGAGACTTGCAGCTCTGGAGCTACAAAATTGCGATCGCGCCGGAAAATGCCGACGGGCGCACCTTCATGCTGGGCGCTGATACCGGCCTGTCGTATATCGACGGGCAGGAATATCTGGTGGACAACACCCGCTATCTCGTGACCGTCACCTATCGCAGCGAAACGCAGGACTACCGCCTGCTCGGCTGGACAAAGGACACGGACGGCACGGCGCTGTCCGTCTATGAGCAGTCCGGGCGCTTGACGGACTATCTGCGCGACATTTACGCCGCGACCCATGGTGCAAATAATATACAGGGCTATTTCTATCCGAGCTTCTATAACGGCATGGACGGCTACGGCAGGGCCGTTCATATTGACGCGTACTTCTCCACCTTCCCAGACGAGGCCGGAGGCTGGGGCGCGTATCTGCCCACGACCGGCTGGGAATACGACGAGCAGGACGACCTCTGGCGCAGCACCTACAGCACCGGCTCGACGTTCGCCGTCCGCTATGTTGAAAAGACGATCACCGAATGCTCCGCCGGCTATACCGCGCGCGGCTGTCTCAGCGAGGTGACGCAGCGTGGCGAGACGATCTCCGTCGAGGCGGGTGAGCAGAACGAGATGGTCTATCTCTGCGGCGTAAAAGATGGCTGTTACGAGGTCACGATCCACTGGCCGCGCGGGGCGGATGAAACCGATGCTTCCGGCTATAACCCGTATCTGCAGGCACGCTATGAAGGGCAGCTGCTAAAGCAGATGGCCGCGAGCTTTACCGCCTGCGCAGGCGCTTCCGTGACGCTGGGAAGCGCGGACGGATACACGTTCCGGCTCGAAACGGAAACGGCCTCCTGCCCGGAGGGCAGGACTGACTGCACGCTTGCGCACACGAAAACGCAGCTTGTCTGTGAGGAAAACGGGCAGGTGCACCCGCTCGGTGCGCCGCTGCTGGACGGTGCGTGGTGGCTGATCGACATCAACGCGCCGAAGGCCCGCTTCGGCTATCTGGAACAGGATCTGCACACAGGCCGCTTTTCAAGCGGCAGCGACCGGTTCGATCTGACACGCTGGCGCTCTGACGACCGCGTGGAGATGTATACGGACGCATCGCTGTCGGGCGACCCCATCGCGCTTCCCGATGCGGCAGAGACAGACCGTTCTCTGCCGGTGCAGCGCTGTGAGCTTGTGCTTCCGAACGGGGTCTTCCCCGGCATGGATTACGCAGCCGTTCTGCAAAGGGCGGCAGCCTATCAGGGCAGTCCCGTCCGGAAGGGCAAAATGCGCGGGGACAACTTTACGGTCGACGGCGTGAGCTATCAATTTACACAGCACAGCGACGGCACCGTCCGGCTGGACGCATGGTCCTGCGAGGACGAGCTGCTCTACGGCGGGCCGGGAATCGGCTCCTCGTCGGACTTCCTGCGCGGCATTCAGCTCGGCGACAATCTGGACCATGTTCTAGCCGCGCTTCCCGCTGCCGATTGGACGCCGGAGCAGGAGCGGCAACAGTTCCTCTACGGCAGTTCCGGCGACGCGCTCTGCGCGTGGATCTGGTGGGATCATGACGGCTTTTATACGATCGACATCGGCTGCGGGGAGCTTTCCTGCATCATTCGCACCGGCACAGATGGCCTTGTCCGCAGCATCAGCGTCAGCGGCTGAAACGATTGCGCTTGCATTCCGCGCCGCCTGCGGTATAATAAAAGAAAAACCGCAGGAGGAACACCCCTATGATCGCTCTCGCTTGTGACCACGGCGCGCTTGATCTCAAGCACGCCATTATGAAGCATCTCGAACAGCGCGGCCTTGCCTATAAGGACTTCGGCTGCTACACGAAAGACAGCTGTGACTATCCCGACTTTGCAGGCCCGGCGGCGCAGGCCGTCGCCAGCGGCGAATGCGACCGCGGCATCGTCTGCTGCACGACCGGCATCGGCGTGTCCATCACGGCCAACAAGGTCAAGGGCATCCGCTGCGCGCTGCTCGACAACCCCATGTCCGCAAGACTCACCCGCGAGCACAACGACACCAACATGATGGCCCTCGGCGCAGCCGTGACGGGCGAAATGCTGGCCCTTGAGATCGTCGACGTGTGGCTGGACACGGCGTTCTCCGGCGTCGAACGTCACCAGCGGCGCATCGACAAGATGATGGCCTACGAGCATGACTGAGCTTACCCGCCTGCGCGCGCAGATCGAGGCGTTTGCGCCTTATAACGAGCAGGAGGAGGCCGACCGGCGGCAGATGCTGGCCGACATGGACTGCTTCTCCGATCTCCTTACGCGCGAAAATGCTACGGCGCACTTTACCGCCTCCTGCTGGATCGTAAACCCGGACAGGACGAAGGTGCTCATGGCCTATCACAATCTCTATCAGTCCTGGGCCTGGCTCGGCGGACACGCCGACGGGGAAGCCGACCTTCTTTCCGTCGCGCTGCGCGAGGCAAATGAGGAATCCGGCGTGCTGGCCGCGCCCGTCTCCCCGGATATCTTCTCACTCGAAATCCTGCACGTCGCGCCGCACGTCAAGCGTGGAAAATTCGTCTGCGCCCACCTGCATCTGAACGCGACGTATCTGCTGGAGGCCGACGACAAATCCCCCATCCGCTGCAAGCCGGATGAAAACAGCGCCGTCCGCTGGCTTTCGGTGCAAGATGTTTTATCCTCCGTCTCCGAGCCTGCCATGCGCCCGGTCTATCAGAAGCTCATGGAAAAAGCCGCCCAGCAAACCTGAGCGGCAGGAATCTGCGAAACAGCCTCCCGTTGTCATGCCATGCATGAGAATGGGAGGCTGTATTTTGAAGGAAATGCCGGAGAGAATGCGCCTGCAAACATGAAAAACGCTCCTGCGGCAATCAAGACCGGGGTTCCCGCCGCGGCAGGATTACCGGGACCGCAGGAGCGCAAATACAGCCTTGGACGGTGGACGCTCGGGCGAATCGCCCCTTTCGGCCGGTGTCTCATCAGCTGTATTTATTGTGCCAATGCTCTTTCCGAAACCGATGTGCCCGCTCAAGGCGAATCAAAAGGCCGAAGCCCCCCCGGCAACCACGTCCAAGACGCCCCGTATATCACTGGCTGTGATCTCACTGTACCACAGTTTCCGGGCACTGTCAATCAAATCCAGAAAGAAACCAGCGCAGCAGCCCGTGCCGGGCCGCTGCGCTTATGCTTACAGACTTCCCGGATGGCGCGGGATGTACGTGCCGATGGGGCCGGTCTTCATTTCGCCGTGGTCGACGGCGAGCGTGCCGCGCAGATAGACCTGTGCGATGGAACCCCTGGTCTTGAAGCCCTCATAGGGCGTGTAGCCTGCGGCGGAAAGCTGCGTCTGCGCGGTGATGACCGTGTCAGCCTCAGGATCGTAGACGACGATATCCGCGTCGCTGCCGGGCGCGATCACGCCCTTGCGCGGATATGCGCCATAGAGCCGGGCGGGGTTTTCGGACAGCAGGGCGCACATCTGCTCCTTTGTGATGCGGCCTTCGGCCACGCCTGCGGTATAGAGCAGCTCGCCGCGCGTTTCCACGCCGGGAAGACCGCCGGGGATCTTCGTAAAGTCGCCGCGTCCGGCGTCCTTCTGTTTCAGCGTAAAGCTGCAATGGTCGGTCGAGACGGTCTGAATGCTGCCGTTGGCAAGGGCCTTCCACAAAACCGCCTGATCCTCCTTCTTGCGCATGGGCGGTGCGCAGATATAGCGCGCGGAGGCGGAATAGTCCTCCTGATAATAAACGCTGTCGTCCAGCAGCAGGTAGTGCGGGCACGTCTCGACATAGACCTTCTGGCCGCGCTCACGCGCGTGCATAACTTCGAGCAGCGCCTCCTTCGTGCTCAGATGCACGATCACGATGGGAACGTCCGCGACCTCCGCAATGCGCAGCAGATGGGCCACGGCCTCCGCCTCAAGCGGATTCGGGCGGCACTCGGGATGGGACGACGGGGCCGTCTTCCCTTCCGCCTTGTGCTGCGCGATCAGCGCGTCGATCACGCCCGCGTTTTCGCAGTGAACGCCCGCGATGCCGCCGTATTTCTTCAGTTCCAGCAGCGCGGAAAACAGGTCCTGATCGCCGATCATCATGGCGGGATATGTCA
>OLYM01000372.1_pt1 | contig 18137 bp, 11 predicted proteins | sample 1673691 | NCBI WGS metagenome assembly OLYM01 (sample SAMEA103958123, study PRJEB25191) | human gut metagenome | reverse complement strand
ATCCGGGGAAGTTTGAACACGTCTACCTCGCCTATCCTCTCATCTACTCCTCCGAAGACCTCGACAGGGTCATCGACGCCGTCCTCGGCAGCCTCGCGAAAGACAGGAAGCCCGGCGACTATGTGGTCCTCATGGGCCATGGCAACGACAGAGGCGCCAGCGACCTTACCCTGGCCGCCATTCATGACCGCTTCCTGCAGAAAGATCCCCATGTCTTTGTGGCCACGGTCGAGGGAGCCAACGGCTTCAGCCATATTCTGCCTGTCCTGAAGAGCAGAAAGGCCAAGACCGTACACATTGAACCTCTCATGGTCGTCGCCGGCGATCACGCCAACAATGATCTCGCTGGCAGCGAGGATGACTCCTGGGCCTCCCAGATGAAGAAGGCCGGCATGAAGGTCGTGCCCCATCTGCGCGGCCTCGGCGAAATTCCGGCCATCCGCGACATCTACCTGAGCCATACGCAGGCCGCCAAAGACGACATGGCTCATCCCAAAAAGTCCGACTAAACACCACGTTTATGCGGCCGGACACGGGTCCGGCCGCTCATTTTTCCCTTTCAAACAGCAGCAGACGGCGTTCCGCCTCATAAAAGATACAGCATGAAACCAGGAAAACTCATCGGCATCGGAATAGGCCCCGGAGATCCCGAACTTCTCACCATCAAAGCGGCCAGGATTCTCAAATCCTGCGGCGCTGTCTTCACCGTCATCTCCCAGCACGTGGACAAGAGCGTCTCCGAGACGGTTGTGCGCTCCGTCGCCCCAGACGCGCGCATCATCCGCCTTACCTTCAGCATGTCCCGCGACAGAAAGGAGAGGGAGGAGCAGGTCCTGCGCAACGCGGAGCGCATCCGCGACGAACTCCTCAAGGGACAGGACTGTGCCTACACGACGCTCGGCGACACACTCACCTATTCCACCTACGGGAACATGATCGCGCACCTGAAGAAGCTGCTTCCGGACTTCAGGTACGAGACAGTGCCGGGCATCACCTCCTACAGCACGCTGGCTGCCAGAAGCGGCGCCGTTCTCGTGGAAAACACGGAAGATCTGCGCGTGGTGCCCGCCTTCAAATCCTCCATGGCCGGCAGCATCGAATTTCCCGAAGGATCCTCCACGATTCTCCTGAAGACCTATCACAGCAGGGCCGCCCTTATCGAAAGGCTGAAGAAGGAAAAGAATCTCGACGTGGTCTACGGCGAAAACCTGACCATGGAAGGCGAATTCATCTCGCGGGATCTTGATGAAATCGCGGCCCGCCCCGACGCCTATTTTTCGCTCATGCTGGTGCGCCACAGGCGGGGAGGCAGGGATTAACCCCATGCAGGAACACACAGATCCGGCCCCGGGCACTCCCCCGGCCGCTTCACCGAAGCTCCCCCGCCGCCATAGAAAACGCCCCCTGCCCTGGACAAAGACCTCCTGGCGCATCTGGTTCGTCTGCGCCATGGGCCTCTCCATATGGATGACCGTGAACATGCCTTCCGGCATGGGGAAGAGCCAGACCGCGGGCCGGCAGAACACCGCCGTGACGCAGGAGACCGGTCAGCCGCCCCACCGCGCGCCGGGCGTGAGCGGAGAAATGACGGACAGGGAAACCCCGCCGTCCGGCATGGGGCACAGGAGAGAGGGCGGAGAAAAGCCCGGCCCCCATGCCGGAAAAGAATCCCCTGACGGAATGAATGACGGCACGGCCGCCCGGACCGGACACGCAAAGCACGGGCATACCCCGAAAACGGCGCTTGAAAAACTGGAAGCGCGCGCCCTCATGTTCGGCAGGCTCTTTTTCTTCGTGGCTCTCGGCGCCCTGCTCGGCGGCATCATCGAAGGCCGCTGCTGGTACATGGCCCTCGCCGCGACGCTCGGCCGCATTACCCGCGCGGCGAAACTGCCCAACATCGTGGGCCTCGCCATGCCCACGGCCCTGGCCTCCGGCCCGGCTGCGGACAGCATGCTCGTGGCCGGCCTCAATGAGGGCGAAATCCGCGCCTCTGCCGTCATAGCCGGCGGCTGCGCCAACAGCTTCCTCGCCTACCTGTCGCACTCCATCCGCACCATGTATCCCGTCATCGCGGCCATCGGCATGGCGGGCGTCTTCTTTTACGCCATTCAGATCACGGGCGGGCTCCTCGCCGTCCTCGGCATCTTTGCCTGGAACCGGTGGCACGTATCGCGTCTCGAAAAAAAGGAAGGATACACCTCCGGCAGCGGGACAGCGGCGAAGGAACAGGGGAAAAACGCCGTGGTGCTCCCCTGGAAGGAAACGCTGAAAAAGAGCGCTGTGCGCGCCCTGGCTCTGCTCTTCCGGCTGGCCTGCATTTCCGTGCCCCTTATCCTGGCCATGGAGTGGCTCATCCGCTGCGGAGCCCTGGACTTCTGGGACAGGGTCGTGCCCGCAGCCGTGAGCCACTACTTCCCTGAGCAGCTGCTCACCATCATCGCGGCCCAGCTGGGCGGCCTCGTGCAGTCCTCCTTCGTGTCCGCGGGACTTTTCGATCAGGGCCTCATCACCAAGCCCCAGATCCTGCTCGCCATGCTCACGGCGAGCGCGGTGAGCAATCCCTTCCGCACCCTGCGGCGCAACCTGCCCACAGCCCTGGCCATCTTCCCGCTGCCCATAGCCCTTACTATCGTCATCGGCATGCAGGTGGCCCGGCTCCTGACCACAGTCTGCGGCATCGCCCTGGTGATCTTCTGGATGCACTGCCAGATCTGAGCATTGCCCCGGCATCCGGTATGCGGCATTATCGGTCTCTGAAGGAGAACAGCATGGAGAAGAATCAGGAGCGCGCGGAGCGCGTGAAAGACGTCATGGCACGCCTCAGGTGGAACATGCCCGGAACCGACATCGAAAAGGAGAGCTTCAGGACCATTGAGCGCGAGTTTCCTGAGGTAAAGCGCGCTTTCCCGGGCAGGGAGTGGATCATCGCGAGGCGTCTCATCCACACTACCGCCGATCCCTCCATCGCGGCCGATCTCGCCTTCAGGGAAAATCCCATCAGCTCCGGAATCGCGGCGCTTCTGCGCGGCGCGCCCATCTTCTGTGACTCGGGCATGATCCGCGCCGGACTCTCCGTGGCGAAACTCTCAAAGCTTCATCCCTCCTACACGAGGGAGAACCTGCACTGCTTTATCGCTGACAGGGACGTGGCCGAACGCGCCCGCAGGGAAGGACGCACGCGCGCCATCTGCGCCGCGGAAAAGGCGCGCCCCCTTCTCGACGGCGGCATCGTGCTCATCGGCAACGCCCCGCTGGCCCTGGCCCGCGTCGCGCGTTACGTGCTCGAGGAAGGCCTGCGGCCGGCGCTCGTCATCGGCATGCCCGTAGGCTTCGTCAACGTGACCGAATCGAAGGAGCTCCTCTCCCTCTGCCCCGTTCCCCAAATCGTTCTCAAAGGCCGCCGCGGAGGCTCTCCCCTGGCCGTGGCCTGCCTGCACGCCATCATCGAATGTGCCTCTGCAGGCGGGGAAAAGGCGTGAGCGCCGCGGCGGATCTGCCTCTCGGCGCGCCTCCGGACAGATGGGAGCCGTGGGACGGGACGCCCCTGCCCGACGCCCCCTTCCTGCGCTGGGGGTACAGCACGGGCGCCTGCGTCACAGCGCTCATCAACGCGGCCTGGCTCATGAGGGAAGGACGTCTTTCCACGGGATTTTCTCCCGTGCTCTTCGGCGACGGACGCGAGCGGCTGCTGCCCCTCCTGCCTCCGGATCCGGGGAAACCCGGCCTGCTCTTCATCCGCAAAAACGGGGGCGACGATCCCGACAGCACCCACGGCGCCGTTCTCTGCGCACGGCTTGTCCCTGCCGGGGACGCGCCTGACCCGCGCGGCTACGGACTCTCCATCGGCCGGGGCACGCTCTTCCTGGAGTCCCTCGGCGGCATAGGCCTCTGCACGAGGGGCGGACTCGACTGTGACCCCGGGCACTGGGCCTTCAACATCTCCGTGCGGCGCATGATAGCCCGCAACCTTGAACGGCTTGACTTCGGGAAGGCCCCCATCCGCCTCACCGCGCAGATCGGCGTCGAGGACGGGGAGAACCTCGCGAAAACCACGCTCAACCCTGCGCTCGGAATAACGGGCGGCATTTCCATACTCGGCACCACGGGCCTCGTGCGCCCTTTCAGCCACGACGCCTATATCGCTTCCATCCGTCTCTGCGTGCGCTCGCACGCCTTTTCCGGAGGAGACACCATGTTCTTCTGCACGGGCGGACGCTCGGAGAAGGCAGCCCGCCTCTGGACCAGGGAAGGAGCCGGCCGGGAGATCTTCGGCTTCCAGCCCGACGGAGCCTTCACCAGCATCGCGGACTTCATCGGCGAAAGCGTACGGGCCGCGGAGGAATACGGCATGCGGCGCGCCGCCATCTGCTGCATGCCTGGCAAACTGCTGAAGTACGCCTGCGGCCTCTTCAACACCCACGCCCACAGAACGGCGCAGGATATCCCGCGCCTCGCGGAACGCCTCGGCCTTCTCGGCGCGGATGAAGAACTCGTAAGGAAGACTGCTGCCTGCGCCACGGTGCGCGAGGCGCTCGGGCTTCTGCCGGAAAAACTCAGAGCCCCGCTTCTCCGTGATCTCACCCGTCTCGCCCTCGCTGCCTTCCGCCGCATGCTGCGGGAGCCTTCCGCCCCGGACGCGCCCGCCTTCAGCATACTTCTGCTCACGTTTTCCGGAACCGTTTACGGCTGGTACACGCCGGAAGGGAAAATTCTATGAAGAATCAGCCATCCGAAGGACGCCTGGACGTCCTCTCCTGCGGCCTCACGCTCAGCCAGGAGACGGCAGCGCAGGCGAAGCAGGCCGAACATATCTTTGCCTCAAAGCGCCTCCTCGGAGACCTGCACGCCGACGGCGGAGGCCACGTGCTCCACACCATCACCCGGCATCCCGAAGAGGACGCCATCGAGGCTGTCACCCTTGCCAGGCAGGGGCACAGCGTTGCCGTGCTCGCTTCGGGGGACGCCCTCTACCACGGCATGGGAAAAACCGTGGCGAACGTCCTGAAGACGCTTCCCCTGCCCAAAGGACGGGTGCGCTTTCACCCCGGCATTACGGCCTTCCAGGCCCTCTGCCACAAACTGGGGCTTCCCTGGAGCAGCGCCAGGCTCTTTTCCGCCCATTTTCAGGAGCCTGCCGTGCGGTCCATTCTGGAGGCGCCTTTCGCCATCGTGTACGGCGGATCCCCCCTCACGGCTTCCGGCATAGCGCGGGCCCTCGTGGACTGCATGCCCGCTGCGGCCGGGCGCGGCGCCATTCTGGCCGAATATCTGGAAAGCCCGCAGGAACGCATCGTGCGCGGCACGCTCGAAAGCGTGAGCCGTATCGTGGCCGGTCCCACGTCCATTCTGGTCGTCCTGCCTGAAAACGCGGTGCCTCCCGTGATGGCTCTGGGGCTCCCCGACTCCCGCTGGAAATTCGAACGCCACCTTATCACGAATCCCGTGGTCCGCGCCGCGGCCCTGTCCCGGCTCAGGCTCCCGGCATGGGGCGTGCTCTGGGATCTCGGAGCCGGTTCCGGATCCGTGGGCATCGAGGCAGCGGCGCTGCGCCCCGACCTGGATGTCTGGGCCGTGGAGAAGAATCCCGCCCGGCTCAGGGACATGGAGGAGAACCGCAGAGCCTGCGGCGTCACCAACTACCACATCATCGGCGGGGATATTCTCACGAAGATCCCCAGCCTGCCCAATCCCTCGCGCGTTTTTATCGGCGGCGGAGGGAAGGACATTGCCGCCATCCTGAAGGCCGCGCTCCTGCGCCTCGCGCCGGGAGGCCTGGCCGTGGTCTCGGCTGTCACCATGGAAACCGTGGCCGCGCTGACCACGCTCTACCCTCAGTTCAGGCTCTCCGCCGTCAGCCTCTCCGTCAGCGAGGAAAGGGACTTCGGGCCCGATCTCCACATGATGGCCCCCGCACATCAGGTCTATCTCTTTTCCTTCCGGGCCCCCGAACCCGGAAGCATCACGCCCGCCGCACCTCTCGGCGGCGCGGAAAAAACCGAGGAACGCTCATGACTCCCGTTATCTTTCTGGGCGCCGGACCAGGCGCCGCCGATCTGCTCACGCTCCGCGGCCGCAGGGCCCTTGAGGAAGCCGGCGCCGTGCTCTACGCCGGATCCCTGGTCAATCCGGATATTCTTTCCTGCTGCAGCAGAGACTGCCTTCTGAAGGACTCGGCCGGACTCGATCTCGAAAGCCAGGTGGCTTTCATGATAGAAGCGCGCGGGAAAGGCCTTTCCGTGGTGCGCCTGCACTCCGGCGATCCTTCTCTTTACGGCGCCGTGCGCGAGCAGATGCGCGAACTTGAAAAACGCGGCGTTCCCTATGAGGTCATTCCCGGCGTCACCTGCGCCTTCGCCGCGGCCGCAGTCCTCAGAACGGAGCTCACTATGCCCGGTGAAGCGCAGAGCGTGGTCATCACGAGATGCCCCGGCCGCACGCCCCTGCCCGCCGGGCAGGAACCTGCCGCTTTCGCGGGGACGGGCGCCACACTGATCTTCTACTTAAGCGCCGGACACTACGCGGATCTCACGGCCGAACTCATGGAGAAGGGAGGCCTTTCCCCTGACACGCCCGCCGCGGTTGTGGCGCGGGCCAGCTGGCCTGACGAACGCGTGCTGCGCGCCCCACTGAAAGACATCGCCGCGAAGGCTGCCGGAGCCGGCGTCTGCCGCCAGGCTCTTCTCCTCGTGGGCAGGGCCCTCTCGGATCCGGCAGAGGATGCCGGCGCTTCCTCAAAGCTCTACTGCAGGGACTTTTCCCACGGCTACCGCTCGAGCCTCGAAGACGAACGCTTTGAAGGGCGCGTGGCCGTGCTGGCCTTCTCCCGCAGGGGAGAAGCCAAAGCCCGGGAAATCGTCACCGGCCTCGGCGCCGGCAGGGCCGAATTCCTGCAGGGCGGCATCCGCGAAGACGTCTTCAGGGACGCGTGGAGCCGCTTTGACGGCGTTATCTGCGTGGGCGCCACGGGCATCGCGGTGCGCCTCGCCGCCCCGCTCCTCGGGGACAAGTGCACGGATCCCGCTCTCGTGGCCGTGGACGAGCGCGGCCGCTTTGCCGTAAGCCTCGCCGGAGGGCATCTCGGAGGCGCCAACCGGCTCGCCCGCAGAACGGCCCGCGTCACGGGCGGCCAGGCCGTCATCAGCACGGGCACGGACTGCGAGGCCCTCACCGCCTTTGACGAGGCAGCCTCGCGGGAGGGGTGCAGGGTCCTGAACGCCGAGGCCATCCTGCCGGCAAGCCGCGCGCTCATGGAAGGGAAGAACGTGTCCTTCTTCGGGCCTGAGGAAATTTACCGGAAATACTGGGCAGCGTGCCCGAACGTGCGCCACGGTGAATGGACAGGAGGCCCCTGCGTGCTCTGGGATGCGGAGAAGGCGCCGGAGGGGGCCTCTCAGGTCCTCTTCATCTCTTCGCGCAGCCTTGTGCTCGGCCTCGGGTGCCGGAAAGACGTTGCCCCAAAAGCTTTCGCGGAAGAAGCTCTGGCGTTTCTGCAGCGTCACGGCGTTTCCCCGTCGCGCCTCGCCGGGATAGCCAGCATTGACCTCAAGCGCAGTGAGCCGGCCATTCTGTCTCTCAGGGAAAAGCTCGGCGTCCCGGAACTCTTCTTCTATCCGGCGGAGGAACTCTCCTCTGTGCCCGGGACCACGCAGTCCGAAACGGTGCGGGAGCATACGGGCACGGGATCGGTTTCCGAAGCCGCAGCCCTCACCGCCGCATCAGAACTTGGCAGAAGCCCGGCGCGACTCACCGCACCCAAGGAAACGGCCCTGCAGAGCATGACCTTCGCCCTGGCCCGCATCCCGCACAGCCGGGGACAGCATCCCGGCCGGGAGGGCGCGGGGAAGCCCGGCACGGTCACGGTCGCGGGTCTCGGGTCCGGACAGCCTGACGGCATCACGCCTGAAGCGCTGAAGGCGGTGCGCGAAAGCAGCGCCGTGGCAGGCTACACCACCTATCTTGACTATATCAGGCCGCTTCTCGCCGGCAAACACGTCATCGAGAGCGGCATGCGCGGCGAAATCGAGCGCTGCACAAAGGCTCTCGAAGCCGCGGTCCGCGGCGAGGACGTCTGCGTGGTCACGAGCGGCGACCCCGGTGTTCTGGCCATGGCAGGCCTCATTTACGAGCTCAGGTTCACCACAAAGGCTTTCGCCTCTGTCCCCGTGCGCGTGGTGCCGGGCGTCACGGCTGCCTCCCTCGCTGCCGCGGCCGTGGGAGCGCCCCTCCAGAACGGGTACGCGCTCGTGAGCCTCTCTGATCTTCTCGTCCCCGCGGACGAGGTGAGGCAGAACCTCCATGCGGCCGTACAGTCACGCCTGCCCGTAACCCTTTACAATCCGGCCGGCAGAAAGCGCCGCACCCTCCTCGGCGAGGCGTTGTCCCTCTTCAGGAAGGAACGCGGGGAAGATCTCCCCTGCGCCCTGGTACGCCACGCCGGCCAGCCGGAACAGACTGTCTGGACGGGACGCCTCGGCGACTTCCCGCAGGAGGACGTGGACATGGCGAGCCTCATCATTCTCGGAAGCCCCAGATCAAAGCTCAGGGACGGCGTGTTCTACGAGGCGCGCGGCTACGCGGACAAGTACGCCGGGCGCATGGGGAAGTAGTCTGCATGCCCGCCTTTTCTGCCTTCTGCGTGGCCGCCCCCCGTTCAGGGGAAGGCAAGACCACGGCCGCCATGGCCCTCTGCCGCGCCCTCAGGGAGAAGGGACTCGCCGTGCAGGCCTTCAAGTGCGGGCCTGACTACGTGGATCCTACCTTTCTCGCTACGGCATCAGGACGCAGGGCCCTCAATCTGGACACCTGGCTCATGGGCGAAAACGGCGTGCGCCGGATTTTCGCCCGCGCCGGCCGGCAGGCCGATGTCTGCGTCGTCGAAGGCGTCATGGGACTCTTCGACGGCAGGGGCCCGGGGGATCTTTCCGGATCCACGCTCGACTGCGCGCGCGTGCTCGGCCTGCCCGTGATCCTCACGGTGAACGTCCGCGGCATGGCCGCCTCCATCGCGCCCCTGGTGGCCGGATTCCAGGACTCCGCCAGACGGCACGGCGTCCGTATAGCCGGCATCCTCGCCCAGAACGCGGGGTCAGGGCGGCACACAGCCATGCTGAAGGCCGCGCTTGAAGAGGCGGGACTTCCGCCTCTCCTGGGGAGCCTGCCCAGGGATCCCGCCTTTACCCTCCCCTCGCGCCAGCTCGGCCTCACCCCGGCAGACGAGACGGCCGGCGCGGAACGCCTCTGCGCGGCACTGGGAAAAAGCCTCGCGGAACGCTCCGATCTGGAAGAGATCCGCGCCCTCACGGAAGTGGAGCGTCCCGGAGCGCCGGAGAACCCGGTTTCCGTGGAAGGCACCGGGCGGAAACGCCTCGCCGTGGCCCGTGACAGCGCGTTCTGTTTCTATTACGAAGAAAACCTCGCATGGCTTACTGCGCGCGGCTGGGACATCATCCCCTTCTCGCCTCTCGCGGACAGGGCGCTTCCTTCCTGCGACGCGGTCTATCTGGGAGGCGGCTACCCCGAGGTTTTCGCCGGAAAGCTCGCTGCCAATACCGGCATGCGGGAATCCGTGCGCGGCGCCGCGCTGACAGGGCTTCCCGTCTACGCCGAGTGCGGCGGGTTCATGTATCTCGCAGAGGACATCGTGACGAAGGACGGCCGCTTCCCCATGGCCGGCGTGCTCGACGCTGAGGCCATCATGGGAGAAAAGCTCTCTTCCCTGGGCTACCGCGAAGCCCGCTTCCTCTGCGCGCCCCCCTTCGGTCTGGGAGATACCGGCCTCGTCCTCAGGGGGCACGAGTTTCACTGGTCGTCCATGAACTTTCATACGGCTTACCCGCCCCTCGCCTCAGTGGCCATGAAGGACGGATCCCTCATTCCCACAGGCGTGTGCGCGGGGTCCGCCCGCAATGTGCTCGCGGGCTACATTCATTTTTACTGGGCCGACAGGCCGGCGGCGCGGACCGGAGAAAAAGCCCCGGGCGCCCTCATCCTTCTGACAGGCCCCTCCAGCGCGGGCAAGACAACACTCGCCGCGGCCATCGAAGCCGAGATGAAGAAGCGCGGGAGAATCTGCTTCCGTTTTTCCCTGGACGGTTTCCTGGCAGCGTACCTCCATGAGGGCGCGCCCTTCACGAGCGTGGCCGGAGCCGAACGCGCGGGCATCCCGGCCGCTGCCATGTGGCACGCGGCCCTGCGGGAAGCCGTGCTCAGGGGCGGCGTCTGCGTGGCGGATCACGTGCTCTGCGGCGCTGACGCCTGGCAGGCGGATTTCACCGGAGCCCTCCGGGGGCTCCGCGTCCTTCCCGTTCGCACCCTCTGTTCCGAGGATATCCTGAAGAAGCGGGAGACCGGGCGGAAGGACAGGCCCAGCGACTGGGAGCACGCCAGAGCCCAGGCCAGGGCGCCCTTCACGCCCCTGCCCGGCGAAATCACGGTGAACACGGGAGAAGGAAACCCGGAAGATATCGCGGGACACGTGGCGGACATTTTCTGCGGGCGCTTTCCCGCGGACGGAGAAACCGATTCATGAAGCAGAACGGGGAAAGGCCGGCCCACGGCGGTGACAGGCTTTACATGGCAAAGCACACGGACATACCGGAAAAAGACATTCTCGACTTCAGCGTCAACGTGCGCCCGGACGGCCCTCTGCCCTCTCTCCTGGGCGCCATCACGCGGGCCATGAATGACATCGGCGTCTATCCCTCCCCGCACGCGGAGGAGGCGATGAAGGCCGCGTCCGATCTCTACGGGCTTCCCATATCCTCCTTCGTGTTCGGCAACGGCACCACGGAGATCATCCGCGCCCTGTGCCTTCTGCTCAAAAAACGCGGCTGCCCCTGCGCGGCCATTCCGGAACCGGCGTTCTGCGAGTACGCCTCAGGCTGGGAACTCACCGGCCTTCCCCTGCTGCGGCAGCAGTGCTCCATAATGAGGAAGCCCAGCGCCGTGCGGCCCGGAGATACGGATATCGACTTCCGGCTGCCCGCTGACTGGATCCTCTCCCTGCCCGAAGGCTGCGCCGTCTTCTTCGCCAATCCCGGCAATCCGGCCGGATCCTTTCTGCCCCGGCCCCGCCTTGAGGCGCTCATCCGGAAACGTCCGGATCTTGTCTGGATCATCGACGAGGCCTTCATGCGCTACGCCGGGCCGGACCGCGTCTTCTCGGCCATCCCCCTGCTGAAGGAAGGCGTCCTGCCGGGAGGCTGCCGTCTCGCCGTGCTGCGCTCGCTCACCAAGTTCGAGGGGCTGGCAGGCCTGAGGCTCGGTTTCATGGCCGCGTCAGACGATATGGCTGATGAAGTGCGCGCCATCCTGCCCGGGTGGAACCTCAACTGCCTCGCCCAGGCCGCGGCAAAGGCCGCCCTCTCGTCCTCAGAGGAAAGCCGGGCCGAGGAAAAGGCGGCACGCCGGCAGAACCTCGCCCTGCGCCGCGATCTCATGATGCGCCTTCAAAACCTGCCCCTGACCTTCTGCCGCTCAAAGGGCAACTACCTCCTCGTGAGGCTGAAGACACCGCGGCCCGCGCTCGGCGCGGAACTGCTTGCCCGCTTCGGCATCGCCCTCAGGGACTGCTCGGACTATCACGGCCTCGGAGACGGCTCATGGTACCGCATGGGCGTGCGCACGCCGGAAGATCACGCGCGCCTGGCCTCAGCCCTCACAAAACTGCTCACGCCTTCAGCGGCGCCGGCAGTCCTTAGGAAAAAACGCCCGGCCCTCATGCTGCAGGGCACCTGCTCCAACGCGGGCAAATCCATCCTCACGGCCGCCTTCTGCCGCATCCTGCGCGAGGACGGCTTTGACGCCGCGCCCTTCAAAGCCCAGAACATGTCCCTCAATTCCGGCGTGGCGCCGGACGGCGGGGAAATGGGCCGGGCCCAGATCCTGCAGGCCCAGGCCGCGGGCATCGATCCGGACTGCCGCATGAACCCCGTCCTGCTCAAGCCGAGTACGGACAGAGGCTCCCAGGTCATTGTCCTCGGCCGCCCCTCGGGCTTCGTGGAGGCAAAGGATTTTGGCTCCCTTAAGGCCCGTCTCTGGGAGCGCGTGACCGGAGCCTACGCCTCGCTTTCCGCGGAGCACGGGGTCATGGTGCTCGAAGGCGCCGGATCGCCCGGGGAAATCAACCTCAAAAAGAATGACATCGTGAACATGGCCATGGCCCGCGAGGCCGGCGCAAAGGTTCTGCTCGCGGGCGATATCGACCGCGGCGGGCTCTACGCCTCTTTTCTCGGCACATGGCTCACCTTTACTCCGGAAGAGCGCCGGCTCCTCGCCGGATTTCTCGTGAACCGCTTCCGCGGGGATCCCTCCCTGCTCGCCCCGGCACACGAATATCTTGCCCTTGCCACCGGAGCGCCCGTGCTGGGCGTCATCCCGTATATCAGATCCCTGAATCTCCCGGAGGAAGACAGTCTTTCCTGGAACGGCGCGCTCAACGCCCCGTCCGCAGAGCCGGACGCCCTGAATGTGGCCGTGGTCATTCTCGGGCATACCTCCAACTACACGGACATGGCGCCTCTCGCCATGGAGCCCGACGTGAACCTGCGCGCCGTGCGCCGCCCGTCGGAATGGGGCAGGCCCGATCTTGTCATCCTCCCGGGCTCCAGAAACACGGCTCTCGATCTTTCGAAACTGAGGGAGAGCGGGCTCGACGCCCTTATCCGGCGCCACGCGGAGAAGAACGGCTGGACTCTCGGCATCTGCGGCGGCATGCAGATCCTCGGGGAAAAAATACGCGATCCCCTGGCCGTGGAGACCCGGCAGGGAACAGCGGACGGTCTGGGCCTCCTGCCCCTTGAGACGGAACTCGCCGCTGCCAAGACCCTGCGCCGCGTGGAAAACGTGGCGACGCCGCTTGGCGTGCCCGCCTCGGGCTATGAAATCCATCACGGCGTCACGCGCCCGACAGCGGAGGGCCTTACCTTCTTCGGCAGGGAAGAAGAGGAAGGCGCCGTGCTTGGCGCGGGCCGCGGCCGGTGCTGGGGAACTTACCTGCACGGCCTCTTCGACAACGACGCCTTCCGCCGCGCCTTCCTCAACCGCGTGAAATCCTCGCTCGGCCTCGCCCCCCGGCAGGCCGGCCTCGTCTCGTATGACACGGAGCGCGCCATAAGCCGTCTCGCTGCCATCGTGCGCGGACATACCGACATGGACGCCATCTACCGGATCCTCGGCCTGAAGGGACGCAGATGAGCGCACTCCAGGCCCCCTTCCTCCTGCCCGCGGCCCTCATTCTGGATCTTCTCTTCAGCGAGCCGCCGGCACGCGTCCATCCCGTCTGCGGCATGGGATATCTGGCCTCCCGGGCCGAGCCTTTCTTCAGACGCCTCCTCTCCTGCCCCTTTCCGCCGGATACGGTAGGCGGCAGTACCCTGCGCGAGGGGATGGCCGGCTTTCTCGCCGGTCTCGCCGTTATCCTCCCCCCGGCCGTCCTGGCGTGGTGTCTCACGGCCCTCGCCGGGTATTCCGCCGGCACCGCGGGCGGCTTTGCCATGGCCGCGGTGTCAGTGTGGCTCTGCCTCGCTCCCGTCTCGCTCGCGCGCCACGCCCTCCGCGTGAGAGACGCCGCAGAGGCGGGAAATATTGAGGAGGCCCGGAAGGCCGTGTCCATGATCGTCGGCCGCGACACCTCCCTCCTCGATATGCGCGGCGTATGCCGGGCCTGCGTGGAGAGCGTGGCCGAAAATCTCACCGACGGCGTGCTCTGCACACTTTTCTGGGCCGTGGCAGGCGGCCTCACCGCGGGTTTTCCCGGCGCGGCAGCCCTCGTCATGGCCGAGCGCGCCACCAGCACACTGGACGCCCTCTGGGGCCGCAGGGACAGACGGTACCGGCATTTCGGAACATTCGGAGCGCGTCTCGACGATGTTTTCACGTATCTTCCGGCACGGCTCGCCCTGCCGGCCATTGCTCTCGCGTCCTTCTCCGTGAAAGCCTCTCCCGCCGCCGTCTTCCGTACGGGCTGGCGCTTCCGGCACGCCCACGAGAGCCCTAACAGCGCATGGAGCGAAGCGCCTTTCGCCGCGGCCCTCGGGCTCAGGCTGGGAGGCCCCGCGGTTTACGCCGGAATGAAGCGGGACCATCCCTGGCTTGGCACGGGCACACCGGACGCGGGATCCGGCCATATCACCCTGGCCATCCGGCTTATGTGGGCCGCCATCATCCTCTTCACCCTGGCCTCGTCCCTCATCCTGGCCGCGTTCAGCTGAAAAAAAAACGCGTCCGCTGTTTCCCCTTCCGGGAACAGCGGACGCGTCAGTGTCTTCTGTCTTCCAGACTATTTCAGGCTGTCGACGATATCCTTTGAAATGTGGAAGCTGTGGGCGTCGTCCGGGAATGTCCCGGCCTTCACCTCGCCGCAGTAGGCGGCCACGCCCTTCTTTACTTCGTCACCCACGTTCGCGAAGTGCTTCACGAATTTGGGCACAAAGTCAGAGAACATGCCGAGGAGATCCTGCCCCACGAGCACCTGTCCGGAGCAGTGCGGCCCCGCGCCGATGCCAATGGTCATGCAGGATACTTCCCGGGTAATGCGTTCGGCCAGAAGATCCGGCACGCACTCAAGGACCATGCCGAACGCGCCGGCCTCGTCGAGAGCGCGGGCGTCATCGAGCAGTTTCTGGGCCGCGGCCACGTTCTTTCCCTGCACGTGGAAGCCGCCCAGCGTATTGAGGGACTGCGGGGTGAGCCCGATATGCCCCATGACCGGAATGCCGGCCTGGGTCATGGCCCTCACCTGCGGACAGACCTCCCTGCCGCCTTCAAGCTTGACGGCATGGGCCCGGCCTTCCTGCATGAGCCGTCCGGCGTTGCGGACAGCGTCTTCCACGCTCACCTGGAAGCTCAGGAAGGGCATATCGCCCACGAGCAGGGCGTCACCCGATCCGCGGGAGACGCACAGCGTGTGATGCACCATGTCGTCCATGGTCACGGACACCGTGTCAGGCAGCCCCATCATGACCATTCCGAGCGAATCGCCCACGAGAATCATATCCGCGCCGGCGGCGCTCACAAGGCGGGCCATGGTGTAGTCGTACGCCGTGACCATGGCGAGTTTCTCGCCCCTGTTCTTTCTTTCCAGCAGAGAGGTTACCGTATTTTTCATTCCGAACTCCTCGGGCGGGGGGACGCCAGGGTCCGCCGGCCTTTAATGCGTGTGATCAAAAATTCTGGTGTTGGGCAACGCCTTCTTCAGAAGCTCCATGATTTTGTCATGGAACGGGCAGGGATAGCCGATGGGCGTGCCCTTCACGATGCAGGACGCGAGGCAGACAGCCTCGGCGCCGTGGGACGCCAGCATCTTCGCCCTGAGCGGGATCTTCTTGCCGGGGCATCCCCCGCAGTTCACGAATCCCACCAGCTCGATGTCGCCGTCCATCTCCGAAAAAACACCCTTGCGGCCGCGGATGGCCGCGAAATCGGTGCTTCCCGGGCACATGTCTTCCGTCTGCATGCAGCGGATAATGCCAACTTTCATAAATTCCCCCAGAGTCTTCTGCCCGGGGCACATGCCTCAGGCTTTTACCCCCGCCAGAATACCACGACCGCCGGAGAGCTCAAGGGAAAGCCTCCGCACGTCCGTGAACCCCGCCTCCCGCATGAGCGCCAAGAGTTCGTGATCCTTCCAGGTCCGTCCCTCCTCCGTATGCGTCAGCATGTTCAGGGCGAAAAGCGCGGGGAAAAGCGGGCCGTCCGGGCCAGAAAAAATATCGTGAACAAGAAGAAGGCCGCCCCGCTCAAGACTCCCGAACGCCCCGCGCAGCGCGCAGAGGACCTTCTCCGGTCCGAAGATGTGCAGCACCTGCGAAATCCAGACCACATCAAAGCCCGACGGCAGGGGATCCGTCAGAAAATCGCAGCCGTGGAAGAAAAGTCTGCCGGAAAGCCCCCTGGAAGCAATGAAGGCCTCTGCAGAGTCCCGCGTGCCGGGCCTGTCCAGAACCACGGCCGTGAGCTCCGGATTCTGTTCCAGGAAGGCCGCTGACCAGGCGCCCGTGGCGCCGCCCATGTCGAGGAGGCGTTTTCTGCCGGCAAGGCCGAGGCGGGGCACGATGGCAGAAGCCTGCAGGAGCGTGCCCGCCTCCATGCCTCCAAGGAAAGCCGTCCGCCGCTCCGGCGTCTTTTTCCGGCGGGGAAGGCTCCCTTCCAGCACGGCCCTGTCGAGTTCGGTCCATTCAGCGAGAAGCCTGCGCATGTGTTCCACGAGTCCCCGGGCGCTCCGGGGAGAAGCCGACGTCAGGCGGCTGCGGGAAAACTCCGTGAGCGAGGAGACGCCGTCTGCGCTTCTCCTGACGAGGCCCATGGCAGCCATGGCTTCGGCCAGCATGGATGTCCCCCTGAGAGAGGCACCGAGTTTCAGGGCCAGATCAGCGTCCGCGAGCGGCCCGTCGGCCAGGGCATCGAAAAGGCCGAGGTGTACCGCGCTCATGAGAGCCAGACTCTCCCAGTACCCGTGTGCCGTTTCGCTGAGCCTTTCGTCCGTCCACGCTTCTTCCCTGTTTCCCGTTCCTCGTTCCATGCATCTTCTCCTCTCTTTCCTCCCTCTGTCTGACTTCGGGCCTGGCCGCAATGGGGGCGGGATCCCCGGTCACGGCAAAGTCCCCCTTCCAGGACGGAGCCGCGGAAAAGACAGTCCCGTCCGGCAGGAAAAGCCGGAAGCAGTGCAGGTACATGGGGCCATTGCCTGGGCGTCCATACTTGCCGTCGTTCACGATGGGGTGTCCGGCAGCGGCAAGCTGCACGCGGATCTGATGCGTACGTCCTGTAAAAATCCGCACGAGAAGGAGCGTCGCCCCGCCGTTAAAGGCCAGCGCCCTCGCCGCCAGCACGGCCTCACGGCCGTCCGCGGGATTTTCCGAGGCCGTCATTTTTTCCTGCCCGCCCACGAGGCGCTTCGCGAGGTAGTGCCTGAGCACGTGCTCGCCTTTGTACGGCCAGTGCCCCGCAACCCAGGTGAGGTACTCCTTGCCGAGCCTGTCATGATCGCGGAAGAGCTCCTGCGCCCCCGTGAGGGCCTGAAAGGTCCGGCCGCAGAGCAGGACGCCCGACGTGTCCCGGTCGAGCCTGTGCGCCGGGGTGATGGGAAAAGCGGAATCCCCGGACATGGCCCGGAGGCGCTCCGATGCGGAATCCTCATGTCCTGTTCCGGGGTGCGTGGGCAGTCCGGCCGGCTTGAAGACGGCTACAAGGCCATCCTTCTCTCCAATGACAGGGAGTTCCGGCAGCTCAGGATCCACAGTCTTCGTCACGCCGGTTTCCCGGGACACAGCCTCCGCGAAGGGAGGAACACGCACCGTATCGCCTTCCTTCACCCTGGCGAAAGGCTGCACCCGCCCTCCGTTCACGCGCACCTGTCCCGTGCGTATCCAGCGGTGCAGAAGGCTCTTTGGCAGCCCGAAATGCCGCTCCAGAAAACCGATGACCTTGAGCCCGGCCTCACCGGCGCTCACAGACAGGCCCCCGGCCTTCTTCCCGTCCGTACCATGTTCTTCCATCAGCATATCCTCCCCGCCGGACAGAAGCCCGCGGTGCGTCATCCTACCCCGTCGCGCGGCTCAGGAAAAGAGGCACGTTCCTTGCATACTCTCCCTTTCCAAGGCACAATGGCCCCGGTCCGGCGAATGACCTCTGGACCAGACTTCAACCAGGAGTTTTTCCATGGTTACCGTTGACTGCAAGGGCATGACCTGCCCCCAGCCTCTTATCAACACCCGCAACGCCGTACGAAACGGCGCGAACGAACTCGAAGTCATTGTGGACAATCCCATGTCCGAGGAAAACTGCACCCGCTTCCTCATTAAGAGCGGATTCAGCGTCGAGGACACGAAGGATGCTGACGGCCTCATCCACCTGAAGGCAAAACGCGTGAAGGACGTGCCCGTCGACGAAACGACCCAGTGCACCGTCCCCGGCGGCGTTTCCCAGACGCTTGTTCTCATCACCACCGAGACCCTCGGCCGCGGAGACGATGAACTCGGCGCCGCCCTCATGAAGAACTTCCTGTCCACCCTGCCCGAAATGCAGGATCTCTGGCGCATCGTGCTCCTGAACGGCGGCGTGAAGCTCTCCGCCACGCCCGGCCCCTGCCTCGACGCCCTGAAGAAACTCGCCGAATCCGGCGTTTCCATTCTCGT
>OLYM01000371.1_pt1 | contig 18149 bp, 18 predicted proteins | sample 1673691 | NCBI WGS metagenome assembly OLYM01 (sample SAMEA103958123, study PRJEB25191) | human gut metagenome | reverse complement strand
ATCGTTCCGTCCTCCTCTTGGAATGGTGACTGCCCTTCCCATCAATCCCTTCGGCTTCTCCTCTTGCCGAAGGGATTTCTTGTTGCAAGGGAAGGGGACGACTGTCAAAAACGGAACGTATTTTGCCAATCGAAACAGAATAGGAAGCCGAAATGACAGGTTTTGAAGTGAATGCGCAAAATGGGCGGAAAGCGTGCTAAAATGGCATCATCAAGCTGGGGAGGGAGAAAAACAGATGAAACAGGTATTCAACCCGTATTTGCCCGCAGGGGAGTACATCCCGGACGGTGAGCCGCATGTCTTTGGCAATCGGGTGTATGTGTACGGCTCGCACGACCGCTTTAACGCCGCTATCTTCTGCGTCAACGACTATGTGTGCTACTCCGCGCCGGTGGACGATTTGTCCGCGTGGCGCTACGAGGGCGTTATCTACAAGAAAAAACAAGACCCGCTGAACAAGCTGGGCATCCGCCTGCTGTTCGCACCGGACGTGGTGCAGGGCGTGGACGGGCGCTATTACCTCTATTATGCCTATGATTTCCTTGGACGCATGGGCGTGGCGGTCAGCGATAAGCCGCAGGGCCCGTATGAATATTACGGTCATGTCCGTTATGCCGACGGGCGCGAGTGGGGCAGCCGATCCGGGGATGAGTTCCCGTTCGACCCCGGCGCGCTGGTGGATGACGACGGGCGCGTCTACCTCTACTCTGGCTTTGCGACGAAGGTACCGTTCATCATGAGCCGCTTCCATAACCTCCGCAATTCCGGCGGCGTCGGCATGGAGCTGGAACAGGATATGCTGACCATCAAGGACAAAATCCAGTTGATTTTCCCGCAGAAGGACAACAACCCGCCGAAGGAATTCGCGGGACATGCCTTCTTCGAGGCAAGCAGCATCCGCAAAATCGACGGCAAGTACGTTTTTGTGTACTCGTCGGAGAACAATCACGAATTGTGCTATGCGGTCAGCGAACATCCGCTGTCCGGCTACCGCTACGGCGGAACGCTGGTGGACTTGGGCGACCTGTACATGGAGGACGGAACCTCCGACGAGACGCGCGGCACGAACTACCTCGGCAACACCCACGGCGGCATGGCGGAGCTGAACGGGCAGTGGTACATCTTCTACCATCGCCAGACGAACCAGCACTCCTACTCCCGCCAAGCCTGCGCCGAACCGCTGAAACGCACGCCCGACGGCGGCTTCCAGCAGGCGGAAGTGACCAGCTGCGGTCTGAACGGCGGCCCGCTGGACGGCATCGGCGAATACGAGGCGCGCATCGCCTGCAACCTGTGGAGCAAGCACGGCGTTGTCCGCTACGACAAGCGCTTCAATAAGAAGGAACACCCGTATTTCACCCAGAGCGGGCGCGACGGCGATCCGGCGGCGGTGCAGTATATCGCCAACATGCGCGACGGCAGCGTATGCGGATTCAAGTACTTCCAGATGCACGGCGCGAAAGCCATTCGGTGCGCCGTCAGCGGGGGATGCCGCGGCAATATCGAGGTCAGCGATACGCCGGAGTTCGCGACGCTGGCGGCAAGCATCCCGGTCGAAGCCGGAAAGACCGTGATGAACGTCACCGCGCCGTTCCGTATGCCGGATGGTGTGAAGGCGCTGTACTTCCGCTTCCGGGGCGAGGGGGCAATGAACTTCTTCACGTTTGAACTCAGCTAAGAGGTGAATTATTATGAAGAAATTCACTGGTATTCTGCTGATGCTGCTCCTGCTGTGCGGCGCGGCGCTTGCGGAAAACACCTATCATGTCGAAGAGTTCCCGATTGAAAAGGAAGACGAGAGCGTCATTGCGGGCTGGCTGTATGTGCCGGACGGCGCGGAGAACGCTCCCGCGGTTATCCTTTGCCACGGCTTCAACGGCACGCACCGCAACATGGACGGCTACGCGGAATATCTTGCCCAGCGCGGGTACGTCTGCTATACGTTCGACTTCTGCGGCGGCGGCACGCAGAGCCAAAGCTCCGGTGCAACGACGGACATGACCCTGCTGACCGAACTCGATGACCTCGATGCTGTCGTTTCGTTCCTTGCTGAGCTGGATGAGGTGGATGCCAGCCGCCTTGTGATTGCGGGCGAAAGCCAAGGCGGGCTGGTGACGGCGCTGTATACGGCGCGGAATCCCGAACTCGTCCGCGGTGCGATGCTGCTCTATCCGGGGCTGATGATGGCGGACAATGCGCGCAGCCAGTATGCCGACGCCAGCGAGATTCCGGAGAAGGTTGACTTCATGCAGATGACCGTCAGCGGGCGCTACTACGAGGTTGTGCTGGAACTTGACCCATGGACGGAAATCGCGTCGTTCGACAAGCCCGTGCTGCTGATTCACGGCACGGACGACCAGATTGTACCCATCAGCGTGTCCGAAAAGGCGCTGACCATCTACCCCGACGCGCGGATGGTGACGATTCCCGGTGCAGGGCATGGGTTCTATCTGGACGACCGCGAAACGGCGTGCAAGGAAATGGAAGCATTCCTGAACGAGATTGACCAATAACAAAAACGCACCTCCCCCAACCGGGCAGAGGTGCGTTTTGGGTTACAGCTCTTTGTCATCCAGCCGAATCGCGTCAATCAGCGCCTGCGGGGTGGAACAGTTCGCGCCGAACCGCTTCTCCGCGCGAAGTCCCGCCAGGGCGTGAATCAGCACGCCGTACGCTGCCAGCGCGCTTGTGGAGAGCGACGTGGACAGCCGATTCCGCTGGCACAGCAGCGCCGTCAGGATGCCGGACAACACGTCGCCGCTGCCCCCTTTCGCCAGCGCGGGCGTGCCGTAGAGGCTGATGTACGTTGCGTCGCCGTCGGACACAAGCGTCCGCGCGCCCTTGAGCAGCACGCAGCAGCCGCACAGGTCATGCAGCCGCGATAGGGCATCCAGCGGCTCATCAAGAATGAACTCGACGTGCTGTTCCAGCAGGCGCGCCGCTTCGCCGGGGTGCGGCGTGATGATGTCCTCCTCCTTCAGCGGGAGGATGCCGTCGTGTGTCGCCAGCAGGGTCAGCGCGTCCGCGTCCCAGACGATGGGGCAGTCCGCCTCGGCGAACACGCGCAGCAGCATCGTCACGTCCGGGGTTAGCCCGCAGCCGCAACCGATGCAAGCCGCGTCCGCCTTGTCCAGCGTCTCGCGGGTGATGCGCGCGGCTTGAGGCGTCAGCAGCCCGTTTGTTTCGGGCAGGGGAACGCACGTCGCGCCCGGCGCAAGCACTTGCAGCATCGGCAGCAGACTCTCGCGGCACAAAAGCGTTGTCAGCCCCGCACCCGCGCGGATGCAGGCATTGGCGCAGAACGCCGCCGCGCCGACCATCCCGCGCGAACCGCAGAAGATCACCGCGCGGCCGCAATCACCTTTGTGAAGCGCGGGTGTGCGGGCGAAAAGCGGCGCAAGCGCGGCAGGAGAGAGCGTCTCCAAACCGTCGAAGCCAAGGTCGATGTCGTCGCCGGGGCGGATGAGAATCGGCTGCACGGTGATTTTGCCCGTGTATTCGACGCCCTGCCGCAGAAGCAAGCCCTGCTTGATGCGGTGGAACGTGACCGTCTCCGCCGCGCGGACGACATCAGCACCGAGTGCGCGCCCGGTCGTGCCGTCCAGCCCGCTGGGAATATCCACCGCGATAACTGGAATCTGCGGATTGTCGTTCAGACGGTGGATGAGAATCGCCGCGTCGCCCTCGATGGCGTGATTCAGCCCCGTGCCGTAGAGTGCGTCCACCACGGCGGCGTACTCGGCGACATCCACCGCGTCGACGCTGGGCAGAACGCGGACGCCGTGCAGCAGCGCCAAGGTACGGTTCGTCAGTGCATCGCCGCGGACGGCGCTGGTCACTTCCCACACGTCTGCCTGACCGCCGCCTGAGCACCAGAGCCGCGCCGCCGCGTAGCCGTCGCCGCCGTTATTGCCGGGACCGCAGAGGAACAGCACACGGGCGGATTTCGGTGCGTGACGGGAAATTGCTGCGGCTACGCCCTGCGCAGCGTGTTCCATCAGCAGAATACTGGGCGTGCCGGTTTCGGACATGAAAAGCGTTTCCAAGGATTTCATCTCGTCGGGCGTAATCGTTGTCATGGAAGGCAGCCTCCTCCGGAAAGTCTCTTCCATTAGTATAGCGTATTTTCAGGAAATTGCAAGCACTCCGCAGATTTTCGGCTTTTTTCCTGTGCATAACGCCGCCGTGTCGCTTCGCCGCCGCGCAAATGGCGGACGGACTTGTTGTACGCCAGCAGCGCCGATACCTCGCGGGCGAGGGCTGCATCCGCCTGCGGAAGGTGCTGGAGCATGTCTTTGTGGATGCCGGATTTGGAGAGCTGGAACGCGGCGGCAGTCTGCCGGATGGTCGTCCGGTGGCGGAGCATGTAGCGCGCCTCGGCAATGCAGCGCTGGGCGATGGCTTCGTCCATGTGCGAAACCTCCTTTTTGCGCTTCTGCATGGTCGCGCAGAAGGCTTTGCAGGAGGATATGAGCCGAAAACGCCCCTGATGACCGGCAGGGGGAAGCGAAAAAATGCCGAAAAAACGGGCATTTGCGGGGATTTTCCGAAAAACGCCCAAAAAGAATCAAAAAATCCGCAAAAAAATTCATTTTGGGGGGTTGACAAACTGCTGAAATGGGTGTATACTTAAGAAGTCGCCTGCAGGACATGCAAGAGACACGGGAACGACGGGGTGTAGCGCAGTCTGGTAGCGCACGTGCTTTGGGAGCATGGGGCCGGGGGTTCAAATCCCTTCACCCCGACCAGTTTTTTGTGGCCCCTTGGTCAAGCGGTCTAAGACACCGCCCTTTCACGGCGGTAACAGGAGTTCGAGTCTCCTAGGGGTCACCACTCTTTTTGAGAGGGCCTTTAGCTCAGTTGGTTAGAGCGGTCGGCTCATAACCGATTGGTCCGGGGTTCGAGTCCCTGAAGGCCCACCAAGGCATACACCGCGGTCCGGTAGTTCAGTTGGTTAGAATGCCAGCCTGTCACGCTGGAGGTCAGGGGTTCGAGCCCCCTTCGGATCGCCATTTTGCCTCGGTAGCTCAGCTGGTAGAGCAAGGGACTGAAAATCCCTGTGTCGGTGGTTCGACTCCACTCTGAGGCACCATGCTGCGGGAATAGCTCATTTGGTAGAGCGCCGCCTTGCCAAGGCGGAGGTGGCGGGTTCGAGCCCCGTTTCCCGCTCCATTTTTTTAACGGCTGCGTTTCCTCCTTTTACGCGGCCAAACGGCACCATAGCCAAGCGGTAAGGCAGCGGTCTGCAAAATCGCCATCTCCGGTTCGATTCCGGATGGTGCCTCCAAATCAGCTCCATCGAATTTACGATGGAGCTTTTTCTTTTCAATTTGATATACATGAATCCTGCGGCTTCATTGCCAATGCCTAACATATTCGGCACAAATTGCGGCTTCGGTTTTTTGCCGCAGGTTTATTCGGGAGGATATGATGAGAACATTGTTTGAAATGGATAAAAAGAACTACGACTCGAGCGGAAAAGTTTTTTACCGTCCGTCCGTTCGGAGCATTATCATTCGCGGCGGCAGGGTTGCAATGGTTCACAGCCTGATGTATGATTACTATAAGTTCCCCGGGGGCGGCATCGAGAGCGGTGAAACTCGGCATCAGGCACTGATTCGCGAAACTGCCGAAGAATCCGGCTTGTGCGTTGTCCCTGATTCGATTCAGGAATACGGCTGCGTTCGCAGAATCGAAAAGAGCGACAAACCGGGGATTTCGGTTTTTGTTCAGAATAATTTCTACTATTTTTGCGAAGCGGAACCGGAGCCGGGAGCGCAGAAACTCGATGACTATGAGGCGCGGGAACGATTTACTTTGGAATTTGTTGAGGCAGAACATGCAATTGATGTTAACAGAAACAGAGCTCACGGGCCAAAAAATCAAACAATGCTTGAACGCGAAGCGCGCGTTCTTGAAATGCTGAGGGAAGAGGGGTACTTGGATTGATCATGTCGGAATATATACTTGATTTGAGAAAAACTGTCGGGCATCGTCCGCTGCTTCAGGTCGGTGCGAGCGTTATTGTTGTCGATTCCGAGGGCCGCATACTCTTGCAGAAGCGGCGCGATAACGGACTTTGGGGCTATGCGGGCGGTTCCGTGGAGCTTGATGAGGAAGTTGAAAAAGCGGCAATGCGCGAACTTTTTGAAGAGACGGGACTTTTTGCGAACGAGCTTGAACTTTTCGGTGTTTTTTCGGGAAAAATCCTGCATTACACCTATCCGAACGGCGACGAGGTTTCAAATATTGATATTGTTTACATTTGCCGCAGTTATTCCGGAGATCTTACACCGCAGGCAAGTGAAGTGTCGGAGCTGCGTTTCTTTTCCGCTTCCGAAATGCCGCCCGAAAACGAGCTGACGCCGCCCAATCGCCCCGTGCTGAAAAGATACATTGAAAGCCTGGCTGAGTGTTGAGTTTTGCTGCTGCGGACAATTATTGAACGAAGTATATTTAGAAAGACACTGTAAAGGGGATTGACTTTCCACCTTGGCGGCGTTATAATCATGCTTGTAAAGCTTTGCACCTTTACAACAGTGCCGCATAGAACATTAAGGAGGCATATATGCAGAACAAACTCGAATTAAGCCTTCTCATTGATTACTACGGCGCGTTTTTAACCGATAACCAGTGCGAGATGCTGAAGCTCAACTGCGAGGAGGATTTTTCCCTTGCGGAAATTGCAGAGCAGAAGGGCATTTCGCGGCAGGGTGTGCGCGATGCATTGCAGCGCGGTGAAAAAATCCTTCTCGAAATGGAAGAAAAACTCGGTCTTGCCGCAAGGGACAGGCGGCTGAAAGTTTTAATTGCGGAGCTTTCGGCAGAGGTTCGCAGGTGCACCATCAATGAAACCGCTCGGGAAAGAATCAACACTCTGTTATCACAACTGACTGAAATCACGGAGGGCAAAGATGGCATTTGAAGGACTTTCTTCAAAACTTCAGAACATATTCAGAAAACTGGGCGGAAAGGGCAAGTTGACCGAAAAAGAAGTCAAAGAGGCAATGCGCGAGATAAAGCTTGCGCTGCTCGAGGCGGATGTTAACTTTTCGGTTGTGAAATCCTTTATAAACACTGTTTCGGCGCGGGCAGTGGGTTCGGATGTTCTCCAAAGCCTCACTCCGTCCCAGCAAATAATCAAAATTGTCAATGAGGAGCTGACTCAGCTCATCGGCGGCAGCGTTGTGAAGGTTGAGTTCGGGCCGCGCAAACCCTCTGTTTTCCTGCTTGCGGGTCTTCAAGGTGCGGGCAAAACCACAATGGCGGGCAAGCTTGCTGCCTACCTTGCAAAGACTCAGGGCAAAAAACCGCTGCTTGTTGCATGCGACATATATCGCCCTGCCGCGATCACCCAGCTTCAGGTCGTGGGTGAAAAGGTCAATGTTCCCGTTTTCGAACGCGGGACGCAGGATCCCGTTAAAACCGCAAAGGAAGCGATTGAATATGCTTCCCGCAACTTCTACGATCTTGTTATAATCGACACGGCAGGCCGCCTGCACATTGACGAGAACATGATGGACGAGATCGCCGCCGTCAAACAAGCCGTTAACCCGGCGGAAACGCTGCTTGTTGTTGATGCAATGACAGGTCAGGACGCTGTCAACGTTGCAAGCTCCTTTAACGAAAAACTCGGCATAACCGGCGTTATACTCACAAAGCTTGACGGTGACACAAGAGGCGGTGCGGCGCTGAGCGTTCGCAGTGTTACGGGCAAACCCATCAAATTCTCCGGCATAGGTGAAAAGCTTACCGATATCGAACCGTTCTATCCCGACAGAATGGCTTCAAGAATTCTTGGCATGGGCGATGTTATCACTTTGATCGAAAAGGCGGAACAGGCTTTCGACGAAAAACAGGCGGAAGAGCTCACCAAAAAGATTAAAAATGACAAGTTTACTCTTGAGGACTTCCTCGAGCAGTTCCAACAGGTCAAAAAACTCGGCTCAATGGAAGAGATTCTCGGCATGATGCCCGGGGTCGATGCAAGCAAGCTCAAGGATGCAAAAATTGACCAAAAGGCAACCGCAAGAGTCGAGGCGATCATTCGTTCGATGACTCCGCGTGAACGACGCAATCCGGAACTTTTGAACGCAAGCCGCAAAAAACGCATTGCGGCGGGCAGCGGAACGACCGTTCAGGAAGTTAACCGACTGCTCAAACAATTTGAACAGTCACGCCAGCTGATGAAGAGATTTGCGGGAATGGGCCGCAAAAAATCAGGCAGGCGCAAAGGCTTCTTCGGCTTCTGATGCAGGAAAATGTTTTCCGATCTGCATCAAACAACAAAATCACCAACAGCGGGCTTATGCCCGATTGGATATTTAACAAAGACTTTCTATTTAATTTGGAGGAACTATCATGCTTAAAATCAGGCTTCGCAGAATGGGCGCAAAGAAGGCTCCTTTCTATCGTATCGTTGTTGCGGATTCCCGCGCACCCCGTGACGGTGCTTTCGTAGAGGAAATCGGCTATTACAACCCCCTCACCGATCCCGAACAGGTCGTTGTTGACGGCGACAAGGCAAAGCAGTGGATCAAGAACGGTGCGCAGCCCACGGAAACCGTTCGCGGTCTGTTCAAAAAGCACGGCGTTATCGACTGATGAGCGAAGAAATCATTACCGAAACTCAGGTTCCCGATATTGCGGCTCTTGTTGAATTCATTGCAAAGAGTCTTGTTGACGAACCGAGCGAGGTAAAGGTTGCCGTCAAGGCTGACGAAGCAGGCGAGGAAACCACAATTGAGCTTTCCGTTGCCAAGGACGATATGGGCAAAGTTATTGGCAAACAGGGGCGTATCGCAAAAGCAATCCGCACCGTCGTTCGCGCCGCTTCGGTAAAAAGCGAAAAGAAATACAGAGTTGACATTCTGTAACCGTACCGGAACTTACAAGTTTTGTCTATGGATTATTTTCGTATCGGGCTGTTTCTGCGCCCGCACGGCATCAAGGGTGAGCTGAAATTGCTCCCCTTGACCGATGATTTAAAACGATTTGCACGCCTTTCGGATGCCTTTATCGAGGCGCCCGAGGGCGTTTATCAAACAGTCACCGCGGAAAGCGCAAGGGTTGCCGCCGAGAATTCCGTGATAATTAAACTCAAGGGAATTGACACCGTTGAAGCCGCCGAAAAACTTCGCGACAAATACCTTTGCGTGGACAGAGAACACGCCGTAAAGCTTCCCGCAGGTGCATATTTTGTGAAGGACATAATAGGCTGTGAGGTTTTTTCGACATTGGGTGATGCGCTCGGCAGAGTGGTCGATGTGTACGAAACACCGTCAACGGACGTTTATGTTATTAAAGGCGCAAAAAGGCTTTCCGTTCCTGCACTGAAAAAATTGCTTTCAAGCGTTGATATCGAAAACAAGCGAATTGTTTTTGATTCCGAAATTCTTGCGGAGGTTGGACTGTTTGAGGATTGATATTCTTACAATTTTTCCCGAAATGTTCAGCAATATCCTGTCATCAAGCATTCTCGGCAGGGCGGCATCAAAGGGCATTTTGGAATTCAAAACGCATAATATACGTGATTTTTCGCAGAACAAGCACCGTAATACCGATGATTATCCGTTCGGAGGCGGGGCGGGCATGGTCATGCTTGCGCAGCCGATTTTTGACTGCATCGAAAGCGTCGCAGCCGAAGCTCCTGAAAAGCCGCGCTGCATTGTGATGAGTCCGCGCGGCAGAGTGCTGACACCGGCACTTGCAAAAGAACTCGCTTCGGAGAAGCGTCTTCTTTTCCTTGCGGGGCATTATGAAGGCATTGACGAACGCGTATCGGAACTTATCGATGATGAAATTTCAATCGGCGACTATGTTCTGACGGGCGGCGAATTGCCCGCAATGGTCGTTATCGACTGCGTTTCAAGGTTCATTCCCGGTGTGCTCGGAAGCTCCGAATCAACCGAGGAGGAAAGCTTTTCCGACTGGGGACTGCTGGAATACCCTCAGTACACGCGTCCCGCGAATTTCAGGGGCAGAGAGGTTCCGCCCGTGCTGCTGAACGGCAACCATGCCGAAATTCTGCGTTGGCGGAGGCAGGAAGCTCTCAAAAAAACAAAACAGATGCGTCCGGACCTTCTTGAAAGGGCGAATCTGACTGCGGCGGATAAAAAATACCTGCAATCGTTGGAAAATGAGTAATATATATTGCGTCTCTGCTCATTTTTTGAAAAATTGCTCTTGCATTCTGTGCAGAAAAATGCTATAATTCTATGGTTAATTGGATGGTCCGCTGGTCGCAGGTCGGCTAAGAACATCTGTAAATAAGGAGATTACTATGTCAGACATCATCAGAGAACTCGAAAAAGAGCAGCTTCGTTCCGATCTTCCCAAGCTCGAAATCGGTGACACCGTTCGCGTATACGTTAAGGTCGTTGAAGGAAACCGCGAAAGGCTCCAGAATTTTGAAGGCGTCGTCATCAAAATGCAGGGCGGCGGCATCCGCAAGACTTTCACCGTTCGCCGTATCAGCTACGGTGTAGGTGTTGAGAGGACTTTCCCCTATCACAGCCCGCGCATCGGCAGGATCGAAGTTGTTCGCCACGGCGTTGTCCGCAGGGCGAAGCTCTATTACCTCCGTGAGAGGACCGGTAAGGCTGCAAAGATCAAAGAACGCATCGTTACCAAGTAATCAAGATTTTCCTTTTTCTGAAAAGGCCTCCCGACCCAAACGGGGAAGGAGGCTGATTTTATATCGATTTTGCGCAGGCATTGCGGGGCTTTGCCGCCGCTGCAAAAAGCTGCCGAATTCCGTTTCGCGCCGATGACTGCCGCAAAAAAAGAATTATCAACCTGTTTCGGAGGTAAAACCCATGCACACGATAAATTGGTATCCCGGGCACATGGCAAAAGCCAGACGTATGCTGGAGGACAACTTAAAGCTTGTTGACATGATAATCGAAATTGTCGATGCACGCGCACCGATGGCTTGTCGCAATCCCGATTTCGAAGCTCTTTTCAAAAACAAGCTGCGTGTTGTTGTTCTTAATAAAAGTGACCTTTCATCAAAAACTCAGAATCGCGCATGGATAAGTTATTTTGCAAAGCAGGGAATCACAGCTGCGGAGTTTATCTCAACTCAGCCCTCAACACGCAAACGTGCAATTGAGCTTATTGAAAAAACGGGGGAGGAGACCGTTCGGCGGTATCGCGAAAAAGGCATTAAAAAAACTTTGCGCGCAATGGTCGTCGGCGTTCCGAATGTCGGAAAATCCACTTTCATCAATCGTATTGCGGGCGCGGCAAGAGCGCAGGTCGGCGATCGTCCGGGCGTTACGCGGTCAAAGCAATGGGTCAAAGTTTCGGACTATCTCGAGCTTCTTGACACTCCGGGTTTGCTTTGGGGCAAGTTGGATAACGAGATACTTGCAAAGCATCTTGCATATATTGGTTCGATTCGGGATGATGTGCTTGATATCGAGGAAATTTCGGCCCTGCTGCTTTTTGACCTTGTGCGCATATGCCCGGAGGCTTTGACGGCAAGATACAAAAAGCTTGATCCGAAACAGGATATTCCCGAGCTTCTGCTGGAAGGCGTGTGCCGCAGCCGCGGGTTTATTCTTTCGGGCGGAGTTTTTGATACGGAACGCGGCGCAAGAATAGTTCTTGATGAGTATCGTGCGGGCAAAATTGCCGCCGTTGCTCTTGAAAACCCCACGGATAATTTCGAACCCCAGCAAGCGGAGCAAACCGATATAAACAATGAAAAAGATTAACGAGGCCGAACGGCTTGAACAAATGACTCAATACGAACGCCCGTTCTGGGAACGCGGTATCGCCGTTGCGGGAATGGATGAAGTCGGGCGCGGACCGCTCGCGGGCCCCGTTGTTGCCGCATGCGTGATCCTTCCTCCGGGATTTGTGACAGAGGGCGTGAACGATTCCAAAAAGCTTACAAAGAAGCGCATGGAAAAGCTTTACCCGCTTATTACAGGCGGAGCGACAGCTTTCGGCACAGGATGGGTGTTTCAAAAGGAAATTGATGAGATAAATATTCTTCAGGCAACAAAAAAGGCGTTTGCCGAAGCTTACAGGAATGCTTTGGCGCATTGCCCGGGCGATTACGTGTGCAGCGACGTTTTTGTTGATGCCGTTAAAGAACTTGATATTCCCGCCGTGCAGCACAGCCTTATCCACGGCGATGCATTGTGTTATTCCATTGCGGCGGCAAGCATAGTTGCAAAAGTGGAAAGAGACAGATACATGATCGCCGCAGCGGAGAAATTTCCGCAGTACGGTTTCGAAAAAAACGTCGGTTACGGAACAAAGCAGCATATGGATGCGCTTCGTGAATTCGGTCCGTGCGAACTTCACAGGCGCAGCTTCATCAAAAAAATTCTTGCGGAACGCGGTGAATGCTGACCGCGTTGCTGTATACACCCGATCGGAGGTGCAATTGGAACGGCTGAATATTGAAAACGGAAGCAAACAGCAGCGCATCGGTGCAAGAGGGGAGCGTTTGGCAAGGCTTTACCTTCGTTTGCACGGGTACCGAATCCTTCAGCGCAATTACCGTGTTGCACACAAGGAGATTGATATAATCGCAAAAAAAGGAAGCACCGTTGCCTTTGTCGAGGTCAAGACCGCTCTCGATTCAAAGGAGCTGCCGCCGATGCTGCGTGTCGGTTCTGCAAAAAGAGCAAACATGGCTTACGCTGCAAAGTATTTTGCGGCAAATTACAGGCAAAAGGCGGTTTACTATCGCTTCGATATAATTGAAGTGATACTTTCGGAACATAAAATCAGACATATAGAAAATCCGTTATCGACTTTTCCCGCAGCTTTCAATTTTGTTGTTTGCTGCTTTTTTTTGCGTTCGGCACTTCAAATTTTGAACATAATATGGTAAAATAAATAAAATCGGTGTATGATGCGCGAACGTGAGCGGTGTGACAGAGGTCAGCCGGACGCATTCGGCATCTTACAGCAGGCTTTCATAAGGAGGATGGCATTCAATATGACGCCGACCAAATTTCCGACCGAGCAAATACTGATCGCTTCCATTTTGGCAACGATTGCCTTTTTGCTGATCTACATGGTCTATGTAAGCATCAAAAAAAGCAGAGCCGTTCTTGTGAACGGTGTACGCGACAAATCAGACAATCTCCTTGTTGTGTGGACGCTGCTTGCTTCGCTGCTGCTGCATATTCTTTTTTCCTACTATATTGTCGGACACAAAACCGATATAGGCTGTTTCACATCGTGGGGAAACAAAATATTCAGAAACGGCTTTCAAAACTTCTATAATCCTCAAACCAATTTTCCGGATTATCCGCCGGGATATATGTATGTTTTGGGGTTGATGGCGCGCATAGCGGATCTTTTCGGTCACGGCGTTTATGCGGCGGACGGCTCGTACGACATATTCTATGTCACAATGATAAAACTCCCGTCGATAATTGCCGATATAGGCTCGGCGTATCTTGTTTACAGGCTTGCGCGCAAAAAACTTCGCTTTGAGGCCGCGTACCTTCTTATGTGCCTTGCAGCATTCTGCCCCGTTTTCATCTATGTTTCCGGAGGATGGGGACAGATCGATCAGATTCTTTCGATCCTGCTTGTAATAAGCATTATTCTGCTCAATTCGAACAAACCGATTCTTGCGGGTTTTGTTTACGGATTATCAATCCTGCTCAAGCCGCAGGCTTTGATGGCGGGTCCCCTTCTTGCGATTGCATATTTCTGCTATATTTTCGATCCGGATTTCTTCAGTCCGACAGGCAGAAAATGTGCGGACGGAGTCGGAACGCGAATAATGAAAACCGTTGCTGCGGTCGCCTGCGCCTGCGCACTTATCATTGTGTCCGTAATTCCGTTTGCCGATGACACCATGCCGTGGTATTCCATTATCCTTCAAAAATATATGGGAACCGCTACTTCTTATAAATACGCAAGCGTAAATGCATACAATATTTACACATTGTTCGGAAAGAATTGGACCCCGATAACCGAGAAGGCAATTCTCGGGCTGACTTACGGCCAGCTCGGCACCGTTCTGATGGTTCTTTCAGTCGGTTTCGGCGGTGTTCTGTATTTCTTCGGCAGGAAAAAGCATTCCGGCGCGTTGAGTCTTGCAACCGCATTCACATTCGCCTCGCTTTTCACTCTCGGCCACTACATGCACGAACGCTACCTGTTTCCCGTGCTGCTTCTGCTGCTTGTTGCTTACATCAGCTACGGCGACAGGCGACTTATCAGCATGTTCATGTGCTGGAGCGCAACAACGCTTGTGAACTGCATTGCAGCATTTTATTACAGCAAACTGCATGAGTACCACCTCTATTGGGATGAACGCCTTGTGTTCTGGTGCTCACTTGCAAACGTCATATTGTTTATAATATTCTGCGGCATTTGCACGGATATTATGCTCCGCGGAAGAGTAAAAGCCGATGTTTTCGCGGATGATGATGCTTCGGCGAAACCACAAAAAACTGTTCCTGCACGAAAAGCAGAGAAATGAGAGTAAACGAAATGAAAAAGATAAACAAAAAGACACTCACTGTCAGCCTTGCAATTATTGCGGCAGTATGTGTTATTTTCGGCATCGTTCTGCTGCTTGCTTCCCCGAAAAGCGGAGGAAGCGCAAACATTGCGAACGGCAGCTTCGAAAGCCTCGACTCAAGCGGCCTTATGCCGAAGGGGTGGGAATACACATCCTATTTAAACGATACTTCCGTGTCAAACGCGGTTGTAGTGAAGGATGCTGCGCGCGGCAATGTCGTGAAGCTCACGAATGCAGAACTTGATGATGCACACTTCACGCAGACAGTTTCCGTTCAGGCAAACACGATTTACAAACTCAGCTGCTACATCAAAACCGAAAATGTAAGCGGCGGAGCGGGTGCAAATATTGCTCTTGAGGACCGAACCTGTTATTCAACGCCTGTTCTCGGCACAACTGATTGGACAATGGTTGAGCTTGTCGGCAAAACCGGAAGCGGACAGTCCAAACTTAAAATCGGATGCAGACTCGGCAATTTCAGCAGCACGAGCATGGGCATTGCCTACTTTGACGATTTTAAAATTGAAAAGCTCACAAGCTACAACGGCGAAATTCAAAGCTTTGAAACAAAGACTTCATCATCACAATCCTCGGATAACACAACGGGTATGAGTGATGCGGAATACGCCGCAAGAACAAAGATGATCGTTATCATGCTCTGCATTTACATCCTTTTGCCCATTGCGATCTATTTCCTGCTCAAGCTTGAAAAATCAATGGACAAGGCGCGCAAAGGCGATCCCATCAAAACCCCTGCGCAGCTTGCTCCGAGCATTTTTGACACAAAGCCTGTTATCCCCCAAAAAACGGATACAAAGCTTCACTATACAAAAAAAGACTGGATATTCGTTATTGCATTGACTCTTGTTTACGGCATTCTTGCCGTCACGAATCTCGGCTCCACAAAAGCACCGGACAGCGAATGGAAGGGAACGCCGGGCACAACCGTAACGCTGACATTTGATGATACGGTTACCATCAGCAGTGTTTGGCATGACGGTGGAATTACCGGCGGCAGCGGCTCAAAAGGAACGACTGTATTCAAGCTCACCGGAGATGACGGCAAATCAGTCGAAATCGACCAGCGTTTCGGAACAATGTACAGGTGGGTTCGCAACAGCAGCCTGCACAGCACAACAAAAAACATCACGCTGACAGTTGTGAGCGGCGAAGCATGGATAAACGAGCTTGCGTTCTTTGACACGGCAGGCAACCTGCTTCATGTTACGGTGAACGATGCATCCGCAGCGGCTCTTGTCGATGAACAGGACTGCGTGCCGGAATACCCAAGTTACATGACCGGCATGTATTTCGATGAGCTCTACCACGCACGAACCGCATATGAACATCTGCATAATCTTAGTGTCTACGAGGTTTCGCATCCTCCGCTCGGAAAAATAATCATTTCCGTCGGCGTTGCGATATTCGGCATGAATCCCTTCGGCTGGCGAATCATGGGTGCGCTGTTCGGCGTTGCAATGATTCCCCTGATGTATGCGTTCGGCAAGCGCATGTTCAAGCGTCCCGAGCTTGCGCTGCTTGCGGCGGGGTTGTTTGCATTCGATTTCATGCATTTTTCGCAGACTCGAATTTCGACCATTGACGTATACGGCGTGTTCTTCAATATGTGCATGACGTACTACATGTACAAATTCATAAAGATGGATCTCGGCGACAGCCTTAAGGACACTCTTATACCGCTCGGGCTTTCGGGTTTGTTCTTCGGTTTGGGCTGCGCAAGCAAATGGATCTGCATATATACCGGTGCTGCGCTTGCGGTTATGTTCTTTGTTAAGATGATAACCCTTTGGGTAAAGGCAAACAAGATTAAAAATGCCAAGCTCACAAAAGCGGAAGAGGCCGATCCTGCGGTTGCGAACGCGAGAAAGTTCCCGGCACGGTTCATAAAAACCTGCCTGTTCTGTCTCCTGTTCTTCATCATCATTCCCGTTGCGATTTACTCGGCAGCATACAGACCGTATTACACGGCGCAATGGAAGCCTAATGCGGAGCAAACAAAGATTGCACGCCTTCGTGCCGCCGGACAGCTCGAGTACAATGAGGAACCCGAGGGCGAAGTTTTGACCTTCTCCGAAAAGGTCAAGACTTATGTGGACGGCGTTATTGACAATCAAAAATATATGTTCAGTTACCACAGCGGGCTCAATTCAACGCATCCGTATCAGTCCGCATGGTATGAATGGCCTCTCGGAAACCGCCCGGTGTGGTTCTATTCCGGAGGACAGAATCCGGACACAACAAAGTTCGGAACCATTTCAACTTTCGGCAACCCCGCGGTATGGTGGATCTGCTTTGCAGGCACGTTGACGCTGTTCATCATGTTCCTGCGCAACAGGTTCAGGCTCAATGCGGAGATATTCTTCATCTTTGCCTGCATGGCATCGTCCATGCTGCCCTGGATGCTGATTTCCCGCTGCGTGTTCGTATATCATTACTTTGCGACCGTGCCGATGATAATACTTGCCTCTGTATATGTGCTCAAGCACTATGAGGATAAGTTCTACTACATACCGCTCGAACGCGGCGACATGATTTCCGGCGGAGCAAAATTCGTTCCGAAGATCAAGTTCATTTGGCTTGCTGCTGCGATCGTGCTGTTTGCGGTTTTCTATCCCGTAATCAGCGGCATTCAGGTCAGCAGGGAATATATACGTGCACTTGAATGGCTGCCCACATGGACATTCTTCGGCACTTGGTAAAAAAATACCGAACACAAGCCCGATGCCCGTGCTTCCGGTGCGGACGGGGTGAAGAAGATAATGCGTGCGGCGGACAATTCGACAGAAAACCTGTCGCAGCCGGCTTTTGGGCGGGCATATTGTTCGCTGCCGCGTAAAGGAGTAAGTTTCAATAATGAGTTCAAACGAAAAAAACGGCGGCACAGCCGCAAAAAAAAGCTTTTTCCAGCTGATTAAATTCGGCTTGGTGGGAATCGGCAACACACTTATAGACATGGTCATCAGCACGGTGCTGAGCATCGTGCCGGGCAACATCGGCCTGAAGGAAGCCGTGCTGGGCGTGGCGGCCAGTCAGATGGGCGCCCTATTCCAGAGCGGCGTAGCGGCCTCGCTGATGCAGCGGGCGGCGGTGATGATCGTCTATCTGGTGATGGGCCTTGCCTTCGCATGGCCCGTTTGGCGGCGCTATACCCGCGGAAAGAAGGAAGAGCTTTCCCATGAATGACGTTTTGCAGGAAAAAATCCGGCTCCTGCCGGAAAGCCCGGGCTGCTACATCATGAAAAGCGGCGGGGAGATCATCTACGTAGGCAAGGCCGTCAACCTGAAAAACCGAGTGCGGCAGTATTTCCACGGCAGCCATACCCCCAAGGTGGCGGCCATGGTCAGCCGGGTGGACGATTTCGACCTGATGCTGTGCCAGACCAATCTGGAAGCCCTGACGCTGGAATGCAACCTCATCAAGAAGCATCGCCCCTTCTATAACATCCTTCTCAAGGATGACAAACACTACCCCTATCTGCGCATTGACCTCAACGAGCCCTTCCCCCGCCTGACCCTGGCCCGCAACATGGATGACCAGCGGGCGGGCGTGAAGTACTTCGGCCCCTATATCGGGGCCACCGCCGTCCGGCAGGTGATGGATGAAGTGCGGCGGTTTTTCCCG
>OLYM01000349.1_pt1 | contig 18821 bp, 17 predicted proteins | sample 1673691 | NCBI WGS metagenome assembly OLYM01 (sample SAMEA103958123, study PRJEB25191) | human gut metagenome | reverse complement strand
CGTATATAAAGAAATCGAAGGCGACGAAAATGCCGATATTATTTATCGCATCGTGATGGGCGTGCTTGAAAAAAACAACGAACTTGACTTTAAGTTGTCAAAACTTGTGGATAAACGCCCGAAAAGCGCAATTTGCATTGTTTTGAAACAGGGGATATATTGTTTGGATTATATGGATTCATTGCCCGATTACGCCGTTGTCAACAACAGCGTAGACCTTGCAAAAACCATAAACAAGGGCGCGTACAAAGGCTTTGTCAACGCCGTGCTGAAACGCGCGGCAACCGAAAAAATAAGTCTGCCCGACGGCGACGGCTCATATGCGCTTTCGATAAGGTACGGTTATCCCGAATGGGCGATAAACAAGATCTTTTCGGAATACGGGCGTGAAAAAGGCAAAGAAATCGTTGCGGCAAAAAAACGCGGCGGCACCCACGTGAGAACGAACGGGCTTATTTATTCGGACGAAAAGTTTGAACGTGACCTTGAAAACGCCGGATATAAATTTGAAAAAACAAAGACGGGTTATTACGTTTCGATGAATCCGCTTCTGAAAAAATTGTTTATCGAAGGGCGGATTACTTATCAGTCGCTGACGTCGACGTATGCCGCGCTCGCGCTTGACGTAAAAGACGGGCAAAACGTGCTGGACGTATGTTCCGCGCCCGGCGGCAAGGCTATATTCGTCGCCGAAAAAAACCCGACTGCAAACGTCGTTGCCTGCGATATTCATCCGCACAGGGTGGAACTTATCGGGGCGTACGCAAGGCGCATGCACGTGAAAAACGTGACGCCGACGCTTTTTGACGGGACGGCGTTCAATAAGGAATGGGCGGGGTATTTCGACAGAGTGCTTTGCGACGTGCCGTGCAGCGCGATGGGCGTCGTGAAAAAACAGCCCGACGTACTTCTGAACAGAAACGAGAACGATATCGCCGCGTTGAAAAAGGTGCAGTATTCGATACTCGACAACGCAAAAAACTACGTGAAAAGAGGCGGGTTTCTGGTGTATTCGACCTGCACGATTTTCAAGGAAGAAAACGACGACAACGTCGAAGAATTTTTGAAAAACAACAACGATTTTGAAAAATATCCGTCGGAATTCGACGGTCAATACTTGCCTTGCGACACGCACGACGGGTTCTTTATAAGGAGATTAAGGCGCAAATGAAAACGGCTTTGTCAAACTTCAACGAAGCGGAACTTTCCGAAATTCTGAAAATGTACGGAGAGCCGTCTTATCGCGCCAAACAACTGTTTAAGTGGGTTCATCAGGCAACGCCGTTCGATAAAATGTCGAATTTGCCAAAAAGCCTTACCGCAAAACTTTCGGAAGAATACGTCGTGACGGGCGTGAGCATTTTCAAAAAACTCGTGTCGCGCGACGGCACGGTGAAATATCTTTTCGCGCTTGACGACGGCAATATCGTCGAAGGCGTGCTGATGAGATATAAATACGGCAATACTTTGTGCGTATCGACGCAGGTCGGTTGCCGTATGAACTGCGCTTTCTGCGCGTCGGGCATCGACGGGCTTATCAGAAACCTGACGGCGGGGGAAATCCTTGGCGAGATTCTGGAAGTCAACCGCGACGAAGGCGCAACCGCCGACAAGCGCGCCGTTACGAACGTCGTGCTTATGGGCAGTGGGGAGCCGCTTGACAACTATGACGAAGTTACGAAGTTTTTGTGCCTTTTAAACGACAAGGACGGCATCAACGTGTCCGAAAGAAACGTGTCGTTGTCGACGTGCGGCATCACCGATAAAATAAGAAAACTTGCCGACGACGGGTTCAGCGTAACCCTTACGATATCGCTGCACGCCCCGACCGACGAAATACGAAAAACCATAATGCCCACGGCAAACAAATATAAAATCGCGGATATTCTTGACGCCGCGAAATATTACTTTGACAAAACGGGCAGGCGATACATTTTCGAATACGCGCTGATTAAAGGCGTCAACGACGGCAAGGAAAACATGTTAACGCTTGCAAAAGTGCTGAAAGGAAAACCCTGCCACGTCAACCTTATCAGGCTTAATTACGTCAAGGAAAAGGGCTTGCGCGGGGCGGACGACGCCGAAGAAATGAAAAAGATTCTGGAAGAAAACGGCATTTCGGCAACGGTACGCCGCACCATGGGCAGCGACATCGACGGCGCGTGCGGACAACTTCGCAGGAGATACGTGAATGATTGACGGGCTTGTGATAAAGGGCGTTGCTTCCCGATATAAGGTCGATACGGCGGACGGAATCGTCACGTCCTATGCGCGCGGAAAACTCAAAATCGACGGCGAAATCCGCGTCGGCGACAAGGTCGGCGTCGAAAAACAGGGCAAAGATTTCGTAATCGCAAAGGTATACGAACGGAAAAACGCGCTGATACGCCCGTACGTCGCGAACGTGGACGTGTGTTTTATCGTAATCGCGCCCGTGCCCGCGCCCGACTTTATGCTGGTTGACAAAATCATCGTCAACGCAAGAATGAACGGTATCGAGCCGGTGCTTTTAATCAACAAAACGGATATTGCTGACGAGAGTTTCGTGAAATGTACCGAAAGCGATTATCGGGACGTGCTGGACGTAATCGCGACAAGCGCGAAAACAAAACTTAACAAGGATAAAATTTTTGAAAAAACGAAAGGGAAAACGGCGTGTCTTGCGGGACAATCCGCCGTTGGAAAATCGAGTTTGCTCAACATGCTGACGGGGACGGAATCGCAGGAAACGGGTGGTCTTTCCAAAAAAACCGAAAGGGGAAAACACACCACGAGGCAGTCGGAAATACTTGTCGTCGGCGGCGCGAGAATCATCGACACGTGCGGATTTTCGATGCTGGAACTTCCCGAAAATTTCCGCCCGCAGGAACTTGTATATTTTTATGACGAGTTTGCGCCGTATGCCGGAAAGTGCAGATTCCGCACCGGCTGCACTCACATAAAAGAGCCCGATTGCGCCGTCAAAGACGCCGTCGAAAGCGGAAAAATATCGAAAAACAGATACGAAAGGTATTGCGTTTTATACAACGAACTGAATGAGAAATGGAGGAAAAGATATGAGTAAAGTTAAAGTTGCTCCAAGCATTTTATCGGCGGATTTCGCAAAGATGGCGGAAGCCGTCCAAAACCTTGACAAGTGGCATGCCGACGTCATTCACTGCGACGTAATGGACGGTGTTTTCGTGCCCAACATCACGTTTGGTATGGACATGATAAAAGCACTCAGAAAATACACAAACGGCATTTTAGACGTGCATTTGATGATAATAAAGCCCGAAAAGTACATTCCGCAGTTTATTGCGGCGGGCGCGGACGTCATCACTTTCCACCCCGACGCGTCGGACGACGTTGCGGGCGCGTTGAAGACGATAAAAGACGCGGGCAAGAAGTGCGGACTTGTTTTAAACCCCGACAAACCGTTGTCGATGATCGAGCCATACCTTGATATTATCGACGTCGTTATCATCATGGGCGTGTACGCGGGATTCGGCGGACAATCGTTCATTCCCGAAACACTTGATAAAATCCGCGAGTGCAAAAAACTCATCGGAGACAGGAACATCGAAATCGAGATGGACGGCGGTGCAAGCCCGAAAAACTTTAAGGAATTGAAAGAAGCAGGCACCGATATCATCGTTGCGGGCAGCGCGGTTTTCAAAGCCGAAGATCCCGCAGCCGTTATCGAGCAAATACACAACGTTTAAGGAGCATATTATGGCAGACAAAGAAAAAGAAATCCTGGAAGAAAATTATAACCTCGACGAAGACTTCGAAGACGAAGAGGACGACGAAGAGTATTAAGCGATCACACCGAAAGCAATAAACATCCGAACGGCTAAGCCCCAGGGCATTTCCCGGGGCTTTCGCTTTGCCCGAGTGCCGTCCTGCCGCAAAAATGCGACAGGTCGAAGTTGCATTTTTACAACAGGATGGTATAATATACAGGTAAGACGGCAATAAAGGAGGTCGAAACATGAAAAACGACGGCAAGCTGCGGCTCCTGCGGCTTTTGGAACTATTGAGGGACGAATCGAGCCCGGAGCACCCCATTACCACGGCCCAGCTCGAAAGGCTTTTAAAGGAGCGCTGGGGTATGGAGTCCTACAGGATCACCATACAGAACGACATCGCCGCGCTCGTTTCGGCGGGTTACGGCATTGAAACGATCAAATCATCTCAGAATAAATACTTCATATCCGACCGCCTCTTCGAGCTTCCCGAGCTGAAGCTTTTGATCGACGCGGTCGAATCGTCAAAGTTCATAACCGAAAAAAAGAGCAAGGTGCTTGCGGGCAAACTCCTTAAGCTTACCGATAAGAACACCGCGGCGAGCCTTAAAAGGAATATCACCATTTCCGAAAGGATAAAGCCGCACAACGAGCACATCTATTATTTTGTCGACGCGATAAACGAAGCCATAAATGAAAAGAGGAAGATATCCTTCCTCTATTTTGAGTTCTCTGCGGCAAAGAGGCGCGAGCTGAAAAACGGCGGCATGCCCTACGTTTTCAGCCCGTATACGCTCACTTGGAACGGCAACTGCTATTATATGGTGGGTTGGTCGGATAAACACGGCAAGGTCGCAACCTTCCGCGTGGACCGCATTTTGAAAACGCCCACTGTTTTGGACGAGCCCGCCGTGCCGAAGCCGAAGGAGTACAGCATTGCCGAGTTCGCGGAGAAGGCCTTCAATCTTTATGACGCGGAGCGCACACGGGTCGAGCTTCTGTGCAACAAAGCCGCCATGAACTCCGTGCTGGATCATTTCGGCGAGGACGCGAAGACAAAGCGCGTCGACGATTCGACATTCCTCCTCACCGCCGAGGTCAGCCTCAGCCCGACCTTCTACGCATGGATATTCCAGTTCTTCGGAAGGATAAAGCTCGTTTCTCCTGCGCACGCCGTGGAAAAATACACGAAGATGCTGAAGGACGCCGTTGCCGCGCACGCGGAAGAGGAGGATACGCTGTGAGACCGTTTGAACCGTGGATGCTCGGCATAATAGACGAGGCCGGCTATAACGGCCTCACCGATGAGCATATTCAAAGAGTTGCGGATGAGATACTGAAAATGGGTATCACGAACGTCAGCCGCGCCGATTTCGAGCGCGCCTGCAGGCTGGCATTCGTCGCGCCGGAGAATTTCGGCGATGACGACATTGCAAGGCTCGAGGAGCTTTTGAACAGATAGCTTGCGGATAAATCCATGCTCCGCGAACGGGGCGTTGCCGGCGAGCGGCAGAAAAAGGAATTTATATGGACGACAATAAAGAAAAACTGCTTGATATTGCAAAAAGCATAATGAATCTTTCCAGGAACACGCTGCTCGTGAACCTGCGGTTCCTCGACCTCGCCCTCGGGCAGTTCCGGCTCATCCCGGCGGCCTGCGGCGGGCTGATGACGGACGGGGAGCACATCGTTTACGATCCGCGCTTCGTTCTGAAACGCTATGCGAAGGCGCAGGAGGTCCCTGTGCGGGACTATCTGCACATGGTCATGCACTGCGTATTCAAGCACATGTATATGGATCCGTCCCTCGATCGGGAATACTGGGACGTCGCCTGCGACATAGCCGTCGAGAACACGATAACCGAGCTCGGTCTGCGCTGCGTAAGCACCGACGCGGAAGGGAAACAGGCGGAATACATCAACGCGATCAAGGGCGAGCTGAAGCTTGTCACCGCGGAAAAGATCTATGCCTTTTTGCGCGACGGGCGGGCCGACCGCGAAAGGCTCAAGAGCATCGCCGAGCTGTTCCGCTCCGATACGCACGAGCTTTGGTACATGACCGGGGATCAGGCGGAAGAAAAGCTCGGCGTTTCCCTTTCCGGCGGATCGGGAGGCGGCGATGAGCAGGAAGACGGTGAAAACGAACCGTCGGCGGCACCGTCCCGCGCGGCGATGGCCGAGGTCTGGCAGGATATCGCGGAGCGCATGCAGGTGGATATGGAGACCTTCGGCAAGCAGCATGGCCTCGAAAGCGGCGCTCTGACGCAGAACTTGAAGGAGGTCACGCGTGAAAAGTACGATTACGCGGCTTTCCTGAAGAAATTCGCCGTCATGGGCGAGGTCATGAGGATCAACGACGAGGAATTCGATTACGTCTACTACACCTACGGCTTGAAGCTTTATGATAAAATGCCGCTGATCGAGCCGCTCGAATACAAGGACGTGAAGCGCATCCGCGAGTTCGTGATCGCGATAGATACCTCCGGCTCCACCTCGGGCGAGCTCGTGCAGAAGTTTTTGCAGAAGACCTATAACATACTTATGGAGAGCGAGAGCTTCTTTTCAAAGGTCAACGTCCATATCATCCAGTGCGACGCCGATATTCAGGAGGACGCGAAGATAGCGAACCGTGAGGAGTTCGACCGGTACATTAAAACCATGCAGATCCGCGGTCTCGGCGGCACGGATTTCCGCCCGGTGTTTCAGTACGTGGACAAGCTGATCGCGGAAAAGGAGTTTATCAATCTCAAAGGGCTGATCTACTTCACAGACGGCTTCGGCGTTTTTCCTTCAACGAAGCCCGGCTATGACGCCGCGTTCGTCTTTATCGACAACGAGATAAATAACTATGAAGTTCCGCCGTGGGCGATAAAGCTCGTGCTGCGGAAGAATGAAATATAAGAAGACCGAAAGGAGATAAATCAATGTCAAACATCAACGATTTTGTGATCGAAAACGGAGTGCTGAAGAAATACACAGGCTCCGGCGGGGACGTCGTGATCCCGGAGAGCGTGACGAGCATAGGCGCTTCGGCGTTCTGGGGATGCTCAAGCCTTACGAGTGTCGTGATCCCGGAGAGCGTGACGAGCATAGGCGATTGGGCGTTCGAGGGCTGCAAGGGCCTTGCGGACGCAAACGGTTTTGTTATTATCCAAAACGCGCTTCACGATTACTACGGAAAAGGCGGGGATGTCGTGATCCCGGAGGGCGTGACGAGCATAGGCGCTTCGGCGTTCTGGGAATGCTCAAGCCTTGCGAGCGTCGTGATCCCGGAGGGCGTGACGAGCATAGGCGATAAGGCGTTCTGGGGATGCTCAAGCCTAACAAGCGTCGTGATCCCGGAGGGCGTGACGAGCATAGGAGATTGGGCGTTCTATGGCTGCTCAAGCCTTGCGAGCGTCGTGATCCCGGAGGGCGTGACGAGCATAGGCACTGACGCGTTCAATGGCTGCTCAAGCCTTACAAGCGTCGTGATCCCGGCGAGCGTGACGAGCATAAGCGATTCGGTGTTCTTTAACTGCTCAAGCCTTGCGAGCGTCGTGATCCCGGAGAGCGTGACGAGCATAGGCGATTGGGCGTTCCGTGGCTGCATAGGCCTTAGAAGCGTCGTGATCCCGGAGGGCGTGACGAGCATAAACTATCGGGCGTTCGAGGGCTGCAAGGGCCTTGCGAGCGTCGTGATCCCGGATGGCGTGACGAGCATAGGCCATTCGGCGTTCGAGGGATGCTCAAGCCTTACAAGCGTCGTGATCCCGGAGAGCGTGACGAGCATAGGCGCTTCGGCGTTCAGTGGCTGCTCAAGCCTTGCGAGCATCGTGATCCCGGAGAGCGTGAAGAGCATAGGCAATGAGGCGTTCTGGGGCTGCAAGGGCCTTGCGAGCGTCGTGATCCCGAAGGGCGTGACGTGCATAGGCTGGAAGGCGTTTGCGGGCTGCTCAAGCCTAACAAGCGTCGTGATCCCGAAGGGCGTGAAGAGCATAAACTATCGGGCGTTCGAGGGCTGCTCAAGCCTTACAAGCGTCGTGATCCCGGAGAGCGTGACGAGCATAGACAGGGAGACGTTCCGAGGCTGCTCGGGCTTGAAACTCGAGAACGCTCCCGCGATAAGCGTTTCCGTTTTCAACTCGCTTAAGCTTGGCCCTCAAGCGGGTTATATCTTCCTTTCGGAAAGAGATCGGTTCAAGGATGAAGTGATTGTCGCAGGATACAAAAAATACAGTTTTTCCCAGCGCAAAAAGCTCCTGCCGCTGATCTTCCGGGACGACAACGACGAAGCGCTCCGGTTCTATATCGACGAGAAAAAGGTCACGGCGAAGAACTTCGATACCGATTATTTCGTTCCCGCTCTGCAGGTCGGCGCGGAAAAGTGCAAGGCGCTGCTGCTTGAATGGAAGGAACAGCACTGAGCGACAGAGGATAGTCTAATGAACATCAAAGAAGCAAAAGAACAGATCAAAAACGCCATGACGGCGTATTTCACGAAGGATGGATTCGGCGGGTACGCTATTCCGATCGAAAAGCAGAGGCCGGTATTCCTGATGGGCCCTCCGGGCATCGGCAAAACGGCGATCATGGAGCAGATCGCCTCGGAGCTCGGCGTCGGGCTTATCAGCTATTCCATGACGCATCATACCCGCCAGTCCGCGCTCGGCCTTCCGTTCATCGTTCAAAAGAACTACGGCGGGCGGGAGTATGACGTTTCCGAATACACCATGAGCGAGATCATCGCCTCGGTTTACGATATGATGGAGGAGACAGGGCTCCGGGAGGGCATCCTCTTCCTCGATGAGATCAACTGCGTTTCGGAGACACTTGCGCCTTCCATGCTGCAGTTTCTGCAGTACAAGATCTTCGGCCGCCACCGCGTGCCTGACGGCTGGATCGTCGTCACCGCCGGCAACCCGCCGGAGTACAACAACTCCGTGCGCGAGTTCGATATCGTCACGTGGGACAGGCTCAAGCGCATCGACGTGGAGCCCGATTTCGGCGTTTGGAAGGAGTATGCTTACCTTTCGAACGTCCATCCCGCGATAATCTCCTATCTGGACGTCAAGCATTCGGATTTCTATAAGATCGAAAGCACGGTGGACGGCAAGAGCTTTGTCACCGCGCGAGGCTGGAGCGACCTTTCGGACATGATAAAGCTCTACGAAAAGCACGGGCTCAAGGTCGATAACGCGCTCGTTTCGCAGTATCTGCAGAATAAAAAGATCGCGCGGGACTTTGCGGTTTACTACGATCTTTATATGAAATACAAGTCCGATTACCAGATCGGCGAGATCCTGTCGGGTAAGGCTTCCGAGGAGATAAAGCGGCGGGCGAAAGCCGCGAAATTTGATGAACGCCTTGCGCTGCTGTCGCTGATCCTCGACGGCGTGAACGAGGGCATGCGCGCCGTCGCGAACGAGGAGGAGATGCTGAGCGCGCTGCTTGCCTGCCTGAAGGAAGTGCGCGCCGGCCTTGCGAATTCCGCGGCGGACGCGGTAAAGCTCCTTGGGGAGAAAGCTTCTGCCATTCGTGCAAAGATCGAAAAAGGGAAGGCTTCCTCGTCGCTCTCCGCCGAAAAGCGCCATACGCTCAATCTGACGGCGGCGGCGCTTGAGGAGGAAGCCGCGCTGATCGAACGAAACGGCCGTCCGACCGGAGCGGAAGCCTTCGCCCTGCTGAAAAAGGATTTCGATTCCCGCGTTGCCGCGCTCAAAAGGAACGCCGAGGCCGCGGGCAAAAAGCTGTCGAACGCCTTTGCATTCCTTGAAGAAGTCTTCGGCGAGGGACAGGAGCTGCTGATCCTTGTCACGGAGCTGACGATCAACGCCCACTCCTCGCGCTTCATCTCGCGCTACGGCTGCAAGGAATACTTCGCCCACAACAAGGAATTGCTGTTCTATGAGCGCAGGAAGGAACTCATCGAAAAGCTGGGCGATCTCGATCTGGATTAAAACAATAACAGTATTCAGGAGGAAACAAAAATGAGCATCAATGATTTTGTGATCGAAAACGGAGTGCTGAAAAAGTACAAAGGCCCGGGCGGGGACGTCGTTATCCCGGACAGCGTGACGAGCATAGGCGATTTGGCGTTCTGTGGCTGCTCAAGCCTTGCGAGCATCGTGATCCCGAAGGGCGTGAAGAGCATAGGCGCTGAGGCGTTCGAGTACTGCAAGAGCCTAACAAGCATCGTGATCCCGGAGAGCGTGACGAGCATAGGCGATTGGGCGTTCAATTGCTGCTCAAGCCTAACGAGCGTCGTGATCCCGGAGGGCGTGACGAGCATAGGCGTTAGGGCGTTCTCTAACTGCTCAAGCCTTGCGAGCGTTGTGATCCCGGAGGGCGTGACGAGCATAGGCAATTGTGCGTTCTCTGACTGCGCAAGTCTTGCGAGCATCGTGATCCCGAAGGGCGTGACGAGCATAGGCGATTCGGCGTTCTCGGGCTGTTTACGCCTTACAAGCGTCGTGATCCCGGAGGGCGTGACGAGCATAGGCGCGAGGGCGTTCTATGGCTGCAAGGGCCTTGCGGACGCAAACGGTTTTGTTATTATCCAAAACGCGCTTCACGATTACTACGGAAAAGGCGGGGACGTCGTGATCCCGGAGGGCGTGACGAGCATAGGCGATTCGGCGTTCAATGCCTGCTCAAGCCTTACAAGCATCGTGATCCCGGCGAGCGTGACGAGCATAGGAGATTCGGCGTTCTATGGCTGCAAGCGCCTTAGAAGCTTCGCGATCCCGGAGGGCGTGACGAGCATAGGCGATTCGGCGTTCAATGGCTGCCGGGGTTTGACAGTTGAGAACGCGCCTGCGATAAGCGTTTCGGTGTTCTCCGCGATGAAGCTCGGCGCTCAAGCGGGTTATATCTTCCTTTCGGAAAGAGATCGGTTCAAGGATGAAGTGATTGTTGCAGGATACAAAAAATACAGTTTTTCTCAGCGCAAAAAGCTCCTGCCGCTGATCTTCCGGGACGACAACGCCGAAGCGCTCCGGTTCTATATCGACGAGAAAAAGGTCACGCTGAAGAATCTCGACGGGGATTATCTGATCCCGGCGCGGCAGGCCGGCGCGGAGAAATGCGTTTCCGCGCTGCTGAAATGGAAAGAGGATCAAGCTTCCGCGAAACCCGCCGCGAAAAAGAAGGGATCCGCGAAAACGGAACAGCCCTCCACCGCCGCGGAGCCCGCGAGCCCGCTCGAAGCCGAGTATGCCGAAAAATACAAGGCGATATATGGCGATTCGCTGCTTAAATGGATGAAGCTCTCCGGCGTGACGCTGCCCGAGGTGCTGCTTGAGGACGGCACGAAAGCGCCGACAGTGCTGCTTAAATACATCATCGTTTCCTACGGCGGTATCAACCCGGAAGCGCCGAAGTTCATGCCGGAGGCGGACGCGGCGGCGAAGCTGCTGCGCTACGACTCCTTCTGCGAAGCGCTTGCAAAGCTCAGCGGCGATCTCGACTGTGCGGCGTATCCGACGCTGATCCCGCTGCTCTGCCGCTACGGTAACGCGAAGCAGATAAAGGCGATGATCTCCGCGCATAAGTACTGGAACATAAAGACCGAGTTCGGCGGCAAAAAGATCGCCGTGAAGGATGCGTTTACAAAGCTCCTGATGCTCAGCGACACGCGCGAGGCGGCGATCCTTTTTGAAAAGATCGGCAGGCTCGACAGTTACGCCGGATTGCGCGGCACGACTGCCGACGAGGTGAAGGAGAGCTTCCTCTTCGATTTCGGCTTCGATGAGAACGGCGTCCGCCGCTTCGAGCTCGGCAATACCGTGCTCGAGGTCAGGCTGCAGAAGGATCTGAAGCTCGATATGTTCGATACGGAAAAGCGGAAGACCGTTAAATCTGTTCCGAAGACAGGCGCCGATCCCGCGCTGTATCAGCTCGCGAAGGACGAGATCGCGGATATGCGCTCGAACATCAAAAAGGCTTATACGATCCGCAAATGGGAGCTCTTTGACGACTATATCGGGAAAAGGGAGTTTTTGCCCGAAAAATGGAGTGAAAGCTATCTCAAAAACCCGTTCCTGCACGTGCTTGCGGAGCTGCTTGTCTGGCAGCAGGAGGGAAAGACCTTCACCTGCTTGGACAGCGGCCTTGTCACGGCGGACGGCGCGGAGTACGCGCTTTCCGATAAACCGATCATCCTTGCGCACGCGATGGAGCTGAACAGGGCGGATATCGCCGCGTGGCAGCGGTATTTTACGGCAAAGGGCCTGAAACAGCCCTTCGAGCAGATATGGGAGCCCGTCCGCGAGGCTTCGCAGATCAGCCCCGACCGCTACGCCGGCATACCGATCCCTGTCGTGTACCTCAGGCACGCCGAGCGCCGCGGCATATACTGTGTGTATGATTGGTATAATAACATGGAATTCTCGATCAACGGCTTTGACGTTGACGCCAAAAAGACGGAGGAAGAGGACAAGCTCCAGATCAAGTTGATCAAGCCGAAAGTCTGGAACCGCCGGACGAATATGGTCATCTCCTACCTTGACCGCCTGACCGTGTACGGCCGCGTCCGGAATGATGATGTCACCGTTATGGACCTGATGGACGGCTTCACACTCGCTCAGATCACCGAATTCATCAAGGCCGCGCAGGAGGCGAACGCCGGCAACGTCACCGCCGCGCTGCTTGAATACAAGAACAATACCTACCCGGACTTCGACCCGATGGCGGAATTCACGCTGGAGTGGTGAGCTGTAATATCACGATGCTAATCAGAAGGATGAGTATTTCATCCGTGCGGTTCGTCGGTTTATGGAAATGGATACGCTCACGGCTCCTCTACTGAAAGAACTTATCGACCGCATCGAGGTCTCCGAAGTCGAGGGCAAAGGCAAGAACCGCACCCAGCGGATCGTGATCCATTACCGTTTCGCCGGGTACATCGATCTTGAGAGAGATTATCTTGAAAGCAATATCGTACAGGATAGGGGTTATATTGGCTCCTCGTCAGCATCCGTATTCGTCGCAGTCGGGAACGGCCATGCTTTTGAGGAACTTGTTATTTGCCGTTATCGGTGAATTGGCGAGTGTATAGCCCTTTTCTTTCATGAGCCTTGCCTTGAAATCAAGAAGCTCAGGCGGAACGTTCAACGATGAAGCGGCCTGACAGAAAGCCTGCCCATTCTCCAGAGCTGCGAAGAAATCATCGTCGGAGATCAGCAGCTCTGAGGCGAAGAGGTTCGCTTCCTTTTCACAGCGGCTGCTGTCATCAAAGAGTGCAAGCTCATGGAAAGCTTGCATGCCGGAATCGGCGTGCAGCATTGCATGCCCGAGCTCATGTGTGGTGATTATGCGCTGTATCATGTAGGGAAGATCGGAGTTGACTGTTATGACCTTGATGCGGTTGCTTTTTACGAAAAAGCCCTTGATTGCATCCTTGCCACTTCCCATGGCAGAATAGCAAACCGGGATGCCGAGGAGGGAACACAAAGCAAAAGGATCCGTATCGCCGCATTTCGCTTTGAGCTTTGCGACAGAACGAACGATACTATCGTATGCCATTATCTTCACCCCCTTTCGTATAGGATCTCCGTCGATATTATACTGCATTAACCCAAATCCGCAATACAAAAAATGGTACTCACTCAATGACTGGGTAAATATATCCGAAGGTCAGTCTTGATCCTTTTTCCCGAACTTCCTTCGCGCTTCTTCCTTGCAGGTGATGTATGCCTTCATGACGGCCTCAAAGAAAGCGTCCTTCTGCTCTTGTGAAAGCTCGCCACCCGCGAACAGCGCGGTGTTGGCGGATAGGAGTTCATCCATATTCTTTGCTCCTGCGGCTCCGTAGCGCTCCCGAGCTTCGGCGATGTAATCGTCTTTCTCGATATCGGCCATGGGATCCTCGCACCCATCGTCGGAAAGGAATTTGACCGAAACACCCAAAGCCTTTGCCAGCTTCAGCATGGAAGCCGGGCGGGGCTTTTTTTCGCCCTTCTCATACGCGATTACGGAACGAACCGATAAGCCGATCTTCTTCCCAAGCTGCGGTTGAGAGATTCCGAGGGATACCCTCGCTTCCTTCACTTTATCAGAAAAGGTCTTCATTGGAACACCACCTTAAAATTATTCATAAAAGTTCAATGAACCCTATTGACAATAGTTCAATACTGTGATACAATCACCGCTGAACAATATTGAACTATCATGCATATTATACTTGAACCGCAGCCCCGTGTCAAGCGTAAAAGCAAAAAAGTTCACCGGTTTATTCGAGGGAGTCCCTGCAAGCATCGCCTTTGTGTTCACGAAGGCTGCATGCGTGCAATTGTCCTTGCAAGCATGGGATTTGTGTCCCCAAATCCGCGCTTGCAAAGACTCCGCCCTTGGACCCTATGCCGCTTAGCGGGAAAAAGAATAATAATAAACCGGAGGTATAAATGAGAAACAGACAGTATGAAACGCATTTGCGGCTGAACGAAAAAGAACATAAAAAGCTCTGCGAGCTCGCAAAGAAAGCCGGCGTTACGAAGTCGGCGGTGTTAAGAAAGCTCATAATGGGCACGGAGGTCAAGGAACGTCCGAACGTCGATTTCATTGACCTTATTCAATTGATCGACCATCTGTGCATCAACGTCAACCAGATCGCACATCACGCGAACGTGCAGGGCGGTATCACCGCGGAAGAGGCTGCGGAGGCAAAACGGCTTGTAATGGAGATCAGAAAAAGGCTTTACTGGAAAAAGGAGATATGGATGTGAAAAAGAAAAACAAGAAGGCTGTGCCAGCATATGCCCCGCAGATCAAAACGGTCAAGCAGGTTAGGGCCATGCTCAAAACGACGAAGGATGGGATTGTCATGAACACTCTACAGAATTACGTAACGATCCTTCAGCACGATCCGAAGCTGTACGACACCATTCACCTTAATGAGATGAGCGGCAGGGTCCATATAACAAGAGATCTTGGCTGGGCGAGGGACGAGAACGGTCCGCTGACGGATACGGACGTCAATAACATTCGGTTCTATATGGACAGGACCTACGGTATCTCCGCAGAAAAACAGGTGGTGTCCGCCATTGATATAGTCGCAAACGAAAAGCGGTATCACCCCATCCGCGATATGCTCTTTCCGCCTCTGTGGGACGGAAAAGAGCGTATACGGTATGTGCTCCATCATTTCCTCGGCGCGGAGGTAAACGATTTCAATTACGAGTGCATGAAGCTTTTCCTCATGGGAGGCATAGCCCGCATATTCTATCCCGGCTGCAAGTTCGATTACATGCTCTGTCTGATCGGCGACCAGGGAGCTGGTAAATCAACTTTCTTCCGAAAACTCGCGATGCGTGACGAGTGGTTTACAGATGATATCAAGCGCCTTGATGATGAAAATGTCTATCGCCGACTGGAAGGGCATTTCATAATCGAAATGCCGGAGATGAGCGCCATAGCAAATACCCGTACTATCGAAGAGACTAAAGCTTTTATTTCCCGCTCGAAGGATACCTACAAGGTCCCGTATGACCGTTTTCCGAAGGACAGACCGCGCCAGTGCATATTCGGCGGAAGCTCGAACCGTGTGTCATTCCTTCCGCTCGACAGGTCCGGCAACAGACGCTTTCTGCCGATACTAATCGACATGTCAAAAGCGGAGGTGCATATCCTCGAAGACGAAGCCGAGAGCGAGCGTTACATCAGGCAGCTATGGTTTGAAGCGATGAACATCTATTTCCTGCACAAGCCTCCGCTCAAGCTCCCGAGGGAGTATGAAAAGGAGCTTGCCAACATACAACGCACTTTCATGCCGGAGGATGACCGTCTGGGGATGATGATCGGTTTTCTGGAAAGGACAACGGCTGCGACCGTTTGCTCCCGGATGCTCTACAAAGAAGCGTTCGATAGAAATGACGAGCCCAATAAACGGGATCTGCAGGAGATAAACGAGATAATGAACGCGGGCATCGCATCAAAAGAAATCGTCGGCTGGAGGAGGCTTGATAAGCCCGTGCGCTTCCGCGAGTACGGCACACAGCGGGGCTGGGAGCGTATCACAGATGACCTTGGATTCACCGAGATACAGTGTGAATTACCTGAGGGTCTATTTGATGATAAGCCTTTCTCCCAGTAAGCCAAAGGGGTTATTCCTATGTTACTGTAACTGTTACAAGCACCAAAAAAGATTTTAATGAGGTATATAGGGAAAGAAAGGGTTTTGTTCCCGTGTGTAACACTGCCGTTGTAACACGGGAGCGGGAAAGGAAAAGCAGAATTGAAAGAAATTGACATTAAGTATCTGAGGCCGTTTGAAGGTCACCCGTACAAGGTTATTGATAATGAAGAAATGGCTTCGCTTGTGGGCAACATCCGCGAGCACGGGATAATGGCACCGCTTATCGTGCGGCGAATTGGTGATAACAAGTATGAGATCATATCCGGGCACAGACGAGCGCACGCGGCAGAGTTGGCGGGGCTTGATACGGTTCCGGCAATCGAAGCCGAAATGACGCGGGACGAGGCCGCGATAGCGCTTGTCGACAGCAATCTGCACAGGGAGCGGCTGTTACCGAGCGAAAAGGCGTTTGCGTACAAGCTGAAGCTTGAGGCTATTTCCCGACAGGGCCGAAGGACAGATTTATCTTCGGGACAAGTTGTCCCACAGACCGACGATCCAACTTCCCGCCAACTTGTCGGGAAGTTAAGCAGTCGCAATCCCGAAAGCGCGGATATGGTTTCGGATACCGACAGCGGACGGCAGGTGCAGCGCTATATCCGCCTCACTCACCTTATCCCCGCTTTGCTCGATATGGTCGATGACGGGCGTATCGCGTTTTCCGTCGGCGTTGAGCTGTCTTTCCTCGACAGCGATTTGCAGGCGGCGCTCATGACTGCTATTGATCTGAACGACTGCACTCCCTCGTATGCCCAGGCCTGCCGGATGCACAAGGCCGTGAACAACGGTTACATCAGCGAGGAAATGATCGATAAGATCATGGCGGAGGAAAAGCCGAATCAGAAGGAAAAGGTAAGCATCTCAGCCGACGAGCTTCGCGGTTACGTTCCCAATGGTACTCCATCCGAGATGAAGGCATTTATCCGCAAGGCCTGTGAACACTATTCGGATTATCTCAGGCGAAAGGAGCGTAATAGCGATGAAGCAAGATAACGACGCAAAGGATACGCCGCTGCCGGCGATCCTGCCGTTTGAAAGTCTTGAGGAAGCAAATTCGCAGACGGAGTTTTCCATTAAGGCAGCCGGAACTGTCTATACCGTAACTACTCATTTTGACCCTTCAGGCAAACAGAGCGTATTCGAGCAGCTGAAAAAACTTTTGCTTCCGGACTGACGTATATTTGAGATCGGTCATCGGGCATGGTAACATAATTATGCCTTTACTGTGCCCGATGTGGAAAGGAGCCATATGAAAAACAAATCATCCGGGCAGGAAAAGATAACGGCCCTGTATTGCCGTCTCAGTCAGGACGACGGCAGGGAGGGCGAAAGCAACTCCATCTCCAACCAGAAGGAGATATTACAGGCATACGCCAAGAAGAACGGGCTGCTGCATCCCAAGTTCTTCGTAGACGACGGCTACTCCGGCACGACCTTCGACCGTCCCGCGTTTCGCGAAATGGAAGCCATGGCCGAGAACGGAGAGATAGCTACGATAGTTGTGAAAGATATGAGCCGCCTCGGAAGGGACTACCTTCAGGTCGGTATGTACACGGAGATGCTTTTCCCGGCCCACGACATCCGCTTCATCGCCATCAACAACGGCGTGGACAGTATCAACGGCACGGAAAACGACATGACGCCCTTCATCAACATTTTCAACGAGTTCTACGCCAAAGACACCAGCCGGAAAATAAAGGCTGTGTTCAAGGCGAAGGGCAATTCCGGCAAGCCGCTCTGCACCAATCCACCTTACGGCTATCTGAAGGACCCGGAGGATAAAAACCACTGGATCGTGGACGAAGAGGCTGCAGAGGTGGTAAGGGAGATATTCCGGCTGTGCATCGCCGGTTATGGTCCCTCACAAATCGCATCTATTTTGGAGAAGCGGCAGATTGAGATCCCGATCTATCACGCAAAGCGACTCGGCATCACGCTCCCGGCCCGGTCAGACGGTCACAGCCCTTACGGATGGGATGACACCACGATCACCCGGATTTTCACGAGGCAGGAATATCTCGGCCATACGGTCAATTTCAAAACTCGAACGAAATCCTTCCGGGACAAGAAGAAGCTAGCAAACGATCCGTCCGAATGGGCCGTGTTCGAGAACACACACGAAGCCATCATCGATCAGGAGAGCTTCGATATTGTCCAGCGTATCCGTGAAGGCAGACGGCGTGTTACACCGATGGGCGAGATGCCGATCCTGTCCGGTATGCTGTTCTGCGCCGATTGCGGCTCAAAGCTGTATCAGGTCCGTCACCGGGGCTGGACGCACGAGCAGGAGATTTTCATTTGCGCCAAGTACCGCAAGCATAAAGGAATGTGTACTCCGCACCAGATTCACAATGTTCAGGTGGAAGAAATTCTACTCCGGGAACTTCGGCTCATCACTGCCTATGCCCGTGAGCATGAGGAAGATTTCATTCAGCTGGTCACACGGCACAGTGAAAAAGAACTGACCCGGCAGCTCCGCGACAGCACCCGTGAGCTTGAACAGGCAGAGGAGCGCATCGGCAAGCTGGATAGCATCATTCAGCGTCTCTACGAGGATAATGTGGAGGGCAAGATCAGCGATGAGCGTTTTGCCAAGCTGTCCGCCTCCTATGAGGCCGAGCAGAATCAGCTGGAAAGCCGTAAAGCCGAGCTTACCGAGTTCATTGACGCCTCAAAGGAACAACGGCTGAATGTAGACTCCTTCCTCGGTATGGTGCGCAAGTACACGGACATCACGGAACTAACCGCTGAGATCATCCGGTCCTTCGTGGAGAAGATAGAGGTCCTCAAGCCAGAGAAGGTCCCTGGCACACGCACGAAAAAGCAAACAATAGTCATCTACTGGAATTTCATCGGGGCTGTTGAAATCCCCGTTGAAGCGCAAGAAAAGACGGCATAGCCTACATTGCTGTAAACTATGCCGTCTCCTTTTTAGAGATTTACACTATCCCTAAACCGCACGGACAAACGACTACAATTCC